>OLGZ01000875.1_pt1 | contig 20586 bp, 18 predicted proteins | sample 1605981 | NCBI WGS metagenome assembly OLGZ01 (sample SAMN03283291) | human gut metagenome | biome: human-associated habitat; material: feces | host: Homo sapiens | place: Peru | collected 2012 | reverse complement strand
TGTTTTGACCGTGTTCAGCGTTGCAAGCAAGAAGAAAAGAGTCGGCATAAACAAATAGCACTGAAAACCCGAAGTACCCCCATAGCAAACGGGCAGTGACTGAAAATCCGTCACTGCCCGTTTATAAAAATAAAGAGCATAACTTGAATTTTCGGCAAAAATTAAAGGTTTCTCGCTTTTAAAAAACTTGCCGCTCAAGATTCTAATCAAATAAGAGCTTATAGGTAAGGACGGTGACGGCGATATGCCGCCTGAAAAGAGAATAGCCGACCGGACGGCAATCTCCGGCACAGTTTCAAGAGCGCTCAGCAAGTAAAAAACTTGCTGGGCGCTCTTTCTTTACGGCTGGTACGACTGTGAAAGCGGCAGTATCACTTACGGCACAAACGGTATGCCCGATATCGGTGCGGACACCATGTACGAAAATGCAACGGAGAAAGGCACGATCGATACGCTCCCCGAAACGCCGGGTCTGGCGCTCTGGCATGAGGGTCACATTGGGATATATATCGGGAACGGTCAGGTCATTCATGCCGCCAACACCAACGACGGCGTGATTCTGTCCGAGGTCAGCGGCAGCGGCTTCACACACTGGCTCAAGATTCCGTATATCGACTATGATGAACCCATCGAGAAAGAAAACTGACATATAATACTGAATAAATATCCACCCGCATAGCGGGTGGTTTTTCATTTTCGGGCATAGCCCTATCCTTTGCTGGCTGCGCACAAGTGCGCTATTTATTGACCTGCCAGTCATGCATATTATTACTTGCTACCCGTAAACGGGTCTCTTGGATCAAACAGACTCATCTGATCACTTTCTCTGTCCGCTTTCAGCTGGTTCTCTATGTACTCTTTTATTGCCTTCGTGTTTTTTCCACCGTATCCACATAGTATCCTTTGCACCAAAATTCGCGATTTCGGTATGCAAATTTCATGTTACCCCATTTTTGAAATATTTGCAGATTCTATAATCTCTACGCCTTTCCACTCACATAACTGCCTTAATATTTCTCTTATCTCCGCTCGTTTCTCTTCGTAGAATACTTTTCTACGATATTTGGGCGCAAATACTATATGATACTTGCAATTCCACCGCGTATGTGCTAAACTTTTAATGATGTTATTTTGTTCTTGCATTTTAATGTCCTCCGATTGTGTTTTATTTTGGCGACTGGCAGGTCCCTTCTATTTTAACACAATCGGAGTTTTTTCTCTTGTTCATCGGTTAACCTTTTTTGAACCCCGCCACTATGGCGGGGTTTTCGGTATACAAAAAGCGGTATGGGTGCAAGCCCATACCGCAGATACCTATCATGAACCTGACAGTAGAAAAAGTCACAAAGTCGTGGTATAATGTATTCAAATTAGGACGGTAAATCGAAATTTGCGGAGGAACATCTGACCAATATGAATATATATGATTTTTGGAAAGCAGTGCTCGATCAAAATGAGATCGAAATCAGAAAGTATTTTCAGAACGATGCCTATATAAACTGGCATTGTACCAATGAACGATTTAATGTTGATGAATTTATTATTGCTAATTGTGAATATCCCGGTGATTGGGAGGGTAGCGTTGAAAGAGTCGAAATGCTGAATGACCTAATCGTTACGGTTGTAAATGTATATCCCAAAGGCAGAAACGCTTCCTTTCATGTTACGTCTTTCATAAAAACCAAAGAGGATAAAATCGTTTCAATGGATGAGTATTGGGCAGACGACGGGAATGCTCCACAGTGGAGATTAGACAAACATATCGGAAAAGCAATTAGATAAATTCCAGTTTGTTGGAGCACTGGCCTATGAACATTCGAGTAATTCACAAAAATAAAAAGCGATTCCTTCCGCTTCTGCTATTGGCGGACGAGCAGGAGGACATGATCGACCGCTATCTGGAACGGGGCACTATGTATGTGCTGGAGGACGGCGGCGTGAAAGCGGAATGCGTTGTTACCGATGAGGGCGGCGGGATTTTGGAGCTAAAGAACCTCGCCGTGGAACCGGAGTCACAGAGAAAGGGCTACGGCAAGGCGTTGATTGACTTCCTTGTCTGTAAATACAAGGGGCGCTATTCCGTTTTACAGGTTGGAACTGGCGACAGTCCTCTGACAATACCGTTTTACGAAAAATGCGGCTTTGTACGCTCTCACAAAATTGAAAATTTCTTTACCGACAATTACGACCACCCAATTTATGAGTGCGGCGTACAGTTAACAGATATGATATATTTGCAAAAGTATATATAAATTCGGTTTGTAAAACAGAATAACCCATACATAGCCGCCGAGGTTTCAAAAGAACTTCGGCGGCTGTTTTTATATCTCTGAGGTGATGAAAAATATGATTGCAAAGCACAGAAACATGAAATTCAGAGAAAGGAAAGGTCAATATGGATAAAAACAAAATCAGGCAGCTTGCCGATTACGCTATCAACGAGTGCTGCGACCATTCGGAGGATTGCTATTGGACGATCTCCTATGACGAGCTGTATTACCACTTCGGCGCGGAGGTCACCGACACCAACGAAAACGGCAGACTGCTCGAAGAAGAATTACGGCAGAGAGAAGAAATCAATGAACTCATTATGACCGAGGACTGCATCGAGATGACCTGCCATCTGCAATATTGTCATAATTGCCAAGGGAATCCGGTGAGCCTGCTTTCCGTCCTCGGCTGTAACATTTATGACGAACACGATCACGAGCCTGCGCACGACTCCTCCGACGAGGATCAGACGCAGGAGATGTCCATGTAACAAAAAGTTTGCACTTTATTGCTCCGCTGCGCAAGATAACCTGTTGCTATTTGCGAGGATATAGGTTATAATATATTCAAAGACAAAACCTCTCAAAACGGCGGTGGGAATATGAGCGATACGGCAAAGCGGATAGCGGAGCTGGAAAAGGAGCTTGCGGAAAGCATAAACGGATATATTTCCCGCAAGGTGATCAAGGGAAAAGAACGCTTCTATCTGCAGTGGACGGAAAACGGTAAGCTCAAAAGCCGGTATATCAAAGCCGGAGAATTGGAGCAGACCAGAGCCTTGGTGGAGCGCCGCAAAAGCCTCCAAGCGGAGCTGAAGAAACTCAATGCGACACCCGACGGTGTCAAAAGCAATAATCTGAAACGAAAGGCGGTGCGGAATATGCAAAATATAACGGGAACCTTAATGTCGGAAGACCGTGTAATTGCGACCGTGAAAAACGGCGTCATAACGGATGCGGACGAAAGGCTCCTGCCCCTCTATCTGAAACGGACGGGAAACATCGAAGGCTGGCTTGCCTCCCGCGCCATCGATTCCCACAGAACCAACTCGCGCCTTCTCAAAAGAGCCTTGCGCCTTCGCACAACGGACGACATCGCCACGGCGCTTGCGGTGAATGCGGCCACCGTGACCGACCGCTACTGGTTTAAGCCCGATGGCTCCTCCGCCGTATATGAGGATATCCGCTTTAAGGAAAACTACTTTGCCGAGCTTGCCCTGCGCGGCGACCCCGACAGCTTCTCCCGCAAGCCCTCAAGAACACCGGAGCTGACCAACACCGGCAGCTTCGAAAAGTGCTGGAAGCTCATCGACGGCGAGTGGTGGATGTACAAAAGCGGAAACAAAGAGGAATATTTCTCGGAGCTGTTCATATGCAAGCTCTGCGAAAAGCTGGGACTGCCTACGGCGCACTATGAGCTTGACGGACGGTATATCCGCTCAAAGGATTTCACAAACGGCGCGGCGGTAAACTTTGAACCGATACGCGCGCTTGTGGATGACGATGAGGATTACGAAAACTGCTTTCATGTGCTGTACGGCTTATCCCCGGAGATTGCCAAGCAGTATCTGCTGCTTCTGTGGACGGACTCGGTCTGCTACAACATGGACAGGCACACCGAAAACTTCGGACTGCTGCGGGATGTGAAAACCGGGAAAATCCTCTCCCTTGCGCCCAACTACGATAACAACATCGCGCTGATCGCCAAGGGCTATCCGTCCGATGTCCGCCGCACTCATGACGGGCTGATCGGTTTCCTCAAAACATTCCTGCAGGACTGCGAAGAAGCGCGTGAGCTGTACCGGAAAATGCGTCTGCCGGAGATCACAGAGGATATCATCGACGAATGCCTTGACAAAATTCCTATCGAGGTCGACCGGGAATATATCCGCACCTTTATCCTCTGCGGACAGGACAGGGTTCGTGATATCATCGAGATGGATACGGATCTGTCCGAGGACGAAGAACCCGATATGGGACTTACGCTGTAGAAAGGCGGTGCAAACGATGAGAATTTTTGCAGAGCTTTCATGGCTGTGGAAAGGACTCGGAATATCTCTTCTTTCCTCTGCTGTGGGCGTAGGCCTTGTATGGGCAGTGTGCAGAGCTCGGAAAAAGCCGATAAACAAACCTGCCGCCGTCATCACCTGGGCAGCGGCTTTTGCGGCTTCGGTTATCGTGCTGCTGTTGCTCTCGCAAACGCCCAAAACTATCTAAAAATATATATCCGACAATGCGGCGCCGAAAAAACGGCGTCGCTTTTTTGTATCTGAAAGGAGATCACCCACATGAAAAAGACAACCTTCAATATCTCATTTGACGAGGACAAGGCATCTGCCCTTGTCCTTTACCTTTCGCAAAAAGGTGCGACCGTTGAAACGGAGCTGGAAAAAGCGCTGGACACGCTCTACAGCAAGACCGTGCCTGCAGGTGTGCGGGAATATATCGAACTGCGCTCCGGCATCACACCGGCTCCGGCTGCACCGAAACCGAGAAAGCCGAAGCCGCCCAAAACGGAGAATACGGAAGTTAGTGAGGTAAGCACCAATGAGCGACATTGATATTACGCTGTACCTTAACGCATACCGTGTGCGGGCATTGGCAGACGCCCTCGGCAATCAGACCGCCGAAACGGTCGAGGATAAATTGACCGAGGCGTTCGACACACTGTATCAGGAATATGTTCCCGATGAGCAGCGTGCCTCCATCGAGGCGACGATTGAAAGAGAGGATGCCGCCGAGCAAGCAAGACTTGAAGCAGATCGTCGCTTTGCGGTGTACCACATTCGTGAAAACGGCGAGGATCAATATTTCACAAGCGACTACTTCCGAACTCCGATGCAGGCTGCGTATCGATACCGTCTCTATGAGCGCGGTGAGTTGTCTTCCAACCCCGAAACCTTTGCCGACGCTTTTATTGAAACGAATCCTGTCAGCCTTGAATACTTCGGCAAGGTCTGTGCGGATATCCATGCGGATGACCGAGTCACTGCACTGCTCGAATTTGATTTGGACGAAGGCAGGGTCAGCGTTTGTAACGGCACGGATAACGAATGGCAGACCTACTTCCTGCTTGATTTTTCCGTTGCGGCTTACAAGGCGTTTCGCTCGGATTACCGCAGTGAGGAATGCCGCCGCGAGATATTCAACAGCAGCCTTGCGGGAAAAGAGGTAGAGCTACCCGATGAAACTCTCGATGAAACCGACGCTCTGATGATGCAGATGTGACCCCCGTGTGCGCCCCTGTTTCGCCCCGTGTGGCAAGATGCAGCTCCGCATCGGGTAAACACAAGCCCTGTAAAGACAAAGAGCCGTTTGGCGCGGTTTTCGCCCGACCTTGCGGAAATCGGCAGGCGGTACGAAAATAAGCAGGAGAAAGCCGAGGGGTCGCGCTGCTTCCCCTCGGCGGCTCACAGCGGACGGCAACGCCGACCGCATAAGGCTTTGCGGGGCTTTTTGGAGCAAAACCGAAAACCGCCTTTTAGGGGTTGCTGCCCTAAAAGTCTCGCTTGTTTAGGGGTTGCGGATTTCAAGCAAAAAAATACAGCAGAAAAGGAGATGATTTGAGTGCCGGCACCGAAAAACAAACGCAAATTTGCACTGTGGCTCTATCCCGAAACGTTCGATAAAATCGGACAGCTTTACACCGCAGATGATTGCCGCAGTAAATCTGAATTCATAGAAAAGGCGGTGCAGTTCTATATCGACCACCTCACTGCCGAAGATCAGCGCTCCATGCTGCCGAACGCAATGCTGTCCTCCATGAAAAGCATTGTTGCCGAGAGCGACAACCGCATCTGCCGATTGCTTTTCAAGATGGCTGTGCAGCTTGCGGTAACGATGAATGTGGTGGCGGCAAACAGCGACATCGACGATATTACTCTCGAACGGCTCAAGGGCGAATGCGTGAAAGAAGTAAAAAGGCTCAACGGAAATTTTACTTTCCGTGACGCAAACGATTGGCAGAAAGGCTGATAAATGGCGCGTTTAATTACGAAGTTCAAATATCTGAAGCCCGATGAGCGAAATCACTTCGGCGGCTATGCGGAATACATTGCTACCCGTGAGGGCGTTGAAAAGATCGACGAATCGAAAAGAAATGCCCCGGCAACGAACAAGCAAAAACAACTGATAAAGAAAATCCTCTCGGACTTTCCCGACAGCCGCTCATCGTTGGAGTATGAGGACTACCGAAAGGAAAAGACCGTAGGCGCAGCCTCAGAATTTATTACCCGAATGCTTGAAGAAAACGCTGATGAAATGCTGAACACCAAAACCTATGCCGACTACATCGCCACCCGTCCCCGTGCGGAACGCTTCGGCTCTCACGGACTCTTTACCGATGACGGCGTGGCGGTGGATCTGCAAAAGGTATCGGATGAACTCAATGCGCATACGGGAAATGTGTGGACGGCAATTGTCTCACTGCGCCGAGAGGACGCCGAGCGCCTCGGCTATGATAACGGCAGCCGATGGCGGGATATGCTCCGGTCGCAAGCACAAACACTCTCCGAGAACCTGCGGATACCCATGAGCAATCTCCGTTGGTTTGCTGCGTTCCACAACGAAAGCCACCATCCTCATATTCACTTGATAGCCTACTCGACAAATCCGAACGAGGGTTATCTCTCGGAAAAGGGCGTGATGGCTTTGCGTTCGTCCTTCGCCAAGGACATATTCGCACAGGACTTGCTATGCGAATATAAAAAGCAAACCGAACACCGTGACGCACTCAAGGTGCAGAGTCGTGAGGTGCTCGCCGAGATCATGGCAAGAATAAACGGCGGCACATACGATAATCCTGCGGCGGAAGATTTGCTGCAGACTCTTGCCAAACGATTGACTGTGACCAACGGCAAAAAGCAATATGGCTATCTGCGCAAGGATATCAAGGAAATCATAAACAATATTGTTGACGAACTCGGCAAGGATGAACGCATTGCAGCTCTCTATGATTTGTGGTACGAGTCAAAAGAAACCGCACACAAGGTGTACAGCGAAAGTCAACCGGAGCGTGTGCCGCTGTCGCAGAACAAGGAATTCAAATCCGTGAAAAATATGGTGATAGCCGAGGCGATGAAACTTGATCTGCCGACAGATGAGATCGAGGAAACAGACGAGCCTGTCGAGCCGGACTGTGAGCCGACCGCCGAGGAAGCCGAAAGCCCCGATCCGCCGCCTCCGCCTATGGACGAATATGAAAAAACCGTTGCAGACGCTGACAAAGGCAACAAGTGGGCGCAGTACCGTGCGGCAAAATATATGCTCGACCGTGACGGCGACCACTACGATCCGAAAAAGGCTGTGGAGTATCTCACCGGATCCGCCAAGCAGGGCTACACCGTTGCAAAATATATGCTCGGTAAATTGTATTTGCGTGGCGAGGATGTGCCGAAACAAATGCTCCACGCTTTGCATTGGCTGGAAAGCGCCGTGCAGGACGATAACTCATACGCCGAATATCTGCTCGGCAAAACCTTCCTCAAGGACGAGAACATAGAAAGAGATACCGAACGAGCTGAAGGTCTGCTGCGCCGCTCCGCAGAGCAAGGCAACAAATATGCGGCGTACACCCTCGGCAAGGCATATCTTGACGGAGATATTCTCGCCCAAAGCATTGACGAAGCCGTGCGACTGCTTAACTTGTCGGCATCAAAAAGCTTTGCTCCGGCACAGTTTATCCTCGGCAGACTGTTATACAAGGGCGAGGTCATCCCAAAAGATATCCGGCAGGCTGTCCGTTGGCTTGACCGTGCCGCCGTACAGAAAAATCCCTATGCGGCGTACCTTGCAGGAAAAATCTATCTGACGGAAGAAAGCGTAAAGGACATTCAAAAAGCCATTCACAGCTTTGAGATCGCCGCCGATAACGGCAATGACTATGCCGAATACCAGCTCGGAAAAATCTATCTTTACGGCAAGGATGTTCCGAGAGACACCGATACGGCGATGTACTATCTTCATCTTGCCGCCGAGCATGGCAATCAATACGCCGCACAGCTTATCCACAGCATTAAGGCAAACGGGAATTGGACGGCGGCGCTTGCCTCTCTCCGCCTGCTCGGACACATGGCTCGTGTTATCCAAAACCGCTTGGAGGACGAGCGCAAAGGCAGAGGAAACAGCATCGACCGCAAGCTGCGGCGAAAAATCGAGGAGAAAAAACAGGCTCACGGTCTCAAACAATAGCACGGGGAGGTTGCGCATACATTTTATGCGCAACCTCCGTTTCGAAAGGAGAAATCATGTCAACCGAATATATTCACTTTACAGCCGAGCAAAAGGAAGCTGCCCGGCAGACAGACCTGGTCGCACTCCTGCAAAGTCAGGGCGAACACTTAAAACGCTCCGGCAAGGAATATGTGTGGCGTGACGGCTCGGAAAAGGTTACGGTCAGAGGAAACCTGTGGTTTCATCAGTACGAACGAATCGGCGGCGACGCTGTGGACTTCGTCCGCAGATTTTATGATATGGACTTTCCGCAAGCCGTCAATTTCCTGCTCGGCAATAACGGCGGCATAATTCAAAGAGCCGAGCCGGTCAAGCGAGAGCCGCCAAAGCCGTTCACCCTTCCTCCGCAGAATGATAATATGCGGCGAGTGTATGCGTATCTGCTTAACCGCCGCGGCATCGACCGTGATGTCCTCTATGCCTTTGCCCATAAGGGAATGATCTACGAATCCGCCGATTACCACAACGCCGTATTTGTCGGCTACGATGAACACGGCATTGCCCGACACGCACACAAAAGAGGAACAGGCAGTGAAAGCACCTACAAGGGCAATGCGGAAAGCTGCGATCCCCGTTACAGCTTCCACTGGACCGGAACGGATAATACGCTATATCTCTTTGAGGCTCCCATAGATATGCTGTCCTTCATTTCTCTGCACAAGGAAAATTGGCGCAGCCACAGCTACGCCGCCGCCTGCTGTGTCGGAGATCAAGTGCTGTTCCAAATGCTGAAATCCAACCCCAATATCGACACCGTTTGTCTCTGCATGGACAACGATGCCGCAGGTCAGGCGGCGAACAAGAGAATATCCGACAAGCTCTTTATACAGGGTATTAAACACGAAATCCTCGTTCCCGAATTCAAAGATTGGAACGAGAACCGGCTGGCAGCCGGAGGCAATGCTCCGCACAACCGTGCGGAGTTTTCTTTACCCCAAGAAGAAAGCGAGGACGAAGAACTATGCCAAACATTGCAGCTTTAGTCACCGTTGCCGCCGTGATGTTTGCGGTGCTGGGCGGTATCACGCTGATTGCCCATATCTATAATCTCAATAACATTAAAAGCAAAACCGTCGGTGACGGTCAGCACGGCACGGCTCGGTGGGCAAGCAAAGCCGAGATACGAAAGATCTACCGCCATATCCCATTCACGCCAAAGAAATGGCGCAGACAGGCAAGGGACGGTCAAGAGCCAACTGTTACGCAATTTGTTCGCAAAAAACACAGCCTTAAAATGCTGCCGGCCGAAGAAACACTTCCGCAGGGCATCGTGGTCGGGTGCAAGGGCGGCAAGCACAGCACCACCGCCATGATAGACACGGGAGATGTTCATGTGCTGATGATCGGTGCGGCTGGCGTCGGCAAGACCGCCTTTTGGCTGTACCCGTGCATCGAGTATGCCTGTGCTTCGGGGATGTCCTTCCTCTCCACCGACACCAAGGGCGATGTTATGAGAAACTACGGCAACATTGCAAAAGAATACGGCTACAAAGTTTCGGTCATTGACTTACGCAATCCTACTCGCAGTAACGGCAACAATATCCTTTACCTTGTCAATAAGTACACCGACCTATACGCCGCCAATCCCGACCAAATCGTCTATAAAGCGAAAGCGGAAAAATATGCGAAAATCATATCCAAGACCATTATCCTTTCCGGTATGGACGCCGCCTCCTTCGGGCAAAACGCATACTTCTATGACGCTGCCGAGGGCTTGCTGACCGCAACTATTCTGTTGGTAGCGGAGTTCTGTGCGCCGGAGAAACGGCACATCGTGTCGGTATTCAAGGTCATCCAAGAGTTGCTTGCGCCATCAAAGAAAAAGGGCAAGAATCAGTTCCAGCAGCTTATGGAGCTGCTCCCGAACGAGCATAAGGCGAAATGGTTTGCGGGTGCGGCACTGAATACCGCCGAACAGAGTATGGCAAGCGTTATGAGTACGGCGCTGTCGAGGCTCAACGCTTTCCTCGATACGGAATTAGAACAGCTCCTGTGCTTTGATACCGAGATAGATGCCGAAACCTTCTGCAATCAAAAGTCGGCAATCTTCGTGATCATGCCGGAGGAAAATCCCAATACCTTCTTTATGATCTCATTGATTATCCAACAGCTCTACCGTGAGATACTTGCCGTTGCCGATGAAAACGGCGGCAAGCTCAAGAACCGCTGTGTGTTCTTTTGCGATGAGTTCGGAACGCTGCCCAAAATCGAAAGTGCGGAAATGATGTTTTCCGCCTCCCGTTCAAGGCGCTTGCAGATCGTTCCCATCATCCAATCCTTTGCCCAGCTCGAAAAGAACTACGGCAAGGAAGGTGCGGAAATCATCGTGGATAATACGCAGGACACTATCTTCGGCGGCTTTGCTCCCAACAGCAGCTCTGCCGAAACATTATCCAAGGCACTCGGCAGCCGCACGGTCATGAGCGGATCTGTCAGCCGCAGTAAAAACGATCCGTCACAGTCGCTCCAAATGATAGAGCGTCCATTGCTCACGCCGGACGAACTCAAATCCCTGCCCAAGGGCGATTTTATCGTAATGAAAACAGGTGTGCATCCGATGCGGGTACACCTAAAGCTGTTTTTCAAATGGGGTATTGAATTCGACGATGAACACCCATACGCCGTACCCGACCAAGGCAACCGTGAGGTCAAGTATGCCGACAAGAAGGAAATTCAGGACGGCATACTCGAAAAGTATCCGCCGGAGTGGAAAGAGGAAACGCCTGCACCGAGCGACGCTGACGGCGGCGGTCAGGCACAGCATGACAGCCCCAAGAACGAACCGCAGAGAACGCAGCCCAAGAGCGAAAAGCGAGGCGGCAACCCCATCCGTACCTCGCCGCCGAAAAAAGAAACTGCTCCCGACATGACGGAAGCAGAGATTATAAAAGATTTAACCGAAACGGAGGTGCAAAGCAATGAGCCGTCTTGATTTTCTTTACCGCACCGAGCTGCCGCACAGGGCTGTTGCGGTATATATCTATCTCGCCGACAGGACAAATGAGAACAACGAGTGTTGGCCTGCCATCCCGACCATAGCCGCCGACCTCAAGTATTCACCCTCCACCGTCCGCCGCGGGATCCGTGACCTCAAAAAAGCAGGGCTCCTCGAAACCGAGCAGCAGTATCGCAAAAACGGCGGCAAGAGCAGTCTGCTGTTCCGGCTGAAAGCGGAGTGAAAAGAGCAAAACGCTCCGCCAAGGGGCAACTGCGCCTACAAGCTGACAGGTGCCACCTGTCATGGTGGAAGGTGAAAGTGAACTACCCAACTGAAGATAGATTACAGCAGAAAGAAAAAGACACAGAGGCTTCAGGTTGAAAAAGCCAGAGATAACAAAGACATTTTTATCAGTACGGTTTTGATCGTTGAGGTAAGCCGCTTTTTTCTTTCTGCTGTAAGGACTTTTTTATGAGATCAGACAGTACAGTGAAAACCACAAAGAACCGGACAGTTCTTCTGTTCAGATGTTCTGATGCGGTTCGGGCGGCAGGGAGTAAAATCCTTGCCGCCCTTTTTCATACCAAAATCACACTTCTAATACATGGTTCAGTAAAAATTAAATAGTTGAGAAGAAAAAACTCCTTCCGGCAAGATAACAATTGAAAGTTCGCTTTTTTGTAAATCTTTTAAGGTTGTTTTCCGATCGGTTTTATGATATAATGTATTAAAGTGCATGTGATTGCGGGTGAGAAAATGAACACATACCGAATAGCCGTTTGTGATGACGATCCGGTCATGAGAGAACAATTGCATTCTTTCTGCAGGGAGCTGCTGGACGGAGAAAGTATTCCGTATGCGATAACAGCTTTTCCCTCTGCCGCGGAACTTGAGAAAAGGATGAATTCTGATGTCGAGAAACCGTTCAATCTGCTTATCTTGGATATTCAGATGAACGGCATGACGGGACTGGAGCTGGCGCGTTCTCTGCGAAGCAAGGACGACCGTATTTCAATTATATTTGTGACCGCATGCGACAATTATCTTTCCGAGGGCTATGATGTACAGCCCATTCATTTTCTTCTTAAACCGATTTGCCGGGAAGCACTGGCAAATGCAATCCGTACGGATCTTAAATTGAATTACTTACCCAAAGCAGTCACGCTTAGCATCGGTAATAAGATACTGCATTTCTCCGTGTCGGAAATACGTTATGTAGAAAGTTATAACCACAACATAATCATTCATCAAAGTTCCGGAAACAGCAACACCTATTATCTTTCTCTTACCGAGTTTGAAAAACAGCTTCCAAAAGGCCATTTTTCACGTTGTCATAACAGCTTTCTGGTGAATCTGAGCAGAGTAAAGGAAATCGGACGGACGGACCTAACGCTTCGAAATGGTGATATGCTTCCTGTGGGGCGTACATACTATAAAGCCTTTCAAAGCGCATTTATACGATATATAAATCAATAAAATCAGCGGGTGTCATTTTCAAATGAATGACACCCGCTGATTTTATTATTTTTTCGGAATTCTTAAAGCGGTCTGAACAGTAAAAACATTTTCATCCGAAATAAAAATATCCAGCATACTGTGATATTTCTCTGCGACAGCGTTCATAAGCTTTAATCCAAAGCCATGACTTTCCTTTTCATCCTTTGTAGAAATATACTGCCCGTTCTTATCCTGTTTTGGCTCTTCAATAAACGAATTCTCACATTTTACGGCGAGAAAACCGTTTCGTTCCTCTGCCTTGAATCGGATAAAGCTTTTTTCCGTGCAGCGCGAGGCCGCCTCTATAGCATTATCCAACATATTCATAAGCAGCGCGCACAGTTCATTTTCGGAAATCGGAATCTCTGCGGACACCGAAGCAGTGGCATCAAATGATATTCCCGCCCGTGCCGCTCTGTAGGCAGCATCCTGCAAAATAGCATTGACAACGAAATTTTTGGAAAAGTGTGTTTGCGCCAGGTGCTCGCACTGTCCTCTCATATCCTGCAGCATTTTGCCCAGAGTTTCATAGTCTCCCTTTTTGTAAGCCGACTCCAAGGCAACAATTCTGTGTCTTTCCTCATGCCTGATTGCCTCACTTGCCCTCATTTTGCTTTCGATGGCACGATATCCGTCCAGAATCAGCTGATTGTGCAGGCGGAGCGCCTGTGTTTCCGTTCGCTGCGTGACAAAGGCGCACATCACTGCATATGTAGAAATTACAGCACAAACAGCAGTCAGCCAAACGGTAATCCAATACAAAAGTTCCCCATAATGCCCAAGCTCAACTGTATCACGGAACATCTGCACGATATATCCTGCAAGATACCCATTTACGGCGGCAGATATTCCGAAAGCAATCAACAGTGTAGTAAAGCTGACCGCCGTAGTGATTCCAAAATACTTCCAAAATTTCCGCTGTCGGTTCATTGCAAGAAAGAGAATCAGTAACAGTATAAAGAAGAAGCCAACCTCCCGGCGGATAAGAAAATCGACCAACCGGTTATTCAGGAAGAAATAGCCCATTCCCTTTGTAATCCACTGTGCCGTAAGACCGGCAGCCGAAAGAAGCAGCGGAATCAGACTCCAGTCGGGCTTTTTGTGTGCAACTCCCAAAAGAAATATACCCGCCACAAGAAGAGAAATCGCTGCGGTTACGCCGGCGGGAATTCCGTAAAAATTAGCATATGCATAGCTCTCAGTCGCATCGTATTCTACTGGTACAAAGCGAGCAGCCGGAGGAAACACCAAGCTGGTTGTACTTTTAACTACACCTGTCATTGTGACATGGCATTCTTCATTTCTCGGCATAGGAATTACTGCCTGTGTCTGTCCCGCTGCCCCTGCAGGGACAGCGGACGAGGAGTGCCATACCTCAACTCCGTTGATACAAACCGTAAGCTCCAACCCTGCCGTTTCAAACACCAGATTCCCGTTTTCCTCTGTCGGCGGAAAAACAGTTTCAAGCCGAAAACTCTCCCCTGTTTGAGGCACAACGGTATAATCCAACGAACTTTCAGAGCCGTCTGTCTCAATTTTGACAGAAGACTGCCAATCAATATAGCGAATCGACATGTCCGTCTTAATAAAAAACTGCAGAAAACACATTGTCCCCAAACAAAGCAGTATAAAAACGGCAGTACAAACAACCTGCAGGCAGCGTTTCATATTCGAAATTTCATTCCTTTCCATTCAACTTCATAACTCGGAGCGCCGAACTTTTCATCATTATTTTACTGGCTTTTTTCTCGTTTTGCAAGAGATATTTCACGTTTCACCCCGTTTACAGCGTAAACAACCGATATACAGCGTAAACGACACGACAAAGGCCGACATAATTTGATATAATGTAAGGGAGGAAGTATAACAGAATACTTTATGATTTGCTGCGTCAAATCCCCGCCCGAAAACAATCTTTCCCCCGTGAAAAGAAAAGGAGGACTCTCTATGTACAAAAAACTCATTCTGAAGCGCTCGCTATGCGCGCTGCTGTCGGTCATAATAATCGCAGCATGTCTGCCCCTGTCGGTCTTTGCCGCCGACCCGAGTGAGCCGCAGTTTTCATCGGATGCCGCTAATACTCTGATGAAAAACACAAAACCCGCTGGCTTTGACAATACAACCAACCCTTACGGGTATAATGTCGGCCGTCCCTTTGCAATGGTTGAAAAAAACGAACTGCTTTATTTTGAGACATACGGCACGTCCGCAACAGGCAAAATTGCGGATGTAGGAACCCCGGAGTCTCTCAAGAACTTTATTTCCCAAAAAGGAACCGCTTCCGATGCCTCTCTGCCCAATATGGACATCAGTGCGCTTCAGACGTACTATGCGTTTGTCCAGTCCGTTTCCTTTGACCCGTTCGGCTCAGGCAGGAGAGACCATGTTGCCTATGTAGGTCTTGATAAGTCGGATAAGCAGGTCTATCTTCATATATATGATACAAGAACGGGAGAATATAAAGGCAAACAGTGGGTCGGCGAAATGAACTGGATGTTTGACAACAAAGGCCTTATTCGTGCTCTAAACCTTGAAACCAACGCCTATCTGAACATTACCGCAGGCGACTTTGACGGAGACGGCAAGGACACGCTGATCATCTATGTTCCGCACACAAAACGCTCGACAGGTTTGATGCAGACTTTTGATTACGAACCTTTTGTCGGCTGCTTTCTGTATGAATATTCCTTTACCGGCAAAAACAGCTTTGTATTATTAAATAACACAAGCATTATGGGAGAAGGCAAAAAACTCGGCTTCGGCAATGATATGCTTCATGACTCCTACAAAAAATTATATCACACCACTGTTGGAAGTCCCACGGACCCAGGGGCAAATGGTGACAGCATGGGTGGAAGCTCTGGCCCAACCTTTGACAACCGATTTCATAAGCTGGGCGTAGACATGGTGGTGGGCGATTTTAACGGCGACCAAATCGATGACATCGCCGTGCTGTCCTATTTCTTCATAAACAATGTAAACAGTCGCAATTTGAATCTATATCGTCCTCAGGTAAAAATTAAATATGGAAAAGCCGGCGGTAGTTCTTCCGGCGGAGGCTCCTCGTTTGTGGACGGCGATGCCGATGAAAAATTCTATGTTTGCCCGGAGGGAGAAGTCCGAAATAATGTTGTTTTTAATAGTAACAGCATGAACGCCTGCAGCATCACGGCAGGAGACTTCAACAACGACGGATATGAAGATATCCTTGTTGCGGGCTTACGTGCCAGTGTCGCTGGTATCACTTTGTCTGTTGCATCGACTTCTTCATCCGAAATTGCATATACAACGCTCCTTAATAACGGAAACAGAGGCTTTGTACAATCCGAATATAAGGTGATGGCTTCCAACGGTTGGACGAAGGCCGGTTCCAGAACTAAAGAAGTTGTTTCGCCTTTAGCGGTAGAGGCTGTTGCTTTTAACGGTGCGAGCGCCGCAGATTTCGTCTTTATCAACGGCACGCTGTACAACTATAATGCCCAGACCGGAGAACTTTACAAGCTCACTTCAAACGAATATTCTTTCCGCACAAACTCAAACGGCAGAACAAACAACTTCTGGTTTGAGGGCGAGATCGGCGGTAAGACAGAATTCTTCCGCTCGGTTGCCGTCGGAAACTTTGACGGCAACAATGCAGGACGTGAGCAGATTGTGTTTGTAACCTCTGCCGAAACCGGTAACGAGGATAAATATTCCTTCAGCAAGGGTATGATTTCCGCAACCTATCCGGATACAAGCGACAGCTATGAGGCGGCAAACGGCTTTGACCTGACATTGTCATACTGGAGTCCGAACGAAGCGTACGGTGATTACTACGGCTGTACGGCTCAGGTACTTCTCACCGCCTGCGACAGAAACCAGGACGGTGTTATAGCCAAATATAAGGGCGTAAGCTATGCCTACAGCGACCCGGAGGTCAAGGCAGTCATACAGGCTGCGCCGTATTTCTCCGCGCTGAGTGACTCCGGCGAAAACGAAACCGCATATACAATCACAGAGAGTTTCGAGTTGGAGCAGTCCTCATCGAACAATGTTTCCTTCAGCGTCGGAATGTCTTACTCTTACGGAGGGCTTCTCGCCCCCGTTGAGGTGAACATCTCGGCAGGCTACTCGCTTGAATGGAGCAAAACCTATTCCACGGCTCTGCAGAAGGAATATTCCCTGACGGTTAAGGCACGGGCGTACAACACGGTGCTTGTGTCCAGAACGCCTGTATTTATCTACGCCTATGAGATACTGGACGAAAACGGCAAATGGTCGGGAGATACCGCCATAACGCTTTCCATTCCGCAGCAGCCGGTATATCAGCAGCTGAGCGTTGACGACTACAACGGCTTTGTTGATGAGTATAACGGTTATATGAATAACAAGGACTATCATGCCGTCATAAGGGAATCGGATAAGACAGACAAAGATAAAAAATACTATTATCCCTTGGTAAAAATAGATAAAGCGGCAAACTGGCTTGACGGAAACGAGGGCAACCCGTTTATGTACAATCAGCTCGGCTGGGGCGTTTACAGCCATTTGGGTGCAGAGCAGCTCAGTCAGCTCGCCATTCGACTCGGACATAACGGCGGTCTTAACGAGGTTTCGTGGCAAAAAAGCAATATAAAATCCGTTTCCGAAGAAATGTCGCACGGTTTTTATTTCAACTTCTCCATCAGCTACGGCGTGTTCGGCGACGGTATCCTATTCTCGCACGATGTGGGGTTTGAAACAAGCCTTAACTACAGCAACGGCTCGGGCGTATCCACCACAACGACATCGTCCGAAGGCTGTACCGGCGTGGTCAATGATATCGACGGTCCGGATCTTGCCTCAAACGGAATCCCTCAAAACGTATACACGCAATATACCTTTGACTGGACGCTCGGTCAGTGGTTCCGACACCTTTACGGCGATGAAAACAACAAGACCATCTTTATAGGCTATAACTTGACAAATCTCAGTGCTCCTTCACCGGCAGTGGTCGACCTTGAGGCAGAACTGCTTGACGAAGACGAGATACGCCTTACTTGGTCGCAGCCCGATAAAACTCCCGGCTGGCCGGATGCGGAGGGCTACTATCTTTATCAAGTTGAAAACGGTGAATATAACAGGATTTCAAATCTTATTCCTGTCGGCACGACCTCTTATGACATTTCCGGACTTAAAACCAATACAGAGTACGAATATGTGCTTACAACCGTTTGCAAGGTAGACGGAAAGGATAAGGAAAGTGCCTGGTCAAACTCTGCAACCATAACAACAGCAAAGAGAGACTATAAGGTCAACTATAAAATCGACAACGAGAAAGCCGCCGATATCAGTGTGCGGCACCTCGGCAATGTTAATATTAAATCGGGCGATGAGATCAATGAAAGCGATATTATTAAAATCAGAGTTTCGCCAAAGAACCGGCACTTTGAACTTGTGTCGCTGACTCTTGATAACGGCGGAGAAGAGACTGTATTCAGACCCGACCTCAACGGCAACATAGAGTGTGCGTTTGCACTGGGCGGCGAAGCTAACATATTCGTATCCACACGAAAAACATTCGATTCGGCTGAGGTCATCTTTGTCGGCGAATATAAGAACGGCGAAGACCTTCTCGGAACAGTTACCGCAAAGGTCGGTGAAACAGATCTGCCTGCTCCGGGCGGCACGGTGACCGGCGATGTAACATTTACCGCCGTTCCGCAAAACGGCTATACACTGAAGTCGTGGAAAATAACAGATGCCGAAAACAATACGGATATTGTTAACGCGGCAGGCTCAAATACCTACACGCTTACCCTTGGCTCAACAAGATACACCGTCGAAGCGGAATTTGAAAGAGTTTCCGAAACCGACAGACCCGTGAAGCTGACCTATTCCGTTGCAAGCGGCAACGAAACCGGTATGGCGGCAACAAAGCAGACCTATCAGTCCGGTACCGCTGTTCCCGTGGGAACGAAAATCAACTTCATCGCTCAGGCGGCAGAAGGCTATAGGGTGCAAAAGCTCGTTATCACCAAAAACGGAATTCCCGACACGGTAATAACAGATAACAGGCTTTACGATATGTACGAGTATGAGCTCACCGTTGATACCCAAACCGATATCAAGGTATACTTTACGGAGATCGAAAAATATACGGTCACAGTTGATATGCCGAATAAGAACGCCGAAATTACCGTTAAAAACGGGACATCGGATTTTGAAAGCGGTCAAAAGGTCAATTTCGGCGATGAAATCACCGTAACCGTCAAGCCGAAGGATGGATACCGTCTTGCCGACACAGAGAGCTGGTCCGATAACGGCGACGGGAGCTATACCTACAAGACCGGCAGAATCAAGATGGAAACGCATATCCGTGTGGCGGTAGAGGAAATTCCGGAATACACCGTCACCTTCCCGACAATGATTGAGGGCTGTGTGCTGACAGTGCGAAGCAAAAATGAAAAAATCACAAGCGGCAGTAAAATTCGTGAAGGCACAATTCTTGTTGCGAGTATCGTGCTTGAGCCGTCATATATCCTCAAAGGCTGGTACATCGGCGGCGAATTCAGTCCCGAAACCAACAAGACCGAAGTTTCCTTTACGGTGGACGGAGACACCCTTCTTTCCGTAATCGTTGAAAATGTAAAAGGCGACAAGGGTGATACCGGCATCGGAATCAAATCAGCAATTATTGACGAAAGCGGAAACCTCATTATTACTCTTACCGACGACACGGTGTTAAACCTCGGAAAGGTCACCGGAGATAACGGAAGTCAGGGCGAACAAGGTGTTCCCGGTGCCGCAGGAGTAGGAGTTAAATCCGTCGCAATTGATGAAAACGGAAATCTGGTCATAACACTTACAGACAACAGCGTGCATAACCTCGGAAAGGTAGTCGGAGATAAAGGCGAACAGGGCGTGAATGGCGTTGGTGTTAAATCCGTTATGATTGATGAAAGCGGCAATTTGATTATCACTCTTACCGATGAGACCGTACACAATGCCGGACGGGTGACCGGAGATAAAGGTGACAAGGGCGATACGGGCAATGTCGGAGTCGGTGTAAAAACCACCGAAATCGATGAAAACGGCAATCTAATCATCACCCTTACCGACGACACTGTGCATAACCTCGGGAAAGTAGTCGGTGCAAAGGGCGAAGCCGGTACTGCAGGAACCAACGGCATTAACGGTACCGGAATCAAGTCCGCTCATATCGACGCAGACGGTAATCTTATCCTCACTTTTACCGACGGAGTTATAACCAATCTCGGAAAAATCGTCGGAACGGACGGGAAAGATGGTGTCAATGGTAAAGATGGTACCAATGGCAAAGATGGCAAGGACGGAAAAGACGGTCTCGGTATTAAAGGATGCCGCATTGACGACGGTGGAGACCTGATAATAACCCTGACCGACAACACAACGCTGAACGCCGGCAACATTTCCGCGATCAGCGATAAAGTCAGTGTTTCCAAGCCTCTTGCAACCGCAGCAGTTTCTCTTTCCGGAGTGTCTCTTCTTTGGAATATTGTTTCGCTTGTTGCGGCGATTGTAAGGAAGAAAAAACTAATTTAATTCGGATGATTGTTCGAATTTAAAAGGATGCAAGACCACCGGCTATCAGCGGCGGTGTTCTGACAGGTGTAACGGTATTTGATAAGAGGAAAAGGCATTCCGTCAAAT
>OLGZ01000874.1_pt1 | contig 20597 bp, 14 predicted proteins | sample 1605981 | NCBI WGS metagenome assembly OLGZ01 (sample SAMN03283291) | human gut metagenome | biome: human-associated habitat; material: feces | host: Homo sapiens | place: Peru | collected 2012 | reverse complement strand
AAGGAGTGTATCAGAGTATGTTAATGTTTTACAAAGAAGACGGAAGTTATGATGTCGAGGCTTTTTATAAGCAAAGACTTATTGATGAGTATCAGGAAGGATACGGTGTTGGCGAAGATGTTGGCCAGGCCAATGGAATAAAGATTGGCAAGAAACAAGGTATAAGTATTGGCGAAGCTCGTGGTATGGAACTTGGAATGGAACGTGGTCGCAAGCTTGGGTTAAGTGAAGGACGACAACTTGGCTTAGAAAATGCAATTAAATCATTGTCGCAAAATGGTATGTCCAATGAAAATATATCAAATGGCTTAAACATTCCAATTGAAAGAGTTGAAGAAATATTAAAACAAAAAAGTCTTAAACTAAAAAGAAAAGTTCATTAGATAAAAGCAATATAATGAAATTAAATTTATTATGTCTTGTCTAATAAATAAATTAATCACAAATAACTACTAAAAAGGTTGACGTGCAAAAAAATGTTTGCTATCATGAATTAGAAAGAAGAGGATTACATGTATAATTATATTACTGGAGAAATTAAAGATATAAAATCAAACTATGTTGTTATTGAAAACAATAATATTGGATATCAAATATTTGTAGGAAACCCTTACGTTTACAAAGAAAATGAAAAATATACCATTTATTTATATAACTATATAAGAGAAGATGAATACAGCCTTTATGGTTTTAAAAACAAAGAAGAAAGAGAATTATTCCTAAGACTTATAAATGTTAAAGGATTAGGTCCAAAAATGGCTCTTCCTATGGTTTCAACTGGCTCAGTAAGTGCGGTAATTGATGCTATCGAAAGAGAAAATTTATTATATCTAACTAAGTTTCCTAAAGTAGGGGATAAAGTAGCTCGTCAAATTATTTTGGACTTAAAAGGCAAACTTGCTGATCATCAAGACTTATTTGCAGTTAATGATTTAGATGAACTTGTAAGTGTCCTAGAATCTCTTGGCTATAAAAAAGCTGACATTAAAAAGATTTTACCACAAGTTGATGCTACTAAAGGTCTAGAAGACCAAGTTAAAGAAGCTCTAAAACTATTATTAAGTAGGTAAAAATGCGCATAGGAATAGATATTGATGACACAATCATAAATACCACCGCAACCATTATTGAATGCGGCTTAGAATATGATAGACTTTATAAAGAGGGCCGAGGCCTAAAAAATGCTGATGCCTATTATTTTACTGATATCTTTTATTGGGATGATGCTGATGATGAAGCCTTCTTTGATTACTATCGTAAAAATAAAATCTTTCTAACTGTTAAAATTAAAGAAGATGCTAAGTATTACATAAATAAAATGTATGATGAAGGTATTTATATTGAATTTATAACTTATCGCCAACTAAATAAATATGGCGATATCTACGAAGATACTAAAAAGTATTTAGATGATAATGGCTTTAAATACCACAAATTAATAGTTAATTCTGGCATGAAAGGCCAAGTCTGTCAAAAAGAAAACATTAATCTTTTTATTGACGACAGTCCAGCCCAAGTAGAAGATTGTCTATATTATGGTGTTCCAGCCATTTTATACGAAACTAATTACAATCAAAATAGCCCTTTGAAAAAGGCTAAAACATGGCAAGAAATATATGAAATAGTAAAGAAGGTAAAAAATGGAAAATGATATTTATAATCCAACTTTAAAAGAAGAAGAATTTGATAAAAACATAAGACCTAGTTCTTTAGATGAATATGTTGGTCAAAGCGAGATAAAAGAAAACCTACGTGTATTCATTAAAGCCTGTATGATGCGTGATGAAGTATTAGACCATGTCTTATTATATGGGCCTCCCGGATTAGGTAAAACAACCCTTGCACATATAATTGCTAACGAACTTGGTGTTAATATTAAAACAGCCAGTGGGCCATCTATTGAAAAATCAGGAGATTTGGCCGCTATTTTATCAACACTTGAACCAGGTGATGTCTTATTTATTGATGAAATCCATCGTATGCCAAGATATATTGAAGAAATCCTATATCCAGCTATGGAAGATTTTGAATTAGATATTGTTGTTGGCCAAGATGGCAACACTAGAAATATTAAAATTGACTTACCACCATTTACTTTAGTTGGTGCAACCACTAGAGCAGGTGATATTTCAAGCCCTTTAAGAGATAGATTTGGTATTGTTTCTAAATTAAACTATTATACTGATGAAGAACTTAAAAAGATTGTTTTGAGAACTAGTCGTGTTCTTAATATGCCTATAACCGATGATGCTGCCATGGAACTAGCAAAACGTAGCCGTAAAACCCCACGTGTTGCCAACCGTCTATTTAAACGAGTACGTGATTTTGCTTTAGTTTCTGGTTCTAAAGAAATAACAATGGAACTTACAACCGACTCGCTACGTCGTTTAAAAGTAGATAATGACGGTCTAGATAGTATTGATATTGAATACTTAGATGCTCTTATTATGAAATTTAATGGTGGTCCAGTAGGAGCCTCAACAATTGCCACCTCAATTGGTGAAGAAGTTACCACTATTGAAGATGTAGTTGAGCCATTCTTACTTCAAGAAGGATTTATTAAAAGAACCCCAAGAGGGCGTGTTGCTACCGAAAAATCTTATAAACATTTAGGAATTGAACTTCCCGAAAGAAAATAATCTAAATAACTTTAAAAAAAGCCTTAATTATTATATAATAATCAAGTGTTAGGTGGTGGTTAAAATGTATATTCCCTTAGGAATTAAAACCGACTATTCATTATTGTCTAGTCTTATAAAAATAAAAGAACTGCCATCTTTTTTTGCAACCAAAAATATTAATACTTTAGGAATCCTAGACGATAACCTTTGGGGCGTAATTGAATTTTATGATACCTGCGTTGCTACTAATATTAAGCCTATAGTAGGTTTAAAAGTTTTAATTGACGAAAAGTCTGTGTATTTATATGCTAAAAACTACTCAGGTTATCAAAATCTTTTAAAAATAAATACGATTTTAAGTCAAAGACCACTTTTACTAGAAGATTTATCTAACTATCTTTCCAACGTTAAAGTAGTCATGCCTTATTCTTCGCTTGAACTATATCAAGAATTAAAAAATAAAACTCCTGAAATTTATCTAAGCTATCAAAATATTACCGAAAAAAGAAACAGCTTAGTAATAACTCCTAATATTGTTTTTATTAATGAAATCAAAGCCTTAACCGAAGAAGATAGCAAGTACTTACCATACTTAGCTAAAATAAAACAAGAAGAATATCAAAATAACAATTATAATTATTATCTAACTGACGTTACTTTAGAAGATGAACAAACAATCCTAAATTTTATTAAAGATATTGACTTAAAAATTGATAAAACTAAGAAATATATTCCCGTATTTGATAGTACTAAAGATAGTAAATTATTCTTAAAAAATCTTTGCTATAAAGGCTTAGCAAAAAGACTAAATGGTAACGTTCCTCAAAAATATTTAGAACGCTTAGAATACGAACTATCAGTTATCAATAACATGGGCTTTACCGATTACTTTCTAATCGTTTATGATTATGTAAAATATGCTAAAAATAATGACATCATGGTTGGTCCCGGAAGAGGCTCAGCTGCAGGTTCTTTAGTAAGTTACACCATTGGGATAACTAATATTGACCCCTTAAAGTATGATTTATTATTTGAGCGTTTCTTAAACCCAGATCGTGTTACTATGCCAGATATCGATGTTGACTTTGAAGATGCCAAAAGAGAAGAAGTTGTTGATTATGTTAGAAAAAAATATGGCCCCCTAAAAGTTGCTCCTATCATGACATTTGGAACTCTTGCTAGTAAACAAGTCTTAAAAGATGTAAGCAAATCCCTAAATGGTAATCAATTTTTAATTGAGTCATTTACTAAACATATTGATTCTAAAATAACTTTAAAAGATAATTTAAAAAATAAAAAAATCATTGAAATGTTAAAGAGTAGCAATGAACTTAAAAACATTTATAAGATTGCTATGAAATTAGAAGGCTTAAAACGCCATACATCAACTCATGCTGCCGGAGTAGTTATCTCTAGTGTTAATCTAGATGATGTAATTCCTATTCTTTATAATGGTGATGTCATAAATACGGGAATTACTGGTTCTTACTTAGAAGAACTTGGTTTCTTAAAAATGGACTTCTTAGCGATATCTAACCTTACGGTAATTCATAATGCGAATAAGTTAATCGGCCCTGACTTTGATATTAATAAAATCAATTTAAACGATAATGCTGTCTTTAAACTTTTTTGTAATGCCGATACAAATGGCATATTCCAATATGAATCAAATGGAATGAAAGCCTTCTTAAAAAAATTGAAACCCCAAAGCTTTAACGACTTAGTTGCTGCCGTGGCTCTTTTCCGTCCTGGACCAATGGATAATATTGATAACTTTATTGCTCGTAAAGAGAAAATAATAAAAGTTACTTATCCTGATGATTCACTAGAGCCAATCTTAAAAGAAACTTATGGGATTATTGTCTACCAAGAACAAATAATGCAAATCTTAGTTAAAATGGCCGGTTTTACCTTTGCTGAAGCGGATAACATTAGACGTGCCATGAGTAAGAAAAAACTAGAAATAATAAAAAAAGAAGAAGAACATTTTCTAACCAAATCAGTTGCTAATGGTTATAGTAAAGAAACAGCTTTAAACGTTTATGAATTAATATTAAAATTTGCTAACTACGGCTTTAACAAAGCTCACTCAGTATCTTATGCCTTAGTTGGGTATCAAATGGCTTACCTTAAAGTTCATTATCCTTTAATATTCATTGCTAATCTTTTAAATATGAGTATTAATAGTGAGACCGATACTAAAAAGTACTTAGATGAAGCCAAAAAAGAAAATATTTATATCTTAAAACCAGACGTTAATTTAAGTTTGAAAACTTATAAAATAGGTAATAACAAACTAAGATTACCACTTTCTACAATAAAAAATGTTGGCATTAACGCCGTTAATGATATAATAGATGAGAGAGAAAAAAACGGGTTGTATAAAGACTTCTTTGATTTTGTTTTGAGAAATCATGGTAAAAGCGTTAATAAAAGAGTTTTAGAGTCCCTAATCGATGGTGATGCTTTCCAAAGTTTTAACTTAAATCATCAAACTTTAAAAAATAACATCGAACGTGCCATAGGATACAGTGAACTAATGGCTGACTTAGATGACTCTTTAGTTGAAAAACCAATCGTCGAACTATATGATGAGTATCCTATAGAAGACTTAATGAAAAGTGAACTAAATTCTTATGGATTCTATCTAACAAACCACCCAGCTAGTAGATATAACTCCAAAGATATCATGAAAATTAATCATGTCAAAGAATACTTTAATAAACATATCAAAACAGTTGTCTTAATTACTAATATTAAAAAAATTAAAACTAAAAAGAATGAAGATATGGCATTCCTTACTGGTCAAGACGAAACCGGGATCATTGATTTTACCTTGTTTCCTAAACAAATAAAATTAATTAATAATATTAAAAATCAAGACTTAGTTTTAATAAGTGGTATTGTTGAAAAACGACTTGATAAATACCAAATAAATATATTAAATATAGAAAAGGTGGGAGTATAATGGATGAATTAAAAAGATTTTTAGCTAGTATTGATGTTGACTATCAAGAAGAATTAGAAAATATGAATATAACTAAAGTTATTCTTAATAAAATTAAAGAAGAATTTGATGTTTATTTAGAAAATTCAAACCCAATAGCACCAGAAATAATGGAAAATATTATTTCTAAAGCGAAAACGGGCATTAATCATAAAGCTAAATGTAACGTTCATATCAAATATGACAATATAACTAGTGAAGATATTACTACTGCTTTTAATTATATCTTTCAAAGATTTATTGAAAAAAAGCCTTCATTAATTGGTTTAAAAGATACAAAAATAACTTTAGATGAAGATATCTTAATTATTGATGTTAATAGTAAAGTTGAAGAAGAAATAATTAATGAAAATGCTAGAAGTCTAGTTCGCAATCTTCAAATTCTAGGCTTTAATGATTTAAACATTACCACATCTTTTAATGCTGAACAAAACGCTATGATTAAACAAGAAATAATCGAAGCTCACGAAGCCAATAAACCTGCTGTTGTAAAAGAAGAAAATCCCGTCTTTATCGGTAAACATATTGATGGTGAACTAACTAAAATCGACGATATCGTCAGTGATGTTAAAAACATTATCGTTGAGGCCTATATCTTTGGTGAAATCACAACCTTAGAAAAAGAAACCATTAATATTGCAACCATTAAAATAAGCGATAAAACCAACAGCCTTCTAGCTAAGATTTTCAAAAGAGACCATGATGAATTTGTTAATGTTATGTCTAACTTAAAAAGTGGCTCTTGGTATCGTATTCATGGTAACGTTGAATTTGATAACTTCGCTAAAGAAATTGTTTTAAGTGTTAGAAACATGGAAAAAATTAAATCTAAAGATACACCTCCTGTCGATGATGCTCCTGTAAAAAGAGTAGAGCTTCATGCCCATACCATGATGAGCCAAATGGACTCAGTTGTTGGTCTAGACTTAGGTAAACATACTTGTGACTTAGTTGATTTTGCTATCAAATTAGGGCATCGAGGAGTTGCAATTACCGACCACAATGGTTGCCAAGCTTTTCCCATTGCTTTTGAAAATATTACTAAATTCAATAAAGGCAAAGAAGATAAAGATAAATTTAAAGGCTTATATGGTACTGAGTTAAACGTTGTAAATGATGACGTTGATGTTGTCTTTAACGTTACTCCGGATAAAAACTATGACTTAATGAATAACGAATTCGTTGTCTTCGATACCGAAACAACAGGATTCTACTTTGGCCATGACCAAATGATTGAAATTGGTGCCGTTAAAATTAAAAATGGTGAAATCTTAGACCGTTTCGACGAACTAATCAATCCTTTTCGTCCATTACCTCGTAAAATTGTTGAATTAACTAATATCACTGATGATATGTTAAAAGACAAAGATACCGAAGAAAATGCGACCAGAAGATTCCTTGAATGGGCAGGGGATGACCCTCTAGTTGCGCATAATGCTAAATTCGATATCGGCTTCATGACCGCTGCTTGCAAAAAATATAATCTTGGTAATTTTGACTATACTGTAGTTGATACCATGAGTGTTGCTCGTATGCTATATCCAGAATGGAGTAACCATAAACTATCAACCTTAGTAAGAAAATTAAATGTTCCTTGGAACGAAGACGAACACCATAGAGGAGATTACGATGCCGAAGGAACCGCTAAATGTTTCTATAACATGTGCAAAGTTTTATACGACCGTAACATCGAAACAACTCAAGATATTTACGATTCCGTAGATTCAGAACAACTTGTTAAATTCTCAGTTCCTTTCCATATGAACTTAATTGCTCAGACTAAAACTGGACTTAAAAACATGTTCCGTATTATAAGTGATGCTAATACTAAATTCTTATATCGTAACGACCAGCCTAAAGTACCAAGAAAAGAACTTATCAAATATCATGAAGGTATTTTATTTGGTAGTGGTTGTATTAACGGTGAAATATTTGAAGCTGCTAAAACTAAAGACGACGAAGAACTAGCTAACATGATGCAATTTTATGATTACATTGAGGTTCAACCTATAAGTGCCATGAGCCATTTACTTCAAATGGAATCAAGTGGTTTTAGAAATGAACTAGAACTCCAAAACCATATTAAAAGAATTATTCGAGTTGCTAAAGAAGCGGGAAAATTAGTAGTGGCTACAGGCGATGTTCATAACTTAATGAGTGAAGATCGTATCTATCGTGAAATAATCGTTAGACAAAAGGCTAATGGTAAACTTCATCCTTTAAACCGTCAAGGTATTGATGTACCTGATATGCGTTTTATGACTACTCAAGAAATGCTTGACGCTTTTAGCTTCTTAGATAAAGACTTAGCATATGAAATTGTTGTTGAAAACACTAACAAAATTCTTGATATGGTAGATATTTTAGAAGTCATAATTGATACTGGGGGAAGACCATTTGCTCCAACTATTAAAGATAGTGCTAAAATTACGGAAGATATGGTTCGTACTAAAGCCCATGCTTGGTATGGCGACCCATTACCTCAAATCGTTCAAGATAGGGTAGACTCCGAATTAAAAGGTATCATTGGTGCCCATTATGACGTTATTTACTTAATCGCTCAAAAATTGGTAAAAAAATCTAATGACGACGGTTTCTTAGTAGGTTCCCGTGGTAGTGTAGGATCATCCTTCGTTGCTACCATGATGGGTATAACTGAAGTTAATCCTCTTCCAGCCCATTATCGTTGTCCTAACTGTCAAAATAGTATTTTTGATGATGAAGAGGGTAACCCTTTAGGTGCTACTTATTCAAGTGGTTTCGATTTACCAGATAAAAAATGTCCTAAATGTGGTACTAATATGATAAAAGATGGCCAAGACATGCCATTTGCGACTTTCTTAGGGTTTAATGGTGATAAAGTACCCGATATTGACTTAAACTTCTCCGATTTAAACCAAGCGGCAACCCATGAATATACCAAAGTCCTATTCGGACCCGATAACGTTTATCGTGCTGGAACAATTGGTACCGTTGCCGAAAAAACCGCTTTCGGGTATGTAAAAAAATATTGCGAAGACTATAACATAATCATGCGTAATAGTGAGGTAGAGCGTTTAGCAATTGGTTGTACGGGTGTTAAACGAACTACCGGCCAACACCCTGGAGGAATAGTAGTTATTCCCGAATACATGGATGTCTTTGATTTCACACCATTCCAATATCCGGCTGAAGACCCCAGTGCTTCATGGCGTACCACGCACTTTGATTACCATAGTATCCAAGATGATGTCTTAAAACTAGATATTCTAGGTCATACCGACCCAACTCAGTTAAGAATGATTCAAGATATGACCGGTATGGATGTTACTACCGTACCATTAGACGATAAAGCTACCATGGGTATCTTCCTAAGTCCAAAACCTCTTGGTGTAACAGCTGAACAAATAAATTGTCCAACCGGAACTTTGGGTATCCCAGAATTTGGAACCCCATTTACTATCGGCATGTTATCGGATACTAAACCAACAACCTTTGCCGAACTTATTAAAATTTCTGGTTTGTCTCATGGTACCGACGTATGGCTTGGCAACGCCCAAGAATTAATCAAAAACAACATCGTTCCCTTTAAAGAGGTAATCGGCTGCCGTGATGATATCATGGTCTACTTAATGTATCATGGTCTTGAACCAATCAAAGCCTTCAAAATCATGGAATTCGTTCGTAAGGGAAGAGCCAGCAAAGACCCTAAAACCTGGGAAGAACATAAAAAAACTATGAAAGAAGCTGGTATCGAAGAATGGTTTATCGATTCCTGTGGCAAAATTAAATACATGTTCCCTAAAGCCCATGCTGCGGCTTATGTAACCAGTGCCTTCAGAATTGCTTGGTACAAGGTTCATATGCCTGAAGTATATTATGCCACGTACTTTTCTACAAGATTTGATGATTTCGACCTCGAAACAATGATTGCTGGTTACGATGCCATTAAGAAAAAGATGTTTGAAATTCAATCTAAAGGTTATGATGCTTCTAATAAAGAATCAAGTGTCTTAGAAACTTTAAAACTAAGTTTAGAAGCTACTGCTAGAGGATTTAAATTTGGCAATATTGATATTGAAAAATCCGATGGTAAAAACTTTGTTTTATCAGAAGACCGTAAAACCCTAATTTGTCCTTTTAGAACTCTTGACGGTCTAGGCGACAGTGTTGCTTCTAAAATAATTGAAGAACGAACTAAACAACCATTCATCAGTATCGAAGACTTGCAACAACGAGGCAAGGTAAGTAGTACTACTATTGAAAAACTACGTAGCCTAGGTGTTCTAAATGGTATGAGTGAAACTAATCAATTAAGTTTATTTTAAAATAAATTCTCACTTAAAGTGAGAGTTTTTTAGTTTATTAAAAAAGCCACTTTCTCAAGTGACTTCAAAATATAATATAAAAACGACTTCCAAGAAGTCGTTAATAATCAACTGGTGGAGGACGTGGGACTCGAACCCGCGACCCCCTGCGTGCAGGGCAGGTGCTCTAGCCAACTGAGCTAGTCCCCCATTTGCTGAACAAATTAATCTTATCATAAATATTGGCCTTTGGCAAGCCTAAATTAACTAAATTTGTTCAATTTTCACAATTTGTTTAAAATAGAGGATACTTCCGTCATTTAGGTAGAGTTGTTTCTTATATTTATCAATATATTTTATTAGCGAAATCTTAGTATAATAAGTACCTTTCCGGTAATAAACTAATCTTACAGTCTCCCCATTATAATAAGCTTCTAAAACCTTTTCTTCAATATTTAATAACTGGTCTTCGGATAGAGTAGGCATAGCAACTTTGCTTTTTTCATTTATAATCTCCTTTGCCACTTTCTTCGTTGACAACAAAGAATCAAACGGTTGCCATTTAATCATTCCTCTATCATGAATTTCAGGCATTATGACCTCCAATCTTCTTATTTCTTTCCATAGCAGTAGAGTAGTCTAACAAGCTAGAAGCCTTAACAATACTATTTTTTCCAAACTTATTCTTGATTTCGTCAATTGCTTCATTTGCTTTAAACTCGTTCTCTTTTTCTTCTAAAGATTCAAATAAACTAAGTTGTTCCATCTCTTTATTAATCAAATTACCCGCACTTACACTCACTTTTCTAATTGGCTTTTCTTCGTAGTACCTGTCAAACATATTAAGAGCAACCTTCAAAAACTCAACATTCGAATCAGTTGGATTAACCTTTATACTATGGAAAAAACCTCCCCCTATAGCTTTAGAATACCCAATTCCTAGTCCAATTAAACCTGCTTGTTTATGATTTTTTCTAAGTCTTTGACATACGACATCAATCATCTCTTCAATAATCAACTTAATATTCTCCCCATAATAATCTTTAAATAAAACTTGAGAGTGGGAGTAGCTCGAATTCTTCGGTGTAACTTTCCAATCACTAATTACTGATAAATCAATCCCATTTGCATGGTTCCATAATTCTTCGCCAATAACGCCAAACTTCTTTTTTAAATCATTTTTATCATGATTAGCAATATCGCCAACCGCTACCATCCCCAACATATTAAGCTTCTTTTCCATTCTAGGACCAATCGACCACATCTTAGATAATGGTCTAATCGGCCAGAGCTTACTTGGCACATCATCCATTGTCCACTTAGCAATACCATTTTTATATTTCTTCGCTTCAATATCCATAGAAAGCTTAGCTAAAAGCATATTCGAACCAATCCCACAAGTCGCCGTCAAACCAGTTTTCTCTTCAATCGTTTTTAATATCTTCTGCGCTAACTCATAATCTGTCATTTTATACATCTTCAAATAATGCGTTACATCTAAAAAGCACTCATCAATTGAATAAATATGCAAATCTTCTTCGGCTACAAAATCTAAATAAATACCCACAACCTCCTTACTTTTCTTGATATAAAGACTCATTCGAGGTGGCACAATAACATATTTTATATTCTTTGGTATCTCATAAAGTCTTGTTCTTGACTTAATACCCAAGCTTTTTAAATGCGGGGTAATTGCTAGGGTAATCGCCCCATTGCCTTGATTAGGATTAGCTACCACTAAATTAACTTTAAAAGGGTCAATATGTCTTTCCACGCATTCTACTGACGCAAAAAAACTTTTTAAATCAATACATAATACATGTCGTTCCATATCTGCCTCCTTATACGAACAAATATATTATATCAAATCATTAAATAATTACAATGTTAATTTTTACCAAACTCTCAAAAAAGAGTAGGAAAAACTTCCAAACTAAGATATAATACCCTTGGAGGAAATAAAAATGTTAAAAGTAGAAAATGTAACAAAATACTATGGTGACTTCCTAGCAGTCGATAACTTATCCTTTGAAGTAAAAGACGGCGAAATATTCGGCCTACTAGGAGTAAATGGGGCCGGAAAAACAACAACTTTCCGTATGATTATTGGTCTACTAGACAAAACCAGTGGTACCATAACTCTAGACGGTAAACCAATCGATTATACTCAAACTGATAAAATTGGCTTTCTAACTGAAGAGCGCAGTCTCTTACTTAAACTTACTGTCTTAGAACAAGCCATCTATTATGGTGTCTTAAAAGGGATGAGCGAGAGCACCATCGAAAAAAAATTAGACGAACTCTTAGAACGTTTCAATATCAAAGAATATAAAAATCGTAAACTAAAAGAACTAAGTAAAGGAAATCAACAAAAAGTCCAATTCATAACAGCAATAATTAATGATCCTAAACTTCTTATCCTAGACGAACCTTTTAGTGGCCTAGACCCCATTAACGCTCAACTATTTATGGACGTTATCTTGGACTTAAAAAAGAAAGGGACTTCAATAATTTTTTCATCACATCGTATGGAACACGTTGAACTATTCTGTGAAAAACTAGTTATCTTAGTCCATGGTAAACCAGTCTTACAAGGATACCTTAAAGATATCAAAAAACAATATCGTAAGAAAAACATCCATATCATAGGAGATGTCGATACCAAAGCCTTAGAACAAATAGACGGAGTCTTAAAAGTAACTTCTAACCCTGAAGAAATAATCGTCCAAATTGCATCCGACGACAAAGCCCAAAATGTCTTTAAGTACATCACAACCTGCCAAAACATCACTAAATTCGATGTCGAAGACGCAACCTTAAACGAAATATTTATCGAAAAAGTAGGTGAAGCATATGAAAAATAAAGCTAAATTCTTAATCAGACAAAGTATTAAAAAGAAAATGGATACTAAATGGTTTAAAATAGTTAATGTTATCTTACTAATCTTAATGGTAGCCTTATTTAATATTGATTCGATAATTAATGCCTTTGGTGGCGACTTTGAAAAGCCACGAAAAGTCTATGTCTATGATACTTTAGGAGTCTATGATTTATTTAATGCTAACTTTAATGAATCTTCTAAGAACTTTACTAGTCTTTCTAAGTTCGAAGTTACTAAACTAAGTACTTCTAATGATTTAGAAAGTAAAAAGAGTGAACTAAGTAGTGATGAAGATAACATTGTTATTGAGATAACCCCTAATACCGATAATATAATGGATGCTAAAATAACTACTTATGATTCCCTAGGTACCTTAACCGATACCCTAATTACCACGAGCCTAAACTCTACCAAACAGGCTATTGCCTTAGAAACTAGTGGCATTGATACCGAAGTCCTAGAAAAGTCTCTATCTAGTATTAATATCTCTAAAGAACTAACTAATACGAAAGCAACTGGTACCGGTGATGCCAAAGACCTTATGTCGGCTGGTGTCTTAATGGTTTTCCTAATTCCATTCTTTATTCTAATTGTTTTATTAGTTCAAATGATAGGAGCTGAGATTAACGATGAAAAAACTACCAAGAGTATGGAAATAATTATTTCTAATGTCTCTCCTAAAGTTCACTTTGCCACTAAAATCGTTGCGTCAACCACCTTTGTTCTAGCTCAAACTCTTTTAATCTTCCTATATGGTTTAATCGCCTTTGGCGTTAGAATGATTTTCGGTTCCGGCTTATCTTTAGATACTAGCACATCCGTTGGTCTAGATATCTCTCAAATGTTAACCATGTTAAAAAATAGTGGTATTATTGATTCCTTACTTCGTGGCTTACCATTCTTCTTAGTTCTAATCGTTGGTAGTTTCCTAGCTTACGCTCTTCTTGCAGGTATCTTAGCATCTATGACTACATCCATCGAAGACTTCCAACAACTCCAATCACCTCTAATGTTCTTACTTATGGCTGGTTACTATATTGGCATTATGGCATCCTTCTTCCAAGGCTCCTTATTCATTAGAATAGTAGGGTACATTCCCTTTATCTCGGTACTAGTTTGTCCTATAACATATATCCTAGGTCAAACAACCCTAATTGATTTAGGTATCAGTTGTATATTATTGCTATTTATTTGTTACTTACTATTTAAATATGGCATAAGAGTCTACAAAGTAGGTATCTTAAATTATTCAAGTAAAGATTTATGGAAAAAAGTCTTTAAATCCTTAAAGAAAGAGAGCGTCTAAATGTCCAATATTAGAAAAATAATTATTGTGGCCTTAGTTATTACTATGTTTGTCTTTCTAGGCCTTGGCCTTAACTACATGGTAAAACATTATAAAAAAGATGAAATGAATGTTAAAGCCGAGTTTGATGCTGTTACTCCAAGTACAGCTTATATTGATAAGTTAGAACAACCAACCCCTAATGAAGAAATAACCCTAGATACTTTACCTGATGTTAGTGGTACTTTAAATGATATTGATTTTAAAATTATGAAAAAACTCTTTCAAACTACGAAAAAAAGTATTTTGATTGTTAAAAAAGATGGTTGTTCTTATTGTGAAGAGTTTCTTCCTGAAGCTTCTAAAGCTTTAGAAGAAATGGATGTCGTAGCATACACTCTTAATCTTACTAATCTAACTTTAAACGAATCTAAATCTTTACAAAAATATATCTATTTTGAAGGAACTCCAACTACATTTATTATTGACCAGGGAAAAGTAACCCATGTCTTTAATGGCGCAACCGATAAAGAAACCTTACAAGCATTTATTGATTTATATTATGTGAGATAAGTTAAACTTGTCTCTTTTTTCGACATTATTTTTATACTTTTTAGAGTATGATATAACCGTTTAGATAAATTTAATTCCTCTATACAACATAAGTGTTGTATAATCAATTTATAATAGATGTGCAAAAATACGATATTATTAACATTTTCCTAAGATAACATAGGCATATCTATTATATATCTTAAACAGATATTTTTTTAAAGTTTATAATGTGAGCTACTAGTTCATTAAAAATATAATAATATAAAAATAAAGAAAAGGAAGACTATTATGCAAAATAAAAAAGTAATATTAGGTATCATAACAACCTTACTAATTATATCTATCTTTGTGGGAATAAGCTATGCTTACTGGCTTAACACTAATAAACAAGAAGACTCTAATATTGCTAAAACTGGCTGCTTTAATACAACATTTACCGAAAACTCCAGTGCCATTAAGCTAGAAGATACTTATCCTATTGATGATTCCCAAGGCGAGGTTCTAACACCTTTTACTTTTACTATCAAAAATACTTGTTCTTATGATGCTAACTATCAAATAAACTTAGAAACAATCTCTAGTACTTTAAAACTAAAAAATCTTCGTGTTAAAATAGGCACTAAAGATTCTGACCTTTTATCTAACTATGCTACTGCTACTAAAGTAATAGATGACGCTGCTGATTCTCGCAAACTATTATCTGGTACCTTAGCAGTTGGGTCATCTATTTCTTATGATTTAAGAGTATGGTTAGATAAAGATACTACCTTAGATGATATTAATAATACTATGGGTGCAGATAATAGTTGGGAAGGTAAGGTTACTGTTATTACTACCTTATCTAATGATTTAACTAAGTACAATGATAATACTATTGCGGCTACTCCAACCTTATATCAAGGTTTAATTCCAGTTAAGTATGATGATTCTGGTAATGTTTTGGTAGCAGACACTACTAAGCGTTGGTATAACTATAAAGACCATGAGTGGGCCAATGCAGTATTAGTTAATTGTAGTGATTCTACTATAAAATCTAAGTATTTTAATAATGATATGTCTTTGAAAGATGATGTTATTGGTACAACTATTTCTATGGATGAGATATTACAGATGTATGTCTGGATTCCAAGATATCGTTATAAGTTATTTAATGCTGAGAATGGTACAGCGAGTGAACAAGCTGTTGAAATAGAATTTGAAAGTACTAGTACTGCCAAATCTACTGGTTCTAAAAATGGTGAATGGTTGACTCACCCAGCATTCACTTTTGGTACTACCGAGTTGCCTGGTATCTGGGTAGGTAAGTTTGAAGCCTCTGGTACGACAGATAATTATACAATTAAACCTAATCAAAAATCTTTAACGAGTATTAACTTAGCTACAATGTATAATACTTCAAGAAGTACTGCTATAAATGCCTTGAAATATGGATTAAATGCTCAGTCAATTGATACTCATATGATGAAAAACATGGAGTGGGGTGCTATTGCCTTCTTAACAAACTCAATTTATGGTCGTTATAATGATGCTTCAACTTGTATTGCTTCTGGTTGTGAAGTATGGATAAATAATATTAATACTGGTTATGGTAATGGTACTGCTGTTGATGGTCAGCCACAATGGGGGCCTTCAATTACTGGATGTGCTGGTTCTTCAACAAGTGTTGGTGTATCAAGTTCACAAACTGCATGTGCATCCGGTTATGACTGGACAACTAAAGGCGTAAATGCATCAACTACTGGTAACAAATATGGAATCTATGATATGTCCGGTGGTGCTTGGGAATATGTAATGGGTGTACAAAAAGATGCTAATGGCAATGTCCAAGTTGGCTCATCTGGCTTTAGTACTTCAAGTCTTCCTGATAGTAAGTACTATGACTTATATGATTACCAAGCAGAAGATGGAGTAGGCTATACTAGATATCATCTAGGTGATGCTACTAGAGAAGTTTTAAAGAATACTTCTAGTCAAGGCCAAAATGCATGGTGGAGTGATTATTCTTATAACATATACAGCTCTCGATCTTGGGTGTATCGTGGTGGCCTTTACGACGCTGGCTCCGGTGTGGGTGTGTTTTACTTTAATCGAGACATTGGCGTGGCATGGGACACACTTTCGTTCCGCTCCGTGCTTTCTGCCGCGTAGTTGCGAAGCAACACACAATTTATAAGTTTAATAATATAACAAAACATATAAAAATATAATAAAAGTTAGCTATTAGTTCACACTAATAGCTTTTTGACATTCCAATAAGAAAATGCTATATTTTGGATAGTAATAATAAGGAAGGAAGTAGAAAGATGAAGTTGAGTTTAAAAAACAAATTGTGGTGGGCTCAAAATAAAGATAGAATAACAAGAATAGGTATAATATCTATAACAGCACTTATCTTAGTAGTGTCTGTAATTTATTTTACATATTCAAAATTTACTGCTAAAAATGAAGCAACAGCATATGAAACAACAGTAGAAAAATTTACCAAAAATGATTTTTTTATTGCTAGTTATATAGATGGTGAATGGTCGGATAGAATACCAGATAAGGATGAAGATTATGCTGTTGATAAGGTTGTATGCGATAACGATGCAACTGGAACATGGGATGAGGATAAATGGATGATTACTATTGGTAATGCAAAGACTAAAACTAAATGTGTTGTATATTTTGTGACTCCACCAAAATATTATGCTTTCGGAGAACCAACAGCATCAAGTACAACTGATTATAATGATGTTATAAATAGCAGTGGTTCAAGAGTATTTATACAATTATCAAATAATAAATATTCGATTTGCTATTTAAATGAAGATAGTCAATTATCGTGTGTAAAATTTAGCAATATTAGCGATAGTCACAGCTTTAGTGATAAATGCTCTAACACATCAGAGAATTCATATGGATATACGTGTAAGCTTGATGATGGCTTCAATTTAAATGCTATTTGGGAATCTAAAATATCAGTTACATATACTAATGGTACTCAAAATTATGTATGTAGTCTTGAAAGTGACGCTCAATCATGTGAAATAGAATCTTAATTTAATAATTTTCAGATTTTTATTTGGCTTAAATAATTTGTGTTAAAATAAAATCGTCATGTAAATGACTGGAATTTGAACTATATCAAAAGCTCTTCACCTTTGGTGGTACTTTGTGGCTGTCTAACAGATGGCACTTCAGCAGGAGCATTCACTTTGTCCCGTACTTTTGCAGGAGGAGGCTCATTTCACACGTTCCGCTCCGTGTTTTCTTTGCTAAACTATGAATTAAAGATAGTAAAAAAATATTTTTTCAAAACACAAAATCGAGGTTCATGAATAAATATTTGTATCATAATCCATTGAAGTTCAGTTCCAATCTGTTATTAAATGGGTTAAAAATTAAATCGAAAATATCTAACTAGTAGAAGTCGAATTTATAGATATTTTCTCTTAAAAATACCACCTAAAATTGTGGTATTTTCTTTTGAATTTTCAAACTAAAAAAAATTTTTAAAACTACATAATTATCACTAAAAAAGTGTCAAATTTGCGTCAAATTTGGCACTTTTTTTAAAAACTTTGCAAAAATTGCACAGAAAAAAAAGAAAATCGACACTTTTCCGGTAATAAAGAGTAGTAGAGGGAGAGATTTATTTTCCTCTAAAATTACGACGTTGTATTTTGAAAAAATTGACAAAATAAAATAGAAAAGAGAAAATAATTATGATAGAAAATTTACCAAAAAATCTTATTGAATTTATCAAATCAGGAGAAGGAACAATGGTTGAATATAAAGAGGCTAAAAAAGCTTTACCAAATAATTTATTTGAAACCGTGTGTTCAATGTTAAATAGAAATGGTGGTCATATATTTTTAGGGATTAAAGATGACTCAAAAATAATTGGCGTATATAAAGATTACGTTAAAAATATGAAGAAAGAGTTTGTGGATTTATGTAATAATTCTGAAAAAATATTTCCAACAGTTCATCTTGACATAAAGGAATATATTTATGAAGGAAAACACATCTTATATATTTATGTTCATGAAAGTTCCGATGTTCATAAAACAGCTAATAAAATTTATGACAGAAATGAAGACGGAGACTTTGATATAACAAACAATACTACTCAAATATCAAATTTATATGTTAGAAAGAGGAGCACTTATATTGAAAATAAAATATATCCCTTTGCAACTATGGACGATTTAAGAACAGATTTAATAGAGACTGCAAGAAAAATGGCTTCTAACAGAACTTCAAATCATCCTTGGGCAAGGATGAGTAATGAAGAAATGTTAAGAAGTGCAGGATTATATGAAAAAAATCTAGAAAATGGCAAAGAAGGTTTTAATTTAGCTTGTATATTATTATTTGGAAAAGATGATGTTATTGCATCAGCATTATCTTATTATAAAACTGATGCGGTTTTAAAAATTAAAGACATTGAAAGATATGATGACAGAGATGATATTAGGACAAATTTATTAGATTCATATAATCGTTTAACAAATTTTATTAAAAAGCATTTAAATGATAAGTTTTACCTTGAAGACAATCAAAGGATAAATGTTAGAGATGTAATTGCTAGAGAATTATGTGCTAATTTACTAATTCATAGAGAATATTCAAATCCATATCCAGCAAAACTAACAATTACAAAAAACAGTATTATTACTGAAAATGCGAATAAGCCTAGAACAATTGGTTATATAGATTTGAATAATTATTCTCCATATCCTAAGAATCCAAAGATTGCTGGATTTTTTAAGGAGATTGGTCTTGCCGATGAATTGGGCTCTGGCATTAGGAAAATAGCAAAATACACTAAGATATATAGTGATGGTAAAGATCCTTTATTTAGAGATGATGAAATATTTATTGCTAATATTCCATTAAGTAATAACGCTGAGTTTATTAATAATAAAGAATTAAGGACCATGATTTTAACATTTATCAAAGATTCATCTAATGGTAGAACCAGACAGGAAATTAATAATTATATTTATCCAAAAATGAATGGTGACATGACATTCAAAAATAATAAAATAAGAACATCATTAACATATTTAAGAAAAAAAGGCTTAATTAAAAATAAAAATACATATACAAATCCAGTGTGGATTATTAAATAAAATTATGCACAGTTTTGTAGAAAAAAGTAAAGCTCTGCAGAAAAATGCAAAACTCTGCACAATTCTGCAGAGCTCTGCAGAAAAACTCTGCAGAAAAACATAAAATGCCTTTTTGAAAAACATAAAAATAAGAAAATATAATCAACTATAAGCCAAAAAATATCCTAAATATACGGCAAATTTTTGCTTTTAATTCAATATTTGAAGCAAGATTATTATGTCGTTGCAAATCTCTGCAGAAAAATGCAAACCTCTGCACAATTCTGCAGAGCTCTGCAGAAAAAAATAAACTAGCACTGGATAAAGTAATTGAATAAATAAAAAACAATCAAAATAACACTTGCCTTATAATTGCTGAAATTAAAAAAAACGATGAAGCAATTCATTTATGTTAAAATGAAATAGTCATGAAATGACTGGGACTAGAACTGTAATATTTTCCTGCAGTGACGAAAAGCTCTAGACCTTGGGTGTGTCGTGGTGGCGGTTCCTACCATGGCTCTGCAGCCGGTACGTTTCGCTTTTCATTAGACAATGGTTGGGCGAATAATGCTGGTTCGTTCCGCTCCGTGCTTTCTTAGAAACTATGGATTAAAGATAACAAAATAATATTTTTTTAAAACACAAAGTAAAGGTTCTTAACTAAATATTTATATCATAATCCATTGAAGTTCAGTTCCAATCTACAATAGTAGGTTAAAATTAATAAGAAGATTCTTAACTAGTAAATCATTGAATTTTAAGTATCTTCCAAGTATTTGGAGTATCTTTTGATACTCTTTTACTCGTAAAAATAAATATACAAAAAGCCTTAAATATGCTATAGTATAACTTAAAAGAA
>OLGZ01000871.1_pt1 | contig 20667 bp, 17 predicted proteins | sample 1605981 | NCBI WGS metagenome assembly OLGZ01 (sample SAMN03283291) | human gut metagenome | biome: human-associated habitat; material: feces | host: Homo sapiens | place: Peru | collected 2012 | reverse complement strand
AAAAGAAAAAGACTGTTAAACAAAATATTTTTAGATACTTTGTCAACAGTCTGAAAAATACGAAATAATTAAATATTTCGTATTTTTCTTAATTATTCGATTGGTGATCCACGTGTATATGGACTTCTGCTGTTTTCTAATCGTTTATCTAGCTTTTCTTGTTTTTGATTATCATTTTCTATTTTGCTATCATCAACATCAAATGAATATGTTATTGATGTTTCTTTTGAATTAACTTGATTTTCTAATTTTGTATTTAGTATTATTTCTTCATTGTTTGAATATGTAATTCCTAAGTATGCTGATGTTTCATCATTTTCGTTTACAACTGTTGTTCTTAGAATTCTGTATTTTTCAAAATTTAGGCTATCACCTTGTAATTGTTGTATTACTTTAATAAACTTTTTGAATTCATCACCATTAGAAAATCCTAATTCAATTTTAATAATTTTTTTATTTCTATTAAAATATTTTTCTATGTCCTTTTCGGATAGATTCTTGCATTTTTTATAATACTTTGGAATTAAATTTAATGCAAAATTATTATATGTTTTTGCTATTATTTGTGTAGTTAATTCCCCATTATATTTTCCAACAACTTCATTCATATATGTTGGTAATTTCAATGTATCACTCATTTTATCAGGAATATTTATTTTCTTTATTGCTCTATATGCTCTTTGAGTTGGACTAATTATATATAATGTAATAATAGCAATTATGAAGATTAGTATTATAAATATTTTCTTTTTTGAAAAATTAAATTTTCTTTTTTTACTTTTCTTCTTATCCATATATTCCTCCTAAAAATGTTCTTTTTATATCTGCTACATATATATTATCGTATACTCTAAAGTACATTTTTATTACTCCTAAAGCCCCTTGATTTTTTCCTTCTGCATATTTTTCAGGCTTTTTCGTACGTATCCATTCTTCAACTTCTGTGAAATCTCCATTTAATATATCTCTTGCTAATACATATTGTGAATTCCATCTCTTGTCTAGCTTTCCCATAGTTGATTCAATTGGAAGAGCTTTAGTTAATAGATTTTTAACAATTTGTAAATCTGACATTGATGAATCCATTACACTTTCCCAACCTAAGTTTGGTCCCCAGTTTTTAAGTGATGCATATGTACCTTGTGTTACTAAGTCTTTATCTAATATCCAATCAACTCCAGCTTCTTTAACCCATCCAGTAAAATCTTCGTCATAGAAATACTGGAATTGTAATTGCAAGAATCTTTCTGTATTTTGTCTATTTACGCTTTGCCATGCTGCTTTCAAACTTCCGAAGTTCTCAACAAATTGTGATGATGAATAACTTGCAAATGCTTTTAAGCTTCCACATAGTGATGGATCTTCTTCAGCTAACCATTTACATAATGGTGCAATATTATTTGTACTTCCATGTACAGTCCATTGAGCAATACCAACTGCAATTTCGTCTTTTCCTGAAATAGTATCACATGCTCCCGGTCCAGTATCAGCAGGAACACCTTCATCTCCTAGCGCTCCTGATTCATATGGTAGCCAATAATAGAAATCCCACTCTATCTGTTCTCTTTTTATTTTAGTTTTCTTAGGAATTTTCATATAATCTTCAATATTTTCTATTACAGCTTTATCTCTATCTATTAAAATTAAGCAGATATCTGAATTTAATGTTTTTCCAATTACATCTCCAGTATGTATTTGTGTTCCTACTGAAAGATTTCCACCTAATTCAAAACCATACATAACTAATACGTAACCTTTTAAGGCTGTATCTGTTAATTTTATTCTAAGTCCTTGTAATGTCTGCTCTCTTCCTGGTACAGGATCTTCTGTGTTTTGAACATTTGCACTATCACCATAAATTCTTTTTGCTAATGTTTCATCCGAGAATATATTATTATTATCATCAAATATTTCTGTTATTTTTCCATTTCCCATTGCTGTAACATCTATACCTTCTTTAAATCCTGTATTAATAACTCCATCACCTGTTACTCTATATGCGCATACAAAATCTGAGCCAATATCTTTTTTTACAGGTTGTTGATCACCATTTTTTATTTGGTCTTGTGAAGTGCATTCATATCTTTGACCGTCACCGGCACATATAAATACATTTTGTACCGCCTTTGGAGCTCCGTCTATTTTTCCTGTAAATACGATATCACCAGCTTGTACCAAGTCTACTGATTTTACTTCTGTCCATTCTTTTCCTTCACAATATCCAATAAATGATCCATCTTTTCCTGTAGTTAGTCCTTCTTCTGGTTGATCTGTACAACCAGCTTTATATAAAACCCATGAAACATATCTGTCTGCTGATATCTTTTTCTTTCCATCTTCTGTTGTTGTTCCATCACTTTTTGCAGGTATGTAATCTGGTGTTCCATATTCAAAATTATTGTCTTTTAAATATTTTGACAAATCTTTTGCTTCACTTAGGACTTTAGAAACGAATTCTTCGTCTGTTGGGTTTGAAGAAAGATCTCTTTTATCTCTTATTCCAAAGTAAATATTCTCTGCAAATTTATCATATTCACTATCTGCAAGTATTGTACCTGATCCGTCAGAGTTAATCATATATCCAGCTGATACTAATCCAGTTGAAACACTTATGAATTTCGTTCTTTTTGTTACTTTACATTTTTCTCTTAAGTGTGAATTATATGTATCTATCCTTTTGTTTGCAGCATCTGCATTTGCAAAACCCTTGTCAAGATGTAATAATTCTAACGTATATATACGTGCATCTGGATACTTTTCAAGTAGTGCATCTATAAGGTTTTCTCCTGCTTTATAATCATCTAAATCATTTAATCCTAGATATATAATTATTGTTTTAGGTTCTTCTGGTAATGAAGCTATATTATTTATCCAATACTGTGGTGTTGCTCCTTCTACTGCATAAAAAGCGCTTGATGCCAAATCTGTATTCTCTCTTAAGCCCACCATATATTCATCACCAATAAATGTACATTTATTTAATGTTTTCACATATTCGTTATCGTCATTATTATTGTCATTATCATCATCGTCATCACCCGTTTGCGTCATTTTTCTTAAATCCTCAAGTGATATTCCAAGTGAATTTGCCATTGTTTCATCACAAGCTATTAATGTTCCATATTCTAATACATTTTTTTCAACTTTTTTGTTTGGCCATTCTGCTGGAACATAATCTGGTATAGGCCATTCTAGTACTCTTTTTTCAATTTCATAGAAATCTTCTTTTTCGAAGTATCCTAATTCTATTACTAGCTCTTTTAAATCTCTATAAATATATTGTGCATCTAATGTTTCAGTTTCTTCTAATATTGTAAATGCTTGTAGTGAGTTTTTAGTAAAATCTACTTTCTCTTTTATACTTTCGTCTCCTGTTTTTCTTGCTCTTTGAATTTCTTTAGCTTTTGAAACTGTTCCATCATATATATAATACTTTTTACTAAATAAATCTTTTGTTGTTTGATTTGTTAGTCCTCTTACTGCATCTTTGGTCTGTACAACTCCATTTTCCATACTTCCAACTAATGTTACTTTATCATCAGGATCTAAACCATCAATTTTACTTTCTTCATCATCTGCTATATAATCAAGTGTTGCTTGTATCTCATCTCCAAATTTATATGTATCATAATCTCCTGATGAAAGTGTTTTATATAGTTGTGTTTTTACACCAGTTTCTTGCTCATAGTTTTCAAGTCCATCATCGTCTGTATCTATACCTATTTTTGTGTCTCCATTTGCTCCTGTTGAATCTTCTCCTTCAAAATATACATTTCTAAACCAGTGGTTAGTTACACTAGAAATATATGGAATTGATGTTTTTACTTCTTCTGCCCTATCATCTTGTAATTTCATTAATGAGTCATATGTCTCTTGACTATATGTTTTCTTCCCATCAGTATACTCAACACTGTCCACTACTTCATTTCCATTTTCATCTGTATGTGTATGTTCTACTCTTCGTAAATCATAAACTGACGTTCCATTTATATGTACAGTACCTCCAAATGTTGTATCTTTCAATTTAACATGAACTTTAGCATCTAAATCTTTGTTTAATGCAAATTCTTTTACTAAATCAGGTGCCATTGTTGCAACATGTAATGTTAATAGTAATTCAAATGGTTTTCCATACCTTCCTGTCCATCCTTCTAGGCTAAAATATGTATAATCATTATGTGCTTTGAACCACCCTACGTTAAGTCTTTTTATTTCCATTGTGTTAGTACTTCTATCGATTCTAACTTTTTGTACAAGCTCCCCTACTACCGGTGTTGATTCAAAAACCATTTTAAATGCCTCTAAAAAACCTTGGTCTAAATCTATTAGCCCAGTTCCCCATGCATCTGATCCACTATCAAAAAAAGTTCCATCAAAAAAGCTTCCTAAAAAGTCTCTCCAGTTAAATGTATAATTATTTATTAAATACGTTCTGTTTTCTGCAATTAAATATGCTCTTAAATATGGTGCATCTACTGTTTTTATTTCATTTTTAGTATGTCCTTCTGTTACTGGAATTATTTCGCCATCTTCATTTGGTTGTCCATATATTTCCACACTTTCAGCAAATCCCATACCTACTAAATCATATCCCATATCGTATAGGTATTGTGCTGTGTTGATTATATCAATTTCATGAACCATTGCCTCGTCCATACCTATTAAGTACCCTTGTAGTCCGTCCCATAAATTTGTTGCAATTTCTTTTAGTCTATTGTACAAAAACTGTGGCATTGTTACAAAAAATCCAAGAATTCCTATAAGAATTATTGCTATTATTACTATAGCTATAACTATTCCGGCATGCAAATGCAGCGGCTCCTCCTCCAGCTGCCGCTGCTGCAGTTCCTGCTGTCTCTGCTGCACCTGCTGCCGCTCCTGCGGTTCCTGCTGCTTCTGCTGCGCCTGCCGCTGCTCCTGCGCCTTCAGCTGCTGTTGCACCTGCAGCTCCTGCTTCTGCTGCTGCCGCTCCACTTCCAGCTTCTGCAGCTACTGTACTTGCTCCTGCTGTTCCAGCTTCCGCCCCTGTAGCTCCGGCTTCTGCTGCTGTACCAGCTGTTCCTGCTTCTGCACCTGCTGCGCCTGCTTCTGGTCCAACAGTACTAGCTCCCGCTGTACCTGCTTCTGGCACTCCTGTTTCTGCAGCTGAAGGTGGAGTATATACATCTCCTGATCCTCCTGGTTTATTTGGTATATCGTTTGTATCTGGTGCGTTTTCCTTGCCATTGGCTGCCGAATTTATATCTCTTGTGTTGCTTCCACTACCTTCATCTGCTTTTTTAGCGCTTTCGTCACTTTTGGCTTTATCATCTAATTTTTGACTTGCATCTTCCTCTGCATTTTTAGATGTATCTTTATCTAAATCTTTTTGATCTTCTTTATCATTTTCTTTATTGCTATCTTTTTCAGAGTCTTCATCCTTTTCGTCTTCTTTATCTTCTTTCTTTCTTCGCGGGCGTTTCTTTTTATCGTCTTTTTCTTCTTCATCCTCTTGCTCATCATTGCCAATATCCATAGAGTATTCATCCGGTCCTCCGCCTCCGCTACTTTGGTAACTTGCTTCTCTTTCAGCATCTTCCTCTTGCATTTGTTCTTCTCTTGCTCGTCTTTTTATTTCTTCATCATCTGCCACAATTTTCACCTTCTTTCCGCTATTTATTCTAATTGATTGGTATACTTATACTATATGTTTTTTCTGCTTTACTTAGTTCTTCTTCTTCTGTTTGTTCATTGCCATTATAATCATTCATAATTCTTACCTTATTAAAGGATATCGTATCTGCTTTATTTTTTTCATCATAATATTTTGCAAATCTAACTTTAAATGTTCTTGTTTCTCCTGGTTCTAATGCAATTGTAGCACTTACAGTTGAGGCATTTCTTGAGTCATCTTCTGATTGTATTGTTAGTTCATTATCTGCAATTCCATCATACAATACTAATTCTTTTTCCGTTTTATTTGTAATTCTAATTGTATATAATTGACTACTATAATAATTTTCTCTGCTTTCAATTCTTATTTTCATGTAATCATCTTCTGCAAGATTTTTTAAATCATCATGTCCAATGTAGTCATTAATACTCATCTTTAAATTCTTTCCATCTTGTTTTATTGCTATTTTTTCCTCATAAAATGCATATGTTTGATTTGTTAGCCCTGTTTTTATAATATTATCTATGATTTTAATATTGTAAATGTAGTTCCCGTTATAGTTTATATAATTTTGTATTGAATATCTTTTCTCTTTATTAAAAACTGCATCAACATACTCTTTGAATTTATCTTCAGAATCATTAAATACATATGTTTTACATTCGTCCGTTAGCAAATTGAATGCTCCTGAATAATCTTTACTATTACATTTATTTACATAGTCGTCTATAAAGTCTTCTATCGCTGTGGCTGTTTTCTCTGATGGATTTCCATCACCATTTAATAGCTCTTCATGTGGAGCATAGGTTGTATTTAAAGTTTCTGGTTCTTGGTGATGTTTTAAATAATAATTTATTGCTATTACTACTGCAAAAACTAATATAACTACTAATATGATTTTTTTATATTTTTTGAAGAAATTTCTTATTTTAAGTCTCCACTTTAAAAACATTTTTTCCTCCTATTCCTATTCAACATCATTTACGCTAAATGACATTTCATAGTCATTATAATTTTTTTCAACTATTACAAAATATGTTTGTGGTAATTTTTCGTCGTCTCCTAATTTGCCTTGAAATATATTTGATATAGTTAATAATAATACATACATATTTCCAGTTTTATTATTTCCTAATCTTTCAATATTGTCATAAGTTATTCCTAACATTGAAGAACCAAAATATTTCTTAGCATATGTAGTAAATTCATCTAAATTTGAAAAATATGTTTTTTTGAAATCTTCATTAAGAACGTTATATGCTGATTGATAATCTCCATCTTCTATGTTATTGAAAAAATTTCCTATGTATCTTTTCATTCTTGCTGATTCAGATAATTGTTTTATTTCATCTTCTTCGCTAATTTGTTCTTCATCTGTTTGTTCACTTGTTGTAGTTGTACTATTTGTATTAGTATTTGTTTTTGTTCCTTTTTGTGTAGATTTTACTATTGAATTAATTAATATGCATAAAACTCCAATCATAATTATCGCAATTATTGCAATTGCTATTATTATATATTTGGTATTATTTTTCTTCTTTTTTATAACAATCATCTCCTTACTCTAATTATGATTTTAGCGGACATTATATTATTTAAAATATTGATGTCCGCCCTTTTTTAGCTCATTCTATTTATAAAATCATCTACATCTTGTGCTGGATTTCTACTTCCAGCTGCTTGTCTGTTTTCATATAAAGCATTTACGGACTTAGCCATATTCTTTGTTTGAATTGCTGTTACAACTCTTCTCTCTTGAGTTGTCCATGCATGTCCTAATGGATTTGTTGCTGGGTTACTGAAATCTAAGCTTGGATCTAATGCCATATCTTGAATAGCTTTTAAATGTTGCAATCCAGCTGCAGTAGTTGTATTGTAGGCTGTTGGATTTGATCTGCTTAAATCTCTTAATGCATCTTGTATATTGGTATCTAAGTGATCCATATTTGTTCCAATTAAGCTTTGCACATATGCTCTTAATTGATTTCTTGCTGTTCTATTTGTTGTATAGTTATTAAATCTAAATGTATTATTGTGCGAAATTAAATCTGAGAATCTCTTTAAATCTTTTTGGCTTATTTCCATCTCTTGTTTGCTTCCTGGTCCACCTCTTGCTGCATTCATCATTCCACGTGTTGTATCATATGCTTGAAGACCAACTTGTACTGCATTTGCTTTAGTATTAAGTCCCATCTCATACGAAGCACCTGCAATACCAGCTCCAATTGGAATGCTTTCTCTTACTGCTGTTCTTACTGCTTTTCCCATCTTTGATTCGCTTGCCGTTTTTGCAGCTGAAGCCACTCTACTACTCTTAATAGCTTTAACAGCTCCCATGCTTCCAACTTTTGAAGCAACATTTTTACCGAAATCTGTTTTAGCTACTGTACCAGCTGCAGCTCCAGCAATTGTTCCTGCTCTTTTTGCAACATCACCGATTGCTTTAACTGTAAATCCAGCTGCAACAGTATCTGCAAGACTTGATGCTTCTTTAAATCCAAATATTTTTTTAACAATTCCTTCTGCTGTCCACATAAACTTCATACATAAAATTGCTAGTATCATTTTTGCTAAGGATGCTTTTGTTCCTAATGTATCCATTACTGTTGAAATAAATACTAAATATATAATACAGTGAAATGGTTGAATCAATACGTTAAACATAAATTCTTTCATCCATGTATTTAATGCTTGTGCTTTAGCATCTTTTACTTTATCAATTGCATATGTAATTGTTATTAATGGTGAAATTATTATTAAAAATCCTATTGTTAACATACGTTTTATATATGTAACTAAAAATGCTGTTGTCATACCAATCAATGCAATGTATACAACAAATGCTGACCACGAATTAGTTGCTCTTATTGATGTTGCTGACATTATTACTAATTTATTTACAATTCCATCTCCTATTGTTGTTTTTGCAGGTCCTGCTAGCATTTCTACTAATGCATTATTGGCTTCAAGTGTAAATATTATTATATAGTTTAAAAGAAATAATATTACAAAACTTACAATCCAGTCTGTAAGCATTCTCTTATATTGTGCTTGTTCAGAGGCTACTGTCGATATTGCCATTCTAATTCCTATATATATTAAAACTGTCAATAATATTACAATAGCAAGTATTCTTAAAATATAATACCAAGTTGCTATATTAGTTCTAATTGTATTTACAACACTAGTTTCTTCACTAAAATTAAAGAAATCTATTTCTGTAATACCAACTCTATTGAAAAGTATATCATCTGGTGTTAAAAATCCTTCAATGCTACTTCCACCTATTTTGGCGATTTGGCCTATTAATCCTTGAACAGCCATACCAATTAATAAAAATACTAATTGTGGAATCTTACTTAATATACCAACTAATCCATCTACTCCTGTTCCAATTACAGATAATACTGTTGACGCTGGTCCACTTGTATCTAATTCTTCTTCATCTATTTCATTTACTACTGTAGTACTGCTTGTATTATCAGTAGCCAGAACCATTGATACTGGTGTGGCAAATAGTGAAGTAAAAAGATTAATTAATGTTACAAAAACTATGATACAACTCGCTAGTTTCTTAAATCTCCTTTTCATTTCCTTGCTCCTTTATATTATTTCAATTTTTTAACTGGCATGTATTCTGACATTGAATGAATTGATGACATGCTTCTCATCTTGAATATGTTCTTTACAATTTTCTCTGCTCTTGATAAAGTCATAAAGAAAATAACTGCTAAGAGTGGTGCTACTTTGAAAATCTCATTTGCTGCAACTATAAATACTAGATATATTCCTGCATGTAGTGGCTGAATAAATGCATTTACCATATATTCTTCTAGCCAGTTGTTATATGCACCAGCTCTTCCGCCTTTTCCTGCTATTGGTGTTTTAGTTGCTGAATATGTAATTGTTATTAATGGTGATATTACTATTAAAAATCCCATTCCTAATAACCTAAATAAATACATCAAGAAAAATTTAACTTGATAGAATGTTATTAAAATATACATAAGTATTACAGCTACATATGACCATCCATTAACTATATTTACTATATTCATCGTTTGAGAAATTATTGATTTTTCAAATCCTGTTCCTGTTTTTAAAGCAAAGAACATTGAAACTAATGCTTCTGATATTGTGTTTATACATATTATTATATATGGAGTTACAAATATTAACACCATACTTACTAACCAATCTTTAAGCATACTTTTGTATTTGGCCATCTCTGAGGCAACTGTTGATAATGCCATACGTATTCCTAAGTATATAAGCATTGCTAATTGAAGTACTAATGCTAAAACTCTCATTAAATAATAAAATGTTGCAACAGAAGTTTTTATTGCTTTATTTACTTCATTATTATTTTTCTCTATATCAAAAAAGTCTGTGTCAAACAAATCAATTTGATTAAATACTGTATCTTCAATTGTATACCAATTTATTGAATAACCTCCTGGTATATTAATTGATGAATATAAATCATTACTCCATGCTGTTACTGTATCTCCTTTAATCAAAAGTTGTTCTGTTCCTCTTGAGGCTAGTGTTAATAATCCTGAAATAACACCAACTCTCATTGCAATTAATGAACCTATTCCTGATGCTAATGATGATAAAAGTGAAATTGTGTTTCCAATTTTTTTAGTCCTTGTTCCATTTTCTGTTGTTATATCAGCTTTTCCATCTTGTATCATCTTATTCCACGAGCTTTCACCATAGTTCTTCTGAATCGTTTCAAAATCCTCAGTGTTTACTTCCAATTTTTCCTCTTTGGCATATATGAAATTAGGTATTAAAGTATTTGCTAATAATACTACTATTATCAGCCATACTAGCTTTGTTCTCATGAATTCTCCTTTTCTTGCTATCTATTTTCCGCTCTTATTGCTGCTAATTTGTTCATATTTGTTTCTATAAATTCAAATTCTTTCTTTGTAGGTTGAATTGCTATAATTGCTGTATCTTCGCCTACTTTTAATAAACCTTCTCCTCTTTGGCATGTTGTCAAGAAATACGCTTCACCGTCACTTAGTTTGAATACTTCTTTGATGTATTGTATTTCTGATTTATCTTGTGCTAAGAATAGCTTTGTATCTGAAGATGTAAGAACTGCTTCAACTTCTTTTTTCTCATAGAAATCTTGGAATCTCTGTGACATAACTGCTAGAGAAACGTTTCTTTTTCTAGCACGTCTTGCCATTGTGTTTAAGAAATCAACAGCTTCTGGATATGGAAGTAACATCCAAGCCTCATCAATAAGAACTCTTTTCTTTGAAGCCTTTGATTTATCTTCACTGTTTTTCTTAACATATTTTTCCCAAATCCATGATAGAAGAACTTGTTGTGCAAGTGGTCTTGCAAATCTTTCCTCTAATTGTGAAATATCTAAGTTTATAAATGGCATTCCTTCTAATAATTCGAATGTTGATTGTCCATCAAAGTAAGCCATCTGACCATTATAAGCTCTAACATATTGTCTCATAACTTTTATTAAGTAACTATAATGGAATCTATAATCTGGGTTTGTATTTTCTTCAGCTTTTCTTAAAATTCTTGCATACCAACTTCCTATTGTTGGCATATCTTTTTTCTCTTTTTCTAGTTTATCTCTAACTAGTCCGGAATTATTTCTATAAAGACTATCTACATTGCTGCTTATACCAATTGATTCATATTCTTCTGCAACAGATTCTGAGATAATCTGTTTTGTTAATTCGTTTACCTCTTTACTTCTTGTACTACCTCTTGCCATTGTTAATAAAGATTGTGTTACGTCTTCTACTTTGTTCTCAACGTTTAGAACTACTCTTTCTCTTCCTGTTATTTCATCTCTAACAATTTCTGGCTCTATATCAAAAAGATTAATAATTGTTTTTGAATTTGGACTGATTATTACATTTACTCCTCCAAGAGCTTCTGCAACAACTCCATATTCACCTTCGGCATCTAGTGCTAAGCTTTCAATTCCCATTAATACAGATGATCTTGCTGTTAGCGTTTTTATTGTAACACCTTTACCAGCACCAGACTTACCAAATATAACCATATTGTAATTTGTAAGTGTTGGGCTGAAATTATCAAATAATATTGGTAATCCTGTTTGTCTATTAAATCCTAGTGGAATACCTTTTTCATGTCCAATTTCTGATGTAAAGAAAGGGAATACTGTTGACATTGAACGTCTGTCAAATGTATGTATTTTTCTAATTTTATTATCCAAGAATGGCATATTGCTTCTGAATGCTTCATCTTGAATTGCCCATGCTGGTTTAACACCAATCAAGTTCTTTGACATTTCTGCTGAAAGTAATTCTGTATATTTATCAAGCTCTGCTATACTATATGCAAATAGTGTACATATAATTGATGCGTCAAATAGTTTGTTAAATCCTGCTGCGATTTGATCTCTAAGTTCTTCAGCTTCAGCTCTTTTTTGTGCTAGGATTCTCTCTCTGTTGATATCTCCTCTATCCCATGCAACAATTCTTTCAGACTCTAATTCGTTGATTGTTCTATTTAACTCTGTTTGAGATGTGTTTTCTCCTACTGGATTAATGAATACAGATACATTTAAATCTCCAAATGTATACATTCCTCTTAAGAATTCTGGGAAAGTACACATTCTTGGGATTGTTGAAACTATCATACTTCTTGCATATCTTGTTCTTCCTGCTGCGATTTGTAGATAATTTGGATTTGATGCATCTATTCCTGCTGGTGCGATTAAATCTTTAAGTCCTTTTCTATTTTTTTCTAAGAAGCTTGCTGCTTCTTTTTCTTCTTTTTTCTCTTCTAGTATTTCTTCTTCATTATTGTTTGCTTGTTTTTTATTTTTCTTCATTACAAATCCTCCTTATCCTTAGTCTTCTTTTTGTGGTTTAATTTTTGCGTTCTTGATTTCTTCCTTTGCACCTTTATAAGTCACTTCATCCATTTGATCTTTATACTCATCTACTAATTCAGTAGCTTTTTCTTTTATTCTTTGTTCTCTTTTTAATTGTTCAATTTGTTTATACTTATCAGCTCTTACTATACTTTCTGTTGCTAATTCAAGAGCTTGGTCTGCTATTTCAGCATCTAATTTTTCTTGTTTCTTTTCAAGTACATCTTTTCCAGTTGAGTATAATGCATCATATTGACCATCTAGTGCTTTAGAGAATTGTAATAATTCTGAATCATCTCTGTTATAGGCAATATATAATAATTCGCATATTTCTTCTGAACTTAAAATTCTACTTGTTACTTCTGAAGCTTGTAATGAACGTATTGCTGTTTGTGCTCTTGTATATAGTTCAGAGAAACACATTCCATCCATTTCTTCTTGAGGAGTATCTGCACTTGCTCCAGCCTCACTTGCATAATATGAAAGAATTAAATACGTACGTTGTTGTAGTACGTTTTTATTCAAACTCATTCTTGCGACATATTCAGTTATGTCTAATCCATAATCTAAAACTCTTTCTTTTCTTGTTTTTTCAAATTGAAGTTTTTGTAGTAATCTTTCATTTTTTGTATCTTTTGCAGCTTGAATTCTTGCTTTAACTTTTTCAATATCTTGGGCAATTTCTGATACTTTATTTTTGTACTCATCAACTATATCTCTTAAGTTTAAGCTTCTTGTTTGAATATATAATTGGATTGGAAATCTTAATGTATTTAAGAATTGAACAAATCCTTCTTCAACTGCGATTTTTTCATCTTCAGACATAAGGTCATAATTAACACCTGAACATTGAACAATCATTACATATTGTGATCTGTTTTTTCTGATAATCATATTATCTTTAACTTCATCAAATTCCATGAATTTAAATATTGATTCTCTTGGCATTCCATTAAAATCTTTTAGTTCTTCGTTTTCAATTCCTAATGCTGCTTCTTGTTCTTCTTCTTCTTTTCTATTATTCATATAGACAATCAATCCATATGCAGCTATTAATGCTATAATTATAAATACTAATATTGCTAGAACAATTTGTAATATAGTGATAAGACTCATCTATTTTTCCTCCTTTGTATATACGTACATTTTTTTATTTTTATTAAATTTTATCCATCTAGCTACAATTTCATTTATAGGTTCTCCACCTATTTTCTTAGTTACTGGTATTCCAGATATTGTTGGGATTTTAAATGCTCCAACTACATATCCAATTAACGAACATACCGCTGTAATTACTATTCCAACTAGTTTCAACCCTAGCACCATAAATATTAATAAAAATATTAATCCAAATAATAATCCACATGCTGTTGATATTAATGACTTTATTGTGAAAATATAAAAAATTCTAGTTTCTCCTCTTAGATTTCTAGGAATATAATATGTTCCCATAATTTCCTCCTTTGTTCATTTTATTATAAATTTGTACTATTTAATACGTTATATACTATTTTCCAAATTGCTGTAGCACCTAACACTACAACAGCTGAAACGACTAATCCTATTAGTTGTTGTTTAAGTTTTGCTGCCACATCTGGTGTAGCAAACATATATTTAATACCCATAATTATAGTAACTGCAACAAGGACGAAAACTCCAATTACAGTTAGTATATTTATTACTGGAATTACAATTTGTTTTAAATCTCCTGCATTAACGCCAGCATTGTCTTGTTGTCCTCTGCTTTTCCAATCTGTTAATGCATCTTTCATTTCATCAAAAGATTTAACCTGAACTGCACTTACAGCAGGTTGTAATGCGTTTATTAAAATTAATGCTGTAATAACTACAAAAATATATTTAAAGACTTTCATGCCTTTTCCTCCTTATAATACTAGTTACTATCATTATAATATACTTTTCCTATTCTTTTCAACATTTTTTTACATTTGTAACTATATTGTTATATATTTTTATTTTCACGAAAAAATAAGACTATACATTTTCGTATAATCTTATCTTCTGTCTCTTACTTTTATTTATTGTAAAACTTCTGTTGTGAATGTTTTTATTATTTGAATTACAGCTGATGCTGCAAATGCAATACATGCACCTGCTATATATATAACTGCATGTTGCTTTATCTTTGCCTTATCACTTGGCGCTGAAGACATATACTTTATTGCTAATACAACAATCATTATTGCCCCTATTCCCACCGCAACTACCTGAAATACTCCAATAAGAACATTCATTACATTTGAGAAGCTTCCAGTTGCTGTTGCAACGGGCGCTATTCTATCAGTTGCTAACGCAAATTTAGATAATGCAAATAATATTGATATTATCATCATACAAGTAAGTAAAATTTTATTATAAATTTTATTTCTTCTCATAACAGATTCCTTTCTAACCTAAAATTTCTCCTGAAAATGTTTCTGCTATTCTTACTAATGATACCGCACCAAAAACTAGAACACCACCTATTATAAATGGTATTAATTTTGATTTGATATCAGCCTTCTCATTTGGAGAACTATACATGTATTTTATAGCTAGAATTAATGCAGCTATAACAGCTACTCCTGCACCTATTGCTTGAAAAATACCTAATATAATATTACCTGTATCATATAATGAATCAACACCCTTTAATCCAGGTTTATCTTCTACTATTGTAGTTGGATCATCTAATGTGCTTCCGTGGTGAACCGCCCTTTACATCAAGTCCTTGTGTATCTACTTCTATTGCAAATACATTGTTCGTTAAACAATATGTAAATAATATTATAATTAGTATACTTATTATTCTTGTTATCTTTTTATGCATATTCTCACCTTCTTTTTATAAAAAAAGATTATCATAAAAAATGATAATCCTTTTTCATTTTACATTCATTTCTTAAGTCAACTATTTTTAATATTAGTCAGTTCCATCTTTGATGTTATTTTCAGCAAATGTTCTAATAATTCCTAATATTCCTGATGCAGCAAATAATACAACAGCACCAACTATGTATGCAACAGCGCTTTTCTTGATATCTGCTTTGTCACTAGGTGCAGCTGAAATATATTTTATTGCTAAAACAATTAACATTATAACTGCGATAGCTACACCAATAACTTGTGTTATACCTAAAATTTTATTTAAGATATTTTGGAATGTTCCTGATGTTGTAGTTGATTTTCCACCAGGTAATGCCATTGTGTCTTCCCCTGTTGCTAATACAACATTGTTTAAACACATAGCTATCATAACTACCATTAAAGCAATTGACATTATCTTAATTATAGTTTTCTTTTTCATAATATTTCTCCTCCTTTTTATATTAGAATTAATCATTTTTTTCCTTATATAAATTGATTTTAGCACAATTTATTTTTTTTGTACAGTCTTTTTTAAAAATTTTCCTTTTATGCTAATTTTCGATTCATTTTATTAATTTTAAAAATAAGGAAACTCCCTCAAACTTAATGGAAAAAGATTCGAAATCTTTTTTTGAGCAACATAAAAGATTTTAGTAAATTGTATTTTCTAAAAAGTTTAAAATTTTAGTAATATTTATTAAATTTTTACATATAATTGTATTGACAAAGGGATATAGTGCATGCTATAATAGTTTATGTACTTGGTTACAACATCGCGGGGTGGAGCAGTTGGCAGCTCGTTGGGCTCATAACCCAAAGGTCGCAAGTTCGAGTCTTGCCCCCGCAACCAACAAATAAAGACTGAAATCTTAAAAGATTTCAGTCTTTTGTTTTTGTATGCTAGTAATCTTAATTTATGGTTTCTGCATATTATTTTTACTGTAATATCAAATCATTTTGAATTAATCTTTTTATATAATGGAAAAACTCCAAGTCTTTTGTGGACTCGGAGTTTTTTCTGTACCCTAAGTTGGTACTAACGGGAACATAACGGAGAACCTAATTAGCATCAGAAATTTTCCAGTGTTTCCACTGGATCTTCGGAATTGAATAATTCCTCAACTTCCTGTACAGTGAGTAGCTCTATGATCTCTCTTATGCGATCATAGTCGTAATCATATTCAGCAAGTAACTTGCCCAGAGTTTCTCCTATGCCATCTATAGTGATGTTCATTTTGGCTGAGCGCCCGGTGCTGAACTTGGTCGCTTTGCTTTTTACTCGAACTACGAGTGGTGCAATTTCCTCCGGTGTAGTATCCGGAATCTGTTCCGCAACTTTATTGATGACCGATACTTTGCATCGAATATTATCTCCATCTACAAAGCTCACTACATAATATCTCCTATCTTTCTTATCCCGTGTTACCTTAATCTCTTCATTCATGTCGTTACCTCCTGGTTTATTTTATTAAGGTTTTTATATAGTTACTACAGTTGTATTATACTTTGTATATCTCATTATGTCAACTTTTTTATTTCACTTTTGTGATAATGTCACCCTTGATTAGTTTGCCTTAACTATCTAATGGTGACATTTCTAAAAGTTATTTTTATGTCTTAAGGACGACTTTTCTAAAAACTATTGGCAACTTTTTTATTTTACTTTTATATATTCTTTAATGTTTTCAAATTTACTATCACCTATTCCAGGAACATTTTTTAAATCTTCTATTGTTTCAAATTTTCCGTTTTCTTTTCTGTATTGCACTATACTTGTGGCCAAACTTTCTCCTATTCCATTTAAAGATTGCAATTCTGTTTCATCAGCTTTATTAATATTTACAACAGTTTGGTTTGCTGTTGTATCATCAACTACTCCGCTTGCGCCATCATCAATTATTTCTGTTTCATTATCGTTTACGTTGGGTATATATATTTTTTGTCCATCTTCTAGTTGATATGCTAAATTTACATTTTTCAAACTAGCTTGTTCTGTTTGTCCTCCAGCTTTTTCAATCGCATCAGCTATTCTATCGCCTTCTTCTAATTCAATTACTCCCTGATTTTTTACTTCTCCTGTTATATATACTTTTATTTTGGTGTTGCCTTTTTCATCTTCAGTTTCATTTTCAATAAAATTTGATATGCTTATTTGTTCTTTATTATTCTTTTCATAATAAATATCTACTAGTTTAATTGTTCCTATAATTGCTATGATTCCTATTGTTATGGTGATTGCTAATTTTATCTTTTTTTCTTTATTCATTCTTTACCTCCTTTGTTTTAAGTGCAAAAAATACGGACCTTTGACTTATGTTTTTGGCCCGTATTTTTTATATTCAAATAACTGTATTAGTTATACTATGTTTTCCTTTTATTGTCAATTATTTTCGTATTACATCTTTCGACAAATAATTAACTATAAAGAAAAATACATATTAAATTTTTTTATTAGCTTAAAAGAACATTATATTTATTTTCTCGTTCCTTGCTAAAATATTTTCCCACCTACTAAACTTTGTTTAGCAGGTTAGAGAAAAATTTTCAAACTGCACGTCACTCAAAAATTAAATATAATGTCCTTTACTTTTTAATAATTATTTCAAAAATTACACTTTATAGTTTCTCTATTTCTTCTTTACTTAATTCAGTAATTTGCATGATTTCTTCATTTGAATAATTATTGTCTTTCATCATTTTTGCTATTTTTTCTTTTCTGTTTCTTTTCCTTCTTCATATCCCATTTGCCTTACAGAAGCCGTTTCTTCTACATATTTTTCTCTTAGCTCTGCTATATATCTTGCATGTTCATCTTGACATAATTCTTCATACTTCTTTTTAGCTTCTTGTATTGCTTTTATTGTTTCTTCTAACTTTTCATCTTTTTCTTTGTTATCAGCCAATTTCTTCACCTCTAAATCTTTTATAAATTTAATCCAAAGGTTTAAGTTTTTGTCTTCACTCTTCATTCTCTCTATCTTTGGTAATTCCAGTATATAAACTTTAATCTTGTCTGTCAAGACTATATTTCCATAATCTTTCTCTCTCATTTCATATTCTGTTAGTATTTTCTTAATATCTTTATGCTTGGCTAACTCAAAATTCGCTACCAGTATTGCTATTGAATCTTTTGCTTCTATATAGTCTTCTCCTACCTTTAATCCTCTTATAAATATTTTTGATACATATCTCATTAGCCTTATTTCTATATTTCCTCGATTAACCATTTCCATTTCTACATCACAATCTATGTTTCCATTGATTTCTAGTCTTATATCCATTATCCCTAGTTTATCATCAAGTACTTCTTTTTCTGTTATTGGATTTTTATCCAAATCAATTGCTGTTATATCTATTTTTAATATTGCCTCTAATAATGACTTAGTTATTTTTTCACTTCCTGTACTTCCAAATATTTTTTTAAATATGAAATCATTTGTTGGCATTAATTTTTTATTTTCTTGTTCTTTATTTGTTTCTATAATTAGTACTCCTTTCGATGTAAATGGCCATTTACGTTAAAAATATGTTATTAAACATAAAAAATGGGCTCAATAATCCTTATAATTATTGGCCCATTTTTTAATATTCAAATAACTGTATTAGTTATACTACGATTTCCTTTTATTGTCAATTATTTTCGTATGACGTTTTTCGACATATGTATTATTACTTTATTTTTATTTGTGTCTAATTTTTTCCAAATTTCATTGACAAACTTTTCATCTCTGTATATAATAAAAGTAGGAAATGAAATCCACGTAAGTGGTTGCCAAAGAATAGATAAGCCATTCGTTGGGCAAAAGCAGAATGGCTTATTTTTTATTGCCTATGTAGTAAAGTACAAACGATGATTAACAAGGCAACATTTATGATAGTTAATCCTACTAATCCAAAGAAAAGTAGGTATGTAATATGTAATACTGATAGCTCTACCATATTAACCACCTCCATGTATCAATCTCACAACTATAAGTCGTGGAAGTAGTATGTATACATCAAAGAGTTAAAGGTGGCAACGCACTCCGCTTATTCTCATTTCCTATGCGTGATAGTATATAACATTTTTTTCCAAAAAGCAAGTGCGGTGAGGTAAAAATTAATTATATTGATCAAAAAAAATTAGGAGAATTAACTTACTGTTAATCTCCTAATTTTTTTGACTTCTATTATTGACGTTTTTTCTTAATTACGTAAATTCCTGCTGTTATTGAAATCATTATCAATAAAATGCTTCCTGCAATTGCAATATATGGAACTTCACCAGTTCCTACTGCCACGATTAAGTCTGCTTTGCTTTCGTTATCTGATTTATCTTTTTCTTCAAATCCAGCTTCGTTTTCTGTAATTATACTTGCAATGTTTTCTTTTGTTCCGATATTACTATCACCATTTTGCCATCCTAGAACTACTTGATATTCTCTGCTTTCTCCTGGTTTGATTTCATCTGTTTCAATGCTTGCTGTAGTTTCATTTATTGTCCATCCTGGATTGTTGTCTGCTATCATTGTCATTCCGCTTGGGATATTTTCTACTACATTTGCTTTACCTGTTAACTCACTGTCATTCGTTACTTTAATCTTGTAAACTACTTTTACATTTGCTGTTGAAATATTCTTTCTATGTACTTCAACTTTTCCTAGGTTTCCGTTGATTGGTGTTTCTTGTCCATTTACAATTACACTTGCAATTGTTTTGTCTACCTTCAAGTTAAAGATTAATTTTCTATAATAGTAATTTACGTATGTCGTATCATCTACAATTTCTTTGCCGTTTTCCTCTTTTGTTACATTAACAATCATCTTGCCATCTTTATTCTCTGGTACTTTAGCGATTTCATAATATTTAATATCTTTTTGCTCTGTTGTATAATCATCATTTTGATGTCCTGTAATCTCTATTTCATCTGCTAATTTTTCTTTTGTATCTATATCATAATAATTTACTATAACCTTTGCTGGTCTCTTGTAATAATAGATTACGTCTATCGGATCAGCTGTCATTGTTCCATCTTTGTTTTCTGGTTCTTCGATTAAGTCATATCCTGGAACGTCTTTAGGTTCTGTTGTATAGTCATCGCCTTCGTGTCCCGGAATATTTGTTGGTTCGTCAATCTCTTCTCCAGTTTCTTTATCAACATATTTTACATTAACTTCTGTTTTCTTTATGTAATAATATGTTACTCTTGTTGGCTCGATTGTCATCTTTCCTGTTGCATTTTCTGGATATTTTTCTTTTACTAAATCATATTCTGGTATGT
>OLGZ01000862.1_pt1 | contig 20869 bp, 23 predicted proteins | sample 1605981 | NCBI WGS metagenome assembly OLGZ01 (sample SAMN03283291) | human gut metagenome | biome: human-associated habitat; material: feces | host: Homo sapiens | place: Peru | collected 2012 | reverse complement strand
TCCGAGGAATGCGACAGCAAGGTGTGAAAAAATTAATATGAAAATTTTTCTATTATATACTATTCCAATAATTACACAGCACCAATATTATATTTGATTTTTTTGTTCCTTGCTAAAACATTTTCCCACCCCCTAAACTTCGTTTAGAAGGTTAGGGAAAAACTTTCAAACTGCGCGTCACTAAAAAAATCAAATATAATATTGGTGCGCATATAAAAAAAGATCAAACCATATAGATTTGACCTTTTATATATAATATTTTTATTCCTCTTCTTCATCAAACTGAGAATTATACAACGTCGCATAGAACCCATCCTTAGCAAGTAACTCATCATGTGTGCCCTGTTCAACAATATCACCATTATTAATAACCAATATCATATCAGCATTCTTAATAGTAGACAACCTATGAGCAATAATAAAACTCGTTCTACCCTTCATCAAATTATCCATAGCAGCCTGAATTTGAATCTCAGTTCTAGTATCAATTGAACTAGTTGCCTCATCCAAAATCAAAATCTTAGGATCAGCCAAAATAACACGAGCAATAGTCAACAACTGCTTCTGACCTGCAGAAATATTACTTGTTTCCTCATTAAGTACCATATTATAAGAATTAGGTAAAGTCTTAATAAAGTGATGAACATGAGCAGCCTTAGCAGCTTCAATAACCTCATCATCAGTAGCACCAGGGTTACTATACTTAATATTATCCTTTATAGTTCCACTAAACAACCATGTATCTTGAAGAACCATACCAAAGTGCTTTCTTAAATCGCCCTTCTTGAAATCCTTTATATCATATCCATCAATAGTAATTTTACCGTCATTTAAATCATAAAATCTCATAAGCAATTTAACAAGTGTAGTCTTACCAGCACCAGTTGGTCCAACAATTGCAATCTTTTGACCATCTTTAACATTAGCATTAAAATCATTAATAACTATCTTGTCAGAATTATAACCAAATTTAACATGTTCGAATTTGATATTTCCTTTTAATGAGTCAACATCAACTGGATTAGAAACAGCATCTTTCTCTTCTTCTTCATCTAAGAATTTCAAAACTCTTTCCAAAGCAGCAATCATAGTCTGAATCTGAGTCATAACCTGAGCAATCTCACCAATAGGTCTAGTGAATTGTTTATTATATTGAACAAAAGATTGAATATCACCAACTTGAATTTGTCCGTTAATAACAAAATATCCGCCAACAATTGCAACAGCAACATATCCTAAATTGCTAATAAAGTTCATAACCGGATACATAAAGCCACCCATAAACTGAGACTTCCATCCAGCTGAATACAACTTTTGATTCTTCTCTTTAAACTCTTTTATAACTTCATCTTCTCTATTAAAAGCCTTTATAATACTTTGTCCGCCATAAACCTCTTCAACTTGACCATTAACCTCACCCAAAATTTCTTGTTGAGCAGTAAAGTATTTTTGAGATCTACCAACAATATTCTTTACAACAAAAGCAGCTATAGGCAATATCAATAAAGAAATAAACGTCATAGGAATATTAATTGAAATCATCATAATCAATATACCAACAACAGTACAAACAGCAGTAATTATTTCAGTAATACTTTGATTGAAACTCTGTCCGAAAGTATCAATATCATTTGTTAATATTGATAAAACATCACCCTTGCTTTGCTTATCAAAAAAGTTCATAGGCAATTTATGAATTTTCTTAGATAATTCATCTCTTAATCTATAAGTTAATTTTTGTGAAACATCAGTCATTACAAGACTTTGGACTAATGAACAAAGAGCACTAATAACATACAATGTAACCAAAATCATAATAATACGGAATATATAATCAAAATCTATTCCACCAGTTCCAGAAATCTTCTTAACAATACCAGTATAAATTTCTGTAGTAGCTTTACCCAATATCTTAGGTCCAACAATTGTAAAAATTGTTCCAGCAATAGCAAAAATGAAAACAATAATTAACTTCCATTTGTAATCGCCTAAATATCTTTTCATTAATTTATTTAATGTACCTTTAAAATCTTTAGCTTTTTCTCCAGCTCCAGCAGGACCATGACCGCCAGGTCCGCCTCTCATTGGCTTTTTCTTAATTTTCTTTAAATCTTTTTCGTGCATTATTTGTTCTCACTTCCTTTCTATTTCCTACTTAATTCTTCTTCTGATAATTGAGATAAAGCAATCTGTCTATATGTCTCACAATTCTTCATCAATTCTTCGTGAGTACCTTTACCAACAATCTTTCCGTCTTCTAAAGTAATAATCTGATCAGCATTCAAAACCGTGTTAATTCTTTGAGCAACAATTATAACAGTTTTATCCTTCGTAACCTTTGCTAACTCTTCTCTTAAAACACAATCTGTTTTATAATCCAAAGCAGAAAAACTATCATCAAAAATATATATTTCAGGATCTGAAGCAATAGCTCTAGCAATTGATAATCTTTGCTTTTGACCTCCAGAAACGTTCGTACCACCTTGAGAAATAGGTGCTTGATATTTCTCTGGTTTAGATTCAATAAACTCAGTAGCTTGAGCAATTTCAGCAGCTCTAATCATTTGCTCATCACTCATATTCTCATCTGCAAATTTTATATTTGATTCAATTGTACCAGAAAACAACACACCTTTTTGAGGAACAAATCCTATAATATTTCTTAAATCTTTTTGAGCAACATCTTTAATATTAACTCCATCAACACAAAGTTCTCCACCAGTTACATCATAAAATCTAGGAATCAAATTAACTATTGTAGACTTACCACTACCAGTGCTTCCTATTATCGCTGTAGTCTTTCCTGGCTCAGCAGTAAAATTAATATCAGTCAAAATTTCCATATCAGCATCAGGATATCTGAAAGAAACATTTTTAAATTCAACTAAACCTTTTTTAGTCTCATCAAAATTCTTTGTTTCTTCTTTATCTTTAATACTCAAATCTGTATCCAAAATCTCATTAATTCTGTTAGCAGAAATAGCAGCTCTTGGAAGCATTATAGAAATCATAGATAGCATCAAAAACGCCATAACAATTTGCATTGTATATTGAATAATTGCCATCATATCTCCAACCTGCATTATTCCAGAATCAATATTATGACTGCCAAACCATACAATCATAAGAGCAATACCATTCATTATAAACATAAGCAAAGGCATCATAAATGACATAACTCTATTAACAAAAATATTAACCTTAGTTAAATCAAGATTTGCCTTATCAAATCTCTTCTCTTCAGCCTCTTCCTTATGGAAAGCTCTAATAACAGGTAAACCAGTTAAAATTTCTCTAGCAACCAAATTAATCTTATCAATTAAAGTCTGCAACTTCTTAAATTTAGGCATAGCAACAATAAATAAAACAATAACAATTGTTAAAATACATAAAATTGCAAAACCAATAATCCATACCATTGATGTACTACTCTTAGTAATAACTCTAATTAAACCACCAATTCCCATAATAGGAGCATATACAACAGTTCTAAATAGCATTTGAATCATACCCTGAATCTGCTGAATATCATTTGTACTTCTTGTAATTAATGATGCTGTAGAAAATTCTCTAAACTCCTTAGTTGAATATTTAAGAACCTTTTCAAACACTTCATCTCTCAAATACTTACTTAGCTTGCAAGCCATTCCAGATGAGAAGAACATTACAGTAACACCCGCTAGCATTATTAAGAAAGCCACACCTAGCATTTTAAATCCAGATTTCCAAATATAACTTGTCTGAATTTTATCAGTATCCATACCAATAGCAGTATACTCCGCTTTAACAGCAGTAATAGCAGATTGATCAATCATTCCACCAACTTTATCCTCAATTTGCTTTCCAAAATTATCAATCATTTGCTTGCTCTGTTCTTCTGGCATAGCCTTAATAATATCAATTAAACTCATATTTTGGAATGCTGATTGAACTTCAACAGGCAAATTTGCAATAACATATTGTTTCATAGACTCTGACTTTTCAGAATCTTGTATAACATACATCATAACAAGCGGTTTAGCCATTACTCCTTCTAATTTTTCTCTATCTTCTTTTGAGATTTTCTTTAAAACATAAACATTTTCATTCTCTAAAGCTGGATATTTTCTTAAATCTTTTTCATAATCCTCACTACTTAAATTTGATTTAGATAACAAAGTATATTTATCTAAAATATAATCATCATCCTCTGTAGCAAGTAAAATATTTTGCATTGACTCTTCCTTAATAGCTTCAGGAACGCATGACTCAATACCACCTTGCTGAATACCCACATTAACAATTTTAGAAGTATAATCTGGTAACGCAAGCTCACCCATTGCTTGAACAACAAGTAAAACAACAACAATCAAAACAGATTTCCATGCTTTTTTTAACTTCAGTAAAATTTTAAACATTATTCCTTATTCCTTTCTTTAAATTTTATTTCATAACACCATATCTTAAATAATCTAAATCACGTTTAAATGCTTTTTTAGTTTCTTCTTTAGAATCTCCATTTTTAAAATCAATAGCATTTTTTATCATCATACTCATAATAATATGATATACACTTGCCAATTCCTCTGATGTAGTAATTCTATATTTAGACTTATCAATATGATTTAATAAAACAGTATTAGTCATTTCCTTTGGAAAATCTTTTACAGCACTCTGGCATCCATATTTCTCTTGAAGCTTTTTAATATGTTCCATAACTTTTCTTTCTTTATTAACGCCTTCCATCTTCTGTTTATCAATAATTTTATTAAACATCTCTTCAAAAGCTGCTAAAATATCGCCATCATTTTTATCAATTAATAAGCAAAATCTTTCCTCAGTATTTTTTAAATGATTCTTTATTAAAAATTCAACCAAGTCTTCCTTTGACTCAAAATATTGATAAAAACTTCCTCTTGGAATCTTAGCATCAACAACAATATTTTTTATTAAAATCTCGCCATCTTCCGCCCTAAAAAACTCCTTACGCGCTGCCTCAAGTACTTTATCCTGCTTTTCTTTAGGTAAATTATAAAATGTACTCTTAGGCATATTCTCCCTCCTTTTTAATTACATAAGAATTATAAATGACACAATGTCATTTGTCAACATCGTCATTTTAATAAATAAAGCTTAAACTAAACTTAAAAAAACAATAGATTTAAAATCTACTGTTTTTTATAAAATTTTATGTTCCTTCCAACTACATTTGTAAATAAGTATCATAAAACAGAAAAAACATTAGCTATAAAAATAACTAATGTTTTTCTATTTTACATTAAATTAGCATATACAAACTTAATTTTTGGCATTTTACTTTGCATATTCTATAGCTCTTGTCTCACGAATTACATTAACTTTAATTTGTCCTGGATATTCCATATCTGCTTCGATTTTCTTCGCAACATCTCTTGCTAAAATAACCATATCATTATCTGAAATCTTATCAGGTTTAACAATTAATCTAATCTCTCTACCAGCTTGGATAGCAAATGACTTATCAACACCATTAAATGAATCAGCAATTGTTTCTAATTCTTGTAATCTCTTAATGTATGTTTCGACAGTCTCTCTTCTAGCGCCAGGTCTAGATGCAGAAATTGCATCAGCAGCTTGTACTAAAACAGCCTCTAAGCTCTTAGGTTCAACATCACCATGGTGAGCTTCAACAGCATTAATAACTAAATCATTTTCTTTATAACGTTTTAATATATCAACTCCAATCTCAACATGAGTACCTTCCATATCGTGATCTAAAGCTTTTCCAATATCATGTAACAAACCAGCTCTTCTAGCTAATTTAGGATTTAATCCTAATTCCTCAGCCATAATTCTAGCAAGGTTTGAAACTTCTATAGAATGATTTAATACATTTTGACCATAACTTGTTCTATACTTCAATTTACCTAGAAGTTTAATAACATCTGGATTTAAACCATTTACACCAGTTTCTAAAACTGCTCTTTCTCCCTCTTCTTTAATGATTGCTTCAACTTCTTCTTTAGCCTTTTCAACCATTTCTTCAATTTTAGCCGGATGAATTCTTCCATCCTCTAAAAGTTTTTCAAGAGCGATTCTAGCTACCTCTCTTCTAAGCGGATCAAATCCAGAAATAATAACAGCTTCTGGCGTATCATCAATAATTAAGTCTATTCCTGTTAATGTTTCAAGAGTTTTAATGTTTCTTCCCTCTCTACCAATAATTCTACCTTTCATTTCATCATTTGGTAATGAAACAACAGATACTGTAGTTTCAGAAGTGTGGTCTGCTGCACATTTTTGAATTGCATAACAAACCATTTCCTTGGCAATTTTTGAAGAATCCTCTTTATATTTATTCTCAAAATCTTTAATCATTTGAGCCTTTTCAGGAACAATCTCATTTTCCAAAGAATCTAGTAATTGTTTTTTAGCTTGGTCAACAGTTAATCCGGAAATACGTTGTAATTCTGCAAGTTCCTCAGCTTTTTTATCTTCTAATTCTTGTCTAATTTCATCGTTTTCAACAATTCTCTTATCTAAATCTTTTTCCTTATCTTCTAAAGATTGAACTCTTCTATCTAAATTTTCTTCCTTTTGAATCAATCTTTTTTCCTGTTGTCCAACTTCCGCTCTCCTCTCTTTAATCTCCTGATCTAAATCATTTCTAAGTTTAAGCATTTCTTCTTTTGCTTTAAAAATTTCTTCCCTCTTAGTATTTTCTGCTTCTATTTTCACATTCTCAAGTAATCTTTTAGCTTCATTTTCAGCACTTTGAATTTTAGATTCAGCAATTCTTTTTCTAATAGTAATTCCTACAGGTATGAATATTGCTGCTGAGATTAAAAGAGTAATTATAACAATAAGTACTTCACCCATTCATAATCAACCTCTTTTCCTATTAAATTTTCAATGTTCATTAAATATATAAATTTTACAACATAAATAAATTTTATATTTTAATTCTAACCATATCTATTTTATATGGATTAAAATGTTTTGTCAAGTAGACAATCTTGGAAAATGCAAGAAATCTCAATAATAAATTACTGAGATTTCCAAATATACATATATAAACAATTTATTTCAAACACTACGCACGTGGATGAGCCTTATGATATACACTTCTTAAAGTCTCATCTTGAAATTTCATATATACTTGTGTTGATGAAATATCAGAATGACCTAACATCATTTGAATAGATTTCAAATCAGCACCATTTTGTAAAAGATGTGTTGCAAAAGAATGTCTCAAAACATGAGGAGTAATATCTTTGGTTATATGAGCTTGCTCTTTATAATATTTTATAATTTTCCAAAAACCTTGTCTTGTTAATCTCTTACCATTAACATTAACAAATAAAGCTTTTTCATCTTCCTTTTTTATCATATATGGTCTAGCATTTTTCATATATTCATCCAAAGCTTTTATAGATAAATTCCCTAAAGGAATATTTCTTTTCTTAATACCATTTGTGCAAGTAACAAAAGCTTTATCAAAATCAACATCCTCTACATTCAAAGAAATAATTTCTGTAACTCTCATACCAGTAGCATAAGCAAATTCTAGCATTGCCTTATCTCTAATTCCTTTTAGATCAACATCCTTTGGTTGTTCAAGTAATAATTCAACTTCTTCTGAAGATAAAATGCTAGGTGCTTTTTTCTCAATTTTAGGAGACTGCATACCTTCTGTTGGATCCTTTCTAACTTTCTTTACACGTAATTGATATTGATAAAAAGATCTAATAGAAGCTAAATTTCTAGAAATTGTAGAAGTTTTCTTTCCTATCTTTTTTAAATGTTCAATGTAATCTTTTATCTCTTGTTGACCTAATTTTGAATAAACTAATCCTTCGTTATCTAAATATTCTTGAAATTGTACAATATCTCTTCTATAAGACTGCAATGTATTTGCAGATAATTTTTTATCATTCTCTAAAAATTCTAAGAAAAGTTTTATTTGTTTTTCCATTATATTTTGTCCCCCATTCGAAATACTACATTCATCATGCTATAATTAGCAAATCAAAATTTATCATTTATAAAACAAACACAATCATTAATTACATTGCCTCTGTCCACACACGAAATTTGTTTTACAAATCTCTATATAATATAAAAAATCATTATTAGCATTACAGCAGAAAACTATACTTTTGTATAATTTACATAACCTATTGCTGTATTATGTTATATCAAAACTATCGCCAAAAGTAAATACTTTTTACAGATATTTTTTTAACAAATACAAAAAATTTGTTGATATATACGCTTCAAAAAAAGAAGAAATTATAACTAAACTCAAAGCAATTAAAACAAAAATAATATACCTAAATATCTCAAACTTAACGGCTCCAGCTCCTTTTTTCGTTATAATTTTCACAAAATTAATTCCCGAAACTAAGACCATAAATATAGACATCATATATATTATATTATGTAAAACTAATGAATTACAAATGAAAATAATGGCTGTTTTAGCACTTTGTGTAGCAAATACCGCTGAAATAGTATATCCAATTGAAAACGCTCTTTTCAAAATAATATAGTAAACAATAGGAATTCCAATTAACGTTGAAGATAAAAAAACAACAATAGAAAATTCAGAAACATTCTTTTTTAAAGAATTTACAAGGACAACACTTTTATCAGAATATTCGCTAGTCTTCACAGTCTCTATCTTTGCATCAATAAAATTTCTAATTTCTATTTGCTGAGTATCACTAGATTTATTTATTACAATTATTGAAACAACAATTCCAATAACAAAAATAACTAGTAACTTTACATATTCCATTAAATTATTTGAAAAATAATATTTTATAAATTGCCTCATTTGCTCCTCCTTTTTTCAATGTCTATTCTAAAATAAAGAAATTATGCAAACATAAAGCAATTACAAAATAAAAGAAAATATGCAAACATAGAACAATTTCAAAATAAAAGAAAATATTGTATTTGATTTTTTAGCGACGCGCAGTTTGAAAGTTTTTCCCTAACCTTCTAAACGAAGTTTAGTAGGTGGGAAAAGATTTTAGCAAGGAGCAAAAAATCAAATACAATATTTTCTTTTAACAATCAAAATGTTTTATTAGAATTTTGCTTTCTATGATTTCTTTTCTTTTGTAATGTTAGCTAGTTTATCGGCATTTTCTTTTTGTTTATCAAGCGGAAGCCATACAAATTCAGAGCAAACCTCTTCACCATACATAGTTGTATTTGGCTTTTTATCATCCATAAATAACACCTAAATTTAATTAAAAATTAAACCTTATCCTTTCATAAAAAATTATATATTACTAAATATTATTTCAATTTCAAACATAAATATACAAAAAAATTTCTCCCCAACTGGGGAGAAATTCCAACTATGACTAAAACAAGCAATAATAAGTACTGTTTTTTGTTTTTACTTCGCACACCTCCTGTGAAAGAAAGTCAACAGATTTAACTGTAGATGTTCTGTAAACTCTTCTTTCTGCCTTATTAACATCTGCAACATCGAAACAGCTAAACTGATCTCCTACTCGCGGTGTTTCATACATGCCCGCAAATTTTGTTGTACTACTCTGAGCATTCTGATCTTTGACCAGGTATCTTGTGTTCCGTGTTTCCACGAGATACACTTCACCTACCTTAAACACCCACTGCACAGTCGATGTAACAACATCCTGCATTTCATAGTCACAACGACCTTTTCTTACAACAACTGTACACTCATACCGGCTCCCCTTTACAGGTTTAATTGTACCTAATGCTAATCTAACTTTCTTTGACTTTGACATAATTGTTACCTCCTAAATATTTTTTTTATTAATAAATGTCATTGCTACAACTGGAAACGTGAAGTTTCTTTTTTTCAGCAAAAGCCAAATGCTTATGTATAAATTATACCTATAATTAAAAAAATATGCAAATGTAAATATTATACTCATTTTAAAAATTATCACGATCAACTAATCGTAAATCCATACATCAAGTAAAATTATCTAGCAAATCTAATTCTAAAATAAATATAATATTTTTATACATAGAAAAGACTCCCCAATAATGGGGAGTCCAGAAACAATGACAACAACTAACAACTTAACTTAGCTTACAACAAATCACATCGGCTGTGGAGCGAAATAAATCGAGTTTCTCGTTTCAATGCGGAGTATTCCCGCAATATATTCAGTGGCAAACACCATAGTCGTATGCCACGGAACACGCTCCAGAGTGCCGTTCTTGTTTTCAAGTTTCTTGCAAATCATAGATTCGCCTACTCTCGGAACTTCATACAGTTCGCCAAACTTGATGTTTGTCTCAGGTATTTTAGTATTCTTGACCACATAATACGTGTTTTTGGTTTTCACCAGATACGTATCATCTGACAGATACCCAAATTCCGTCACGGTAGATGTTAGGCAAGGATACTCGATAAATCTTCTCTGATGAAGATCATACTGTATCCGTGTACACCTATACTTTTTTCCAACCTCAGGGGTTTCAATTGCATAAGCAATGTACGCCTTCTCCGGCATATTATTAGTTCTTTCGTTCATCATTTCTCTACCTCCAAAATTCTTTTTATTAAACAGTCAACAGTTACACGTAAACTCGAGGTTTACAAAAATCAGCCAAACGCCTTATACATAAATTATACTACAATCATAAAAAATACGCAAATACGATAGTTCCATCATCATTTTGCAAATTTTCTCACACAAAAAGCGGTAGCCTCACTTAGGCCACCGCTTCACGAAACGTTAACTCTTATTTCTTCTTTTTATCTTTAGTCTTACGAATGACATCATGTAGTTTGTTCAAGCCAAGTAGAACTGCTCCCACCACTGAAAAAGAAATGCTAAATACCCAGAAACATACAAAGAATATCAAGGCTACAGCCACCCACCAACTCACCGAATTATCTTTCTTAGTTATGGTGTATTCCTTATTCTCCGGATTGTAGCTCACACTAAGCTCGCACTCATCATTCTTGAATGTAGCAGTAACATCTCCAGGTATATTGTCATCTTCAACAAGAGCATCAAATCTCTTTTGAAAATCCGCAGCATAGTGTTCCAATGGTTGGTAATCTTCCTCTGTAGCAGGAGTATTATCCCAAGACATAAATAATGCGCCACCTACCACAATTGTACATATCACTGCAATAACAACACTGCAAGTTTCTCTCCAATTTGCTTTGCGTTCATACAACCAGTCAGTTACCACATCAATAATCCGCTTCATAAAATTCTCCTTTCAATAATCATTGCGCTGTTAATAGTTTCTATATGCATAAACTCCTAAAGGAGATTATTTTTAAATAATCTTAAAACTTTATATACTATATCATAAAAAGCCTTATTTTTCAAGTATTTCAGGCAATCAATCAACCTTAACAATTTTTTTCAAACTATCTAACCATTCAACACCTTCATTATCTAAATCAGCTATCTCATCTATATCAAAATACTTCACTTCTTCAAGTTCTTTCTCTTGTATCTTACAATCTCCCACACTTATATTCTTTTTAGCATAATACACTGTATAAACTGCCTTTTCGCCAGCATTTACACTCAAAAGTTTTAAATCATCCTTATCCAACTGAACACCAATTTCTTCAGAAGTCTCACGAATACTCGCTTCAACTGTTGACTCCCCAAAATCAACCTTACCACCACATATTCCCCATTTTCCTGGATTAGATCTCTTAAACCTACTTCTTTTTTGCATTAAAATCTTATTATCCTCATTAAGAATAACAACTCCTACAACTGACATATAATATCCCTTAGGAATATTATTTATATCACGTATTTCTTCATGTGTTAAAACCTTACCAGTTTTATTTCCCTCAACATCTACTAATTCATGTTTCTCCATATATATCTTCCCTTCATTATTAATCTCTCATTTATTAAGATTCTTAATTTTTTTTATTAAAATAGCATATAAATTATAACACACTTTTGAAAAAAGAAAGTGAACATTTTTCAAATTGCTCACTTTCTTCTTATTACTTCATATTATTATCAAAAATACCACTACTTCTTTGTTCAATCACTAGATGCTATTCATATAGCTTAGGTAAACCATTCGGTTTCAGCATTATGGAAAATCCTCCTCCATATCCTCTCTTACACCAAGCATACATGACATTTGTTTCAAAATCAACATAAACATTTGTATCATTAATATCACGTACATTGGTATATATTGATGTAGCCTTGTCATATAATTTTGGCAAACCATCTGGATTAAGCATTACAGAAAATCCTCCGCCATATCCCCTCTTACACCAAGCATACATGACATTCGTTTCGAAATCAACGTAGATTATCGTATCAGAAATATCACGTATATTAGTATATTTAGATGTAGCCTTGTCATATAACTTTGGTAAACCATCTGGATTAAGCATTACAGAAAATCCTCCGCCATATCCTCTCTTACACCAAGCATACATAACATTCGTTTCAAAATCAACATAGATTATCGTATCAGAAATGTCACGTACTGAGTCATAATCACTCGCGCCAGAAAAAGAACATCCACTGATGCCTAAAATAAACACTAGCATCATCACTACAAGCCGTACTTTTTTCATATGAATACCTCCCGAAAATAATTATTTTTTTAACAATTGCCTCTATATCAACCTGCAAAACAGGAGTAAAAAAATCACGTAATTGTAGTTTAGCACATTTATGACCTTTTTTCAATAATTGCCTTATCTAACAACTCTAACCTATCATTTGTAATACATTTTTCATAATCAATTGCCTCAGGCATATACTCAATATCAAAACATTCTGCAAGAGCAATTGAAAGTGCATAAGCATCTATATCTTCCCTCTTTACTGCATCTTTAGTCGCAAAACCAATAAACCCATTTATGTACCTTCTACCCAATATTTCATTTATAATTTCATGAAGCATATTTTGTTCATAAACATACTCAAAAATATTTTTTGTAATTTTTAATCTTGGTGATCTACTCCAATATTCTTGACCTTTATATATAGCATTAGCAAACGTATCTAAATAATAATTCTCTCCCTCTTTTGTATACCCCGCTTCTATACTAATTAACACATCATAATCTATATTATTATTTTCGCAATATTCTTTAATAAAATTGTTTCTATTCTGTGCACCAAGCTTTGTTTCCTCATTTATTGGATTATCTCGCACAGCTGATTCTGCCTTAACCGAAATTATATTATAATCATTTATATTAAGTCTCTCTAATGCCATCTTTAAAGCATTTATCTTAGATTCACTTTTAGTCCCTATAACAATATTCATCTTATTTCTCCTCTATATTAAAATATAATTCTTATTATCGTTTTAACAATTATTTAATTATATCACACAATTACTACTAACTTCATAAAGTCTTTCATTTTTAAATTACTACAAACATTATATCTATATATAAAATATTTTTCTACAGTTACATTTCAAATAAATTTTTTAAATGTTTACAATTTTATCTATAATTTTTATATCCTCAATGTTGTAATTTATCAAAAATCTCATCAAATTTTTTATCATGTTCTAATAACTTGTATTCCATTGTTGTTAATCTTTCAAATAGTTGTCCATTTGCAGATATAAATTTTCTCATTTCTATGAATGATTTTATTATATTAATACTAACTTTTACAGCTATATCATTTTTTAAAATACCTGCTAACATAGCAATTCCCTGTTCTGTAAAAACATATGGTAGATATCTTCTTCCGCCTCTAAAATCCTTGTTTTGCATTGAGGTTCCAATTTGGAACCTCAATGCTTGAAACTCAATTTCTGTTAACTGAAACCAAAAATCATCTGGAAATCTATCTATGTTTCTCTTAACAGCTTTATTTATATTTTTGAATTGTTCGCAAAAGTCAATTATTTTTACATCTTTTTTGAATATTACTAGTGATAACAAAAAATACAATGACTTCAAGAAAAATCATTGTATTGACAATTATAAAAAAATAAGCTAATCACAAATCTTTGTAATTAGCTTATATCAATACTTTGGTGTGAACAACGTAGATATCTACAACTTTTTTCACACCTATAACGATTGATACAAATATCAATCAGTTTATATATAAATTATCAAATTATTAAGTACAAATCAAGTAGTTTGTGAAAAAACTTTCACAAAATGTTACTATATAATGGTTTTGAGGAGTAACCACAAAATTTTGTTTTTTTTGTTTTTTTTATAATTAAAGACACTACATTATGCTTTGGCAGGCAATGTAGTATCTTAACTTGAATATATGTAACAACACATTTCTGCGTTTCATTTCCTATATTTATTATACACAGATAATTGAAATTTATCAAAATTTTTAACACCTGCATTCTTAGCTGTTTGTATTAGCGAATAATTTCCTTTCTACCATTTTGTTGTCAACAACAAAATGGTCAATATCAGTTATTTCAGAGTTTTGACAAGCTATTTTTGCTTTTTCAATTACTGCATCAAAATATCTCCAATCTTTATAGCCTAAAACTTTCATCAATTCTCTTGCATACCAAAATTCAATGCCATTTTCATCTATATGTTTTATATCTTCCTTCAGTTATCTGACATACTTGATATTATCAAAAATCTCTAATGAATATATGTTTTTTTCTTCAAAGTTTCTTATATCTTTAAGTGCTGTATTGTATCCTCTTAGTTCTTCTTCTGTCATATTTTTTACTTTTTCCAAATCTATCCATTGCACATCTAATATTTCTTCTGTATCAAATTTTATATTTTCTTCAATAATATCTGCTGTAAATTTTATAATTATTGCTGTTTCTTTTTCTTTTAAATATACTGTACTTATTGGCAATACACCTGTTAATTTTACCTTGCAGCCAGTTTCTTCATAAGTCTCTCTAATTGCTGCATCTGTTACTAATTCATTTTCATCTACATGTCCTGCTGGAAAATTCCATTGTCCATAACATTTCTTTTTTGCTTCTTTCACCATTAATATTTTGCCATCTCTTACTATTAAACAACCTGCTATCACTACCATTGTAATTCCTCCTATAAATCAATTATTTCTAAATCATCTGGAACATATATATTCCCATCAAAATATTCCCTCGCTTCTTTTGAATACAGTTTTTTTCTATTTTTTATATCATTATCATTTGAATAATATAAAATTAAATTCCTAACATTGTAATTTTTTTCATATTAATCTACTACTCATTATTTATCTACTAAATATATTTATATCACAATTTACAATATTTTCATAGCTTTTTATTGACAGTATTTTTCAATCAATTTTACATTAAAATTTTTTAAATAATTTTTCTAAAGGTATCTTTCAAAATAAGAACAGGTAGAGAAAAATTCCCTACCTATTCCACAAAGAAACAAAATATGAAATTATTATCCTACAAGGTTAATGCTACAATAGCTTATCATAAACTCAAAGAAACTCTTAAATTTCTCATAGGCTTTTGCATTAATTGCAGTATTCTCGTCAGTTGTATTTCCATTGTCAGCTTTAGCTTCATATAATTGATAAATTAAGTGAGGACAAGGTTGTATCAAAAAAAACTCTGAGCCGTCATCCATTCTTACTGAAAATTTGCCATACTTATTAAGATAAACATTGTACTCCTTTAAATCCTCATCAATATGAGGATAAATGTAGAAGCACTTATGTGCCCAAATAAGTTTATTAATTCCACTTGCAACCATAGATGCTTTTGTCCATAACTCTTTATTAACTTCTTGCATAAAATTAGCCTCCTTATAAAAGATTAAATTAATGTTAAATGCGTTTCTACTTTTGAGCCATCTTCCCTCCTTATCTTAAATTATCAATGTACTTCTTTGTTTTTACACTTTAAAACATTTTACAAATACATCTGTATTAAACTAGTGATTACACTAGACTGCTATATGTTAAAAGGCTTACTGCTTGTAGATATTTATTATACAAAATTTTCTATTAAAAGTCAACTTGACATAATTTTGTTGTTCTTTGCATATATTTACCTTAAATATATTAAAGGCTGTTACTTTATATAACAACCTTTAATATTCTTCTACCTCGCATATCTAACTTTTTTATTTGTTTTTGTAATATCTTCTTGTCCGTTTTTAATTTGCTTTTCTTTATATTCCTTTATTAAGTCATCATTTTTGCAATTTCTTAGCCTATTTCTGTATTTTTGCCTTAAATTAGTAATATCTTTAATATCTTTTTCAGTTTGTGTAATATAGATTTTTACATCTTCCGTTGTTTTTAATTTTGCTGTTACAATAAGTCTAATTTCATTAGAATATCGTTCCATTTTTCAATTGTAATCAATTGATTTTTTGGTCCACTTTTAATATATCAAAAACATCAAACATATTTCAAAAATAAAATTTATGGAGATGTTCAGGGAGAAAAAAGAAAATTCCTCCCCTAACATCAACTATGAAACTAAATCAAGCTTTGTTGTAATCAGCATTGTACTTGTAAAGGGGATCCATATCTAAAACACATATTGCCATAAACTTGTTATTCAACATGCATTCAGAAACCTGTTCCTCTGAATAATACTCCCAGATTGATACAACATTCCGAACAATGCCTTTTCCGTCTGAATTGTCACCAGCAAATGTTTCAGGTCCTTCTTCTACAAAGCGAGTATATCCCGTATCATCTTTGTAAAAAACATCAAACTGTTCTGATGATATAGAACCTTTGTCGACAAATAATGCCATTAAATCCTCTGGTACTTCACTACCCATACCAGCCATTCTAGATTTGAGCATTTCTTTAGTGTCGACATTACTTGCTGAAACTGTAGCCAGAAAAAAGTGTATCAAAATTACAATATATTTTAACCTTTTAATCATAAACTCTGATAATTTAATCTTTTTAGTCAAGTTTGAAATATACACATCATTAGAATAATTAAAAAGTAAAAAAGTCATATTGTAGTTCTTGCTTAATTATCTGCATTTCACACACCACCCTTTCAAAAGAATGACTTTAATATTGTTTTTAGACAACAAAAAAATCAACCAGATTTATTTTCTGATTGATTTTTGTATCTATCTGTTCAATTTAGTTCGAACAGAAATGTCTTGGTGCGGATGAGAGGACTTGAACCCCCACGGTCTCCCACTAGATCCTAAGTCTAGCGCGTCTGCCAGTTCCGCCACATCCGCATCTCACTGACAAGAATTATGATAACACAAAAGCATTCTTCTTGTCAACTAGATTTTTTAAATTTTTCAATTATTTTTGTAGTGTCTATTTAAAAAATAATTGCAACGCAAAATCAATATATAATTTATGCAACTATATTTTTACTTTTACTTTACTTTCTATTCTATAAAATCTCATCTTACAATTTAGATTTTCTAATCTTCTAAAACCTATTCACACATAACATCATAATAATTGCAAAATTCATATCCCTCACTTTGATACTTTTCAATTAATTGAGGAACAAACTCAACAGTTACCTTTTTATCACCAGCATCATGCATAAGCACAACTAAATTGTCATCCCCCTCAGCTGTTTGATTAAGCTCATTCCACATAGCTTCAACCGTTGTACTTCCTGCAGCATCACCACTTAGGCAATTCCAATTTGTATGAGTAATTCCATTTTGTTTTAGCAATTCTATAGCTTGTCTTTTTACATCATCATAAGGTCCACCTGATGAACCACCAGGAAATCTAAATAAATGCGGATTATAATTTGGTACTCCAATCGCTTTTCTTACAGCTTCAAGAGTTTGATTGTATTCATCTAAAACCGCTTGTGGTGATGAATATACTTGGCTATATTTATGTGTATATCCATGTATAGCTATAAAATGCCCTTCGTCATATGCTCTTTTAACTAATTCTGGTCTTGCTTCAACATTAGAACCTAACACAAAAAATGTAGCCTTCACATTATATTTCTTTAATATATCTAAAATTTCAGGCGTACGTGCGGATGGTCCATCATCAAACGTTAAGTACACCTTTTTTGTTTTTTCAAAATAAACATTAACCACCTTTTTAGCAATTTCATCACTGTATTGTGGCAATTGAGATTCCATAGCAGCATTTATATCATGCTTAGGGAATTTTGACGTAACTTGTGGACTAGGAGAAACTTCCGGAGTTTCTTCTGGTTGTTCTTCTGGCTGCTGTTCTTGAACCTCTGGTGACTCTGAAGGTTGCTCTTCCTCTTTTGCTTGTTCACGCTCAGTCTGTCCAATTCCAATAGTATTAGCACCACTAGCCATATCTAAATTAGAACCTCCATTACTTCTTTTAATTACTTTAAAAGCTAAAATTCCAGTAAAAACAACAATCCCTATTGTAATTAAAACAATAATCGTACAAAAAATAATCAAATGCTTATTTTTTATTTCACTCTTTCCTTCTTCGAAATAATTTGGTTGTTTAAACATTCCAATCTCCTAATACTAAACTTCTAATTCTATCTTTCTATTCGTGCACTCGTATTGTCTATATTTTACACCACACTCATCAAACATTCTTTTTGATGCAATTACGTTATCACTTGTTGCATATTTATCGCTCTTATATACAACCTCTTTTATACCAGATTGTATAATAGCTTTTGCACATTCGTTGCAAGGAAACAAAGCAACATAAATCTTTGAACCTTCCAAATTTCCTCTATAATTTAAAATAGCATTAAGTTCTCCATGGCAAACATATGCATATTTAGTATCCAAAAAAGAACCTTCTCTATCCCAATGCATAGTATCGTCATCTAAGCCTCTAGGTGCTCCATTATAGCCAATTGATAAGATCCTGTTATCACTACTAACAATGCAAGCTCCAACTTGTGTATTTGGATCCTTACTTCTTTGTGATGAAAGTAAAGCAATCCCCATAAAATATTCATCCCATGAAATATAATCTTTTCTCTTCATTAATTTATCCTCCTAGAAATTTAATTAGTAAAATCATTCTACATTAGCAAAAATATTCTACCACATTCGACCTATTTTTACAATTTATTTTTTTACCAATTTGTATTTATTTTTTAAGCTTTTTAGAATATAATGTTAGCATAAAAATTATTAATATAATTTTTATTTTAATACAAATCATTCAAAAATTTTATGTATATAAAATTTTAAGAAAGGAATGATATTAATATGAAAAAAATACTTTTTAAAGGCTGTGGAACAGCCATCATCACACCATTTGATGACAATGGTGTAAACTTTAATGAATTCAAAAAATTAATTGAATTTCAAATCTCAGAAGGTGTTGACGCACTTATCGTTTGTGGGACAACAGGTGAAAGCTCAACAATGACTCTTGAAGAAAGGAAACAAACAATAGAATTTGCAGTAAAAACAGCTAATCATCGTGTTCCAATAATTGCAGGAACTGGTGGAAACTGCACACAATCAGTAATTGACTTTACAAAATGGGCTGAAACAGCTGGCGTTGATGGTGCTCTAATAGTTACACCATACTACAATAAAACAACACAAGCCGGATTAATTGCACATTATACTGCAATTGCAAATTCAACAAAATTACCTATTATTCTTTACAGTGTTCCAAGCAGAACAGGCGTAAACATTACACCTGAAACATGTTTTGAACTTTCAAAAATCTCAAACATAGTAGCCATAAAAGAAGCAAGTGGAAATCTTTCACAAATTGCTGAAATCAAAGCATTGTGTAGGGAAAACTTACATGTATACTCTGGAAATGATGATCAAATCATTCCAATTCTTTCACTTGGTGGATTAGGCGTAATTTCAGTTCTTTCAAATGTTGCTCCAAAATATACACATGAAATGGTAATAAATTATTTAAACGGAAAAATTATAGAAGCACAAGATATGCAATTAGATGCTATATATTTAATAAAAGCACTATTCTCAGAAGTAAACCCTATTCCAGTAAAAGCTGCTTTAAATATGCTAGGCTATAATGCAGGAATTCCAAGACTTCCGCTTATTGAAATGTCCGAAAAAGGGAAAGAAAAACTAGAAAAAGAATTAAAAAAATTTGAATTATTATAAAGTGGGCTTTTAACATAAGTCCACTCTACCAAATTGGAGGTAAAAATGATAAAAGTACTAATAAATGGTTGTAACGGTAAAATGGGACAAGAAGTAGCAAAAGCAATTGAAAGAAACGACAATTTTCAAACTGTATGCGGTGTTGATAGATTAGACACTGGTGATAACAAATTTCCAGTATACACAGATACATCTAAAATATCTGAAGAACCTGATGTAATTGTTGACTTCTCTATTCCAGTTGCCACATTTAACATTTTAAAATATGCTCAAACTAAAAAAATACCAGTTGTAATTGCAACAACAGGATTTACAGATGAAGATTTAGAGAAAATCAAAGAATATTCAAAAGAATTTCCTATATTTCTATCATCAAATATGTCATTTGAAGTAAGCTTAATGAATCATATTGTTGCAGAAGTTGCAAAATATCTTAAAAATTCAGATATTGAAATTGTTGAAACACATCATAATAGAAAAGTTGATGCTCCATCTGGAACAGCTCTAACACTTGCAAACACTATTAATGATGCTCTTGGAAACGAAATGTACTATGAATATAACAGACATGATAAAAGAGAAAAAAGAAATCCAAAAGAGATTGGTATTCACTCAATAAGAGGTGGCAATGTTGTTGGTAAGCATACTGTAATGTTCTTTTCAGAGACAGAAAGCTTTGAAATAACCCACAATGCTCAATCACGTGGAGTTTTTGCAGATGGTGCCATTCGTGCCGCAGAATACTTAGTTGTACAAGAAAGCGGCTTATATAATATGAATAATATTTTTAATAGTTAATTGCTATGCTATAAAATATAATATTTGGTTTTTGTAGTGACGCGCAGTTTGAAAGTTTTTCCCTAACCTTCTAAACGAAGTTTAGTAGGT
>OLGZ01000856.1_pt1 | contig 20988 bp, 15 predicted proteins | sample 1605981 | NCBI WGS metagenome assembly OLGZ01 (sample SAMN03283291) | human gut metagenome | biome: human-associated habitat; material: feces | host: Homo sapiens | place: Peru | collected 2012 | reverse complement strand
ACGTGTGAAGCGTTATGTCAAGACAGACAAGGGTGTCAGACAGTACAACTCGATCGACGAGGAGAAGAAGGCAGAGGTAACATTTGACAAGGCGCGTACAGCGTATGGAAAGGGTGACGTTTATACTTCAAATCTTGCAACGAAGCTTGTGCTGATGAGTACACTCAAGTTCGATGCACTCGATATGAAGGGCATCGGTGTCGAGATGGAAGGTGGAAAGCCGGGCTGGTATGACGCGTTAAATGGTCTGCCGGGATTATTTGGTTCTTCTGTCTGCGAGACATACGAATTACAGCGGATGTTATTGTTCCTGCGTGAGGAGCTTGCGAAGTTTGACCGTGCGGTAGACGTTCCTGCAGAGCTTGCCGAGCTGATTGAAAAGACAGATGCAGCACTTAAGAATTATACAAAGGGCGGTGACCGTCTGGCAGTATGGAATGCAGTGAATATCGCAAAGGAAGCATATCGTGAGAAGACCGCATTTGGCATTGATGGAAAAGAAGAGATGATTCCGGCTGCAACGCTTATTGCAACTCTTGACCTCATGATCGCATATGTAGAGGAAGGAATTGAACTTGGTTGTGCGATGAAAGATGGCATTGCACCGGCTTATATGGCATACAGCATGTCGGATTACACAGAAAAGGACGGCGTGATCACACCGGAGAATCTGCAGGTGGTTGATATCCCGTTGTTCTTAGAGGGACCGGTTCGTTACCTGAAGCTGCCACAGACACATGCGGCGAAGGAAGCACTTTATGAGAAGGTAAAGGCTTCAGATATGTATGACAAGAAGCTTGATATGTACAAGGTAAATGCACCACTTACAAAATGCTCTTACGAGATTGGACGTGCGCGTGCATTCTCCCCAGGCTGGCTGGAGAACGAATCCATCTGGCTGCATATGGAGTACAAATATTTACTGGAACTGTTGAAGTCCGGACTGTATGAAGAGTATTTCGCAGACTTAAAGAAGATGGGCGTTCCATTCCTGCCTTATGAGACATACGGCAGAAGTCCGCTCGAGAATTCATCCTTCTTAGTAAGCTCTGCAAACTTCAATGAGAAGATCCACGGAAAGGGCTTTGTCGCAAGACTGAGTGGTTCAACTGCAGAGTTCTTACAGATGTGGGAGCTTATGATGAACGGCGAGAAGTTATTTACAATGCAGGATGGTACACTTACATTTAAGCTTGCACCGGCAATCCCGGCATATCTTGTGAAGGACGACGGCAAGGTAGAGACAACGTTGTTTGGCAAAATCAAGGTTGTATATGACTGTGGCAGCAAGCGGGATCTAATTCCGGGACAGTATGCAGTTACAAAGTACGAACTTGTGGCGGCTGATGGAAGTATAGAGTCCTGTGAGGCAGCAACTGTATCCGGGGAAGCAGCACAGCGTATCCGTGATGGAAAGGTTGCAGAGATCCGTGTAACAATCCAGTAAAACAGAATGTAATAGAAAGTTCGTGACAAGAACAGGAAAATTATATATAATAAATGTCAATTATGTGATTTACAAAAATCAAGTGAAGGAGAAGCGGGCTTTCAAGGACGCGTACAGGATTATGAAAAAAATAGGAGCATTTTTATTATCGCTTGTGATGCTGCTCAGTGTGATCGTATTGCCAACGAATACCACACAGGCAGCGGAGGCGATGCCGACAGTATCATATAGTGTACATGCACAGAGTTACGGCTGGATGAATCCAGCTCAGAATGGTAAGACGGCAGGTACGACCGGGCAGGGGAAACGTCTCGAAGCGATTGCGATTTCTTTAAAACAGAATGGGACATCTTATGCAGGCGGACTTCGCTATCAGGCACATGTGCAAACTTATGGCTGGATGAACTGGGTGGATGCCGATACGAATGGAGCATCCCCAAGAAGTCTTGCAGATAAAGGACAGTATGCCGGAACGGTTGGAAAGTCAAAGCGTATGGAAGCAATCCGGATGGAACTGACGGGTGAACTTGCAAATCGCTATGAGGTATTATACCGTGTACATATGCAGACGTATGGCTGGAGCTCATGGACAAAAGGCGGCGATACAGCTGGCACAGTTGGACAGGGAAAACGTCTTGAAGCAATCGAAATCAAGCTGATCCAGAAACCATCGGTAACGCCGGCTGCCACAGTAAATTATCAGGTACATGCACAGTCTTATGGCTGGATGAATACAGTGCCAGGTGGAAAAATCGCGGGTACTACTGGAAAGGGTAAACGTCTCGAAGCAATCAAGATTGATTTGAAGACACAGGGTGTAACAGGCGGTATCGTCTATAATACCCATGTGCAGTCCCTTGGCTGGACAAAGGATGTTTCGAACAACGGTGTGAGTGGTACGACAGGTCAGTCGAAGCGGATCGAGGCCATCTGCATGCATCTGACCGGCGATATCACGGCATATTACGATATTTATTATCGTGTCCATTGTCAGTCACTCGGCTGGCTTGACTGGGCGAAAAATGGACAGATGGCAGGTACAACCAATGGTGGAAAACGGATGGAGGCAATCCAGATCCAGCTCGTCAAAAAGGGCGGAAAGGCACCGGGGGCAACGGCGAAGCCGTATGTTTATATTGAACCACCAGCGATTACGAAGGATACATATGAGATTCGTGTAAACAAGCAGGAGAGCTGCATCACGATCTATAAGGATGGCGTGCCAATCAAGGCAATGACCTGTTCGCCGGGTGACGCCACTCCGGTTGGAACCTTCTATCTGGCTGGTAAATGGCGTTGGAATGCACTGATGGGTGGTGTACAGGGACAGTATTGTTCTCAGATACAGGGTGATTTCTTATTCCATTCGGTGTTATATAATAAGACGAATCCGCGCACACTGATTCCAAGCAGCTATAACAACCTCGGAAAACGTGTATCGCATGGATGCGTCCGGTTACAGGTTATTGACGCAAAGTGGATATTTGATAATTGTCCAAGAGGCACAAAGATTACGATCTATAATTCCAGTGATCCAGGACCACTCGGTAAGCCGGCATTGCAGAAGATACCGGGCAGCCAGACGTGGGACCCGACCGATCCAGCAATTTAAATAAAAAGCGGGGTGTCGCATCGGAACATAGTTTATGTCTCCGGTGCGACTGTCGTGTTTTTGGAAAGAGACAAATGAGCGCAGCTTATTTGTAAAAGAGGAACTATGTACTTAGAAGAACAACGAAGAAGAGCATTGAGTTTGCTTGCGAATTTGATCATATGGGTATTTGAGGCAGTATCATTTGGCGTGATCTGGTTTGGAGAGTATCACAATCCGTTATTCTTTCGGGGAAATTATGTCGTGATCGGGTTGTATGCCGTCTTTCTGTTTCTGATCACCAAAAGCTTCAATGGATATAAATTAAGCTATATGCGCGTGCTTGATCTGTGTCTGTCACATGGACTTGCAATCGTGATCGGTGGAGCCGTTGCGTATATTTTCATCTGCATGGTATCGCGTGATTATATGAACGTGCTTCCGGTTATCATAATGGTAATCATACAGATTGTGTTTGAGACGCTCTGGGTGATTTTGATCCAGCATATCTACATGCTGTTTTTCCCACCGCGGAAGCTGATCGTGATCTATGGTATTTATCCGCCGGAGAATTTCCTTCTTAAGATCAATGCCAGACGTGATCGTTATCAGATCTGTGAGGTATTAAACTATCAGCAGGGTATGGAGAAGATCCAGCAGGATGTATTGGATTTCGAAGGCGTCGTGCTGTATGATCTGCCATCAGAAGACCGAAATAATATATTAAAATATTGCTTTAAGCATTCCATCCGTACCTATGTCATTCCGAAGATCACGGATATTATCATGAAAGGTTCGGATGATATGCATCTGGTAGATACTCCGGTATTTTTGTCAAGAAATATCGGCTTGCAGGCAGATCAGCGTTTCTTCAAGCGTGCAACGGATTTGTTTATATCCGGGGTTGGAATCATTGTAGCGTCCCCAATCATGCTGATCATTGCGATCGCGATTAAGGCATATGACCACGGACCGGTCTTTTACCGGCAGGTGCGGCTGACACGCGGCGGAAAGCAGTTTATGATCTATAAGTTCCGAAGCATGCGGATCGATGCGGAGGCACACGGCGCACAGCTTGCGAAGAAGGATGATGACCGTATCACACCAGTCGGAAAGGTGCTGCGGAATCTCCATCTGGACGAACTGCCACAGCTGTTCAATGTGTTTGTCGGCGATATGTCGATGGTTGGCCCAAGACCGGAGCGACCGGAGATCTTCGAGAAATACGAGGAGTCGGTACCGGATTTTGATTTCCGTCTGAAGGTAAAGGCGGGACTGACCGGATATGCACAGGTATATGGAAAATACAACACCACACCGATTGATAAATTGAAACTGGATCTGACATATATTCAGGAATACTCCTATCGGTTGGATTTGAAATTGTTGCTTTTGACCTTCCGTATCGTATTCCGCAAGGAAAGCTCGGAAGGCGTGGATAAGAATCAGCAGACCGCATTAAAGGATAAAAACGAGAAAGGATAAAGGTATCGCACATGAATGTAGCAGTGATTATTGCCGGAGGCTCCGGACAGAGAATGGGACAGGATATCCCGAAGCAGTTTATCAACGTATATGACAAACCGGTTTTGATCTATACGCTGGAGAGTTTTCAGAGAAATGATCTGATCGATGCAATCGAGGTTGTCTGTATCGACGGATGGCATAACGTGTTATGGGCATATGCCAAGCAGTTCAATATTACAAAGGTAAAATGGGTGATCTCTGGTGGAAACAGTGCACAGGAATCTATCCGAAATGGTGTCTACAATTTGAAGGATGTCTGCTCCGCAGATGATAACATCATCATTCATGATGGTATCCGTCCTCTGGTCGACGATGAGGTGCTCGAGGATGTCATTGCGAAATGTAATGAGTTTGGAAATGGTGTTACGTCCCTTCCTTACAATGAGCAGATCTTCGTGATTGACGATGAGGCATCTACAACGAAATACATTCCACGTGAGACACTGCGCCGCGTATCGACACCACAGGCATACAAGTTCGATAAGCTTGTGTGGGCATACGAGAAGGCATTTGCAGAGGAAATCGGTATCTACGGTTCTTCTTATACAAATACGATGATGGTAGAGCTTGGCGAGCGCCTGTATTTTGCGAAGGGCTCGGACAAGAACATCAAGCTTACGACGAAGGATGATCTGGAGATTTTCAAGGGTTATCTGACCGCAGAGAAGGATAAATGGTTAAAGTAGGAGAGACAGCGATGCATTTATATGACAGTGAACTTTATTTGCAGGATGTGTGTGCCGTTGCAAGCATGATCGAGGTACAGGAGCTTGCAGACGCATCGGTGCTGATCTCCGGAGGCACCGGCATGATCGGCAGCTTCTTGGTGGATGCACTTTTGTACGCAGACAAGCATTATCAGGCAAATACGCAAGTGTATATATTAGGCAGAAATGAGGAGAAGGCGCGTGCCCGTTTCGCGGACTATGCGGATTGTCCACAGTTTCATTTTATTAAGCAGGATATCAATGAGAAGGTAGTCGGAAATCCGGCTTTGCCGGCGAAAATCAATTATGTAATCCATGCGGCGAGCAACACTCATCCGGTTGCCTATGCGAGCGATCCGATTGGAACAATCACCGCAAATGTATTCGGTACCCAGTATCTGCTCGATTATGCGAAGGAGGCAGGCTGCAAGCGGTTTGTGTTTTTATCTTCCGTTGAAATCTACGGAGAAAACCGTGGAGATACCGATAAATTCACAGAGGACTATCTTGGCTATATCGACTGCAACACGATGCGTGCCGGATATCCGGAGAGCAAACGTACCGGAGAGGCATTGTGTCAGGCATACCGTAAGCAAATGGAGATGGATGTTGTAATCCCACGTTTGTCCCGTGTGTATGGTCCGACGATGCTGATGAGTGATACAAAAGCACTGTCCCAGTTCATCTTAAAGAGTGTGAAGCAGGAGGATATCGTGTTAAAGAGCGAAGGAACACAGGAATTTTCGTATGCCTATGTGGCAGACTGTGTCGCAGGTATCCTTGCTGTCATGTTAGATGGCAAAGATGGTGAGGCATACAATATCTGTTCGAAGGATTCGGATGTGCAGCTTCGCGATGTTGCAAAGCAGCTCGCGGATCTCGCAGATAAACAGGTCGTGTTTGACTTACCGGATGCGACGGAGCAGGCGGGCTATTCGAAGGCGACCAAGGCAACACTTGACACGACAAAGCTTCAGACAGAACTTGGCTTTGTGCCACAATACGATATGAAGACCGGACTTTCCCACACCGTACAGGTGCTTCGGGAAATCATGTAGACAGGGAATAGGGAAAATATGGGAACAAAAATAAAGGAGTTTCGTCAATATAACAATTTATTTACGGAGCTTGTCAGAAAAGGAATCAAATTAAAATACAGACGATCGTATCTCGGAATTGTCTGGTCGATGATCGAGCCATTGCTTACGATGATCGTATTGACATTGGTATTCGGTACGCTGCTTGGACACAAGGAGAAATCATTTCCAGTCTATATCCTGACCGGACGGCTGATGTATACGCTGTTTTCACAGTCAACGACGTCTGCCTTAAAGTCCATCCGTCAGAATGAGGCGATGATCAAGAAGGTGTATGTTCCGAAATATCTGTATCCGCTTGCGAATATCTGTTTCAATTACATTTTGTTTCTGATATCGCTTGTTGTGCTTGCGGTTGTTGCACTGGTGCTGGGCGTGTTCCCGACATGGCGTACACTGCTTGCCATCGTACCGCTGCTCAATCTGTTTTTGTTGTCCATTGGCGCGGGTATGATACTTGCGACGATTGGCGTGTATTTCCGGGATATGGAATATCTGTGGAACGTTGCACTGATGCTGATTATGTATACCTGTGCAATCTTCTATTATCCAAAGAAGATTTTGAATAGTAATGTAAGCTGGATTTTGAAATTCAATCCGCTGTTTTGCATTATCAACAATTTCCGTAACTGTGTGTTCGGCAGGGCGATGAGTGCGCATATGCTGATTTATTCCTTCACCTTTGCATTTGTCTGCATCGTGATCGGAATTGCAGTATTCAATAAGAAGCAGGATCAGTTTATCCTGCATCTGTAAGGCATGGGAGGAGATATCGTGAGCGAAGAGACAAGAAAAGACGTAATTACATTATCCCATGTTGGCATGGAGTTTCATCTGAATAAGGAAAAGGTCGACAGCCTGAAGGAATATTTTATCAAGCTTGTCAAACATGATATTGCATACACGGAGTTCTGGGCATTAAAGGATGTGACTTTTTCGGTCAAGCAGGGCGACAGAGTGGGAATCTTAGGCTTAAATGGTGCGGGCAAATCAACCTTGATGAAGGTGATCGCAGGTGTGTTCAAACCGACAGAGGGAACGATTGAGAAACAGGGGGTGCTTGCGCCGATGATCGAGCTTGGTGCCGGCTTCGACATGCAGTACACCGGGGCGGAAAATATTTTCCTCTACGGGGCGGTGCTTGGACATTCGCGCAAATTCATGGAAGAAAAATTCGATGAGATCGTGGAGTTCTCCGAGCTTGGCAAGTTTATCGATGTACCGCTGAAGAACTATTCCTCCGGTATGAAGGCGAGACTTGGATTCTCGATTGCGACCGTGGTGCGTCCGGACATTCTGATCCTGGATGAAGTGCTGTCGGTCGGCGATGCGAAATTCCGTAAGAAGAGCGAGAAGAAGCTGGTCGATATGATGGATACCGGTGTGACTGTACTTTTTGTATCGCATAATCTGGACCAGGTGAAGCGTATCTGCAACAAGGCCATGATCCTGGAGCATGGGGAAATGAAAGCATTTGGAGATATCGGTGAGATAGCTCCTGTCTATGAAGAGATGATTGAATAATATGGGTTTTTATATCAAACAGATTATAAAAATGATGGCACAGCATGTGCTGTTTCCGATCTACTATTTTATTTGCTGCAGAAAGCCTGTGACAAAGGGGCTCGTTGTGTTCGCGGATGAACATAAGACAGCATGCCCTCCGTCGATGCAGCGGCTGCATGATGCACTGCTCTTGCAGGAAGGATTAACGGTAGTGGATGATTTCTTCGATCTGCAGGCGATGTCTGCGCAGGCAGGTATGCGCCGGATGCTTGCATTCATGAAGCTGTATGCACGGGCGGAGTTTGTTATTCTGCAGGATAATTTCTTGCCGGTTTCTTCCTGCCATAAGCGTAAAGGTACAACCGTGATCCAGCTCTGGCATGGCTGTGGTGCATTCAAGCGGTTTGGCTATGATGCACAGGATGATATTCCCCGGTTTTATAGGGGGAATGTCTATAAAAATTATGATCTTGTCACGGTGAGCAGTTCTTACTGCCGTCCGTTTTTCACATCGGCGATGCGGATTAAGAATCCGAAGACGGTGCGGGCGTACGGAAGCAGCTATACAGACTGTTATTTTGATGAGGCATATAAAGCTGCAATGCAGGAGAAATTTGAACAAACCTATGGTACGAAGAACGGAAGAACCGTGATCGTGTGGGCACCGACCTTCCGGGGAAATGCCGGACAGCAAAGCAAGGGTGAGCGGACGATCGGGGAGATGTGGATCGATGAGCTTGCGAAAAATCCCGATTATCTGGTGATAAAAAGTCTGCATCCGCATATGCTGAAACGGGGAGAGTCTCAGCCGCTTACGACGGGGGAACTGCTTTTTTCGGCGGATCTGCTGATTACCGATTATTCGTCTGTTTTATTTGAATATTTGCTGCTTGACCGGCCGTTGCTGTTTTTTGCGCCGGATCTGGAAACCTATGGTGCAGACCGGGGCTGGTATCTGTCCTATGAAGATATGCCGGGCACGATTGTGACAGAGGGAGAACAGCTGGCGGATGCGGTTGCCGGCACATTGGGGAAGGATGTGCATGCAGAGAAACGTCAAGTGTTCCGGGAGCAGTATATGAGCCGTTGTGATGGAAATGCAACGAAACGATTGATTCGATATATTTTACATGAGGAGACAAAGAGAAACGATGTTGAAAAGCCTGTTTAAGAAATTCAAGAAAACGATCGTATTTAAGACGATTCAAAAGACCATTCCATACCGGGCACTGCGGAAGGTGTACCGTGCGTGCAGAAAACGGGCGCGCATGATCTACCGTTATGAGATGCTGCGGAAGCATTATCCAAAACTTTATAATAAATATGCGGCAAGACCGGTCAATGAGAAGAAGGTTGTCTTTATCGAGGTGCGGGAGAGCAAGATCAGCGACAGTTTTTCCCTGATGTACAAGAAGGTACAGGAGGAACACAAATACGAGATTCATACACATTTCCTGCGCAGCGGATTCTCAAAGCGGAAGGATTATCAGCATGCCTGTGAGGCGATGATCACAGATATCGCAGATGCAAAATATATCTTTTTAAATGAGTCTTCGGATGTCATCGCGGCACTTCCAATGCGTAAGGAGACGATCGTTACGCAGCTCTGGCATGGCTGTGGTGCGTTTAAAAAGTTCGGTATGAGTACCGCAGAACTGATCTTTGGTGATGACAGAAAGACATTGGAGAAATACCCATATCATGGAAATTACACCTATGTGACAGTCAGCTCCCCAGAGGTTGTCTGGGCGTATGAGGAGGCAATGTCGCTGCAGGATAAAAAGGGCGTGGTTGTGCCAACCGGTATTTCCCGTTCGGATATCTTCTATGATGAAGAAGCAAAAAAGGCAGCACAGGAAAAACTGCTTTCGGTAGTGCCACAGGCAAAGGGTAAGAAGGTGATTTTGTATGCACCGACGTTCCGTGGCAGGGTTGCAAAAGCAAAGACACCAAATCAGCTGGATATTGCGGCATTTGGTGATGCGCTGGGCAAGGACTATATACTCTTGTTTAAATTACATCCATTTGTGAAGAAACGGACTGCGATTCCGGAAGGATACGAGGATTTTGCCTTTGATCTGACGGATGATATGAGCATCGAGGAATTATTGTTTGTGGCAGACATCTGTATCTCAGATTATTCGTCGCTTGTATTTGAGTATTCGCTGTTTGAAAAGCCGATGATCTTCTTTGCATTTGATCTGGATAAATATTATGACTGGCGTGGATTTTATTATGATTATAAGGACTTTGTCCCGGGACCGATCCACACGACGACTGAAGAGATGATTGAGTATATCCAGCATGTGGATGAGCGGTTTGATAAGAAAAAGGTACAGGAATTCCGGCAGAAATTTATGAGTGCCTGCGACGGACACGCGACCGAGCGGATTATGAAAATGATGTTTGGAGAGTAAATATGGTTTCAGTGATCATTCCATGTTACAACGCAAGACAGTATATATGCGAGGCGCTTGCCTCCGCGGTGGCACAGGAATATGTGCACGAGGTGATACTGGTGGATGACTGCTCAACGGATGATTCCGTGGCATGTGTGCAGGCGTGGCTCAATGTGCACGCGGCACAGACGGCAGATATTTCCATCCGGGTGCTGCAGAATGCAGAAAATAGTGGAGTCGCGGTGTCAAGAAACCGGGGCGTGCAGGAGGCAGACGGAAAATATATTGCATTTTTAGATGCGGATGACCGGTTTGCACCGGGAAAACTGAAAAAACAGGTGGAGCTTCTGGAACAGACGGGAGCCTGTCTTTGCAATACCGCCCGTGTGCTGATGACGCCGGACGGAAGCCTGACACAGACGATCATGCATACCCCGGAGAAAATCACACTTGCAGAGCTGGAGAAAACGAATGTGATCAACTGTTCTTCCGTGGTTGCACCAAGGGAGATTCTGCTGAAATATCCGATGCAGCACAGCGAGGTGCATGAGGATTATCTGACTTGGCTTCAGATGCTGCGGGCATATCCATATGCGGTTGGCATCGATGAACCGTTGCTGGAGTATCGTTTATCCGCGCAGGGAAAGTCAAGGAACAAGCTGAAATCGGCACGGATGACATATCGTACCTACCGGCTGGCAGGGTATCCGGTATGGAAATCCTGCAGGATGTTTTTGAGCTATATGATAAATGGTTTGAAAAAGTATGCTACGCATTAAAAATTCACCGTATTTTCAAATAGTACAGGGAATCAAAGATTGATTTTAAAGGCAAGATGCGATATGATAAGAAAGAACGGCTTTGCCGAATAAAAGTTTGAGAGGTATGGATATGGTTGACGAGAAGAAAACCATCCTTATGACGAAGCTTGCGATATTTGAGAAACATGAGAAGAACAAAAGCTTGGTTGTGAGTAAATATTATAGAAGTGATTATGTCCGTTATAATGTGTTAAAAACATGGGTGGCAGTGACAGTACTATACTGGTGTGTCATTGCAGGATACATATTCATGACATTTGACAGTATCTTAGAGAAATTGAATGATCTGGATTATTTTGCGGTCGTATATAAGATGCTGGGTGGCTATGTAATCATCTGTGCAATCTATTTTCTGTTTGCATTTATCCTGTATAATTATCGGTATAAGAAAGCAAGAAATGGACTGGTACAGTACAATATTAACCTGAAAGAACTGATACATGCGGACGATCCGCCGGAGATGCAGCGACGCATGGTAGACGATACAAAGCGTACGACCGATGATGTCTCTGCAGCCAGAGCGCATGCGCCACAGCAGGCATCCCGTGCCAATGTCAGCCGTTCGGAGATGGTACAGCGGCAGCTGCAGGCACAGCAGGAACGCAAGAATCAGGAGATTATCGAGAATGTAAAGCGTCGGAATGAGCGTATTTCAGAGAAGCAGCAGGAAGAAGCGCAAAGACAGCGAGAGATGGAAGAAGAACGACGCAGAATCCGCGCACGCCGCGCGCAGTTAGAGCGCGAACAGCTGGAGCGGATCAGACAGGAACAGCAAGGTATGTACCGGGAAGATCATGTCTATAATACAAATACACCGAACGGTGCAGGAAGGGGAGAAAACGAATGACTGGATTGATAGCAGTGAGAAATTCCATACGTGATTTTTTGAGAAAATATGATGAGGTAACCACTCCGATTCTTCGGTTTATCTTCTCGTTTATTGTATTTTCCTGTATAAATTCTCTGTTTGGATATAGTGAGTTTTTACATAGAGGTGTTATCACATTTTTATTGTCTGTGATTTGTGCACTTGTGACAGGACCGGTTGTTGTATTTCTGGCTGGTGTTGTCGTTGCCGTTCATTGCTTCTCGGTATCGATGGACGTAGGCGTTTTGTGCCTGTTGTTATTCCTTGTGATGTATTGCTCCTATATTCGGATGTTCCAGAACACGGGATATGTACTGGCATTGGTGCCAATCTTATATATGCTGAAGATTCCATTTGCGGCGCCTGTTATGGTAGCAATCTTTGCAGGATTTTCTGGAGCGGTTCCAGCCGCCTTTGGTGTGGTAATTTATTATTTTGCACAGTATGCGAAAGAGGCAAGAGCAACCATCCTTCTTGGTGAGGATGCGGATTTTCAGGGATACTCCTATATTGTAAATGGTATGATGAAGGACAAGGCAATGCTGCTTGCAATCATTGCATTTGTGGTTATCGTTATGGTGACGGCACTCATTCATCAGTTGAATTTTGACTATGCATGGTATGTCGCGATCGGTGTTGGAAGCGTATTTACGATTCTGGTATTTATGGTATGCGGCATGTTGGTTGACGTCAGCGTTCCGGCGGGCAGTCTGGTACTCGGCGCGATTCTCGGGGGTGTGCTTGGCGTGATTGTACAGATGTGTAAGAGTGTGATTGATTACTCGCACAAGGAATCCGTGCAGTTTGAAGATGATGATTACTATTATTATGTAAAGGCGATTCCGAAGGTGGAAAATGCACAGAAAAAACGTGTAAAAACCATGACGGAGGAAGAAGTTGCGGAACAGGTGAAGAAACCACGTCCGCAGCAGGGCACAAATGGTCAGGCAAGACAGCCACGTCCGCAGCAGGGCGCAAATGGTCAGGCAAGACAGCCACGCCCACAGCAGGGTGCAAATGGTCAGGCAAGACAGCCACGCCCACAGCAAAACCGAAACAACGGACAGATAAATCGATAAGACTAGCGATGGTTAAGGGGTGTTAGTTTGAAAAAGTTACTCACAGCATTAAGTGTATATTTTGATTGGTTTTACATACCGAAGATCCATGTGACGGACATTATTGAGATCATTATTCTGTCGTATGTAATTTACCATGTCATGATCTGGTTTAAAAAGACGCGTGCATGGACCTTGTTCAAAGGAATTGTTGTGTTGTTTATCTTTGTCGGACTGGCAACCCTTTTTCGTTTGAATACGATCCTGTGGATATTCCGTAACACGATCAGTGTCGGTATTATCGCGGTGATCATTCTGTTCCAGCCAGAGCTTCGACGTGCACTGGAAGAACTGGGACGAAAGAAGATCTTTACAGATGTTCTGGCGAGGGATGATAAGAACCTGCATCTGGAACGCGTCAACAATCATACGATCGATGAGCTCGTTGCAGCTTCGATTGATATGGGAAAGGTAAAGACTGGTGCGCTGATTGTTATCGAGCAGGATGTTGCACTTGGAGAATACGAGAATACAGGTATTCTGATTGATGCGGCTTTGACAAGGCAGCTTCTGATCAATATATTTGAGCACAATACCCCATTGCATGATGGTGCGGTAATCATACGGGATAACCGTGTACTTGCAGCAACCTGTTATCTGCCGCTTACGGATCGTATTGATCTGAACAAAGCACTTGGAACGAGACACCGTGCGGCGGTTGGTATCAGTGAAGTGTCTGACAGTATGACGATCGTGGTATCCGAGGAAACCGGAGAAATCTCTATCGCGTATGGTGGAACCCTGTATCGGAATCTGGACGCAATTGAACTTCGAAAGAAATTGACCTCTTTACAGCCGGTTATTCCGGAGCACAGACGTGCGAGACTGCGGAAAGGGGGCAAAAAGAATGGGAAAAAATAAGAAAGAGCTTGGACATATCGGATACAAGATTTCGGCAGTTTTGCTCGCGATTGTTGCCTGGCTTGCGGTGGCAAATATTTCCGACTACCAGACGACACGGCAGATATCCAATATTCCGGTCACTCAGATCAATGGCGATGTGCTTGATGAACTGGATCAGGTGTACGATGTAGTGAGTGGAGATACTGTGGATATCATAGTCAAGGGCAGACGATCTGTGGTCGGTACACTTGATAAAGATGATTTTACGGCAATTGCGGATTTGTCCACGATGTCGATTACCAATACCGTATCAATATCTGTGGAGGCAAAAAGCAACACGGTTCAGAGTGAGATCAATATTACTTGCGTGGATAATACGATGAAACTCAATCTGGAAGAGAAGGTGACACAGCAATTTCCAATCAAGGTGGTCACAACTGGAAGTACAAAAAACGGATATGCGGTAAGTGGAACGAGTTCTACGCCGAATATCGTAAAGGTTGAAGGACCGAAGAGCGCGGTCGAGAAGATTACAGAGATCCGGGCATCGGTCGATGTAGACAAGAAATATTCCAGCTTCGAAACAGAGTCGGAGCTTCATATCTATGATGCGTACGGAGAAGAAATTACAAATGATAAGATTACCCTGGACGTTGCATCGGCAAAGGTAGGCGTTGAAATCTATGCAACCAAGTCCGTGCCGATTGAGGTGAACCTGCGTGGAACACCGGGCGATGGCTATGGTGTGGAAGGCGTGGTATATCAGCCACAGAGCGTGGAACTGGTTGGACCGGCGGATGCGCTTGCCAAGATAGAAACCGTAGATGTGGATGATGTGTCCGTGAGTGGAATGACCGAAGATTACCAGACGGATGTAGATATTCGTGATTATCTGCCGGATGGAGTTTCAGTGGTAGATATCCCACCAGAGATTACCGTGAATATCTCGATTACGAAGCTGGAAGATAAGAAGCTGACTGTGACAGAAAACAGCTTTGTGCTTGACAAGCAGGTGGATGGCTATCAGTATGAGGTGACGATCAATAACTTTACGATCACGGCATCTGGATTTGCAGATGTGGTATCGAAGCTGACGTTGGATGATGTTGTTCCAACGATTGACTGTTCCGGACTTCCGGTTGGCAATCATGGAAATGTGACTGTAACTTTGAAGGAGATTGACGGTGTGACGTATACGATGAGTGGTACGGTCAGTGTCAATGTCACAAATGAAGAGAGTAAATAAAGGGTGATTGATCCTCCAGACGGAGTATGGAAGAGAAGAAAGAAGCGTGAGAATGTGGAACAGGGAAAGATAGAACAGTTCAAGGAAGCAGTTGCACAGTGTAATTCGATTGTATTCTTTGGCGGTGCGGGTGTGTCGACGGAGAGCGGAATTCCGGATTTCCGAAGCACAGACGGTCTGTATAACCAGAAGTACAAATATCCACCGGAGACGATTGTCAGTCACAGCTTTTATATGCAGCGGACGGAAGAATTCTATGAGTTCTATAAGGACAAGATGCTGTTCCCTCAGGCACAGCCAAATGCTGCGCACAAGAAGCTTGCAGAGTTAGAACAGGCTGGAAAGCTGAAAGCAGTCATCACACAGAATATCGATGGGCTCCATCAGATGGCGGGCAGTAAGAATGTCATAGAGCTGCATGGATCAGTTCACAGAAATTTCTGCGAACGGTGTCATGCATTTTACGATCTGGACTACATAGTGAATTCAGACGGTGTGCCTAAGTGTGATAAGTGTGGCGGCACAGTAAAACCTGATGTTGTGTTGTATGAGGAGGCTCTGAATGACGAGAATATGTCAAATGCTCTCAGGTATATATCGGAGGCGGATACGCTGATAATTGGCGGAACTTCACTTGTGGTATATCCGGCAGCAGGGCTCATAAGATACTTCAGGGGCAGGAAACTTGTAGTCATCAATATGTCTCCGACACAGTCGGATGCAAATGCCGATCTTCTTATTGCGGATAAGATCGGTGATGTGCTTGGCAGTCTGTAAGAATGATAAAAAGGCATGGAGAAGGCATGCCTGATATAAATACAGTATGGAGGGCGATTTATGTATTTTGAGAAATCCAAAGGCTTCCCGAAGGATTTCCTGTGGGGCAGTGCATCTGCCGCATATCAGGTTGAGGGAGCATGGAATGAGGATGGAAAAGGTCCATCCAACTGGGATGAGTTCGTGAGGATTCCGGGCAAGACATTCAAGGCAACTACCGGAGATAAGGCCGTGGATCACTACCACAGATATAAGGAAGATGTGGCTCTCATGGCAGAGATGGGACTGAAGACATACAGATTCTCAATATCCTGGCCGAGAATAATACCTGACGGCAACGGTGAGATTAATGAGAAGGGACTTCAGTTCTATGATGATCTTATCAACGAGCTTGTAAAGAATAATATAGTTCCTATGGTGACCGTGTACCACTGGGATATGCCACAGGCACTTGAGGAGCAGTATCACGGATGGGAGAGCAGACGAATAGTTGATGATTTCGTCAGATATGCGAAGGTTCTGTTTGAGAGATACAGTGACAGGGTAAAGCACTGGATAATAATGAATGAGCAGAATGTATTTACAGGTCTTGGCTGGAATGCCGGAATGCACCCACCAGGAAAAGTTGATGACCAGAAGATGTTTTATCAGGTAAACCACCATGCATTCATGGCACACGCAAAGAGCGTTATAGCACTCAAGGAGATCTGTCCGGATGCAAAGGTCGGTTCGTCATTCGCATTTACGCCAGCGTACGCATTTGACAGAAAGCCGGAGAATGCCATGGCGAAGATGGATTACGATGATCTTGAGAACTTCTACTGGATGGATATGTATGCATATGGCCGCTATCCAAGAGCTGCAAGGGCGTATCTTGAGAGCAAGGATCTGATGCCAGTCATAGAAGATGGAGATGACGAGATCCTGAAGAAGGCTGCCTCTCTTATCGATTTCATGGGTGTAAATTACTACAGAACATGTGTTGCAGAGTACAATCCGATAGATGGAGTTGGCGCTACACATGAGATGAACACCACAGGCAAGAAGGGTACCGCAAAGGTGCAGGGAGTTCCGGGACTCTACAAGAATCCTGCAAATGAATTCCTTCCTACGACAGACTGGGATTGGACCATCGATCCGATGGGACTTCGCATGTGCTGCAGACAGATAACATCGAGATATGATCTTCCTATAGTCATATCTGAGAATGGCCTCGGCGCATTTGACAAGTTCGAGGATGGTGAGATCCATGATCCATACAGGATAGATTACCTGAAACATCACATAGAGGAGCTCAAGAAAGCGTGTGATGATGGCTGCCGCGTCCTGGCATACTGCACATGGTCTTACACAGATCTTCTTAGCTGGCTCAACGGATATCAGAAGAGATACGGATTTGTGTATGTGGACAGAGAAGAGGACGAGAACAGTGGAACTCTGAACAGATACAAGAAGGATTCTTATTATTGGTACAAACATGTTATAGAGACCAATGGTGAGGAACTGTGATAATAGAATAATATCAGAACAGGGAGAACCGGCACATAAGTGCTGGTTCTTTTTCGTACTAAAGTTATGCATTTAGTCATTTAATTTTTAAAACTAGCCGTTTGGCTAGTTTACTAAAGAACCAAGTGTATTATAATTATTTGTTATGTTGATGGCAATATCTGGCAGTAACTGCTAGGGATTAAAGACAGGAGGAAAGGGATAATTATGAAATCAAAGAAATTGGTAACTGGGTTGATTATGGCATGTATATTTGCTGTAGTGATTATTGCGGGAAAGAACTCTGTGAAGGTGCAGGCCGCGGATGGGGATGTGGCAATTGTGACGGATGGCAATGGCGATGAGATCGGATCATATGCTACACTGGCTGATGCATTTGCAGCCGCACAGAATGGCTATACAATATGTATAATTAGTGATATATATGATCCTTCGGCTTCTATAGGATACAATGATGGTGAACATAATAAACATATCATTATAGATCTCAACAGTAAAAGTGTCACTTTGCAGATGATGAATTTTGATTATTCGTTATACGTGAAAAACGGAACATTAAATTGCGGTATCACAAATTCAAGTGTTGGATTTACTAATGCTATGCTGACTTTGTCAAATGTAAAATTCATTACGGATAGTATCAACTGGATGACAAAAGATGGAATCTGTCTGAATAATGGCTCAAATGTGACGCTCAACGGTTCACAGTGTTGGTTTGAAAAACTTGAGATGGATACAGACTGTGTATTTACGGTACAGAACAGTGACGGACTTAGCAACTTTGGGCATATTGCAGATGGATTTGACGGTGTGAAGGAGTTTGTACCAGAGGGACTTTCTGTAGAAGGAACGACAATCATTGATGATGAGACAGGAGCCAAGGCTAAGGATTTTATTCTCCGTTACCGCAGCTTGTCGGATGATGCAGATGTCGCTGTCAGCATTGCTCCAAAATCGTATGTGTACGATGGAAAAGAAAAGAAACCTGCGGTTACGGTTTCTTATGGCGGAAAGACTCTGACAGAGGGAAAAAGTTACTCATGTGTATATGCGGATAATATTGATGCGGGAACAGCTACAGTTACTATCAAGGGTGAGAATACCATGCATGGACAGATTGTGGAAGAGTTCACAATAGATAAGGCAAAGCAGAAGGCACCTACAGGTTTGGTCGCAACGGCAGAGACTGTGGATGGGAAAAATGATGGTCAGATATCTAATCTGAAGACGTCAATGGAATATAGTGTTGACAAGAAAAAATGGTTGGATTGTGAAAGCACGGTACTTAAGAAACTTGCAGATGGAAATTATTATGTGAGATATAAGGAGACCAAAAATTATTATGCATCTCCTACTGCAAAGGTAGTGGTAAAGAAGGGGAATGTACCAGCAACAAATGAACCGACTACAAATGAACCAACTACAAATGAACATTCAACTGAAAAACCAACGTCAAGTGAGCAGACGACAGAGAAGGTCACGACAGAAAGACAGACAACAGAAAATCCTACAACAGAGGAGATCACAACAGAGGAGCAGACAACGGAAGTGCAGTCGTCCGACGAGAAAACTGATGTGGCTTCAACAGAGGAAACAACGGCAGTAGTATCAAAGACGGAGTCAGGCGCTCCAAATACCGGGGATGACGGAAATGTGGCATTGATGCTCATAGTCATGATGACATGCTTATTAGGGGCTGCCGGGGTGGTAGTTTACCGTAGAGAGAAATAATTTAAAATGTTAGCACTCGGTATTGACGAGTGCTAACAAGTGTGCTATATTATCATCAGACAGGGAAGTGATATTAAGGTATCAGTTCCCTGAAAGTTTAGTTTAGGAGGTAAACAGCTATGGAGATGGATAAATACACACGTAAATCGTTGGAAGTTGTAGAGAAAGCAAAAGAAAAAGCTCTGGAGTACGACAATCAGGAACTTACGCAGATGCACCTTTTGGCTGGCTTGCTTGAAATAGATGACAGTTTGATAGCCAAGATATTTGAGAAGATGGGCGTGAATGTTACTGGTGCCGTGAATGCGGTGGAGGATAAGCTGGCAAGGTTGCCGAAGGTCAGCGGAGGCAATATGTATGCCGGAAATAACTTCTCAAAGGCTCTCATCCAGGCAGAGAAGGAAGCAAAGCAGATGGGCGACACATATGTGTCTGTTGAGCATTTGTTCCTCGGCATGGTGGATAAGGCTGATTCAGATATCAAGGAGCTTCTTAAAAACTGGGGAGTCAGCAGGAATGCATTCCTCAAGGAGCTGGCAGAGATCAGAGGCAATCACAAAGTGGACAGCGATGATCCGGAGAGCTCATATGAGGCTATGGAGAAGTTCGGATATGATCTGGTCGAGAGGGCAAGACAGCAGAAACTTGACCCGGTAATAGGACGTGACGCTGAGATACGAAATGTGATCAGGATACTGTCAAGGAAGACAAAGAACAATCCGGTGCTCATCGGTGAGCCTGGTGTAGGTAAGACTGCGGTTGTAGAGGGACTTGCACAGAGGATACTCAGAGGTGATGTGCCAGAGGGACTTAAGAACAAGAAGATATTTGCACTTGATATGGGAGCTCTTGTAGCCGGTGCCAAGTACAGAGGTGAATTCGAAGAGAGACTTAAGAATGTCCTTGATGAGGTGAAGAAGTCTGAGGGCGAAGTGATCATGTTCATCGATGAGCTTCACACTATCGTCGGAGCAGGCAAGACTGATGGCGCAATGGATGCGGGCAACATGCTTAAGCCTATGCTCGCCAGAGGTGAGCTGCACTGTATAGGTGCCACAACACTGAACGAGTACAGACAGTATATAGAGAAGGATGCGGCTCTTGAGAGACGTTTCCAGCCGGTTATGGTGGATGAACCAACAGTTGAAGATACAATATCTATCCTTCGAGGAATCAAGGAGAGATACGAGGTGTTCCATGGAGTTAAGATATCAGATGGTGCCCTTGTAAGCGCAGCGGTTCTTTCCAACAGATATATAACAGACAGATTTCTTCCGGATAAGGCCATCGATCTTGTGGATGAGGCATGTGCCATGATCAAGACGGAACTTGACTCGATGCCTGTTGAGGTGGATGAGATCACACGTAAGATAATGCAGCTGGAGATCGAGGAGACAGCCCTTAAGAAGGAGGAGGATAATCTGTCAAAGCAGAGACTGGCAGACCTTCAGGCTGAGCTGGCAGAACTCAAGGATCAGGCAAATTCCCTGAAAGCAAAGTGGGAGAACGAAAAGGCTGCAGTTGAGAAGATAAGAACCCTCAAGGAAGAGATGGAGCAGGTCAAGGCTGATATTCAGGCTGCACAGAGAAATTATGATCTGAACAAGGCAGCAGAGCTTCAGTATGGCAAGCTTCCTGCTATCCAGAAGGAACTTGCAGAGGCGGAGTCTACAGCTTCAGACAAGGAGAGGGAGCTGGTTCACGAGGTAGTATCTGAGGATGAGATATCCAAGATCGTATCAAAGTGGACAGGTATCCCTGTTGCAAAGCTTACTGAGAGTGAGAAGAGCAAGACTCTTAA
>OLGZ01000855.1_pt1 | contig 20995 bp, 21 predicted proteins | sample 1605981 | NCBI WGS metagenome assembly OLGZ01 (sample SAMN03283291) | human gut metagenome | biome: human-associated habitat; material: feces | host: Homo sapiens | place: Peru | collected 2012 | reverse complement strand
CTAATCGATTTTAAGTACTTTTTTATTTAATGTCCTTGACACGGGGTCCACATTAGTCTGACTGGTCTTTCTATTATTCGTGAAGGAATACCGCAGTACGTTCTTGATAAGAGCGTATCATGGTATGATAACACGATTGTGATAAGAAACTATCTTGGGTGGATTGCTGAACTGTTTGGGGCAAATGTCTATGCAGAGGGGATTGATTCTATTAGGTTTGTACCAATTGAAAAGAGCGCCTTTGCTGCTACACAGGATTTAACAGACTATGAGAAGAATGAGGTATATACACTTACAAGAGTATATGCTGAAAATGGTCTCAATCCTCTTTCTAAGGGTGATGAGACAGGCAATACGCTATTCATTGATTCAACCAATCTATATGCAGATGAGCAGAGCATCATAGACAGCATCTATGACAGACTTAAAGGATTGACTTTCAACCAGGTGAAGAATGTCACAATGATATCAATTGATAACCTTCTTCCCGGCGCTCTTGTCAATTATAACAGTAATGAATTCACTTTCTTTGTATCAGATCTAACTGTCAATTACAAGGGTGGAGAGTTTTCTATGTCTTCAGTCGATGGCAGTGTGACAACAAAGAATGAAGAAAAGACAGTGAATCGTGTATCTAATACAACACGAATCAGAAAGCTTCAGGTTAAACAGGACCAGGAATCCTTGAAACTCGATATAATCGCAAAGGAACAGGAGGGCATCAATGACAAGGTGGCGCAATTAAGCCTGTCTAATGAGAAGATATCGCTAAGGGTTTCAGAAGTTGAAGAAAAGGCAGGAGAAGCAATCAAACAGGCACAGGGCTCAGTCAAGAAATTCGTATGCGAATATGCTAGTTCGACTGATGGTGCTACACCTCCCAAAACAGGATGGGCAGAGACTGCACCAACATGGCATCCAGGCATCTATATATGGCAGAGAACGGCCACTACAATCAACAATACTGTTACGTACAGTACGCCAGTATGTATTACGGGTGCTAAAGGTGAGGATTCAATACTATTATGCATTGAGTCATCGAACGGTACGACATTCAAGAATAGTGATGTGGCAACCATATTCACGGTGAGCATCTATGTTGGTGGGATTGTTATTGATAACTCTTCAAAGCTGAGAGAGACATTTGGAGATGATGCATATCTGCAGTGGCTCATTAAAAGGCATGGAGAGACAGAATTCAGCAAGATTCCGCTAGATGATTCAAGACTCAATGATAACGGATTCATGTTTACTATTTCAGCAAAGGACATTAAATTCAAGGCAGTATTCAACTGCGAGTTAAATGTATAGGAGGGAAAATATGGGAATTAAGGCAGTCAGCCAAGTTGACGTTATCGACTTAACTGATGGTTATTCGGTGGTATTGACGAATGATAACTATACATTCTTAGGTACTACTAATTCAGTGAGCGGCACACAGACAACAACTACACAGGTGATGGCATTGTGTGGGAGCGAACAGGTTTCGTGCACTGTAGGAAATATTACGTGTCCGACTGGCATTTCAGCGGTATCGGACGGCAAATCATTACAACCGACAATCACTATTACTGCAACATCTGCATTAACTAAGAGCGGCACTATCACTATTCCTATTGTTGTGAATGGTGATATCACAATCAATAAGACATTCAGTTACTCAATTGCTTTTAAAGGCGCAACCGGGCAGAATGGTACAAGTGTTACTGTAAGTTCGACTTCAGTTACTTACCAGGTTGGGACAAGTGGAACTACTAAGCCAACAGGAGAGTGGAACACTACAGTGCCTAATGTGCCAAGTGGGCAGTTCTTGTGGACTAAGACAGTAGTAAAATATTCTGACGGCAAATCGACAGAAGCGTATTCAGTTTCTTATAAAGGTACAAATGGCTCTAATGGTTCAAACGGCACAAGTGTCACTGTAAGTTCAACATCTGTAACATATCAAACAGGCACAAGTGGAACAACTCCTCCAACAGGTACATGGAATCCTACGGTTCCTAATGTGCCAAACGGACAGTATCTATGGACAAAAACAGTTGTTAAGTATTCGGATGGCAAGTCCACTGAATCATATTCTGTATCTTACAAAGGCACAAACGGAACTAACGGTAAAGATGGCTTAGATGCTATTACAATGGCAATCACTTCAAGTGGTGGAACAATCTTTAAAAACACTGCAATTGCTACAACTCTAACTGCTCATGTCTATAAGGGCGGAGTTGAAGTAACTGGGTCTGCTCTAACATCATTAGGCACTATCAAGTGGTATAAGGACGGTGGAACTACCGCAGTAGCGACAGGTTCCACATATACAATCAGCGCTGGTGATGTTTCAAATAAGGCCACATTCAGTGCTCAGTTAGAAGGTTGATAAAATGATCAAGGCATCAGCAAGCGTAACTCTTGCAAGAGTCAACGATGGAGAGGACGGACAGGGCATCCGTTCGATTACTCCAGAATATTACTTGTCTGATTCTTCCACACAAATGCCTGATGAAAACAGTGACGGATGGAAGAGTGTTCCGGATGACTATATTGATAAGCACTACTATTGGGTGAGATCAAGAATATTATGGGATGATGGAACGTATACAACAACTACACCGACACTTGCAAATGACTTGAAATCAATCATTGATGACTATGATAACAGAATCAACAATATGAACAGTCAGCTGCAGCAGGCAACTAAGGATGCTTCTTCATCAATAGAACAGACTAAGACATCTATCTTACAGACTGTATCAGAGAACTATTACAGCGCCTCTGATGGTAAAAACCTCGCTTCTACTGTATCTACTATTCAGCAGACAACAGAAAGCATTCAGATGGGATTTGTAAAGAAAGAAGACTTTAGTTCTCTTTCTGACACAGTCTCAAGCAATCAGACTCAATTGAATACCTATATCAGATTCAACGCAGAAGGCATAGAGATAGGTAAACAGGAATCTGAATTCAAAACCAAACAGACAAACAGCAAGTACTCTATTCTTCAGAACAATGACGAAGTAGCGTACTTTGCTAACAACAGAATGTATAACTCAAACATCGAAGTTTCTAGTTCACTAAGAATCGGAAACTTCGGATTCATTGTTAACCACGATGGATCTTTAACCTTTAAGAAAGTAGGTGGTGACTGATGGCAACATATGCAACATGCAGTGCATCGTTTGGTGGCGGCAATGGTAATGTCACAATGACAATGACACGAACAGGTGTTAATGTTGACGGAAACTATGATTTATGGACTGCTACACTAACTAAATACTATAAGTGGAATATTAACTCAAGCGCTACTAAATACGGCTCTATGTGGGCTAATGGCGTACTGTTATGGTCTGGTGGAGTGACTATCGGAGGTAGTGGAACAAAAACACTTGCGACAGTTACAAACATCAAGATTCCACATGACAGTAACGGTAGCAAGCATTTTGATTTCTCGTTCTCACAGGAACTCAAAGTTACACTATCCGGTAATTATGTAGGCAGTGTATCTGCTTCGGGCGGTATCGACTGCGATGTTATTCCGAGAGCGACTAAGCCATACTGTTCTCCAACATCTGTATATTTTGGCAACAGTGTCACTATCAAGACCCCTAGAGCATCATCAGACTTTGGACATGTAATCTCGTACAGTTATTATGATGCGAATGTACAGATTGCGGACAATCAGTGGAACGACGAATTCAAGTGGACAGTTCCGATTTCACTCATTGATAAGATGACTAATACCTCACAGTCTTATCTGACTTTCAAGGTAGATACATATAACCGTGCCGGAAAGTACATCGGCACTAATTACTGTCGATTGGACTTATTAATGCCATCTGGCTACGAACCTACTATCACAGGTATCACATACACGAATGATGATACTACTATTGCGAATAGATTTGGGGCAACAACGATTATTCAAGGCGTTTCAAAAGTTAAATGTAATGTATCAACTTCAACGAAGAACGGCGCTACCATCACTTATTACTACAACGAGGTTGATGGGCAGATTTTTCAAGGACCTAATACTTGGTTCATCACTCAGCCACTCAAGTCTTCTGGTACAGTTGTACTTAAATCGACAGTTACAGATTCAAGAGGACAGAAGGCTACACTGTCAAAGAATATTGCGGTTACAGAGTGGTACTCTCCAACAGTAAAGAATGTGAGTGCTCAGAGATGGAACGTATCTACTAACAAGGCTGATGATGACGGAACAGCGGTGAAGATTACTTATTCATTTTCAATTGCACCTGTTGCAAATAAAAACGATAAGACTGTCATGATTCAGTACAAGAACGGTGAGACATGGACAACTCTTGCTACTTATACAGATTCGTACGGCGGAGAAAACAAGGCATATATATCATCTGCTGGCAAGTTCAGTACAGATAATGCCTATTCGTTCAGAGTGCTTGTAAAGGATTACTTTACGGCAGAAGGCGTTTCAGCATATTCGGCTATCGTGCCATCATTCAAGTTACTTGATTTCTCTGCTGATGGTAGAGGAATCGGTGTTGGATGCAAGGCAGAGACTGGAAAATTAAAGGTAGATATGCCTATTGAAGCACAGTCATTCAATGGTTATGTGTTTGATTTTGACACGCAGAATCAAGTAGATACGTGGGTGCTTGTGAAGAAAGATGAGAAGATACAGCACTTATGGATTGGATGGTCCGATTGGGTGTCATGCGGTACTAACGGATGTGGTATTACTCTGAAATACAGATTTAATGATGCCCTTAGACTCTGCGAATTAAATTGGGATGGGTCAGTAACTGCTACAATTGTGAATAATACAATGGGGTACATGTGGAATGGGTTTCCTACTGACAAGACGCCCAAAAAAAATGTGTTTATTCCAGTACAGACACAGAGTTCTGATTTAACACTAAGGTTCTACCCAAAAACCAACGACGTAACGGCGAATCACTGGACACTGACAGCAATGCATGGTTCAGTGTCAACAGCATACGTATGTGGCACATTTATTTACTCATATGCTTAAAAAGGAGAAGGAAATATGAAATTATATGATACATCATTGAAATACATGGATGCGATTAACGCAATCGGAGGAACTATTGTAGCGGTATTGACTGCTGCATTAGGCACACATTGGTTTCTGTTTGTGGGATTTTTAATTCTAAACATCATCGACTACATTACAGGAATTAGAAAATCTCGATTAACAGGAAAAGAGAATTCTGCCAAGGGAGTTAAGGGTGTATGGAAAAAGTTAGGGTACTGGTTAATGGTACTTGTGGCATTCCTTGCATCTGCGATTTTTATCGAAATCGGTCAGACAATCAATGTTGATTTGACTATCACAACTTATGTTGGATGGTTTACTTTGGCATCTCTTATTATCAACGAATTAAGAAGCATCATTGAGAACTTCGTTGAAGCGGGGGATAACGTACCATCCGTTTTAACTAAAGGCTTAGAAGTAGCAGAAAACGCTATTAACAAAGGAGAATAATCATGGCAAGTTATTTTAATCTAACACTCGATACTCTTGCTCCTCAGGGGCTGACCATCAAGTTAAATAATGGGTCTCAATATACTACAAATAAGACAGTACAGCTCGCAGTAAACGTGACTGATGAATCTGCTGACGGATATCAGATGAAAGTCTGGGGCATCGATGGTATTGCTAAGGAATCAGATGCGGTTTGGGAAACCCTTGCTAATATTAAGAATGTCACTCTTTCAACAGGTGACGGTTTAAAGACCGTCTACGTTAAAGTCAGAGATGATGTTTACAATGAGACAGTTGCAGCATCTGCTACCATCACATTAGATACTTCAGTACCAGCGGTAACAATTATCGGACCAGATGTTTCTAAGATTTCAAAGACATCACCAAAGGATGTGGCTACATTCAGCTTCACTTCTAACACTGCATTTACTGAATACAAAATCAAGGTTGTTCCTTCAAACTCTTCTCTTCATGATGCCGGAGTACAGATTGGTACTGCCAACGGCTCTACAAATATGAGTGCAACAGGTACATTTAAAGCTAGTACAGCAATCTCTTGCAAAGTTTATGGTAAGGACCTTGAAGCTGCTTCAAGCGGTGATGGTGAGAAGATCATCAAGGTATTCGTGAAGAATGCACACGGTACTTGGTCAGTAGCATAATGATATGGCACAGGAATATACAGTAACCGCTGAAGCAACAATGCCTAAAATTCACATAGCTGGTAGTGGACACAATATAGAAAAAGTTACATGGACTATTCCTGTGTTACCTTCTAATGCGATAGTCATTAATGTTAAATTCACAGGAATATTCAATTGTTATTACACATATGCTAACGCGGTCAGATTTTCAGTCAATGGTGGAGATGTTTATAAAAAGACAGCAAGTAAGACTATTGATCTAGGCACAGACTTAAATGGCTCTATAGAGTGTGACGCTTGGGGGTCATCGTGGGCTTCAGTAGGAGATGTGTGGCTTACTGATGGTCTTATCACAGTTACCTACAGACTAGCTGAGGCTCCTATTGTGACAATTGACAGCATTGATAAATATCGAATATCTAGAGTACTCGGAATAAATGAGTGTATCTGCAGATTTCATTGCGATATTGATGTAACTGAGTGGGAGGCTCGTGCGACTCGTGAAGGTGAGTCATCTGGCAGAGGAATAGGATTACTTGTAGAAAGTGGCACTGGTCTAAAAACAGGCAGCACAGGAGTAGTAAGTGTATTGGACACTGAACTATCTAAGGGCGATGGAGACTATCTCATAAGGATATATGCTAAATCGAATGATGGAGTGTGGTCAGGATGACTATCAGAGAAGGAATCGGATGGTTCACTCTAAAACTATATACATCTCATGATGATGAGATACAGACAACTGACGCATATATCGATATGTCTGACAGTGTCGATATTGATTTAACCACTGAGACAAATATCAACGCCGATATCAGCAACAGAAGAATAGACATTGAGCTGTGTGAACCCAGTACGATTCTATGCTGCATGGATCATGTGATTGATATAGATATCGACATCGGAAGAACGGCAGCATTCGGAGGTGATGTACAGAATGAAATGTAATAGACGTGACATAGATGTGATTGAAGGGACTACACATCTTGTCAGATTCACATGCTCGTCTGATGGCGAGCCTTTTAATTTTACGGATTATAAAGCACTTCTTGTAATTATTGATGGCAAAGAAATAAAAAGAAAGAAGACATCAGTAAACGATAATGTCATTACTGCAAAGATAGATCCATCAGATACTATCGGCAAGAATGTACTTTCATATGAGTGCAGAGCATTTTCAAATCAAGGAGATGTATTTCATATCTCACTAGGTGACATCAATGTAATCAAGGCAAAAGCGCCTATTATCAAATATGAGGAGGATTAATTATGAACTTTAACATTCATGGTGGGCACAGTTTAAAGTGTCGTGGGGCAAGTGGATTATTAGACGAAGTCAATGAAGACAGAGCAGTCAAGAATAAGGTCATTGAGTTATTAAGAAATGAAGGACATACAGTCTATGACTGTACTGATGATAACGGAAAAGACCAGAATTCAAATCTTAAAGCAATCGTAAGCAAGTGTAATGATCATAAAGTTGACTTAGATGTATCAATCCATCTGAACGCTGGAGGCGGTACAGGAACAGAGGTATATGTATATAGTGACAACTCAAAAGCCAAAGATGAAGCTGAAAGAATCGTCAAGAATATTTCTAACACTCTAGGCATTAGAAACAGAGGTGTTAAAACATCTACTAAGTTATATGTGTTGAGAAAGACTAATTCTCCAGCACTACTTGTTGAGTGCTGCTTTGTTGACAACGCTATTGATAAAGTGAAATGGAACGCTGACAAGTGCGCAAAGGCAATTGTAGAGGGTATCTTAAATAAGAGTGTTAATGAACACGTTGAAACTCCTACACCTAAGCCACAGAGCAATGCATCTAGCACTTTAGGTACTTATGTGATTACTGCATCTAGCCTAATTGTTAGAACAGGACCAGGAACAGGATACAGACGCAAGAAAAAATCTGAATTGACAGCCAACGCAAGAGAACATGCCACTTTTACTGGTGCACTAAAGAAGGGTACTAAAGTGACAGTGAAAGAAATCAGAGACGGCTGGGCTCGTATTCCTTCCGGTTGGGTCTCTATGGAGTATCTTAAAAAGATTTAATCGAGATTTCGACTACACAACAATTTGTAAGCAGAAGAAAAGACCAGGGCTTAATTGCTCTGGTCCTTTTTTGCTTTTTCAATATTGTCTATAATAAGCGTTAAAATTATATGATGTGCCACTAAGTAGGTGCTAAAATAGTAACAAATCAGTAACAAGGGGTAAAAAGTCTAGGAAACAAGCCAATTTTAACATCATATACAAATGTTTCATAATAGATATAACCCCTTTCATTGGATGATAAGTTAATTATATCTATTATTTAAGAAAAAATTAAGGTGAAAGTACACAAATAATACACTTTTCTTTGTTAAGATAGTGCAATAGATTAAGGAGTGGTGGATATGAATGAATTAAAAGGCCTCTCACAACAAGAGGTACAAGAAAGAATAGAACAAGGACAAGTGAATTATACAGGTCAGTCTATTTCTAAAACAAAAAAAGAAATTGTGAAGCAGCATACACTTACATATTTCAACTTTCTAAATATATTTTTAGCTGTTTTGATTGTGATTTCAGGACAGCTGCAGAACTTAACTTTTATTGGAGTTATGGTAGCTAATACAATATTAGGTATCATTCAGGAATTCAAGGTTAAGAAAACTATTGATAAGCTAAGTGTTGTTACAGTAGAAAAAGTTAAAACACTTCGTGATGGTCAGCTGATTGATGTTCCTGTAGAAGAACTTGTTATGGATGATATTATTTTCTTGACAGCTGGCAATCAGATTGGCACAGACTGCCAGGTTGTAGAAAATCATGCATTAGAAATCAATGAATCTCTTTTGACTGGGGAATCAGTACCTGTAAAAAAGAAGGAGAACGATGAAATCTATGCAGGAACCTTCGTTGTGGCAGGAAGTGGTTATGCAAAAGTAATTCGTGTAGGGAATGCGAACTATTCTACAAAGCTAGTGAACCAAGCTAAACATAAGAATCTTGCATCTAGTGAGATGAGAGATTCTATTGAGAAGATTATCAAGGTTATGAGTATTATTATTGTACCTGTAGGTATACTACTTTTTAGAGCACAATATAAAGCCATGCCGAATGATTTTAATACAGCCCTTGTTAAAACGGTAGGCGGTGTTATAGGTATGATCCCTGAAGGACTTGTCCTTCTTACTTCTTTATCTTTTGTATTAGGTGTTGGTCGTCTTGCAAAAAAGAAAGCTCTTGTCCAGCAGATGGAATCTATTGAAGCATTAAGCAGGGTAGATGTACTATGTCTTGATAAAACAGGGACTATTACAACAGGTGAACTTAAAGTTAAACATATTGTTCCTATTAGTGATCAATATACGCGTGAGATGATTTGCGATATTATGGGTTCATTTGCTTTCTTAGTAGATGATATCAACCCAACTCAGAAAGCTTTAATGAATTACTTCACTAAAAATGATAAATATCATAAGAAATCAGAAGTACCATTTTCTTCAGAACGTAAATATCGAGCAATAACTTTTGATGATGATCGTTCTTTTGTATTAGGTGCTCCTGAATTCTTGACTAATAATAAAGAAATCTTAGATCAGGTAAGTGGTTATTCTGAATTCGGATTACGTGTATTACTGTTAGGAGAAGCAGATTATTTAGAAGAGGAACATTACCATTCTCTTACTCCAGTTTGTCTTATTACTATTAGTGATATCATTAAAGAAGATGCACATGATACATTTGATTATTTCAAATCTCAGGGTGTTTCTATTAAAGTCCTTTCAGGAGATAACCCTCTTACAGTTTCTCGTGTATGTACCCTTGCAGGACTTGATAACGCAAATAATTATATGGATGCTTCGACTCTCCCTGATACTGTAGAAGAAATGAAACAAGTATTAGGAGAAACATGTGTCTTTGGACGTGTTAAACCAGAACAGAAACAATTGATTATCAAAGCTTTCCAGGAAAATGGTCATGTTGTTGGTATGGTGGGTGATGGTGTCAATGATGTACTTGCGATTAAGGATGCAGATTGTGGTATTGCGATGGCCAATGGCGCAGATGCGACTAAGCAGGCAGCACATATTGTATTATTAGATTCTAACTTCAGTTCAATGAAGGAAATTGTAAACGAAGGTCGTGTCATCATTGCGAATATTGAAAAGGTCAGCTCACTATATCTAACTAAGACTATTTATTCTACAATTCTTAGTCTGATCTTTGGATTCTTCTGCTTAACTTATCCATTTACGCCTTTCCAGCTCTCTTTAGTAAGTGGTATGGCAATTGGATTACCATCATTCATTATTACTCTTGAACACGATACAACAATGAATTCTAAGGGCTTTTTAACACATGTGATTCATACAGCACTTCCATGTGCTTTAAGTGTTGTAGTGCTTGTATTGTTTAATTTTTTATTAAAGTGGGTGTTCTTCTTAAATGCGAAATACTTTTCTACATATAGTTTCTTAGTGACTATATTTATTAGTTTTATTGTATTATTTAAGGTTTCTAAACCACTCAATTTTTTAAGAAAGTTTAATATTGGGTTAAATATCCTACTTACTATTGGTTGTCTTTATGCAATTCCAACCTACTTTTATATGTATCCTATTACAGACTTACGTGTTATTATAGTAGTAGCTTTTGAATGTGTTGTTGCTTATTATTTAGTTGCACTTATTACAAAAGCATTAGATAATATAACTGAATATAGACGTTGGAAGAGGGAGAAGCATGGATAAAAAATATTTTTTCTTTGATATTGATGGCACTTTGACAGATATTAAAACAGGTATTCCTGTAGCAAGTGCCTTAGAAACAATTAAAAAATTACAGGATAAAGGACATTTTGTCGCAATTGCGACAGGACGTGCCTATTATAAAACAAAAGAAACAGCTAAGATGCTTGGTATTCATAATCTTGTATCTAATGGAGGGGCTGCTTTGATTTATAATGATGAGTTAGTTACAAATAGTCCGTTAGACAGAGAAAAGGCTCTTGCGCTTATTCATGAAGCAGATGAAAAAGGCTTTGGAATATTAATTGCTGTTAATGATAGTATTGATGTAGTGATGAAGGATGAACGCTTTATTGAACAGGTAGGAGAAAGACAGGAACCAACTCGTTATATTCTTGATAAGTCATTAAACTATGATGATTTGAAGGATATTTATAAGATTTATATTACGATTCCAGAAGACAGAGAAGAAGAACTTACTCTAAGAGATACAGTAGGTCATATCCGCTTTGTACCGCCTTATCTCACTTATCAGCATGATGCAAAAGAAAAAGGTATCATTAAGATGATGGAGTATTTAAAGGCTGATATTAAGGATGTTGTTGTTTTTGGTGATGGTGAGAATGATCTTGTTATGTTTAAGAAGGAATGGACATCTATTGCGATGGGTAATGGTGTAGAAGACTTAAAGAAAAAAGCAGATTTTGTCACAAAAGATTCTACAGATGATGGTATAGAATATGCATGTCGTCATTTTGGGTGGATTGATTAAGAAGGAGTAATCCTTCTTTTTTTATATATAACACAAATACATGTATAGATAATTATAAAACAACTAAATAAACTTCTGATATTAATAAGAATACTTGTATACAATCTATGAATAATGTGATAGAATAGATTCAACCTTCAAAAAGGAGTTGATGATATGGATCAGAATATAAAAGATTGTTTTAAAAAATCTTTAGATGAGACAGCTATTCCTAGCGCACTTTATAAGAAGTATTCTGTAAAGAAAGGCTTACGTAATGAAGATGGTACTGGTGTATTAGTTGGTCTTACAAATATATCAGATGTAGTGGGGTACAAGAAGGTTGATGGTGAAAAAGTTGATGACTATGGTACATTGTACTATCGTGGTATCAATGTAAAGGATATTATCGAGAATGGAAAAGGTCGTCGTTTCTTATATGAAGAAGTTTGCTTCTTAATTTTATTTGGCTATTTACCAAATAGAGAGGAATTAGCGCACTTTAAGAAGATGATTAGTGATCATTATACCTTGCCTGAAAGATACCTAGAATTAAATATTTTGGGTTATCCAGAGAAGAATCTCATGAACAAGCTACAAAGAGAAGTATTGATGCTTTATAGCTATGATGATGATCCAGATAATGTAGGCGTATTAGAAACATTATATAAGGGAATTGATTTGATTGCGAAGATTCCTGTTATTGTTAGCTATACATATCAATCAAAGGTCCATCATTTTGATAAGGGATCTATGATTATTCATCATCAGAATTATGATTATTCTATTGCTGAACAGATTTTATATTTATTAAGAAGAGATGGTACATTCTCAAATAAGGAAGCAGAAGTACTTAATACTGCACTTATTCTTCATGCTGATCATGGTGGAGGTAATAACTCTACATTCACAAATGTTGTTATATCTTCTACTGGTACAGATATCTATTCTGCTATTTCAGGGGCTATTGGTTCATTGAAGGGTCCAAAACATGGTGGAGCAAACTTAGCGGTTAAGAAGCAGATGGAACTTGTTATTAACGAAATTGGTATACAAGCTTCAGAACTTCGCATTAGACAAATAGTCCAGGACATCTTAGATGGGGACTTTAATGACCATACAGGACTTATTTATGGTATTGGACATGCTGTTTATACATTAAGTGATCCACGTAGTGAAATCTTAGCAAAACAATGTGAAGAACTATCATATGAAAAATTCAGACATGATGAATATGAATTTTATAGAAAATTCTCAGCTATTGCGATTGAGGAAATCTATAAAAGAAAAGGAATTCATGTTTGTACAAATGTCGATTTCTATAGTGGTTTAGTATATGATATGCTTGGTATTCCTGAAGATCTTTATACATTACTCTTTGTAATTGGAAGAACAGTAGGGTGGGTCGCTCATAATATTGAATCTAAGCTTTATAGTGGGCGAATTGTTAGACCTGCCACTAAATTTGTGGGAGAACTTAAAGAATATAAAAATATCGAAGATAGATAGGGAAAGTGCGACTAAAATCGCATTTTTTCTTTTGTTTTCAATAAAAACACTACACTTTTGAACCAATAAATGTTACTATCTTTATAAGGATGTTGTCCTCTTAAGGAGAAATATATGGTTGTTTCCTATTTATTGACAATATGTGGTTCTTTAATCATAATTATTGGAGCTGCTGTATTTATTATTGGAAAACACAGCAAATAAACCACTCCGGCTTAATTTTAAAATTAAGTCGGAGTTTTTAGTTACTTAGTATTTAAGTTTTCACCTAATGTGAGTCAATCCTTATTCTTATTGCGCGTCTACTTCGCCTCTATCATATAGGATACTTGTATCCACAACCATTTACATATGCATTTAGTACATTCTCATCAGCTGTTCTATACTGTCCACGATGTATTCTCTTTCTACTGAAATGGTCTTATCCTAGAAGCAAGCCTATGAGGTGTTCGATTCTTCCTGTATTGCAAGTATGATGCCATTTGATTTACAGAGATATTCAAGCTTATCTTGAAGCATCTCATATGGGATATCAACATAACTCTGATTATAATTTTTACCTATATTGGAATCCTTTTGAAATGTTTTGTTATAGCTCATAACAAGTATTCCTATATCATTATCAAGACAGTAATTAATCACAATGCATGCAGCCTTGTTTATGTAGTCATTGATTCTATTGGTGCACTTACGTGTTATTGTCTTTTGGTCATCTTATTGACATAGTTCTGTTTTTCCTTGATGGACTCTAATCGTGCATTCTCCTGTTAATTTCGAAAAAGAGTTTCCTATACTTTCAATTAAAAGCACAAAAAAAGCGCCGAAGCGCTTTTTAATTATTTTACTTTATGAATCCAGTTGAACTTATCTGGAAGTTTACCCCATTGGATACCTGTTAAAGTATCATATAATTTCTGAGTTAATTCACCAGTCTTGAAGTCGTTGATAAGAACTTCTTCACCCTTATAACATAATTCACCTACTGGAGAAATAACTGCTGCAGTACCTGTACCCCAAGCTTCTTTTAAAGCACCAGTACGTCCTGCTTCCATTAATTCATCAACACTTAGATGACGTTCTTCTACTTTATAGCCCCAGTCACGAAGAATTGTAAGCATAGAATCTCTTGTAACACCTGGAAGTACTGAACCTTCAAGAGGTGCAGTCACTACTGTATCGTTGATTAAGAACATGATGTTCATAGAACCAACTTCTTCAACATACTTTCTTTCCTGACCATCTAGCCATAATACCTGAGTATAACCATGTTCTTCTGCTTTAACCTGAGCAGCAAGTGAACCAGCATAGTTACCACCACATTTAGTGAAACCAGTACCACCCTTAACGGCTCTTACAAATTCATCTTCGATCCAGATCTTAACTGGTGCAACACCTTCAGGATAGTAATTTCCTACTGGTGTTAAGATAATAACAAATTTATATTTATTCGCTGGATGAACACCAACACCTGGTTCAGTTGCAAACATGAATGGACGAATATATAAAGAAGTTTCAGGTGCAGTAGGAATCCAATCCTGTTCATACTTAACAAGAGTTTCTACAGCTTCTACGAAGTCTTCTTCTGGTAATTCAGCCATACATAAACGTTTATTTGAGTTTCTCATACGTTTTGCATTCATTTCTGGACGGAATAACTGAACATTTCCTTCAGGATCACGATAAGCCTTTAAGCCTTCAAAAGTTTCCTGTGCATAGTGAAGGACCATTGTAGCTGGATCCATCTGAATTGGAGCATATGGTACAATACGTGCATCATGCCATCCCTTTTCAGAATCCCAATCATATACAAACATATGATCTGTAAAATATTTACCGAAGCCAAGATTTGACTGATCTGGCTTTTCTTTAAGAGTCTTTGCTCTTTCTACTTTGATTTCCATTATTAAAATCCCCCTTTAGAATTGTTCTCATTATAGTACTATCATTTACTAGATGCAATACAAAATGAGGAAATAATACAAAACAATTTATATAATTTATGGAAAACAGAAAAATAATACTAAATCACTTTAATTTGCAAACTCTTTTCTAATACTGTAAGAGCGGCTTTTTCTAGGTTTTCATCAAAAGAAGCACATCCTTTTGTATCTACTTCAATTAAAGCTTCAGGAAGCGCACTCTTAATCATAATACAATTAGAAATAACACAAATATCAGTCACTACTCCTACTACTCTTACTTCTTCGTAAGCTGTATCCTTTAATAAGTTCGCAAGCATTAAAGATGGGAAAGTATTTTTTTCAATCACTGTATGATTTCTACTTAAAGACTGCAATTCTCCATAAAGTTCATGTCCTTTTGTCTGTGAGATACAGTGAGGAACAGGTAAATTCTTACCTTCCTGTGTCTCTAGATAGTTATTAAAGTGTGTATCTTTAGTAAACCAGACATCTTCACCTTCTTCTTCATATTTCTTTACTAATGAAATGATATAAGGGGCAATCTTGGTTGCTTTTTCAAATCCAAGTGCACCATCCACAAAATCATTCTGATAATCTACAACAACTAGTAGTTTCTTACTCATGATGAATCCTCCTTTTTTATTTATTATAAACCACTTTCATATGTTATAATAGAGCACAGAGAGGTGTTTTTATGGATAAGAATTTATTGGGTATGTATGATTTGAAAATTGAAAGATTAAAGAAAGCATTAGAAAGAAATAACATGACTTGTGAAGTGTTTAATACTGAAGAAGAACTTCATGATTATTTCAAGACAATTTTCAAGGACCAAAAGGTAGTGGCAGTAGGTGGTTCTATGTCACTTGATGAAATGCATGTATTAGATTTAGTGCGTGCAAGTGATGTGAAGTTCCTTGATCGTTATGCTAAAGGATTAACTAAAGAAGAAATCAACGCAATACATCATGAAGCATTTAATGCGGATATTTATTTAACGAGTACCAATGCAATGACAACAGATGGCTGTTTATATAATATTGATGGCAATGGTAATAGAGTGGCTGCAATGATTTATGGACCTAAGGATGTTTATGTCGTTGCAGGTGTCAATAAGATCTTTGAATCAGAAGAAGAAGCTATTGATCATATTAAAAACGTGTCAGCACCAGCAAATGCGATTAGATTACACCGTCAAACAGGCTGTGCTGTTACTGGTAAGTGTGTCAATTGCATGTCAGATCAAAGAATCTGTGCATCTTATGTCAAACTTGCACGTCAGGGAAACAAGGATAGAATCCATGTAATTATTATGAGACAGGAGTTAGGTTATTAATATGAAAGCAGGAATACTATGTCCTATCTCTGCACTACCATCATCTTATGGTGTAGGAGATTTTGGGAAGAACGCATATACATTTGTAGATCAGCTAAAGAAATCAGATGTGAAGATCTGGCAGATTTTACCACTTAATCCTTTAGCATATGGTAATTCACCTTATCAGCCTTATTCATCTTATGCGGGTGATGAACTTTATATTGATTTAGAAGACTTAGTAAAAGATGGATTACTTGAAACAGGAGAACTAAAAACATTTAATAAACAGGCTGAAACAGTGGAATATGAAGCTGTACGTGCACATAAAGAAGACTTATTAAGACTCGCTTATAGAAGATTTGAATTTAATGATGATTTTAAGCAGTTTGTGGAAAACAATAAATGGGTTGAGGGTTATGCATTATTTCGTACCTTTAAATTAACAAATGAGGGAAAGCCATGGACAGAGTGGCATGAGAAATATAAGGAGTTCCCTAAACATCAGTCTTTTGAATTATTACCCTTTGAAAAAGAAATCAATTATCAGGAGTTCCTACAGTACTATTTCTTTAAACAGTGGTATGCATTAAAGAAATATGCGAATGATCAGGGTATTATGATTATAGGGGATATGCCTATTTATGTAGGATTAGATAGTGCTGATTGTTGGTTAGATCAGGAAGACTTCTTATTAGAGGAAGATGGCACACCTTCATTTGTAGCAGGTGTACCACCTGATTATTTTAGTGAATTTGGACAGAGATGGGGTAACCCTATTTATGACTGGGATCATCTAGAAAAGACAAATTTCAAGTTCTGGATTGATAGAATTCATAGTGCAAATAAGCTTTATGATGAAGTACGTATTGATCATTTCCGTGGATTTGATACTTATTGGAAGATTCCAGCATCAGAACCTACTGCAGTAGTAGGGGAATGGGTCGAAGCACCAGGCTATGCACTATTTGACAAATTATTTGAAGAATATCCAGATACACATATTCTTGCAGAAGATTTAGGCTTATTAAGAGATGAAGTGTATGAACTAAGAGATCATTATAATTTCAAGGGTATGTATATCTTCCAGTTCCATTACAAGGATGAATTTGATTTTGATAAGGTTGTTGTATATAGCGGTACACATGATAATGATACATTAATGGGATGGTATAGTAATCTTGATGAAGATACAGTAAAGGAAGTAGATTTACTTCTTGAAGGTTATAAAGAACGTAAGAAACATCGTCAAATGATTCATTATTGTATGGATTTACCTGCTGAGTCTGTCATTATTCCTGTATGGGATCTTCTAGGAGAACCAGAAACATCACGTTTTAATACTCCAGGTACAATTGGATCTCCTAACTGGGAATGGAAGATGTCTCGCTTTACAGAATTAAATAAGGAAATGAAATTCATGAAGAAAATCATTCATGATACGAATCGAGATGAAACTCTATGAAAAGAGCTCTTGTATTAAGTGGTGGAGGATCAAAAGGTGCTTATGAAGCAGGTTTCTTACTTGCTGCAAAAGAATTAAACCAACATTTTGATATTGTGACAGGAACTTCTATTGGTGCTCTTAATGGTGCGTTAGTCGCTATGGGGGACTATGAAGGATTAGAGTATACATGGAATATATTAGATATGGATCATGTCTTTAATAATGCCCCTGATTTAACGGATTTAAGAGATGACTTTATGACAACTTCTTTATTTAATAAGGAAGAGGGAAGTAACTTGTCTGAACTTAAAGAATCTATTGCCCAGCAGACATCACTGGCACAATCTTTTTTAAGATACTATTTCAAAAACAAAGGCGCTGATAATACTCCTTTTGTCGAACATTGTCGTGGATTAATGGATGAAGAACGTTTATTGTCTTCACCTATTGATTTTGGTATATGTACAGTGCAGTTTCCAAGCATGAAAGCATGTTATAAGACAAAATCTGAAATGGAAAGAGGACATATGCTTGATTATTTACTTGCAAGTAGTGCCTGCTTTCCTGTCTTTCCAATGACAGAAATAAATGGTAATAAATATATTGATGGGGGATTTAGCGATAACCTGCCTATTGATCTTGCCTTAGATATGGGTGCAGATGAAATAGTCGTAGTGGATATGCATCTTATTCCAGTTCATCCACAATATATCAATCGTCCTTCTATTCTTTATTCATGTCCACCAGTTGATTTGGGTGGTTTTATGGACTTTAATAAGGATGCACTAGAAAGAAATAAGCGTTTGGGCTACTTAATGGCTTATAAGCTATTTGGAAATTATGAAGGCAATCAGTATACTTTTCTTCCTTCAAATCAGACAGTATTTCATGATTACTATAAACAATTATTGATGATGGAAAAAGAAATGAGAGGATTCTTTAATAGTAATTCTTCAGAACTGACATCTTTATTATTAGAAGCCAATCATCAAATGATCTTAAATCTCAAAGATTATACATATATTACTTTAGATTTTATTGGAGAATTAATGGGCTTTGATGATTTAAAGGTTTATGCGTTTGAAGAATACAAAAATATGATTCGTCATGCATTTGAGAAATATATGGAGAAGGATTATTTCCCTCAGGAATTAAGTCTGACAAAGGTGAATCTATCTTTCTTACAAAATCATCTCAACAGAGAATCAATTGTGGGATTCTTTCTACATCAAATGAAATACAAGGAAGCAATGGATATGAAGTCGTATTATACGTTCTGTAAAAAGGAACTAATGATGGCTTCACTCATTTATTTATTAATAGGAGGTTTAACAGATGAACATCATTAAAAGGAAATGCCAGAAAGAAGATATAAAAGAAGTTGTTTCTCTTTTTAATGAAGTGATTGAAACAGGACTTTATCTTGAAGAAGACACACCTGTTCTTGATGATTTTATTGAATCAGCATCATATTGTGGTGTGATGCTTGATGATCATCTATTAGTAGGTGCTTATTTGATTAATTCTTTAGGAACAGGACATTGTAAGCATATTGCAACTTGTTCATATGCAATTAAAGCTGACTATAAGAAAGAACTAGATAGTCTGATTAAGGACTCTTTGGAACAGGCATTTAAAGCTGGATATGCAATTATGCAATTAAATACAGTCACAAAAACATTAAAGACAGTTTTAGATACAGTAGGCTTTAAGAGTTTAGGAATGATTCGTAATGGCTTTAAAACGTCTAAAGGTGATTATGAGAACACTTACGTTTTATATCGTACTCTAGATGAATCTGTTTTAGAATGTAAGGAAAAACAGGACCCTATGTCTATTGAAATCAGTCATATCTCTAAGAAGATTCAAAATAGAGGAATTTACTGGATTGTATCAGAAGTCAAACATTATCGTATACAAACAAAAAGAGAATACTCTACCTTTGATTATCGTGATCTTCATTATCAATCAGAAGAAGATATTAAAAAATTTGTAGAAAATATTTTCCATAAGTATTATATTGAGAATGAAAAAAATCATGATACTGTGCATGTTTTATCCGTTCATACATCTAAGGATGATGCAGTAGCTGAATGGATCAAAAGAGATGATCTAGAATTACAGAAGCAGATGACAAGCATGCATAGTTTTTCAAAGGGAGTTAAATAATGAAGGAACTGAATTACAAAAGAATTGGAATTTATCTTCTTGGATTATTGATTTTAGGCTGTGGTATTGATCTCAATACAAAGACACAATTAGGTGTGTCACCCATAATCTCTGTAGCCTATAATATCGCCTATCTCACTCATATTCCTATTGGTGTAATGACTTTTATCTATTATGTTTTACTTGTCATTATTCAATGGATTTTACTCGGTAAGAAGTTTGATTATTTTCAATTCTTACAGATTCCAGCCAGTCTTGTCACAAGCCTCTTTATTCAGATATTTGATGGAGTTATTCCTGTCGCTTCTAGTTATTCATCACGTTTAATGATGCTTATTTTTGCGATTGTAATTACGGGTATTGGGGCATCACTCACTGTAGGTATGAAAATAGTACCTAATCCTGCTGATGGCTTAGCAAGTGTTGTAGGAGAAAAGTGTCATAAAGGATTTGGTTTTGGTAAGAATCTCTTTGATGGTATTTCTATTATCATTTCACTTATTATTGGCTTTGTCTTTACAGGTGGCATTTTGGGTATTGGACTAGGAACCGTGATTTCTATGATTTTTACAGGTCGAGTTATTGCTGTGCTTGAAACAAGTATTTCTAGACTATATTCTTCTGTCACAGAAATAGAGTTTGTTGAATAAAGAAGATTTTATAGGCAAATATGCTCATCTATGCATATCTGCCTTTTTTTGTGTGCAAGTATGGCACTAATTCAGTCAGAGATAGTCCGACCACAGGTAATTACCGCCAAGTGCAGCGAACTACAAGCCGATACTATAAAGGTTGAAGTGAAGGAAATACGTATCATACCTTAGGCAGATGTAAGTGGCGCATTAAATATCATGCGTAAAAGTAGCGTTGTGGATGTAAATATTCTATACAGTAGAGGTGAAGTGGACACGCAATAAGAATAAGGATTGCCTAGCAATAGGTGGTCAATCTTCTTAAACGGATGCGTAAGCATCCTAGAAGCCTTGACTTCAAATACGGAGTATTAAGTCGAGG
>OLGZ01000854.1_pt1 | contig 21004 bp, 20 predicted proteins | sample 1605981 | NCBI WGS metagenome assembly OLGZ01 (sample SAMN03283291) | human gut metagenome | biome: human-associated habitat; material: feces | host: Homo sapiens | place: Peru | collected 2012 | reverse complement strand
ACATGCATCCTCCGTGTCAATCAGCGAAGTGATTGACACGGGAGTGAACAGTAACCTCCTTTTTACTTATTCAAGGAATCTCCCCGGTCTATAACAACATGATATCCGACAGACTCCATTCTTTGAGCCAGGCAGTTCTTGCACTGTGCCGATTCATCACCGGTGCAGATTTTGTTGTCATAAAGCAGATAATCTTTGCGCACCTCAGTAGGAGAAAGGTTTGGCATAACGACATTAGCTCCGGCGAGAATTCCCTGTTCCCTTCCGGTTGGAGAAATCGTACCGAGTGCAGTTGTTGCCGGAAGAAGAACTTTCGACAACATAAGTCGGATCAGCCCAAGCAGGTAAAGTGTCAATTCCAGTGTTCCGGCAGGCTCATCAGCGAACTGTGTGTCGTGGTGAGGAATAAATGGACCAATTCCGACCATCTGTGGATTCAGCTCTTTTAAGAAAAGCATGTCATCAGCAAGATTCTCAGTTGTCTGGAATGGTGCACCTACCATGAATCCGGTTCCAATCTGATAGCCGATAGACTTCAGATCCCATAAGCAGTTCTGACGGTGAAGTGCACTTAAGGAAACAGGATGAAGCATGCGGTAATGTGCTTCATCATAAGTTTCATGACGAAGTAAATAGCGGTCAGCGCCGGCATCGAATAAAGTTTGGTATGCATCATGTTCCATCTCTCCAACGGAAAGCGTGATCGCGCAGTCTGGCCAGTTCTTATGGATATCAGAGACAATATCAGCCAGACGCGAGACCGTGAACCAGCCATCTTCACCACCTTGAAGAACAAAAGTTCGGAAGCCAAGTTCATATCCGGTTTTGCAGCAGTCAAGAATCTCATCTTTAGTGAGACGATAGCGGTGCACGTTTGGATTGCTTCTGCGGATACCGCAGTAATAACAATCATTGCGGCAGTAATTTGTGAATTCAATCAGTCCGCGGACATAAACATCGTGTCCATAGTGAGTGATTCGTACTTCGCGCGCATTTTTAAATAAATAGTCGGCAAGTTCAGGTGTTCTTCCGTCAATTAGCCGGATCCATTCATTTTTAGAGAGCGTCTGTGTCTCGCGCAATTTATTTATCAATTCTTTCAGATCAGAAATCTGTGGTGTTTCATAATTACTCATTTGTTCTCGAAGTCCTCCTTCAGAAAAGTTATTCCCATTATAACACAGGAAGCAGGAACTGTTTACCGAAAAGAACTGTACAAGGTAAAAAAATGTGTTAGAATAACGGTAGTGTACAACACAAATTGCTTCAAGGGAGTGATCAGATATGGCAGAAGTTAGAAAACACATTGTTTTTCACGGCAGAGTACAGGGAGTTGGATTCCGCTATACAGCGAAATATCTGGCGAATTCACTAAATCTGGTTGGTTGGGTTCAGAACGAATGGGATGGAACCGTTACAATGGAAGTTCAGGGGCGCGAATGGCTGATCAATGAACTGCTAAAAGGACTGAACAGAAATCAGTTTATTACAATCGATTGGATGGATACGGAAGAAATTCCGTTAGAGGATGAGAAAAAATTCTGGGTAAGAGACGGATACATGTAGATAAAAGGTTACCGGACACAGTTCTGGGAACAGTAATGATAAAAGAAAAGGAGACTTAAGATCATGAAATTAGGATTTATCGGAACAGGAAATATGGCAGGAGCAATCATGGGCGGAATCATCAAAAAGGGAATTATTGCCCCGGAAGAGATTATCGGTTCAGATATTATGGAAGCAGGACGTGAACGTGCGAAAAAAGAGCATGGAATTCATGTAACAGCAGATAATATAGAAGTAACACAGAAGGCAGAAGTATTAGTTCTTTCTGTAAAACCACAGTTCTATGCACAGACAATTGCTGAGATCAAAGATACAGTAAGAGAAGACCAGCTGATTATTACAATCGCACCGGGCAAGACTCTCACATGGCTGGAAGAGCAGTTTGGAAAGAAAGTTAAGATTGTAAGAACAATGCCGAATACACCTGCATTAGTAGGAGAGGGAATGACAGCAGCATGCCCAAATGATGCAGTTACAGAAGAAGAGAAGAATTATGCATTGGAGCTTCTTAGCGCTTTTGGTAAAGTGGAGATCGTGCCGGAACATTTGATTGATGCGGTTGTTGCAGTCAGCGGAAGTTCACCGGCGTATATCTTTATGATGATCGAGGCTATGGCTGACGGAGCAGTAGCTGAGGGAATGCCTAGACCACAGGCATATCAGTTTGCGGCACAGGCTGTACTTGGAAGTGCAAAGATGGTTCTTGAGACAGGAAAGCACCCAGGAGAGTTGAAAGATATGGTATGCTCGCCGGCAGGAACAACGATCGAGGCTGTGCGTGTACTTGAGAAACTTGGATTTAGAAGTGCAGTGATCGAGGCAGAGAAAGTCTGTGCAGATATGTCCAGAAATATGTAAGAAGTGATTGAAACATATTACAGTTTAGCGTAAATAAAAAAATGAATTACAGCAACCAGAAAATGTAGAAACAGTTTGTTGGGAAAGGAGAAATATGGAGATTTATGATATTGGAATCATCGGTGGCGGAACTGCAGGGATGACTGCGGCTATCTATGGCCAGCGTGCAGGAAAGCAGACCGTACTCTTCGAGGGAACAACCTTCGGCGGTCAGATCACATCTTCTCCGAATGTAGAAAATTATCCGGGAATTGCGAGTGTGAGCGGCAGTGAATTCTCTATGAATCTGATGGATCAGGCAGTAAAGCTGGGAACACAGACCATAATGGAGCAGGTGACAGGTATCCGTGAAGAAGCGGATTATAAAGTGATTGTAACAACGGAAAAAGAATATGAATGCAAAAGCATTATTCTTGCCACTGGTGTGACACACCGCCATCTTGGAGTTCCGGGAGAGGAACGTCTGACAGGTGCAGGAGTTTCATACTGTGCGACTTGTGACGGAATGTTTTTCCGGGGAAGAGAAGTTGCAGTTGTCGGAGGTGGAAGTACAGCACTCCAGGATGCAGAATTTCTGTCAAATTACTGTAGCAAAGTTTATCTGATTCACAGAAGAGACGAATTCCGGGGAGAAGATCAGATCGTAAAACGTCTGCAAGAGAAAGAGAATGTAGAGTTTATCTTAAATACAACTGTTCAGGAAATCTGTGGAGAGCAGATAGTAGAAAGTCTGCGGGTTTTGAATAAAGTAACAGGAGAAGAATCAGAACTTGCTGTTTCCGGAATTTTTGTAGCTGTCGGACAGATTGCACAGAATGAAAAGTTTGCTGATATTGTTCAGTTAGATGAGGGTGGATTTATTGTTGCCGGAGAAGATTGCAAGACGTCAGAAGCGGGAATCTATGCAGCAGGAGACTGTCGGACAAAAGAAGTACGTCAGCTTACAACAGCGGCAGCGGACGGTGCAGTAGCTGCACTTGCTGCATGTAAATATATAGCAGATGTTGCTGAAAAATAAGATTATGATGTCTCAGATATGTAATTGCAATTCGTAATCTACAACCAGACAGAAAAGAAAAAACAAGTACCACAATTAGTAGCTGCTGATTGTGGTACTTGTCTGAGTTAGAAACAAACATTCAATATTAATCTACGAACATCTTCATTCCCATCCATTGTTTCATATGTTCAATCATCTTTTCATCAGGTTCAATATAAACACAAGTCATTTTCTGATTGATCGGAATTATGATTGCGAAAACCTTTGCATCTGCATTTCCGGATGAAAAGTCGCAAGTTGTTTCCGGATGATAAGAATCCAGTCGGTGAGATCCTTTTGGTGCAATAATCTCGGCATTCTGAATATCCAGATTCATTTTGGATTTTCTTTTCTCCTTGCTGTAAATTGCATCAATCTCCAGATCGTGGTTCAGAAGTGAATATTCATACTCCACATTCAGAAGTGGAAATGCAAAATAATAAGCAAGCAAAGCTATGATAGCAGCAAGAGCAAAAGCAAAGAATCCAAGAAACGGCATTCCTCCGATTGCGATTGCAACGATCACAACAATAATAAGAACACGGATAACAAAATCCATTGGTTTTGATTTTCTGGCTACAATATGTTCACATAATGCGTCATTCATAAGTTATAAGTCCTTTCCTATATAGTATTTAATGTATATATCAATTACACCGTAGTGCAATTTTTTTCTTTTTCAGCATGAAGATAGTTCATGACCATTGTTGCAATCTTAAATGTCATTGCATCTTCGAATTGCCTTAAGTCAAGTCCGGTACGCTTTTCAATCTGTTCCAGACGATAGATCAGCGTGTTGCGGTGCATATGGAGCTGGCGTGAAGTCTCAGCAATGTTCAGATTATTCTGAAGGAAACGGTTGATCGTCAGGAGTGTCTCATCGTCCAGCTTGTCCGGAATCTCATCTAAGAAAACTTCCTGGAGAAAGCTTTCACACAGAGAAACAGGAAGCTGATAAATCAGACGGCCAATCCCGAGTTCATTGTATGGAAATACAGTCTGTTCCGGATAGAAGAGTTTTCCAACCTTCAGTGCAAGGCTTGCCTCACGAAAAGCCCCGGATAATTCCAAAAGAGAAGGGATCATCTGACTAAAAGAAACCTGAACATGTGCAAGAGCTTCCGCATTCAGCGTGTCAACAATCGCATGAGCCAGATATCTTGCATGTTCATCAGCAGAATCTTTGGAATCCTTTGTCTCATGAAATGGATATAATACAGCCAGTCGCTCTTTTGAAACAGGAATGATATAGGCTTTTGTCTGAGAAGGAAACAGATTTTTAAGGATCTCTCCAATAATCTCATCAGGTTCCTTCATTTCGATCAAAAAGAGAATTCGATTTTCTTCCGGCGCAATGTGAAGCCGTGCGGCACGCTGCTGTACATCATAAGAAGGAACGCCGCCGGTCATCAGTCCCATAAGAAAATCATTTTTATTATATTTTTCCCGGTAGGCCAGACAGAGACAGCGGATCTGTTCCAGAGCCATCTGCTCCTGTTCAGAATCTTCGGCAGTCACTGCAAGTGTGATTCCGGTCAAACGTTTTAATTCATTGAGTCCTTTTTCAAGTTCGGATGTATTAGCCATAGTACTTCTCCGTAAATACAACAAAATAGTAATAGATGGAAGAAAGGCTGCACCTTCCGAGAAAAGTACAGCCCCCTCCGTGTTTAGTTTAATTGTAAAGGATTAGTTTGTAATAGTCAACTCTGTGTCTTTGTCAAAGAGATGAATCTTCTCCATATCAAGTGCAAATACTGCGTGATCTCCAGTTCTGAGTGTTGTACGTGGGTTAACACGTGCTGTCATCTGAGTTCCCTCTAAGTCAAAGTACAGGAATACTTCTGCTCCGAGCAGCTCGTAAACTTTGATTGTAGACTCAATTACGCTGTCAGGAGAGTTGCTGATAAATGCCTGTGAATCATGTACATCTTCCGGACGAATACCAAGAACAACTGTCTTTCCATCATATCCGCCATCGATCAGTGCCTGCTTCTTAGAAGCTGGTACTTTAAGAACATGTTTTCCAACTGTAAGAGTAACATCATTTCCCTTAATTGTACATTTTGCATCCATAAAGTTCATCTGAGGTGATCCGATGAATCCTGCTACGAACAGGTTGCATGGTGTATTGTAAAGAGCCTGTGGTGTATCTACCTGCTGAACAACTCCGTCTTTCATAACAACGATTCTTGTTCCAAGTGTCATAGCCTCTGTCTGGTCATGTGTTACGTAGATGATTGTAGCACCAAGGTTTTCATGAAGTTTGGAAATCTCGATACGCATCTGAACTCTCAGTTTAGCATCCAGGTTGGAAAGTGGCTCATCCATAAGGAATACCTTAGGATTACGAACGATAGCACGTCCCATAGCAACACGCTGTCTCTGTCCACCGGAAAGAGCCTTCGGTTTACGATCAAGCAGTTTGTCAAGGTCAAGGATCTTGGCAGCCTCGCGAACCTTCTTATCAATTTCATCCTTCGGAACTTTACGAAGTTTCAGTCCGAAAGCCATGTTATCATATACTGTCATATGTGGATACAGAGCGTAGTTCTGGAATACCATTGCGATATCACGATCCTTTGGCTCTACATCGTTCATTACTTTTCCGTCGATCTTAAATGTACCGCCGGAGATATCCTCCAGACCAGCGATCATACGAAGTGTTGTAGATTTACCACATCCTGATGGTCCTACGAAGATGATGAACTCTTTGTCAGCGATTTCAAGATTGAAATCCTTTACTGCGTGAAATCCGTTAGGATAAATTTTCTGAATTCCCTGAAGAGATAAACTTGCCATTATAAGTGCCTCCTTAAATGATTACTTTTTACTTGTTTGACTAAATTTGGTTTTGTTTTTGATTGGTAGTTGATTTTGGTTTGTTTAACTTATGTACTTAGTATAGCGTTGGGAAGGAAAATCAACAATGTCACGAGTGACTAAAAAATGGAGGGGAAAGTGTACATTTCAACCATAGGAGGAAGAATGATGGTTGAAGTTATGAAATAAATCCGCTACAATAAGACTATTCACAGTGTATAGAAAACTGCGAACTATTATTATAGAAGAAAAGAGGAATTAAACATGGCAAATCCAGTAGTTACATTTGAAATGGAAAATGGCGATATCATGAAAGCAGAACTGTATCCGGAAGTAGCACCGAACACAGTGAACAATTTTGTATCACTCGTAAAGAAAGGTTTCTATGACGGAGTGATCTTCCACCGCGTGATCAGCGGATTCATGATTCAGGGCGGAGATCCGAACGGAACAGGAATGGGTGGCCCGGGATATTCAATCAAAGGTGAGTTCGCGCAGAACGGTGTAGAGAACAACCTTGTACATGATGCAGGAGTTCTTTCCATGGCGCGTGCAATGCACCCGGATTCAGCAGGAAGCCAGTTCTTTATCATGCACAAGAAAGCGCCACATCTTGATGGAGCTTATGCTGCATTTGGTAAGATCACAGAAGGAATGGATGTAGTGAATAAGATTGCTGAGACAGCAACAGATTACAGTGATCGTCCGCTTGAGAAACAGGTGATGAAGAAAGTTACTGTTGAGACATTCGGAGAGGATTATCCGGAGCCGGAGACAGTATAGTACTTGTCGAATCTAATGTAATATTGTAGAAATACGATAAATCCCTAAAGTTATGTATCAGAAAGCATAATTTTGGGGATTTTCTACTTAGGAGTTTTTTGAAGTTATATTGAAACAGTATTGAAATTTATATTGAAATAACTTTGAAGTTGACTTTGAAATGACTTTGAAGTAATATTGAATTAGTTCAATAAGTGATGGGAGGTGCGCAGAAAAATGTATCTTGAAGAGATTATAACAGATGTAAAACTGGAAAGTGACAAGTTCGAATGTAAAGCCAGATTAAACAGAGAAGATGTTATTGGATGGTTAAAGACAATTGCCGGATTTGCTAATGCAGGTGGCGGAGAATTTTACATTGGAGTGGAAGATGAGACAAATAAGTTAATTGGTTTTAACAGAATTGAAGCAGATAATGAAAGAAATTATTTTAATAATAAGGTGAATGAACATTTGGTTCCACGTCCGCAGATGCAGATATCATTTGTCAGATATGAAATAAAAGAGAAGGAAAGATTTGTTATCCGGGTAAATGTAGAGGAATCAGTAGTTAAACCAGTTATATTGAAATACAAGAATATTCCGTCTATTTTTATGAGACGAGATGGATTTACAAATGGAGCTACATACGAAGAGATTATTGAAATGAGTATCAAAAGCAAGGATACGCAGTATGATATTCTGACATCGGATGAAAGTTATGAAGCAGCTCATTTTACAGATTTACGAGCGTTTTATGCAGCACACAATAATGGAGAAGAACTGAAAGAAAAAGCGCTTAGATCCATGGGATTCTATGACGAGAACAATATGCTTGCGAATGGAGCAGTATTATTTCAGGATGACTATCATGGAAAAAAGACAGAGATAAAATGTTCTGTGTTCTCAGGATTCCATAAGGGAAGTGAAAAGATCGTAACAATTAATCAGTTCAACGGAAATATTACGTCCTCTATTAATTACATTATGGAATTTGTGAATCAGAGAATGAATCATTCCATAATTAAATTAGATCATGCGAGGAAAAATATAGATGCGTATCCACAGAGAGCATTATTTGAAGGAATTGTAAATGCCATTGCCCACAGAGATTATTTCCTGGATGGTACACAGATTCAGGTGGATATGTTTAAGGACAGACTGGAGATATCGTCTCCAGGAAGTTTTTACAGAGGGGAGAAAATAGGAAAAACTTATGATTTATCCGGAATTATATCAAAGAGGAGAAACGAACTGATTGCATCTGTACTGGTGTGTTGTAATGTGATGGAGGCAGCAGGAACAGGATTTGATAAAATCATGGAAGAATATCAGGGTGTTGACGAAGCTCACAGACCGTATATTTATTCTACATCAGATCATTTTACATTAGTATTACCGGATCTTACTTATTCAGAAGGTGTGGAAGATAACAAAATCCCACAACTGGAATATATACCGGTGGCAAATGGAACAAAGTACGATGATGCAGTATTATCTTTCTGCTATTATCAGGCACATAAGGTTTCAGAGATTGCGGATTATCTGGAAATCAGTGATTCCTCTTATTTGAGAAAGCAGGTATTGGAGAATCTTGTAAAAGAAAAATATCTGATCAAGGGGAAGATTGGACGGGCAGCATGCTACCGTACGAATATGGATGTGGTGGAACTAAAATGATTATCCGGAGCCGGAGACAGTATAGTTCATAAAAACTTTATACTTTTAATGGAATTATTAGCACTCTTTTGAAAGGAGTGCTAATTTTCTATTGACTTTTAAATTTTGCTGTACTAGAATGTCCATTAGGCAGGCAAATATACTATCGATATCAGTGGAAAAGCTGATCGACAGCCGATATTAAAAGAAACGTAACTGAGCAGTTACAGATAGATTATAAATAAGAAGGAGTGCAGTGAAATGGCAGTTAAAAAAGGTACTTTATCAATTGACAGCGAAAACATTTTTCCTATTATCAAGAAATGGGTTTATTCCGATCATGACATTTTTGTTCGTGAGCTCGTATCCAATGGATGTGATGCGATTACAAAGCTGAAAAAGCTGGATATGATGGGAGAATATGAACTTCCGGAAGGATACAAACCGAAGATTGAAGTAATTGTCAATCCAGAAGAGAAGACAATGAAGTTTATCGATAACGGACTTGGTATGACAGCTGAAGAAGTAGAAGAGTACATCACTCAGATTGCATTTTCAGGTGCGACACAGTTCCTTGAGAAATATAAAGATAAGACAACAGAAGATGATATGATCGGACATTTCGGTCTTGGATTCTACTCAGCATTCATGGTAGCAGACGAAGTTCAGATCGATACTCTTTCCTATAAAGAAGGTGCGAAACCGGTACACTGGGCAAGTGAAGGCGGAACAGAGTATGAGATGCAGGAAGGAAATAAGACAACAGTCGGAACAGAGATCACACTGTATCTGAACGAGGACAGTCTTGAGTTTGCAAATGAATACCGTGCAAGAGAAGTGCTTGAGAGATACTGTTCTTTCATGCCGACAGAGATCTTCCTTTCCAAGGCAAATGCAGAGCCTGAGTATGACACAATTGATGAGGATGACGTTCTTGACACAGATACTGTTGTAGAGCACATCACAGAGGAACCAAAGGAAGGCGAAGAAGGCGAGCCGAAGAAGAAAGCGAAGATTGTAAGACGTCCGGTATCTATCAGTGATACACATCCGCTTTGGACAAAGAATCCGAGTGAGTGTACAAAGGATGACTATATTGATTTCTACCGCAAGGTGTTTATGGATTATAAAGAGCCACTGTTCTGGATCCATCTGAACATGGATTATCCATTTAACTTAAAGGGAATCCTATACTTCCCGAAGATCAATACAGAGTATGATTCCATCGAAGGAAAGATCAAACTTTACAATAACCAGGTATTTATCGCAGATAATATTAAAGAAGTAATCCCAGAGTTCCTGATGGTACTTAAGGGAGTGATTGATTGTCCGGATTTGCCGTTGAACGTATCACGTAGTGCATTGCAGAACGACGGATTTGTAAATAAAGTTGCTGATTATATTTCCAAGAAGGTTGCTGACAAGCTGAACGGAATGTTTAAGACAGACCGTGAGAACTATGAGAAATACTGGGATGACATCAGTCCATTCATCAAGTTCGGTTGTCTGAAAGATGAGAAATTCGGTGAGAAGATGAAGAATTCTATGCTTTACAAGAATCTTGATCATAAATACATGACTCTCGAAGATATCATCAAAGAAGCCAAAGGCGAAGAAGCAGAAGCTGTTAAGACAGAGGAAGCTAAAACAGAAGAAACAAAAACAGATGCAGAAGAGTCAAAAGACGCGGATGCGAAGGAAGAAGAGAAAACAAGAATCTTCTATGTAACAGATGAAGTACAGCAGAGCCAGTACATCAACATGTTCAAGGCTCAGGGACAGGATGCGATCATTCTGACACATAACATTGATTCTGCATTTATTACATACCTTGAGCAGAAACACCAGGAAGTTCAGTTCCTGAGAATTGATGCAGATGTACATGATTCTCTGAAAGATGAAGTTGCAGAGGATGAGAAGGAAGAATTCCAAAAGACAACAGACAGCCTTGTTGAAATCTTCCGCAAAGAACTTGGAAACGAGAATCTTGATGTCAAAGTTGAAAAACTTAAAGATGAAAATGTAGCATCTATGGCAGTTCTTTCTGAGGAAAACAGAAGAATGCAGGAGATGATGAAGATGTATGGTATGGGCGGCATGGATGCATCCATGTTCGGAAGCCAGGCAACACTGGTACTCAATGCCAACCATCCACTTGTTCAGTTCCTTGTAGCGAATAAGGACAGTGAGAACGTATCAATCATCTGCAAACAGCTGTATGATCTTGCAATGCTTGCTCATAAACCGTTAAGTCCGGAAGAGATGACAGCATTTGTTAAGAGAAGCAATGATATTATGATGCTTCTGACAAAATAATAAAGTAAAATGATGAGAAACATGTTCTATGAGTTTCTCATTATTGGCAGTAATAAGTTCAGCCGCTTCACGATTGTTTGACCGTGAGGCGGCTGTTTTTATGTGCTCCTAGCGACGCACGTCGCTAATGGATTTCGAAAATTTACATCAATTCAAATTCAATCTCTTTCTTCAAAAAGAATCTCTTCACCATCTCATCCCATTCGCGTTCCAGGGTCTTATCCATCATAAAACTCTTGAAGGAAGTTCCGGTCACGCAGGTGAGATGAGTTCCGTCGTAACGTATATTCAAATAGAGTCCCTGCACGTCAGCAGGATTAATCCCCAGTTCTTTCTGTTCGATCAGGCGGGAAATATTCTTTGGATTCAGGCTGAAGATAAAATGAAAACCAAGCGGTGTTTTCTTTCCCTTAATCAAAGAAAAACAAAATTCACGCAGATTTTTCCAAAGGGAATATTCCGGAATCTCTTCTTCAGAATCAAAGAAATCTTTCTGTATATATCCGTCAATCCGAAAGGTATTAAACGTAATAATCTCTCCTTCGATAAAGGAGAAATTGTCAAATGTCTCTTTCAACAGAAGGTGAGACATGAAGCTTTTTACATTTGTTAAAGTCAGTGAAATCATAGAAATCAGATACCTCCGCAGCTGTTTAAGTTCTTAATCGTCTACTTATCATTGTACTAAAAGGTGTAGTGAGATACAAGCCAAGATTTGTTGACTTTTATTACTAAAAAAAGTATTATTAAAACAGTATGGGATTCTATACGTTTCAGAGAAAAATTAGAAAGAATATAAAAATATGAAGAAAATAATAAATAGAAAGAGGAAACTGGGGATCCGGGTTGGAGTCGGATGTGCAGTGATCATAACTGCAATACTTCTTACAGTGCAGGGCGTCAGCAATCTGACAAAGAAGACGGTCGATACCAGTGAAGGAATTGCATATATAAAAGGCAAAGAATCTGCAGATGCGAAGACGATCGAGCAGAAGATCAATCAGTTGGAAAAGAAAGATGGAACAGGAGATTCATCCGATACAAGAAGCATGAAGGAACGATTCTCCGGTGCGGTTGTGATGGGAGATTCCATTGCAGCAAGTTTCACTGAGTATGATGTGCTGAATACATCAAGTGTTGTTGCGAAGATCGGAATTCATTTCAGTGAGCTGGATGATCAGATCGAGCAGGCAAAAAAGTTGGATCCACAAATCATTTTCCTGGCATATGGCATGAATGATGTGACGAAGACGAACGGAGATGTAGACAAGTTTATCAAGGATTATTCAGAGGTGATCAAGAAGATCCAGAAGGCTATGCCGGATGCACATATTTTTGTAAATGCTGTTTTTCCAGTGCAGGAGAGTGCAGTAGAGAAGGAACCGGCACTTGCAAATATCGCAGATTATAATGAAAAACTAGAAGCAATGTGTGAAAAGAAGCAGATTGGATACATTGATAATTCAGATATTATAGAAGATGAGTATTATGAAGAGGATGGAATTCATTTTAAAGCGAATTTCTATCCTGTCTGGGCAGAAAAGATGGCGGAGGTGGCAACGCTATGACAGAGAAAAGACAGCGGATGATCTCTGCGATGAAATATATAGTTTTAGCAATTATCGTGGGATATCTTGTGATATTGATGCTATATGCAAGTGGAAGTAAGCGGGCTTTTTCAGAAGTATCAAAGGCTGTGAGCAGTGTATTGGACAGTAAAGAACTTGTGCAGATGGATGACCAGATGCTTAAGAGAAATTATGGACTGAACAGTGCGGATTACAAGGGTGTTTTGTATTATTCTTCTCCGTCCAGTATTTCAGCAGCGGAAGTTCTGGTGATACAGGTGAAAAATGATGCACAGATAGAAAATGTGACAAATGCGATCGCACAGAGAAAAGCACAGAGAATAGAAGATTTTGATTCTTACCTGCCGGAACAGGTGAAGCTTTTAGAGGACTCACAGGAAAGTATTCGTGGAAGATATATCTTTTTTGCAGTATCTTCGAAAGCTTCTGAATATCGCAGCGCATTTGACAAGAGTCTGTAGAAGGGGGAGCAGATGTTATTTAGTAGTATTACATTTTTGTTTTTATTTCTGCCGATCATGCTGGCAGTTTATTATATTGCACCGCCGCAATGGAAGAATCTCCTGCTGCTTGCAGGCAGTCTGATTTTCTATGCCTGGGGTGAACCGGTTTATATCATTCTGATGATACTCAGTATTTTGTTAAACTATTTTTGCGGAATGGATATTGAGAATAAGAGTGAGAATGAGGCGAAAGCAAAGCGGTCACTGGTCTTTGCAATAACAGTAAATATTGTGCTGCTTGTGTTCTTTAAATATTTTGGATTTTTGGTAGAAAGTACGAATACGTTGTTCGGAATCAGTATTCCATACAGGGAACTGGCATTACCGATTGGAATTTCTTTTTACACATTTCAGGAAATTTCCTATATTGTAGATGTATATCGAGGCAAGGTAAAAGCACAGCAGAGTCTGGTGAAGTATGCGCTGTATGTATCCATGTTTCCGCAGCTGGTTGCTGGACCAATCGTCTGTTATGGAGATATTGAGAAGCAGCTTACCGCAAGGAAAATCTCCGGAAGAAAGTTGGGACAGGGCGCGATGCTCTTTATTATTGGACTTTCGAAGAAAGCAGTGCTTGCAAATACGCTGGGAAAGATTTTTGAAGAAATCTCATCGACATCAGCAAGTAACCTGACAGTTCTGATGGCATGGCTCGGATGTATTACTTATGCATTCCAGATTTATTTTGATTTCAGCGGTTATTCAGATATGGCAATCGGACTTGGAAGAATGTTCGGTTTTGAGTTTAAGAAGAACTTTGATGTGCCGTATATTTCTAAAAGTATTACAGAATTCTGGCGCAGATGGCACATTTCTTTGAGCTCCTGGTTCCGTGAATACGTATATATTCCGCTTGGTGGAAATCATGTGACGATTTCAAGAAATATTGTAAACCTTTTGATTGTCTGGATGCTGACCGGAATGTGGCACGGAGCTGCATGGAATTTTATTGTATGGGGAATCTATTATGGAGTAGTTCTCGTACTGGAGAAATATGTCTGGGGGGCAATCGTGGATCGGTGGTCAAGTGTATTGCAGCATATTTATGCATTAGTACTGGTGCTGGTTGGCTGGGTGTTTTTCTTTAGTCCAAGCCTTGGAGCAGCACTTCGTTACCTCTTTGCAATGGTTGGCGGCGGAGCAGGATTTGCCAGTAAAGAAGTATTCTTTGTGATCCTGACACACTGGTTGTTCTACTTGTTGGCAGTAATTGGATCAACAACACTTGGATCAAGAATGCTCCGTGCAATCCTGAATGTGTCTGAGAATCATACAGTACGGACTGTAATCACACTGGTTGTTTTCTTTGGAATGCTGGCAATATCAGTTGCTTATCTGATCGCAGATACGTACAATCCGTTTTTGTACTTTAGATTCTAGAGAGTTATAGAAAACAGTGAACGACAACAATTAAGGTGAAAAGATGAAGAAAGATAGACAGAGAAAAGTACAGGAGAAATTGGTTGGTATTATATTTATTCTGACCTTGTTTCTATTCCTTATTATAAATGTTATTGTGCCTGACAGAGAAAAATCAGTGCAGGAGAACCGTATGCTTGCAACGAAGCCAAAGTTTCGCCTGAGCAGTCTGATAAGCGGAGATTATGATGAAAAATTTGAAGCTTATATGGATGATCAGTTTGTTGGAAGAGACATGTGGAGAAAGCTGAAAGTTACGGTGGACCGGATAGGTGGAAGTCGTCTGGAAAACGGTGTCTATATCGGAACGAATGGGCAGCTTTTAGAACAGATTGAAGTTGCAGATGAGAATCATCTTGCCGCGAATATTAAGGCAATCAAATCATTTTCAGAGAGTCAGTCCAAGATTCCGGTTCGTATGATGCTTGTTCCGGATGCAGCAAATGTATTGAATCATTCCCTTCCGTCACTTGCGAAGCCGGAGGATCAGACACAAATGTTCAGTATGGTTCGTAAGGATCTTGGAGATAGCGTTGAGTGGATTGACGTGTCAACGGAATTGAATAAACATAAGACAGAGAAGATTTATTATAAAACAGATCATCATTGGACGACACTTGGTGCATTTTATGCATTTCAGGCGGCAGCACCATCCCTTGGGATTGATGGGGATCTTTCAGGAAAATATGTTTCCTACACAGTTTCTGACAGTTTCAACGGAATGTTGGCGTCAAAAAGCGGAGTGAATCTTGGAGAGAAGGAACAGATTGATATTTATGTGCCGACAGAAGAAGATACAGACTTGATCGTAGATTATGTGGATGAAGGAAAGCGTTCCACATCCTTATATGATTCTTCTAAATTAAAGGAGAAAGATCAGTATACGGTATTTCTAGGAGGAAATTCATCCCTTCTTGATATCCGTACAGTTTCTACAAGCACAAAGCGTCTTCTCCTTGTGAAAGATTCCTTCGCGAATTCATTTATACCGTTCCTGACACCGTACTACAGAGAAATCGTAGTTGTGGATCCAAGATATTACAGCGGAACGATCAATGATCTTATGGATTCCTACAGAATCTCAGAGGTTCTGTTTTTATACAGTGGAAATACATTTTTCAAAGACAATAATATAAGTGGAGTGTTTGCAGTTGAGTAATCGAATCAAAGAAGAATTTTTACAGAAGAGTGAGCCGGTAAGGCTGAATAAATATTTGAGCGAGGCGGGCGTGTGTTCCAGAAGGGAGGCAGACCGCCTCATTGAGATTGGACGCGTGACGGTTGATGGACAGCGTGCGCAGACCGGTATGCGTATCGTGCCGGGACAGGTTGTGAAAGTTGGAAATAAAGTTGTTTCCAAACAGGACGAGATGATCGTGCTGGCAGTGAATAAGCCGCGCGGGATTGTCTGTACAGAAGAACGCAGAGAGAGGGACAGCATTGTCCGTTTCCTGAATTATCCGGTGCGTGTGACTTATATCGGACGACTTGATAAGGATTCTCATGGACTCCTTCTGATGACGAACAACGGTGATATCATCAATAAAATGATGCGTGCAGCCAATAAACATGAGAAAGAATATAAAGTAACTGTTGATAAAGAAATTACGGAAGACTTCTTAAAGAAGATGGCAGCAGGAGTTCCGATTCTTGATACCGTAACACGTCCGTGTACAGTGAAAAAAATCGGTAAATATACATTTTCCATTATCCTGACTCAAGGGCTGAACCGCCAGATCCGCAGAATGTGCGAGGCTCTCGGATACGAAGTGAAGGATCTTCTACGCGTCCGCGTGATGAATATTACACTGGATGGACTGAAGGATGGTCAGTACAGAAAACTGACAGATCAGGAATTGAACGAATTATATGATCAGCTGAAAGACTCTTCTGTATTGCCTGGAGGAAAATATCAGGAACAGTGGGCAGCAGCACAAGATAACAGAACGAGACATGGGAAAGGGAAGAAGCGATGATAGATGAGCAGAAAGAAATGAACCACATGCGAGAGCTGGTAGAAATTCTAAACAGAGCGAGACGTTCTTATGAGCAGGAAAATACAGAAATCATGAGCAACTACGAGTATGACAAGCTCTATGATGAACTGCTTGAACTAGAGGAGAAACTTGGCACGAGAATGGCGAACAGCCCGACTGTAAATGTTGGATATGAAGTACTCAGTGAGCTCCCGAAAGAACGTCATGAACGTCCAATGCTTTCCCTGGATAAAACAAAAGAAGTGGAAAGATTGAAAGAGTTCTTGGGAAACCAGAAGGCTTTGATTTCCTGGAAACTGGACGGACTTACCGTTGTTCTGACCTATCAGAACGGAGAACTTGTGAAGGCGGTCACAAGAGGAAACGGAGTGATCGGCGAGGTCATTACAAACAATGCGAAAGTATTTAAAAATGTACCGCTTAAGATTCCGTACCAGGGAGAACTTGTACTCCGAGGAGAGGCAGTTATTTCCTATAAAGATTTTGAGAAGATTAATGACGAAATAGAAGATGTGGATGCAAAATACAAGAATCCAAGAAATCTTTGCAGCGGTTCTGTTCGTCAGCTGAACAACGAGATCACTGCGAAGAGAAATGTAAGATTCTACGCATTTACACTTGTCCGTGCAGAAGGCGTGGACTTCCAGAATTCCAGAAAATATCAGATGCAGTGGCTTGAAAAGCAGGGCTTTGATGTTGTAGAGAACCATGAAGTGACAAGAGAGACAATTGAAGAGGAAGTGACATGGTTTGCCCGTGAGATTGAGCATAATGAAGTTCCGTCTGATGGTCTTGTGCTTGTTTATGATGATATTGCTTATGGACAGTCACTTGGAACAACAGCGAAATTCCCAAGAGATTCCTTTGCGTTCAAATGGGCAGACGAGATTCGTAACACAAAGCTGCTTGAGATTGAGTGGAGTCCGTCACGAACAGGTTTGATCAATCCGGTAGCGGTCTTTGAGCCGGTAGAGCTTGAAGGAACGACAGTCAGCCGTGCAAGTGTCCATAATATCAGCATTATGGAAGAACTTGAACTTGGCATTGGAGATGAGATTCAGGTGTACAAAGCGAACATGATCATTCCGCAGATTGCAGAGAATCTGACAAGAAGCGGAGTGAAAGATATTCCGGAAGTTTGTCCGGTCTGTGGTGGTGCAACAAAGATCTCTATGGAAAATGAGACAAAGACGCTGTATTGTACCAATCCGAAGTGTCAGGCAAAGCATGTGAAGTCATTTGCACTTTTTGTGAGCAGAGATGCGATGAATATTGAGGGTCTTTCAGAGGCGACACTGGAGAAATTCATTTTCCACGGCTATGTGAAAGACTTTACAGACCTCTTCCACCTGGATAACTACAGAGATGAGATCATGACAATGGACGGTTTTGGCGAAAAGTCTTTCCTGAAACTGCAGGGTAGTATTGAAAAGGCAAGAAAGACAACACTTGCAAGACTGGTTTACGGTCTTGGAATTCCGGGAATCGGAAGTGCGAATGCTAAGGTGATCTGCCGTGCGCTTGGAAATGATCCGCAGCGCGTGCTTCAGGCAGAAGAGGCAGAACTGGTTGAGATCCAGGGCGTCGGAGCAGTTATGGCGAAGAGCTATGTAGATTATTTTAAAGAGGAAGAGCATCAGGAACTCTTTAAACACCTTCTTGATGAAGTGGAATTAGAAGAAGAGGAAGTAACAGAAGACAGTCAGAAATTTGCCGGAGTGAACTTTGTTATTACAGGAAGTGTTGAACATTTCGCAAATCGTGCAGAGGTAAAGGCTGAGATCGAGAAACGTGGTGGTAAAGTGACCGGAAGTGTTACATCCAAGACAAATTATCTGATCAATAATGATGTAAATTCCACATCTTCAAAAAATAAAAAAGCAAGAGATCTTGGAATTCCAATCATTTCAGAAAATGACTTTCTGGAAATGCTGTAAAGAAACAGTGGAAATACACAGGTTATAGAAAAGGTGACTTAAAATAACTGGGAGATGATAGTGTGAAGAAAAATAAATTCTACCCGTTGGCCGGAACAGCGGTATTCCTTTTGGATCAATGGATAAAAGATTATGTAGAAAAGAATCTGAAGTTGGGAGAGAAGAGGAAGCTGGCAGAGAAGCTGGAACTCCGGCGTGTCCATAATCCGGGAATCTGCCTAGGAGTTTTTGCAAATAAACCGGAAAGGGTGAAAAAGCTTACAGAAGCAGGAACAGGTATTGTGACAGTGACACAGATGCTGACACTTCTTGGAAACAATCATGTTTTGAAAAAAGCAGGAATCACACTTGCGGCAGCGGGTGCGTGGAGTAATCTGGCAGACCGTTATCATAAAGATAAGGTGGTTGATTACATCGGGATTAAGACAGAAAAGAAAAAGTTGGAACAAGTAACTTATAATCTGGGAGACTTTGCAATTGGAGCAGGCGGAGTACTCTGGGTTCTTGGTTCCATGTGTAAGAAAGAAGGAACAGAATTATGATTCAGGATATACAGCCACATCAGTTTGATAACCAGTACAGACCATGCCCTCCGGATGCACAGAGCTATGCTTTGTATTACGAAGGACAAAGTGCATTATTAAAGAAGGGAAAAGATAGAATTGATTTTCCGAGATTCCGTGATCTTGAACGACTGAATGAAGAGATTTATGAAGATGCAGTCTATTTGTTCACAATTGATGAAGAACGATTTTATCTTGTACACAACATTAACCGTGAACGCTTGTCAGAGTTTACAATGGAAAATAAAGAAGCCTTCCGCTTTGCAGAACCACAGTATCTTGCGTTTGCCGGAATAACAGGCTATCAGCTGAATAACTGGTATCGTGACCGCAAATTCTGTGGGCGTTGCGGACATCGGATGAGACACGATGAGAAAGAACGTATGATGCGTTGTGACCATTGCGGTAATATGGAATTTCCGAAGATCTGCCCGGCTGTAATCATCGGGGTGACTGACGGAGATAAGATTCTGATGTCAAAATATGCCGGAAGAGCATACAAAAAATATGCACTCCTTGCAGGATTTACTGAGATCGGTGAGACAATCGAAGAGACTGTTCAGCGTGAAGTCATGGAAGAAGTAGGTTTGAAAGTCAAGAACATACGCTATTATAAAAGCCAGCCGTGGTCTTTCAGCGATACGATCCTGATGGGATTCTATTGTGATCTGGATGGTGAGGAAGAAATTACATTAGATCGGGAAGAACTGGCATTGGCAGAATGGTTCCAAAGGGATGAGATTCCGGTAGAGTCAAGCAGAGACAGCCTGACGAATGAAATGATCATCAAGTTTAAAAACGGTGAAGTGTAAAACTTTTTTGTGAAATGTGAATAAATCCAATGAGAAAACGGAACGATGTGAATATCTCTAAGAATTCACATCGTTTCATTTTTAATATGCTTGTGTAAGTGTGTGATGTTACAGCAACGATGATTAAGCTTCGGGACAGGTGATTTTGATCACCTGCTCGATCATATGATGCAGCAGCTGCGCCTGGTTTGTGTCGGCTGCTTTGTAGTAAACTTCTTTCCCCTCTCTGCGGCTTGTGATCAGTCCGTAAGATTTCAGCTGGCGAAGATGGTGAGAGACTGCCGGACTACTCATATCCATCATGGAAGAAATATTGATTACACATTCTTCGCAGTGGCAGAGAAGCCAGAAAATGCGTACTCGGCTGTTATCTCCAAGGACTTTGAACAGGTCAGCTACAATCTGGAAGTCCTCCGTCTTTGCAATGTTATCTATAAGAAGTTTTGTATTCAAATGTTCACCATGATTATGTGGTAAAATATGGTCAGTCATAAACAATCTCCTTTAAATTGGTTCAAAAATATCATAAAGGTATTGTAACACAAAAATGGCAGAATGTATTGACTTTTTCATTTGGAGAGCTATAATGTAAATATAAAGATTAAACAACTGCTTAATTGTTTAATGAAAAAATAAGAGAAGATGTAAGAAATTTGATGAGAGTCAAAGATCAAAAATCAAAGAAGATTAAAGGAGAAGAAAGATGAAGAAGACGTATAAGATCGAAGTGGATTGTGCAAACTGTGCGAACAAGATGGAGGATGCAGCAAAGAACACAGCAGGTGTTCAGAATGCAACAGTGAATTTCATGACACAGAAGATGATCGTTGAGTTTGAAGAGGGACAGGATGCAAAGAGCGTTATGAAAGACGTTCTGAAGAATTGTAAGAAGGTAGAGGACGATTGCGAGATCTACCTGTAAGAGGGTGAGGAATGATGACGAAGAAGCAGAAAAAGATGCTGACCAGGATCATAGCTGCAGCAGTGATCCTGATTGTATTGAATTTCCTTCCGGTAACAGGAATTTTAAGATTTATACTGTTCCTGATACCATATCTGATTGTTGGTTACGATATTTTAAAGAAAGCATGGAAGGGAATCTTAAACCGTCAGGTATTTGATGAGAATTTTCTTATGGCAGTTGCTACGGTCGGTGCGATT
>OLGZ01000851.1_pt1 | contig 21032 bp, 20 predicted proteins | sample 1605981 | NCBI WGS metagenome assembly OLGZ01 (sample SAMN03283291) | human gut metagenome | biome: human-associated habitat; material: feces | host: Homo sapiens | place: Peru | collected 2012 | reverse complement strand
CAGCTCCCTTTACACAAGGGAGCCTCTGGGTGCTCCCGCACCAGTGCGTTTATCGATATTTCTCAGAAGAATCTGAGAAATGTACCACATTCTTTTATGAGTTGTCCAAAATCATTATACCACATTCACTGGTTCGCAATGACACAGTATCTTTCAGGCCGTTTTTGACAACCCAACCCACAGCAATCCGAAGCATTCCGAACTGTTTCCGGCGGTGCGGCCGGGGGATTCTTAAGGGGGCGGCTGTTCGGCAGCGCCCCTTAAGTCGGCTTCTTCTCAAGGTTCTTGCCGAGACAAGAACCTTGCCCCCGGAGGGGCCGGTGCCAAAAGTCTTTAGGAGGCTGAAATGTGGTGTGAAAGCTTGTGCTTTCTGCCGGCCCTTTTATCAAAAATAAAAATTTACCCTTGCAATTTGCAATTTTTTCTTATATAATGCTAATGTAAGAGATTATGTGTATTTATAGGAGAAAAGAATGAGCGATTTACGAGAAAACAAAATGGGCGTCATGCCGGAGGGAAAGCTTCTGCTGAATATGGGTCTTCCCATGATTGCCTCCATGCTGGTGCAGGCCCTTTATAACGTGGTGGACAGCATCTACGTCTCTCAGATTTCCGAGAGCGCGGTGACCGCCCTGTCCCTGGCCTTCCCCATTCAGAATATGCAGATCGGCTTCGCCGTGGGTATCGGCGTGGGCGTCAACTCCCTGCTCAGCAAGAGCCTGGGCGAAAAGAACCAGGAGGCCGCCAACTTTACCGCGGGCAACGGCGTCACCCTGATGATGATCTGCACCGTCCTGTTCATGCTCTTCGGCGCGTTCGGCGTCCGACCCTACTATGAGATGCAGTCCACCGTGGCGGAAACCGTGGAGGGCGGCATTGTTTATTCCAAAATCTGCTGCCTGCTGACTTTTGGCGTGTTTATGTCCGTGCTGGGCGAGCGGCTGCTTCAGGCCACAGGCCGGACGGTGCATACCATGATCACCCAGAGCCTGGGCGCTATCATCAACATCATCCTGGATCCCATCCTGATTCACGGCTGGTTTGGTGCCCCCGCCATGGGCATCGCCGGTGCGGCCATTGCCACAGTCATCGGCCAGTTTGCTTCCGCGGCGCTGGTGTGGTGCTTTAATTTCAAGTTCAATCCCGAGGTTCAGCTGGCCTGGAAGTATGTGAAGCTCCACGGCCAGATCGTCCGCTCCATCCTGACTGTGGGCATCCCCTCGGTGGTGATGAACGGCATCGGCTCTGTCATGAACTTCGGCATGAACCAGATTCTTCAGGGCTTTACCGAAACGGCTACCGGCGTCTTCGGCGTGTATTTCAAGCTGCAAAGCTTTTTCTTCATGCCCCTGTTCGGCCTGAACAACGCCACTATTTCCATCATTGCCTACAATTACGGTGCCCGGAAGCCTCAGAGAATTACCAAGACCCTGAAAATCGCCTGCACCGCGGCGGTGTGCCTGATGCTGGCGGGCTTCCTGGCCTTCCAGTTTGCCCCGGATCTGCTGATCGGCATGTTCAACCCCAGCGAGACCTTCCTGGTTATCGGTCGGGCGGCACTGCGCACCATCAGTTGGAGCTTCCCCCTGGCGGCCTTCGGCATCGCCCTCAGCGGCTGCTTCCAGGCCCTGGGCAACGGCATTTACAGCACCATCGTCTCCCTGTGTCGTCAGATGCTGGTGCTGCTGCCGGTGGCTTATCTGCTGAGCAAAACCGGCGAGGTCAACGCGGTGTGGCTGTCCTTCATCATCGCGGAGGTCATCAGCCTGGCGGTGACCCTGGCCTTCTTCCGCCGGATTTACCGGCAGAAGATCAAGCCTCTGTTCGAGGCGGAGAATGCGCAATAACAAGATTGTCCGCCCATTTCGGGCGGGCATTTTGCAAAGGAGAGAGAAAAATGTACGCTGACTGCCACATCCACATGGTGCTCGACGGAGAAAACTGGAAGGCGGCCATTGCCCGGCATCGGGAGAAGGTCGATGAGAAGTGGATTCGGCAGACCCTTGCCCGGTATCATAGCCTGGGCTTTACCTATCTCCGGGACGGCGGCGACCGCTGGGGCGTGGGCAAACGGGCCAGGGAGCTGGCAGAGGAGTACGGCATCACCTACCGGACGCCGCTGGCTCCGCTGTGCAAGGCGGGCCATTACGGCGGCTTTATCGGCGAAAAGTACGAGAATTTGAAAGAATTCCCGGAAAAAGTCATGAGCATCCGGAAAAACGGAGCGGATTTTATCAAAATCATGATTTCCGGCCTGATGGATTTTGACCGGTTCGGCGTGCTGACGGAGCCGGGGCTGGAACCGGAAGAAATCCGGGAGCTGATTCACATTGCCCATGAGGAGGGCATGGCGGTGATGGCGCACGCCAACGGGGCGCGGACAGTGCTGGCCGCGGCTCAGGCCGGGGTGGATTCCGTGGAGCATGGAGCCTACCTGAACGGGGAGGCTCTTCACGCCATGCGGGAGGCCGGAACGGTCTGGGTGCCCACCCTTTCCACCATTGGAAACCTCCGGGGAAAAGGCAGGTTCCGGGAGGCGGCGGTGGAGGAAATTCTGGAATCCGCCCAGGAGAATGTCCGCGCCTTTGCCGCTCTCGGCGGCCGGATCGCCCCGGGAACGGACGCCGGAGCCTGGGCGGTGCCCCATGGCAGCCTGACGGAATTTTCCCTTCTCCGGGAGGCCTTTGGCTCTGGCGCGGATGCCGTTCTGGCGGCGGGTCTTGAGGAAATCCGGCGGAAGTTTTAGGGCAGCACCGCACAATATCCAAGTTCCCGGTTCACGTTTCCTTGCGGCCTGGGGACGGCGTTCTGACAGCGGAGTTTTTTGATGCCGCGCCCTTCCGCTCCGTTGACATTCCCATAGCGCCGTGGTATAATCCAGACATCTGAAACGAATATGAAAGCAGCGCGCAGGTGCCGCCTACGGGCGGTGAAAAGGGAACCCGGTGAAAATCCGGGACGATACAGTCACTGTGATGGGGAGCGTTTTCCTCGTGCCACTGGGAAACTGGGAAGGCGAAAACGCGCGGAACCGAGTCAGGAGACCTGCCTGAGCGTGGAATCTCCGATTTGCTGTCTACAAATCGACCTTCCAGCATGTGTTTTCTTCGGGATGCGGGTTCCGGGGAGAATTTTTGTTGCCAGGAAGAGCGGCTGCCGGAGATGCAGCCGCTTTTATATTTCATCAGATGGTGTCCTGGGAGCTTTCCCGGAACACAAAATACTTGAAAGAAGGTAAAACAATGAAAAAGCTGATTGCTCTGCTGCTGATGGGCTGCATGGTTCTGTCCATGACTGCTTGCGGTGGCAACACGGCTACTCCCACCACCGCTGCCACCGCCGCTGCCACCACCGAGGCCGCTACGGAAGCCGCCGAGACTACCCAGTCTCAGGAAGAGATCGACCAGGCCGCTGCCGATGCGGTTGCCCAGCTGATCGACGCCATTTATGTTCAGACCCGCAATGAGGACACCGACGCCCAGTGCGAGCAGGCCAAGGCCGCTTGGGACGCGCTGACCGATGCCCAGAAGGAACTGGTGGAAGGCGAAGAGGCCAGCCCCGAGTACTTTGGTCGGGACACCGGCGATGCCAAGCTGGACGATCCCCGGAACCAGGACGAGATCGGCGAGAAGGAGCTGCTGGTGGTTTCCTTCGGCACTTCCTTCAACGACAGCCGTGCCACCGACATCAAGGGCATTGAGGACGCGCTGGCGAAGGCGTTCCCCGACTGGTCTGTCCGCCGGGCTTTCACCGCGCAGATCATCATCAACCATGTTCAGGCCCGTGACGGCGAGAAGATCGACAACATGGATCAGGCGCTGGAGCGTGCCGTTGCCAACGGGGTCAAGACCCTGGTGGTGCAGCCCACCCATCTGATGCACGGCGCCGAGTACGACGAGATGTGCGAGGCTCTGGACGCTTACAAGGACAAGATCGAGAACATTGTTGTCGCTGAGCCCCTGCTGGGCGAGGTGGGCAACGATGCTACCGTCATCAACGCCGATAAGGAAACCGTCGCCAAGGCTGTCGTTGACACTGCTGTGGCTGACGGCAAGTTCGAGAGCATCGCCAAGGCTGCCGAGGACGGCACCGCTCTGGTGCTGATGGGCCACGGCACTGCTCACGTTGCCAAGGTTACCTACAGCCAGATGCAGACCCAGATGGAGAAGCTGGGCTACAAGAATGTCTTCATCGGCACCGTGGAAGGTGAGCCTGAGGAGACTTCCTGCGAGGCCGTTATCGAGGCCGTGAAGGCTGCCGGCTATACCAAGGTCGTGCTGCGTCCTCTGATGGTCGTTGCCGGCGACCATGCCAACAACGACATGGCCGGTGATGACGAGGATTCCTGGAAGTCCATGGTAGAGGCTGCCGGTCTGACCGTTGAGTGCCAGATCGCGGGTCTCGGCAGAATCGGCGCCGTGCAGGATCTGTACGTTGCCCACACCCAGGCTGCCATCGCCACCCTGAAGTAAACCGTTCCATCCCGGGAGGCCCGCACCTCCCGGGATACCTGCATTTTTTTATTGAAAGGGTACCGGCAATCTCCGGTGCCTTTTCAACAGAAAAATATAAAAAGGGGAAGAAATATGAAAAAATTAACCGTACTTGTTTTGACGGCACTGCTGGTGCTGTCCATGGGAGCCTGCGGTCAAAGCACCGCTGCCCCCGAAGCCACTGTAAAGACCGGCGCGGAAACGACGGCAGCCGCGGAAACCACCGAAGGGACTGCCGCGCCGGAGACCGTCGAGGCTCCCGCCCCCGCTCTGGCGGACGGCGTATATCTGGCGGATTTCAATACCGACAGCACCATGTTCCATGCCAACGAGGTCTGTGAGGGTAAGGGTACGCTGACCGTCAAGGACGGAAAAATGACCATCCATGTGAGTCTGGCCTCAACCTCTATCATGAACCTCTATCCCGGCCTGGCGGAGGATGCCCAGAAGGACGGCGCGGAGCTGCTGCAGCCCAGCAAGGATGAGCTGACCTATCCCGACGGCCTGAAGGAGACCGTCAACGGCTTTGACATTCCGGTGCCGGCTCTGGATCAGGAGTTTGATGTGGCGCTGATCGGCAAGAAGGGCAAGTGGTATGACCACAAGGTCTCCGTATCCAATCCGGTACCCCAGGGTCAGGAAGCCCTGGCTGACGGCGAGTATACGGTGGAAGCCGTTCTCTCCGGCGGCACCGGCAAGGCAAAGCTCCTGAACCCCACCGCCCTGACGGTTTCCGAGGGCAAGATTACCGCAACCATCGTTTGGAGCAGCAGCAACTACGACTACATGATCGTAAACGGAGATCAGTACCTGCCCATCACCACGGAGGGCGGCTCTACCTTCCAGATTCCCGTGGAGTCCCTGGGGGTGGAGATTCCCGTGACGGCGGACACCGTGGCTATGGGTACGCCCCATGAGATCGAGTACACCATTCTGCTTCAGACGGATACCGTCAGTCCCAAGGCATGAAAAGAAGCGTTGTTTTGATTCTGGCGGCACTGACCCTTTTCCTGGGGGGCTGTGCCGCCCGGTCTCCAATGGAGCCGGAGACGGAAACTACCGTCAAAGAAGCCCTCAGCTGGTCTGACCTGGACTTTCAGCAGGAGGACCTTTGCTATGCCCAGGAATTCACGATTGCCCAGACCCAGGGCTATCAAAAGCTCACCGTGGGCACGGATCAGACCTTCCTGGTAGTACCGGAAGGAGCCGAGGTTCCGGAGAGCGTTCCCCAGGATGTGACGGTGCTGCGGCAGCCTCTGCAAAATATCTATATGGTGAGCAGCGGCTCTATGGATTACTTCTGCAAGCTGGATGCCCTGGACGCGGTCAAGCTCAGCAGCCAGAAGGCAACCTCCTGGTATCTTCCCCAGGCCAGACAGGCCATGGAGGAAGGGAAAATCCTCTACGCCGGTAAATATTCGGCACCGGATTACGAAACCATCCTGGCCTCCGGCTGTGACCTGGCGGTGGAAAACGCCATGATCTACCACACGCCGGAGGTGATGGAGCAGATTCAGCGGTTGGGCATTCCGGTGCTGGTGGATCGTTCCAGCTATGAGGATCATCCCCTGGGCCGCATGGAGTGGATCAAGTTCTATGGGGCGCTCTTAAACCGGCAGGGGGAGGCGCAGGCCTATTATGACAGCCTTCTGACGAGCCTTGCTCCCATCCTGGACGAAGCGGACACGGGAAAGACGGTGGCCTTTTTTTACATCACCGCCTCCGGGGCTGTGAACGTGCGCAAGGGCACGGATTATATTACCAAGTCCATTGCCCTGGCAGGCTGTGACAGCGTGCTTTTCGCCGAGGATGAGGATACGGGAGCCACCGCCTCTCAGACCATTCAGATGGAGGCCTTTTACAATGGGGCGGTAGACGCGGACATCCTGATTTACAACAGCACCGTAGACGGGGAACTGGATTCTCTGGCGGCGCTGCTGACCAAGGCACCGCTGCTGAAGAACTTCAAGGCCGTAAAGGATGGGCAGGTCTACTGCATCACCAAAAACTTCTACCAGGAGTCCCTGGCTCTGGGTGACTTTATTCTGGATGTCAATACCGTGGCATCCGGCAGGGACGGAACGTTGTATTTTCTAAAACAGCTGCATTAAAGGAGACGCGCCATGACCAAGAAAGGAAGATCAAGGTTCTGCCTGGGATTTTGTCTGCTGCTGGGGCTGGTGGCGGTGTTTCTGCTGTGGAATCTCAACGCAGGCTCTGTGGCCATTTCTCCCGGAGAGATTTGGAAAATCCTGCTGGGTCATGGGGAGGATGAGACCAAGTGGAACATTATCTGCTCCATTCGGCTGCCCAGACTTCTGTCCGCTCTGATTTTGGGCGGGGCCCTGTCGGTCTCCGGCTACCTGCTTCAGACCTTTTTCCATAACCCCATTGCCGGCCCCTTTGTGCTGGGCATTTCCTCCGGCGCAAAGCTGACGGTTTCCGTTACCATGATCTTCCTGCTGAGCCGCGGAGCGGTTTCCAGCTCTGCCAGTTTGATTTTTTCCGCCTTTTTGGGCGCCATGATTTCCATGGGCTTTGTGCTGCTGATCTCTCAGAAGGTCAAGCAGATGAGCCTTCTGGTGGTCTGCGGCGTGATGATTGGCTATATCTGCTCGGCACTGACGGACTTTTTGGTGACCTTTGCGGACGACTCCAATATTGTGAACCTGCACAACTGGTCCGTCGGTTCCTTCTCCGGCAGAACCTGGATGGATGTCCGGGCCATGGTGCTGGTGTGCGGTGGGGCGGTGGCCCTGTCCTTCCTGCTGAGCAAGCCCATTCGAGCCTACCAGCTGGGGGAGGTCTACGCCCAGAACATGGGTGTCCACCTGAAAGCCTTTCGGGCGGCGCTGATTCTGCTGTCCAGCGTCCTGTCCGCCTGTGTTACCGCCTTTGCCGGCCCCATTTCCTTTGTGGGCATTGCGGTGCCCCACCTTATGAAGCGACTGTTCGGTACGGCGGAGCCGATGCTGATGATTCCCGCCTGCTTCCTGGGCGGCGGCGCCTTCTGCCTGATGTGCGACCTGATTGCCAGGACGGCCTTTGCCCCTACGGAGGTCAGCATCAGCTCGGTGACGGCGGTGTTTGGCGCCCCCGTCGTGATTTACATGATGCTCCACAGAAAGGCGGCGAGGGAATGAGCGGATTTTTGGAAACGGAAAAGCTTTCCGTAGGCTATGACGGAAAGCCTCTGATCCGAGATGTGTGCCTGCAGGTTCAGCGGGGGAAAATTGTGACCCTTATCGGCCCCAACGGCTCAGGTAAGTCCACCATTCTGAAAACCATTGTAGGTCAGCTGTCCAAGGTCTCCGGTACGGTGCTGCTGGAGGGCGCTCCCATGGAGCAGTGCGGCCAAAAAGAAATTGCCAAGCAGATGGCCATTTTGATGACCGAACGCATCCACCCGGAGCTGATGACCTGCTACGATGTGGTCAGCACCGGCCGCTATCCCTATACCGGGGCTTTGGGGCTTCTGGGAAGGGAAGACAAGCGCATTGTGGAGGAATCGCTGGAACTGGTTCATGGCCGGGACATGGCAGATCGCCCCTTTGACGCCATCAGTGACGGTCAGCGACAGCGGATCCTCCTAGCTCGGGCATTGTGCCAGACCCCGGAGATCATCGTTCTGGACGAGCCCACCAGCTACCTGGACATTCGCTACAAGCTAGAATTGCTGACCATTCTCAAAACCATGGTTCGGGAAAAGAATCTGGCGGTGCTGATGTCCCTGCATGAGCTGGATTTGGCTCAGCGGGTCTCGGACACGGTGGTTTGCGTTTCCGGGGATCGGATTGATCGCATGGGGCCGCCTGAGGAGATTTTCTCAAATGACTACATTGCCCGGCTCTATCACATGGAGCCGGGAAAGTATGACCCCTGTTTTGATACGTTGGAATATGTTCCCAAGTAAACAAAGAAAATCACAAGAAAACGGCGGCTCTTAGCACATGTCCATCGGACGTGTGCCAAGAGCCGCCTTCCAATTGTGGTGAAATCAGCAAGAAGCACGATCCGACCGGATCGTGCTTCTTGCTTGGTGGGGGAGGACGGATTCAAAGCAAACGCTTATGTCAATTTTCTTTCTTCCATCAGCAAATTTCCTCTTACCGTTCGCGCTCGATTCTACGGCGGTATTCTTTTTCGCAGAGTTTGACAACAGCCTCCTCAATCTGAGAAACTGTATAACTTTTGGGGAAAAAGCTTCGGATGTGTTCCATTGGAATGTGAATTCTCTCTCTGATTTGCCTTTTACTCGACCATGATGGAGCGCAATTTTGGCACTGTCAGAGCCTTTGCCTGATATTCTCTCTTTAGACGAACAGCCCGAGAAAGGGATGGAGTGCAGTCATTGCGGTGGATTTCTTCCAGCAGGCAGGTTTGGGCTTCCTCTGGAAGGTAGCTCAATTCCACGGCAGGTGTGAGGGAGATTTTGCTTTCGTCTACCATTTGGAGCAAATCAGGAATTAGGTAGGTCAAACGAATATAACGCTGTACTTGCTTACGACTTTCTCCGTTTTCTTCCGCTATTATCTCGTTCGAACGTAACTTCGGGCCAACTTGGCCCGAAGTCATTCCTTGGTGTTTCAGTGCTCCCAATTTTAGCTTGTACGCAAATGCACGATCACTGGGCAGAATATGCTCCCGGTGGAGCTTGCTGTCTACAAGCATAATTGCCGCCTCCTCTCGGCTGATTTCATAGACAAGGGCAGGAACTTGTAAAAGCCCTGCATTTTGCGCTGCGTACAATCTGCGGTGGCCGCTGATGACCTCATATTCGTCCGAGTTTTCCAGCGGGCGGACAATCAACGGGGAGAGAATGCCTTCTGTGCGGACACTCTGTGCAAGCACTTCCATTCACTTTTTAAGAGTAGATCAGCTCGTTTAGAACAATTTGCTCTGCCCAATTCCGAATGCTGTTCATCCTGGCAACCCATTCCGGTTGGTTCTCGGCCTTCATCTGCTCTGTAATGCCCTCCTGCTGTACCAGCTAAGAAATAAGCCGCTGTTCCAGCTCTTGTGCCTGCCGATCAACTTCTTCCAGGTGGGGATTTAGGGTTCCCTTCATGAACATTATGGTGTAAAGTGCTTCTCGGTGTTTTCTTAAATAGTTGAACCGCAGCATTCCCCAGCGGCCTACTTTGGGGCTTTCCGGCGCAGCCAGATTTGGAAGATAATAGTCTCCAACGCGGGTGTAGGTGATTTCCATATGTGTCCCTCCTATTTTTAGATGGTATGCATATTGTAATTCTATTTTTCGAAGCCTGCAAATGTACCGCTATTTTGCTGCCCCGTTTCGATGGTGCTTCTGATCCCGGCGTCTAGCTGCAATGTTACTTTTTTGTCTATGAAGCAATCATCAAAAAATGGGAACAACAAATCCATCGGGGGAATCCTGCTGGATAAAAGCGACTCGGTATGTAGAGCAACGAATTTTGTAAGAATTGTATTATAAATCGATTGTCAAAAGATTTCGAATATTGTACAATATACGAAACAAAGAAATTTCAAATCGCAACGTTTGGACGGAATTGTTTGGCTGGTTTCTACTATGGGGATTTTGATATGAATTTACAGGAATTATGGGCTAAGACAGAGCCATTTCAGTCGGTTACAACCCACGGAATCACCGTAGGGATTTTGGCACAGGAAATCTTTTTGAAGTATTTGGCCCCCGGAAATCGCTTGTTGTTGTGCAAACTATTGGGTGTAGAGCAACATCAGATTACGGAATTCATTGGCTATTGGGCCTCCCTGCATGATATTGGGAAAATAGAATGCTGCTTTCAAAGCAAGCATCCCGGTATGAAAGATAAGCTGCTAAGCAATGACCTATACATTCCTTTTATCAACGGAAATGCCATCCGCCATGAGAAAACCGGAAAAGAAATCCTGAAGGACCTTTGGAACACACTTGGTGCCGAACGCAGAGCACGAAACCTGTTTGCGGGAATCATCGGTGCTCATCACCAGGGTAAAAGCGGTGATGCCGTTCGGCAGTTTTCAGCACCATGGCACCAATTTCACCTTGAATTTGAGCAGTCTATGCGCCAGCGCTTTATGAACGGCACCTTCTGGATGCCATCGGTTCCGCCAGACCAGAAAGGTGTTGTCTGTGCGCTGTTTCTGGGAATGCTAATCCTGGCCGACTGGATTGGCTCCGGAGCGTTGTTTCAGGACGCTGAGTTCATACGCTCGCAGGCAGACGGAAATGCCATTCTCGAGCAGAGAGCAGACCTATTTCTAAGCAAAAACGGCTTTCTGTCGGATCCCGTTTCCTGGTCCGACCGGTTTTGCGGTATCTGGCCCAATATTCCGGAAAACGGCAAACGGCCTGCACAGGCAGAAATGGAACATCTTTTTCAAAATACAAATCAGCGGATTCGTCTGCTTCTGTTAGAGGCACCTATGGGTGAAGGAAAGACGGAAGCCGGGATGTTCGCAGCTCTGCAAATGCAGAAGCACTGGGGGAAGAACGGGTTTTATGTTGCTATGCCGACTGCTGCCACTTCCAATCAAATGGTTTCCAGAATGCGAACACTGCTGGAAATGCACGGCCTCACAGACACAATTCACCTGCTTCATGCTATGGCATGGCTAGTAGACGAGCGGGTTCCCGAGTATCTGGCACCTCATGAAGAAGAACAGGAAATTCGGAACTGGCTGGCCCCACTCAAGCGTGGACTGTTGGCACCTTATGCCGTAGGGACAGTGGATCAGGCAATGCTTGCCGCCACACAGGTGAGATATGGTGTCCTGCGGCTGCTGGGGCTTGCGGACAAAGTTCTTCTGATTGATGAAATTCACAGCTACGATATTTACATGAGCGAGATTATCATCCGGCTTCTGGAGTGGTGCCGCGCTCTGGAAATTCCGGTGGTGATGCTCTCTGCAACCTTGCCGGAGGAGAAGAAGCGCGCCATGCTGAATGCATACAGCTGTCCGCTTCCCTCTGGCAACTATCCGGCTATCACTGCGGTGCGAGAAGATGGCTCGGCAATCGTCAAAACGCTTCCCCCATCCGGCCGACAAACGCGGATTCATATGGAGCAGCAACCCTTTTTGAATTCCCCGGAAGAAGTTGCCGCACTGGCAGGAGATGCGGTTGCAGATGGCGGATGCATTTGTATACTGATGAATACGGTTGACGGGGCACAGAAGGTCTATTCCGCGCTATCCGGCAAGTTTGACGGTACTCTTTTATTGTTCCATGCCCGTTTTCCTGCTGCTAGGCGTGATGAACTGGAACAGGAATGTATCCGTCTGTTTGGCAAGGATAAATCCCATCGGCCTGGCAGGGCAATTCTGGTAGCTACCCAGGTGGTAGAGCAATCTCTGGATGTGGATTTTGATGGCATGATTACATCTGTTGCCCCCATAGACCTGGTTTTGCAGCGGTTTGGGCGGCTGCATCGCCATGAAAACACCCCGCGCCCTTCCTCCTTTGCAAGTGCAAGGGCGTGGATTCTAACTCCGGAAGAACCAGCGCAGTTCGGCGTCAACGGTCTGGTCTATCCCCCTTGTTTGCTGAATCGAACCATTCATCTGCTGCAGAACAGGGAATTCATTTCTCTCCCAGAGGATATTCAACCCCTCGTCCAAGAAGGCTACAGCAGTGATTCCCTCTCTGGTGAGGAATTGACATCCTGGCTGGAAATGATGGCCGCCGACAGCATCAAAGCTGCCCAGGGACGCGGAATTTTGCTCAGCCGCCCGGATAAGGTTTTTTCTCCCATGCAGGATGACCCTGTGTTTGGAGATGACAGCGAGAACGACTATCTTGCAATCAAGACCCGTTTGGGAGACGCCAGTATTCGCGTCGCCCTGGTCGAGCCGGAAATCTACAAGATGCTTCAGTCCATTTCGGTTTCAAGGAATGGGAAACTCTATGCGGCTGTGGAAAACCGCAGTCTCGCAAAAAAGATTCTTGCAAACAGCGTTTCTCTCCCCGCAAGAAAAATTTCTGGTAAATTGTCCGATTTATTGGACATACATGGAGATAAACTTATTGCAGGTTTGGAGATTCTTCCGGGAGAAAGCGGCATTTATCGGGATCCCTGCGGAACGGAAATCCGTTTTGACCCAAATCTTGGTGTTATAATATCTGAATCAAAGGATGGTGAATTATGAAGGCAGCATTTGATGTGTTGACGCAAGGGTGGATTCCCGTCTCGGAGCAATCCGGGCGGCTTCGGAAAGTTGGAATTGAGGAGGTACTGAAAAAAGCGCACTGCTTTTCAGAGATATCTGACCCTTCCCCTATGGTGGAGTATGGCATGTACCGATTTTTAAGCGTATTCCTGATGGATGCTCTGCGTCCAGAGGACACAGAGACACTGGAAGATATTCTTGCAGAGGGAAAATTTGATGCGGATGCCATTGACCACTACATAGCCCTTTGCCGCAAAGAAGGTGTCAGCTTTGATTTGTTCCATCCGAATCGGCCATTTTTGCAAACACCCTACGATCCTCAGCTGGATAAAAATAAGAAGCCTGCGGCGGCGCTGGACTATACGCTTCCCAGTGGGAATAATCACACCCACTTCGACCATCGGGTCAGCGAAACAGTAGTGCTCCCCTATGACATGGCGGCCAGGCTTCTGATTCCGGTGCAGCTCTTTTGCACCGCCGGACTGCAAGGGCCCTCCAATGTCAGCGGCGCACCGCCATATTACACCATTGTGAAGGGACAGACGTTGTTCGAGACGTTGCTATTGTCCATGATTCCCCTGGATCAAATCGATATTCCCTTTGATTCGCCCCCGGTATTCTGGCGGAACCAGGCTTTGGTGACACCCAAAAAGAAAATTGCAGAAACCTCTTGGCTATATGGAATGCTCTTCCCCGCAAGACGTGTTACGTTGGTTCCCGGGGACAAAGAAGTGGCAGAGGTATACCTCTCCGCCGGCCTGGACTACACCGCTATGGAATCCTGGAAGGATCCCTTCGTTACTTACCGTTATATCAAAGATGTCCGCGCTCCTTGGCGGCCCAATCAAGGAAAAGCCGTTTGGAGGAACCTGAACGATCTTGTAGATGTAAAAGGAAGACGTGCGCCTGCCGTCCTGCGACAATATTTTGATTTGGAAAAAGATTCTGAAGATGCATCCATTGCCCTCTATGGAGTGCAAACAAACCAGGCCAGCTTTCTGGGAACCGTTCAATACGACCTAAAAATCCCGGCACGCCTTACGCGAGATGATTCGGCCCTTCGCTTTCTCACACTTGTAATCCGTGCCACAGAAAATATGGAGAAAGCCGTTCACGAATCCCTTGCGGATGTTCCCGGAATCTCATCCGCTCTTATTTCCAGCGCATCCCGCATCTTCTATGACCGCTGTGAATCCAAATTCTGGGCGGTCTGCGCAAATCTCGGAAACAGTGTCGAGGCGTTAAAGGCGCAATATCTCGCCTGGTGTGACGATTTGACAGGCATCGCAAATTCTGTGCGGATGCGGATTCTCCGTGAGGCACAGCTCTCCGGCCACTCGCTTGCAAAAGCCGCAGCTCACGAAAAAGATATCCTGTTCGCAACAGGGAAAAACAAGAAAGGGATGGAATAATGGAGCAAAAGGCGATGATTGAAACCTTCTTCACCAAGTTGAAATCTCTGTCAACCGGCCAGCGCACAGTGTTAAAACGTTGTGCGGGTATCATGCTCACCGGAGCAGATGCGAGGGCACTGGCGGTATTCTACCGCATTCTGCCGCCAGGTGTGCCCCAATGGCAGGAACCCCAGTGGTTTGCTGCGGCCTGCTTCGCCTGCCTTTGGGACACCACTGAGGCAGAGGGGCGGAATGTGGAGCAGCTTCTATCTGACCTAATCCGCATGGATGTCTTGTCCGACAGTATGCAGCATCGGATTGAAATTCTGCTGGACACAACCTGGGACTCTGACGGCTACCTGCTGACAAAGCTATCCCGAATGCTGAAAATGCTTCGGCAGAAAACCGCAGAGGTGCCAAATTTCGCCGCCCTGCTGACAGATCTTCTCTATTGGAATAACGAAAGTCAAAGTGTCCAGCGCAAATGGGCACACGCCGTCTTCGGCGGTACAGAATGAAAGGAGCACCAATATGCTGTACGAGATTCATATGCTAAAAAACTATCCGCCTACGAACCTGAACCGGGATGATACCGGCTCCCCGAAAACCTGCCTGTTCGGCGGCGTAAACAGGGGACGCATTTCCAGTCAATGCCTCAAGCGTTCCTGGAGAACCTCTGACATTTTTCGTCAGGCTGTGGGAGAAGAAAATTTGGGTATCCGCACCAGAATGCTCCCCAGTCTGGTAGTAGAGAAACTGCTGGAAATGGGGGTTTCCCCTGCCTATGCCGATATGGTTCTCCCTAAAATCAGCGGTTTTGGAAACAAGGATGGCACGGAAAGCAAAAAAGGAAACGCAACGCAGCAGGTAATTTTCTTCGGCCCTCAGGATATTCAGGCAGCTGCCGATGCCGTAAAAAAACTTCTGGACGGCTGCAAAACGGAAAAGGACGTAAAGAATCTGAAAGCAAAGGATTTGCAGGCTGCTGTGGAAGGTGCCAAGGATCGGGCTGTCACCTTGGATATTGCTCTGTTCGGCCGAATGGTCACCTCTGATGCTTTCCGGGATGTGGAGGCCAGTATGCAAGTTGCCCATGCCATTTCCACAAACAAGGTTGCCGTGGAATCTGATTATTTTACAGCAATGGACGACATGCTTCGGGGTGAAACCTCCGATGACAGCGGTGCGGCCATGATTGGCGACATCGACTATAATTCCTCCTGCTATTACATCTATGCCGCTCTGGATACCGACATCTTGAAAAAGAATCTGGAAAGCATACCCGATACAGATACTCTGATTGCAAAAGCCATCCCTGCACTGCTGCGAGCCATGGCCTTTACAAATCCTTCCGGCAAACAAAACTCCTTTGCCGGGCATGTACTCCCCAGTGCAGTACTGGTGGAATGCAAGCATACAAAAATTCCCACCAGCTTGGTCAATGCTTACGTGGAACCGGTGCGGGGCGGAAAGGATTTGCTGGAAAGCAGCATTGCCCGGCTTGCAGAGGAGTCCAATGTGATGTCAAGAAATTACGGCTTGGAAGTTGACAAACGGCTCTGGTTCTGCGTTGATAAGTATTCCGTAACCCCTCCGGAGGGTGCGGTCATCTGCAAAACCTTCCCGGAATTGGTGGATGCAGCCGTACAGAGCCTGACGTGAGGCCTGCGGTATGCTTAATAATACTTCATTGCTGGTACTGCGGCTGGAAGGAGTGCTGCAATCCTGGGGCGAGAATGCCAAATGGGATACTAGAGGCAGTGCTTCTTTCCCCACAAAATCCGGGATTGTGGGACTTCTTGCCTGTGCTATGGGATTGGAGCGGGGAGATCCGCGGATTGCAGATCTAAGTGAACGTATTTCTGTCACAGTTCGTGCGGATCGCCCGGGAGAAAAGGTGGAAGACTTTCAAACCGTAACAGGAAACCCTCTCCGTACGGCAGGAGGCGGAAAACGTTCTCTTGGAAACACCTTTATATCCAGACGTACCTATTTGCAGGATGCCAGCTTTCTGGTGGTGATTGCCACAGCCCCCGCGCTGCACAAGCAAATCGTAAATGCGCTGAAACAGCCCACCTGGAGCGTATTCCTTGGCCGCAGAAGCTGCGTCCCTTCCAGGCCGGTGCTGGAATGCGCCTATCCTGTTCAAACGGATCCCTTGGAGCTGATACGCACCTATCCCACTGCGGAACGTACCGTCTTTCCGGTTCCATTCGAAACGGATGTTTCCCTGCCGGACAGTGCCAACCACACCAGGCCGGACATAGTAAAGCCCGGTTACCGCAATTTTGAACGCAGGCATGTTTGGTGCGGCACAATAGAGGAGATTGAATATGTACCTGACAAAAATTGAACTGGATATTCGCAGTCAGGCCGTTCACAGCGCTCTGGCTGACTGCCAGAGAATGCACCGGATGCTCTGCGGACTGTTTTCTGCCTCCAGGCAGGATGCAAAACTCCTGTATCGTCTCCGAGAAGACGGTGGGAATTGTTCTGTATACCTTTATTCCGCTGTACCTGTTCTCCCCAATAAATTGCTTCCCTTTATGCGTTTGGCAGGCCAACGGGATTTGAGCGCCTGGACCAGCTCCTTTCAGCCGGGGTGCCGGATGGGCTTTGACCTGATTACCATGCCCTGCAAAAAGGTGCCCCGGGCAGAGGGCAACAGCCGACGCCGTGCCCTGGATACAGAAGATGCACGCCTGAATTGGCTGCGTAGAAAGGCGGAACAAAACGGTTTTTCGATTCTGTCCGCAACGGAACTGGCATCTTCGGACTTCTCCGGCAGCCATCCGCAACAGGGAAACCATATGGAATGGAAGGCCTGGCATTACCGTGGTGTCCTCGAAATTCTGGATGCAGATGCTTTTGTCAATGCCTTAGCCGACGGGATTGGCCCTGGAAAAGCCTACGGGTTGGGAATGATACTTCTTGCCTGACCCTCCCTTCCTTTTGATTGGAAAAGTTTTAAAAATCCCATGATAATATATATTCTTAAAACTTTTGCTTAGTATCTACCCCACACATGTGGGGATGAACCGTCTCGTCATCCTGTCAGTGCTCGTAAAGACCATCTACCCCACACATGTGGGGATGAACCGTTCATTTATGCCGTTCGTGACACTGTCTCCGGCATCTACCCCACACATGTGGGGATGAACCGTACATAGGCAAGCAGGACGGGGAGCGTCCCATATCTACCCCACACATGTGGGGATGAACCGCTGGTTTTGATGTCATGGGGCTGACGAAAAATATCTACCCCACACATGTGAGGATGAATCGTGCGGGGCGAAAAAGCGGCAGCATAGCTGTGCCATCTACCCTACACATGTGGGGATGAACCGTCCAATGTCTGCTGTTGTATCTGGGCTACCCCGATCTACCCCACACATGTGGGGATGAACCGATGATGAACCCCCTAGGTTTGGCGTACAAGCAATCTACTCCACACATATTGGAAAAATATGGAATGAAAGGAAGTCATATCTTGAATTACCAGGAATTACCAAGGCTCCGAGGCAGCATTTCTTACCTTTACGTTGAGCATGCCGTCATTGAGAAGGACGATAATGCCATTGTATCCATTTCTGCCGAGGGCAGAATGCCGATTTCCGTATCTGGTGTGACCTGTTTGCTGCTGGGGCCAGGAGCGAACGTGACCCATTCGTGACCTTCTCTGGGACAGAATCAGTCAATCCCGAATGGCCGAAGGCGGCATTGCAGTTTATTCCGACACCAACGAACAAGGCTTCTCCATGCGGCTGTTTGGCATGCCACATAGAGAGACCGTAGACGTGGAAGGAATCCAATTGATTCGGATATCGGATACGCAATCAGAGTATAAAAGAGCAGCCGAAGGAACTTGAGGAAAATGGCTACCTGCAAAAGCAGTTCCGTTACAGCCTAAGGTATATTCTGTGAACAAGCGAAACTGTATATGGAAAGAAAACAGGAAAAAGTGCACCAGCAGTCTCTCCCAAAGAGTCGGACTGCTGGTGCAGAATTCAATATGAAATATCCCTGACATAAACAAAAAATCCGAACCCATCCCCCACAGGGAAGAAGTTCGGATTTTTTATGTTTGGTGGGGGAGGACGGATTCGATGGCTTGCTTTGCATGGCAAAGCAACAAGGATAAAACCAGTTTGCGAACTGGTTTGTTAGGCAGGCCACCGGCCTGTTGGATTTAGATGGGTTCGAATCCGCCTTTCGGCAGCAAAAAAAAGACACCGCCAAAATGGGGCGGTGACTTAGGAAAACATTGAAGCAAAGAACGGCGTAGCTTAACGGCTATGCCGTTCTTTGCTCTTTTTTACTTGTGTTGCGGGCATTTTCGATTGCCCGTGTGAAGTCAAATGCACCGATGAAGTTATAGACGATGGTGATTTCCCGCGTTCTGGATTTCTTGTCAACATGGGAAACTTCGATCCTGTCAATAAAAGCACGGAGAACAGCCGCGTCAAGCTCCTGCAAATCCGTGTACTTCTTCACGGCAGCGATAAACGCCTTAACATTGGTTTTCTGCTGCTCCTGCTGCTTCAGGTCTTTGCGCAGGACATCTGCCATTGATTTCAGGTTGCTTTGTTCCAGCTCGTAGTCATGGGACATTTTGATAAACCGTTCGTCTGACAGTTTTCCAATCACGTTGTCCTCATACAGTCGGGAGATAATGCGGTCAAGCTCGGCAATCCGCGTGTCTGCCTTTGCCAGCGTTTCGCGCTTCCGAACAAACTCTGCATCTCTGTCCCGCATATCGCTCTCGGCTGCGTCCTGAATGAACTCCGCTTCATGCTCTGAAACATAGGAGATTGCTTCCCGCAGATTTCGCAGAACGATTTCATGCAGCACAACATTCTTGATGGAATGTGTCGTGCAGAGATCCTTGCCCTTGCGGTAGGTGGAGCAGATGAAGTATTTCTGGTTCTCTGCAAAGTTGGTAGCGCGGCATTGATACATTTTGCTGCCGCACTCTGCGCAATACAGAAGCCCGGAGAACATACCCATTTCACCCATTTTGGTAGGACGGCGACGCGCCTTGCGAATGTTCTGAACAATCAGGAACACGCTTTCCTCGATGATTGGCGGCTGGGTGTTCTCAAAGATCACCCAGTCCGCAGGGTCATTCCAGATTTTCTTCTTGCTCTTGTAGGACTGTTTTGTAGTCTTGAAGTTTACGGTATGCCCCAGATAGTCTACGCGCTCCAAAATGCGGGAAACCGTTTCATTTGTCCATTTGTACGGTTCTGCTGTCGACTTGTTGCTGGTCGGCAGACCTTTCGCATGGCAATAGGCGGTTGGGTTCAAGATTTGCTGCTGTTTGAGCCATTTAGCAATCTGCGTAGGTCCCTTGCCAGACGCGCACAGGGAGAATATCTTCTGTACGACGGCTGCGGCTTCTTCATCGACGATCCATTTCTTTTTGTCCTCCGGGCTTTTCATATACCCATAGGGCGGAATGGTCGTCAAATGCTCGCCGGACTTGCCTTTGCTTTGCCATGTAGCGCGAATCTTTTTGGAGGTATCGCGGGCATACATTTCGTTGAACACATTGCGGATCGCGGTAAACTCACTTTCGCCGCGTGTGCTGTCCACGCCGTCATTGACGGCAATGAAATGAACGCCAAACTCCGGGAAAACAACATCGGTATACATTCCCACTTGGAGATAATCGCGCCCGAAGCGGCTCATGTCCTTTACAATGACGCGCTTGATCCGTCCTGCCTTGATGTCAGCAAGCATACGCTGGAAGCCCGGACGGTTGAAGTTTGTGCCGGAATAACCGTCATCCTCGTCATAATGGCGGTAGGCGGTAATCCCGTGATCCTTGCAGTAGCGTTCCAGAATCTTCTTCTGAGACGAGATTTGTCAAGGTATGTTTTTGCAAAGGAGTGTGCAATTCGCATTGACAAGCAGCAAAAAGAACGCTATAATAATGTCGTTATCGATAATGGCATTATTATTTGGGCACAGAGGAGTGACGACATGGCCAATAAGGACCATTCCCTGGATGATGGGATCATTCAGGCTGCCTATTCGGAGTTTCTTGCTTACGGTTTTCAGAAAGCCTCTCTGCACAAGATCGCTGAAAAAGCCGGTGTCACAACGGGAGCGATCTACACAAGGTACAAAAACAAAGATGCGTTGTTTGGCAGTTTGCTTCAGGACTTTTTTGAGACGATGAGAACCTTGTTTACACCCATTGCTGAAGAATACGAAAAAGCAAAGTGCAGCGCGCAGCCGGAAGACATTCTCCGTGCCATAAACACCGAGGAACAAGTATATTTTCGGTTGCTGACCGAGCACCATGACGACTGCACTTTGTTTTTCTGCCGCAGCGATGGCAGCTCCATGGAAACCATGCTGCATAAGCTGATGGATCAAAAAGCGGAACAAACGGTGGAATTCTTTTCGCATATCTATGGGAAAGCGCCAAACGCTGATGCGATCCGCCTTTTGATGGGCTCACAATTTTGGTACTTCCGTCAGCTGCTTAATCAGCATATGGAGGAAGGCAGAATGCTTACCTGCTTACAGGCGATCCTTGATTTTACCAACGCCGGCTGGCGGCAGCTATGCGATACCTTGCAATAAATCCGAAAAGTTGATTCGGGCGGGTCATCCGTCCGTTTCTTACGACCGTTAGTTAGAGATAGCTAACTAACAAGAAAAGAGTTTGCAATGATAGATTTTGAATTCGAATTTCAATATGCAGAAGAAAAACAGCCCGCCTTGCAAGAAATCGGCGGCAGCATCCCGGCGGGACGCTGTGTAGTGCTTTGCGGAGGCAGCGGATGCGGAAAGTCCACACTGCTGCGGTGCATCAACGGACTGATACCGCAGTTTTACGAGGGAGAGCTGAATGGCTTTTGCCGCCTGAACGGGCAGGACACCGCCGGGATGCGTATCGGCGAAATCGGTGAACTGGCCGCCTCGGTTTTTCAGGATCCGCGAAGTCAGTTTTTTACCGTGAACAGTTCCAATGAAGTGGCCT
>OLGZ01000850.1_pt1 | contig 21064 bp, 16 predicted proteins | sample 1605981 | NCBI WGS metagenome assembly OLGZ01 (sample SAMN03283291) | human gut metagenome | biome: human-associated habitat; material: feces | host: Homo sapiens | place: Peru | collected 2012 | reverse complement strand
AGAAATGGTATTGATGGGGGAAGTGTATTTGCGGTTTGTGGTAATTTTTTAAAAGATAGTACCGCGATCGGTATTCTTGACGGAATGATAGCAGAATCGAATCAGTATACGATTTATCCTGTGGTTAATGCACAGAATCTGTCAATAGTGGACTTTCCTGGATTCTCTGATGAGAATGGAGTTGAACTTCAGGAGAAATACAGCCGTTCTGTTTCAGGAATCTGCAGGGATATAATCTGGCCGGCATTAATTTCAATTTCCGAACAGAGCAATCGAAAAATGACTTGTTTTATCCAACCACAGGCAGATTATACAGATCAGACAGAACCAGATAGTACGGACTTAATCTTTTATTTGAAACAGTTCAAAGAGCAGGGGGCAGAGGCGGGAATTTCACTCCAATATAAAAAAGCAGATTCACTTGTGCAAAAGCTAAATGCCGACCAGGAATTTTTTGAAGCCGCGGGAAGCGGTTACAGATATGGAGCAGCGTATGTACAGACCAATAAACTTGCAGAAGCTCTTGAAGTAATGAATCAATCGCTTCTAAAAGACACAAACACACTTATGTGTGAATATACAGAAAAATATCCGATTGTTTCTTACTGTGATGATTCTATAACTCTTCAAGAAGCAATAAGTGATGGAATGGACTATAGTTACAGAGATGATTTCCGTATGAGAAGTATTCAAAGTGCATTAGGATACACCAATGTGTTTCTGAATTTGCAAGACATCTTCTGGCCGGAGGAAGAAGATTCTGATGGATGGGAGAAAATGCAGGAAAAATTTGCAAGCAATCTTCTTACTTACTGGAAAGATTTTTCGGAGTTTACCAGTACAACATTATCAGAGAGCAACGACAGAGTACGCACTTTCCTAAAACTGGATTATTCTTATGAAAGAAAAGACCAGAAAATTCTTCTTCAGACAACGGAGAAGGGCTCCTGGTTTATTCTGCGGACTCATGGGGAGGATGTAGATAAGGTTGAAGGAGGAGAAAGTACAAAGCTGGAAGAGAATGCTTATCTGATCAAAGTACAGAATACTACTGTACTGATAGAACTAAAAGGAAAAGAGCTGCATTATTATGATGAATAAGAAGATGAGAGTATGTATTGTAGCAGAGGGATGCTATCCATATGTAATAGGTGGAGTCTCAGGTTGGATCAACAGTATGATCCGGTCTTTTCCCAATGTTGAATTTATTGTTCTTGCAATTGTAGCAAATCGATCTTTGCGTGGAAAGTTTCAGTATGAACTGCCAGAGAATCTGACGGAAGTTTATGAAGTGTATCTTGAAGATCAGGATTGGATAGATAAGAAAAGAAAATCTCGGTATCATCTTTCAAAAGAGGAATACAATGAGATGAGGAACCTGGTTATGAATCGTAAAGCAGATTGGAATGTATTATTTGAACTGTTCCGGAAACCATTTTTCTCAATCAATGATTTTTTAATGGGTGACGATTTTTTCTATATTGTAAGAGAGTGTTATGATAGAAAATATGCGAACAGTATTTTTTCAGATTTTCTCTGGACAATGCGTTCGATTTATCTACCATTATGCTTTGTGATGAAAACAGATGTGCCAAAAGCAGATTTATATCATTGCGTGGCAACCGGCTATGCCGGAGTACTTGGAAGCATGGCTCAGTATTTCCATGGCAGCGGACTTCTGATCTCAGAGCATGGTATCTATACAAGAGAACGGGAAGAAGAATTGATCAAGGCTAATTGGGTGCACGGAATCTACAAAAATATCTGGATTGAACAGTTTAAGAAAATGTCGTTAATGGCATACGAACGGGCTGATATTGTAACAAGTTTGTACCAGCGTGCCAGAAATCTGCAGATTGAACTTGGATGTCCAAAGGATAAAATCAGGATCACACCAAATGGAATCAATGTGGACAGACTTGCAAATCTGCCGGGAAAATCTGAAGAAGAGAAAAAATGGATTTATGCAGGAGCGGTACTTCGTGTTACGCCGATTAAAGATGTAAAGACGATGATTCAGTCTTTTGCTTTCGCAAAGAAAAAGGTTCCAGAATTAAAGTTATGGATCATGGGTCCTACGGATGAAGATGAAAAATATGCGAGAGAGTGTTTTGAACTTGTTGATATGCTTGGTGTGGAAGATATTGAATTTACAGGAAGAGTTGATGTCAGAGATTATCTTGGAAAGATGGATTTCACGTTGCTTACAAGCATTAGTGAAGGACAGCCGTTAACAATTCTGGAAAGTTATGCGGCACATTGTCCGGTGATCGCTACGGATGTTGGAAATTGTCGGGAACTGATCTATGGACCAACAGATTCTTTTGGCAGTGCAGGTATTTTGACTCATATCATGAATCTGGAAGAAATCGCGCAGGCAATGATAGATCTTGCGCAAAACAAAAAGATGAGAGATAGTATGGGAGAAGCAGGGTATAAGAGGGTACAGGCATTTTATCGAATTGATCAGATGAAAGCTGTATATAAGGAAATTTATCAGGAATTTGCAGAGAAGCAAGGGAAGATCTGGAGTGAGGAACCGTTTGATCTTGAATTAGAGCAAAAATAGGATACTACAGGAAAAATTCAGGAAGGAGAAACTACAATGGCAGGAATCGGTGTCAGACTAAATAAGATTTATGAAAAAAACACAATAACAACAGATTTGTATGGTGCTGGTTATAGTGTAGTAGTAACAATTGCACCAATGCTTGTTGTGATTGGTGCATTGATATTTATGGAATGGGCACTTGAATTTTCAACACTTGGATTTGCTGCAAGGGAGCTGTTTTCCTGTACGATTTTGTATATCTTTATTTTTGCACTGCTGACAGCGGCACCGTTTAATTCCGTGTTGTCGAGATATATGTCGGATGTGATTTATGAAGAAAAATATGAGGATATTCTTCCGTGCTACTATCTTGGACTATTTTTTAATATTTTTTTGAGCTCACTGGCAGGTATTCCATTTTGCATTCATGAATTTGTTGTGGGTAAGGTAGATATTATTTATGTGTTTACAGGTTATTGTGGATATATCGCATTAGTTTTAGCGTTTTATTCGATGCTGTACTTGTCAATTTGTAAAGATTATAAAAAAATATCATGCTTTTTTACAATAGGAATGATCGTGAGTTCTCTGCTGTCACTTGTATTTCGTTTTTTGTTGATGTGGAGTATAACGTATAGTATACTTTTAGCATTGACAATTGGATTTACGTTGATTGCAGCATTGGAGTTTTCTGTAGTAAGAAGCTATTTTCGTGAGAATAGTGGACGATATAAGAAAGTGATCAGATATTTTAAGAACTACTGGCAGTTGGTTGTTGCTAATTTCCTCTATATACTTGGATTATATATTCATAATTTTGTATTTTGGACGACTGATCTGCATATGACGGTTGTAAAGAGTTTTGTATGTGTGACTTCCTATGACATGGCATCTTGCCTTGCAATGTTTACGAATATTTCAGCCAGTGTTATTTTTATAAGCAGAGTGGAGATGTATTTCCATGAGAGATATAAAGCCTATTCAGAGGCTGTGATCGGTGGACGAGGAATTGATATAGAAGTTACAAAGAAGCGAATGTTCCGTCTTCTTGGAAGCGAGTTGATGAGTCTTGCCAGAGTGCAGTTTATTATTTCTCTGATTCTGTTTTTAATCTGCATGATACTTCTTCCGAGGTTTGGATTTGGAGGATTGACGATGCGGATCTATCCGGGGTTGTCAGCGGGATATTTTATTTTATTTTTAATGTATGCGGAGATTATCTTTCTCTATTACTTTAATGACTTGACAGGTGCTGTTATGACAGGACTAACGTTTTGTGTTACTACACTGATTGCAAGTATTGTGGCAACACATCTTTCAGAAGTCTGGTATGGGGTCGGATTGGTTGTTGGAAGTTTTGCAGGATGGTCAATGGCATATCATCGGATTCGATGGGTGGAAAAACATCTGGATATACATATCTTTTGTAAAGGAATACTTTTGAAAAAGAACAGCGAAAAATGTCCATCGTCAAAAGTATTTGACAGATATGAAAAAACGAAAGAAATAGAACAAAAAGGTAGGATATGAAAAATGGATATAGGAAATGTTTTAAAATTATTTATGATTATACTTGGTGTGCTTATACTGATCAAGACAGTCGTATCATTGGCAAAAAGAAAAATGACGGAGCAGTTTTGTCTGGTCTGGGCAGCTTTATCGGTATTATTTGTTATATGTGGATTTCTGTTAAAGCCGACAAATCTGGAGAAACATATTAGTTTATGTGGATTTATATTTGCTTTGTTAATTGTAATCATTATTGTAAGTGGAGCCTGGTTTATAAGTATTCAGGTATCTTCTCTGATCCGGAAAAATCAAGAACTTGCAATGCAGACTTCGCTTTTAAATCATGACAGTGAATGTTTGATTTCTGAAATTAAAAGTCTGAAACGACAATTGTCAGAGCTGAAGCAGGAGAAAAATACAGCGGATAGAGAAAAAAGAGACATTGAGTAAAAGAATTATGAGAAAAAAGAAAGTTTTATTTGTGATCAATACATTGGGATGTGCAGGTGCGGAGAAGGCATTGCTGGAATTGCTGAAAGAATTTCCGAAAGAAGAGTATGAGGTATCCTTATATGTTCTTTTGAATCAGGGTGAATTGATCAGTCAGATTCCCCAATATGTAAAAGTACTGAATCAGAATTATTCGGATATGTCAGTTCTTGCGAAAGAAGGAAAGAAGGTGTTAAAACATCAGATTTTCTGCAGACTTTTTCAAAAAAGAGCGGTGTTCAAAAATATACTATATTTACTGAAAAACTTAATACAAATGATAAAATGCAGAAAAGTATATCCTGATAAACTTCTGTGGAGAGTAATGTCTGACGGTGGAATGAAAATAAAGGACACTTATGATCTTGCGGTTGCGTATTTGGAAGGCGGCTCAACATATTATGTTCATGACCATGTGAATGCAAAAAGAAAAATAGCATTTCTACATGTGGATTATACACATGCGGGATATACCAGAAAGTTAGATAAAAACTGTTATCAGGATTTTGACAGGATTTTTACCGTGTCTGAAGAAGTAAGAAACAGTTTGGAAAGAGTATATCCGGAATGTAAGGAAAGAATAATGGTTTTTCCAAATTTGATCGATCAAAAAGGAATCAGAGAAAAAGCAAAGGAAAAGGGTGGATTTTCAGATGAGTATGATGGATGGAGATTGTTGACAGTTGGAAGACTGACTTCACAAAAAGCTTATGAGATTGCAATTGATGCAATGAAACTTCTAAAAGAGAAAGGAGTGCAGGCGCGCTGGTATGTTCTTGGCGAAGGGGAACTGCGCGAGGTGCTCCAACGGCAAATTAACAGATTAGGATTAGAAAAAGATTTTCTTCTTTTAGGGGCTGTGGAGAATCCATATCCTTATTATGCACAGTGCGATCTTTATGTACATGCAACACGGTTTGAAGGGAAAAGTATTGCAGTTCAGGAAGCAAAGATACTGGGGTGTCCAATTTTAGTTTCTGACTGCAATGGAAACAGAGAACAAGTGAAAGATGGAGTGGATGGCTCAGTCTGTGCATTAACACCGGAATCAGTCAGTACGAAGATTGAAGAACTTTTAGAAAATGAAAAACAAAGAGAGATTTATGGATGTAGATCAGCAGAGGCGTTGTTAATGGAAAAGCCAGATATCAAATCTATGTTTTGGAATTAAAGTTTATCGCTTCACCTATAACAAACAGGATGAATTAGGAAAAGGGCAGAAAAGATGAAGAACAAAAAAGAAGTTTTAATTATTATACCGGCTTACAATGAGGCAAAGACAATCGTGACTCTTCTGGACCAGCTGGAAAAGCCGGAGATCGCATCGATAGCGGATGTTCTTGTGATGAATGATGCATCTTCAGATGCTACAAACTGGGTGACAAAGGCACGAAAACATACAGTGGTCACACATGTTTTTAATCTTGGATATGGAAGTGGACTTCAATTAGGGTATAAATATGCTATACGAAAAGGCTATCGTTACGTGATTCAGATGGATGCAGATGGACAGCATGATGTAAAAAATGTCCTTCATTTATATGAAGAATTACAGAAAAAAGACGAAGACGGAAATTTTCCGGATATTGTTTTAGGATCACGATTTATGGAAGGAAGTGCATCGTTCTCGGTTTCAGCAGCGAAAAAAGTAGCATTTGTATTATTTCGCAAAATGATCCGGATCGGAACAGGAAAGAAAATCATGGATCCGACAACGGGATTACAGGGATTGAGCTGGAGGACAGTGCTTTTTTATTCAAAATACAATAACTTTGATGATCGTTATCCAGATGCAAATATGATTATGCAAATGCTTCTTTTAGGTTTCAGAGTGCGCGAAATTCCGGCAATAATGCATGCAAGAACAGAAGGGGAGAGTATGCACTCCGGCCTCAAGCCGATTATCTATATGTTCCGGATGACAATTTCAATAATTGCGGTCTGGATTAGAGAAAAGATATTAAAACTGGATAAAGAAAAAATAAATGGGCTGGAAATGGTGGAAAAAAACGAAGTATAGTTCAGATGGTTTTCAAATAAAGCCAGAAGGAGAATGTTATAGGCGCAGAACCCAAGTCGTTTCTTGGAATTCTGCGCAGAGGATAAGAGAGAATCAGTGTATATGTCACTGAACAGTCAGAGTTCCGACAGGAATCTCTTCAGAAGATTCATACCCAAGAGTTGCAAAGTGGATTGGAAGTTCGGTGTAAGAATCTTTCATTTCCAGAGTGACATTATAGGATCCGTTTTGGATAGAGCGTACATCCAGATCAATTGCGAAAACAGAATCATTTTCCCCGACAATTGTACGGTTATCAATCGTTGTCAGAACTTCTGTTCTTTCATTTGTTTTCTGATTTGTCAGATATAGTTTAGATATAAAGGAACGATAAGCAGGCGCAAACCCACGGTTATTGATCTTTAAAGTCAGTGTAGCAGTATTGTCTAAAACCGCATGGTAACTAAGATCTGAACCTGTCAGCACATAACGGTAGCCGAGATGTGCTGAGATATAATCATATCCGCCTTTTCCGGAGAACAGGGAATCACTCCCAGTATAACTACTGTTTTTCCACTTATCCAAAACAGCAGCGTCATGCTGTGCATTCAGATAAGAAACATGCATAACAGCAAGATCAGACAGAGCATTAGGAAGATCATTATAGGGATTGTCCACAGTTACTTCTCCACCGTTTGGAACATACATACAGAGTTGACGCTGAAAGAACAGTTCTTCTGCACGGGTTCCTTTCTCTTCCAGGTCATGCGGATCGGAAAAAGGCGTATCATCATAGGTTCCCAGATCATAGACAGAACCAAGCATTCCGTCGTTATATAATCCAAGCCTGGAAGCCAATGTTCCAGAATAAGCTTCTGAACTTTCCAAAGCAGACTTGTTTCTGAGAATGCTTCGAAGCTGAGCAGGAGTTCTTACCGAAAGAAAGATTTTATTGTCAATGACATCTGCGAGTTGCTCCATCAGCACTCTTACACTTTCGGAATCACCAAAGTTTGTATGATTCATCTCCCCGTTATTTCCTGTGAAAACACCTTGTAGGAGATAAACACAATTAACGTGTGAGTTGACAATACCAGAAACCTGTTTCATATGATTTTGAATGGTAGATATATTTACAGGTTCTGTGGAAAGAGCCTGTCCATCCCAATCATAGAGAAAACGCAGGATAAGCTGTTTCTTTGCATCCGCACAGGCATCGAGAATGGCATTTAGTTCATTGAGTCCATTCTGACTGATTGCTGTTCCAGAGTATTCTCTTAGGTTGATTTCCAAAAGCATAAGCTGATAAGGGTCAGATGAACAACGTTCTGCGCCCCAGGTGGCAGCAGCGTCTGCCGAGGTGCTATCAGAGAGCACATAGCCATTCAACTGATAAAAACCACAATATGGATTTGAAAGTGTGGCAGCAGATTCAGAAATCTTTGCCGGAGTATACTCAACAGGGTGATAGCGCTGTTTTAATATAAATAATAAAAGACAGAGTCCTCCTGTCAGACAGAACAGAAAAACAATGTAGTGAAAGATAGTTGTAATTCTTTTTTTCATGATAATTTCATCCTTATTCATTTAAGCAATTATATTTCATTATAACGAAAAAGAAAGGATATGTGAACCATGAAACAGAAATCAAGAACAGAATATTCAATGATGAATACGTCCGTAGTGCTGTTTGCCCAGGTGAGCGCTATATTGATGGGATTTTTTACCAGAGTTGTTTTCACAAGAACGTTGAGTGAAGGGTATGTAGGAATCAATGGCCTGTTCACGGATATTTTAAATATATTATCACTGTCTGAATTAGGAGTAGGTACTGCAATTACTTATGCATTATATGGCCCGATCGCAAGAAAAGATTACGAAAAACAGAAGATATTGATGCGGCTTTTTCGTCTGTTTTATCGGGTGACTGCGGCAATTGTGCTGATTGCAGGACTTCTGATCATCCCGTTTCTGGATGTTTTGATGAAAGAACGTCCAGATGTAGATCATTTAGTCCTGATCTATCTTCTATATCTGTTGAATTCAGTGATTTCTTATCTGCTTATTTACAAAAAAACGCTTGTAGATGCGCATCAGATGAGTTACATTACAGTGCTGTATCACAACGGCTTTCTTGTGCTGCAGGATATCTGTCAGATAGTGATCCTGTTGTGTACGAAGAACTTTATTTTGTTTTTGCTGATCGCAGTGTTCTGTACTTTTCTTGGAAATGTATGCATGTCAAGAAAAGCAGACAAGATGTTCCCTTATCTGAAAGAACCGTGTGACGGACATCTTCCAAAGGAAGAAAAGCAGCAGATTGTAAGAAATGTGAAAGCAATGATGATGCATAAGATTGGAGCAGTAGTTGTGAGTAATACAGACAATCTTCTGATTTCCGGTTTTGTGGGTGTGATCAGTGCAGGTATTTATTCCAATTATTATCTTCTTATAGGCTCTATTCGACAGATTTTAGATCAGGTACTGCAAGGCGTGGCAGCAAGTGTTGGAAATCTTGGGGAGACGGAAGAAAAAGAAAAAATTCACAGGATTTTTCAGGAATTGTTTTTTTTAGGACACTGGCTTTATGGGGTGGCCGGAATCTGTCTGTTGGAACTTTTGAATCCTTTTGTAGAGATTGCATTTGGCCGGAAGTATCTGTTTGATTTTCCAGTTGTTTTGGTTCTTTGTATTAATTTCTTTTTGAATGGAACAAGAAAAGCAACATTGATTTTTAAAGAGTCTATGGGGCTGTTCTGGTATGACAGATATAAAGCAATTGTTGAGGCAATATTGAATTTAATCACATCAATTTTGTTTGTACTTCAGTTTGGAGTAGCAGGTGTATTCTTAGGGACGATCACCAGTACAGTACTGACCTCTCTTTGGGTAGAACCGTATGTCTTGTATAAATATCGTCTCCAAAAGCCGGTGTTTCCGTTCTTTTTGAGATATGCTCTCAATCTGACTGTGATGGGAATTGTCTGGGGGATAACAGATTTATGCTGTAGCCAGATAGAAGGAATGATGTTTTTCCAGTTTATGATCCGACTGGGAATTTGTGCTGTAGTGCCAAATTTCCTGTTATGGATTATTTACCGAAAGAGTTTAGATTATATAGAGTTGGAGAAAATATTGAAAGAAGTGTTAAAGAAATTAAAAGACGGGAGAAGGGAATAACTGTAAAAGTTCCCCTCTCTCTTGAAAATATTTAATGTATTATGAATCACTGTTTTCAAAAATGCGGATCAACTGAGTGTGTGAATTTGTCTTTTTAAATTGCCGGAGTGTCTGAAATAATGTTGTATTTCGTATTTTATAAGTATTATGCAGGAACCGAAAAAAAGTGATTCCCCACAGAACAGGCCAAAGGAACACACATTTGCTTAAACGTGGGTATTGAAGCTTCATCTGAAAATGTCCTTCTTTAAAATAAGTCCCCAAAGTGACTTTTTTATAAGATGTGCTTCCGACAAGTGCAGTTGAGGTCTCGTTTCCGGTATCGGAATCGGAGAGGATTTTCTCTATAAACTGTTTACAGGAATCCTGATCGTAATGAACCTCAGGGTCAATGGAGTCAGAAAGTCCCAGATAGATTCTGCAGCTTTCGATAATAATTTCATATAGATGAAGTATTTTTGATTGACGGCACCAGTCATGGATTTTAAAAAAGTCAATCTCATCAGCATGCTGTCTCAGATAAAAGACAAAATCACATAAAAGCCGGATACCAAATCCGCTGTACAGATAATGTTTCAGCATGTGGTGAAGCATATAAAAAACATATTCTGTCGGCGGAAGTACTGGATAATCATAAGTTCCGACCTGTTGCAGGTCAGGAGAAAATGCAGTACTGTTATAAATCTGATCGATCAGCTGGTTGGCCGGTTCGTATTGATACATTCCAACAATTCGATAATGTAGTTCCAAAAGAAAACTTTTTTGAATCTTTGGAAAAGCATATGAGAAAGTCAGATGATGATCATTAAACTCCTCAATTTGATGAAAATTGTTTTTATTCAGGATTTCGCAGGCTTTCTTGAATGCATCAGCATCAGAGATGTAGAGATCGACATCTCCCAGCTTACGATATTCAGCCTGCGGATAAGTGGAAGCCAGGCTGATTCCTTTCAGAAGAATATAAGGAATCTGCGCGTTGTCCAAAATCTGGGCTATTTTATAGGTAAACTGCTCTAATTGATAATATTGCAGAGTCAATTGTTTTGTCTGTTGTTTCAATGTAGAGAGTGCAGACTCATTTTTAATATAAGGCAAGAGAAAAGGAATTGTAAAATGTCTCAAAGCAAGGCTGGTAAGTTTGGGAAGATCTTCAGATGCAATTGCAACGGGTGAAAAAGAGCCAGAGCAGACATTTTTGAGGATTTTAAGATAAGTTATTTCCGGACTGTTCATGTTATAGTTCCTTTCCATGTAATGTATGGTTAATAGTTGATAATCAATGCACATTGTATCATGAAATGAATCAGGAGAAAAGAAGTGAAGAAAGAAAAAGGATATATATTAAGAAGAATTGCAAATGAATATAATATTTTCCCATGCGGAGAAAAGGCAGAAGAAACGCAGGAAGTACTGACATTAAGTGAATCGGCTGCGTGGATCTATGAACATGTGGAAGAGGCAGATTCAGTAAAAGTTCTTGCAGAACTGCTGAGTGAAGAATATGGAATCAGGGTGGAAGAAGTACTTCAGGATGTGCAGGAAGTGATAGACTTCCTGCAGGAGAAAGGAGTAGTCTTACCTTTTTAATAAATGACTCAGTTTCCAGAAGAAAGGACGCAGAGGCCGAAGGAAGAGCCAGAGGGAAGTGAGAAAACGATAGGGTACGGAGCTGACAGAGATTTCATGTCCATTGCGTATTACAAGACAGAGACGTCCTTTGATCTGGTCTGCGCGAAGCGGGCCTTCGATTTCTGTCTGATTATCACCGACAAGCCAGATTCCTTCCGGATTTGTTTTTAAAATCCTGTGAAGGACAAGAATACCGGAATCTCTTCGATAAAGAACGACATCATTGCGCCGGAGTGTGTTCACATCAACCGGTTCGATCACCGCTTCATCCCGTTTGGGAATGAAAAGCGGGTACATGCTGTATCCCTGTGGATGAATACGGATAGAATATCCGTCTTTTAGCAATTGCTCCAGATCATACTTGTATGTATCAGGAGTATTTGTTCCCGCTGTCCGGGAAAATAAATCATTTGTATTCATAAAATCACTTTCCTGTAAATTTAATAAAGCATTGTAAATCACTGCTTATGAAAAGCAGTAGTTCATTATAACATTGCCGGAATTAAAAAAAAAGAGACTTTGTTTGAAAATTTCTGGTTGAAAAAGGAACATCACTTGTATTTTCTGTAGAAATCACATAGAATAAAAATAGTGTAACTGTTCAGTAAGCATTGCACGAAAGACTCTTTTTCAGAAACAGGGGAAAAAGAAAATTAAGGAGTAAATAAAATGAATTTAAAAGAATGTTATGAAGCAATGGATAGTAACTATGATGATGTGATGAGAAGACTTGGAAGTGAAACACTGGTCCGTAAATTTGTATTGAAGTTTTTGGATGATACGAGTTTTCAGGGGGTAAAAGAAGGTCTTGAAAACCAGGATGCAGAACTCGCATTTCGAAGTGCACATACATTGAAAGGCGTGTGCATGAATCTTGGATTTACAAAGTTATTTGAAGTCAGTTCTGCATTAACAGAAGAGCTTCGTGATAAAGAAATCAAAGAAAACAGCACAGAGATGTTTGAAGCAGTAGAACGGGAATATACCAGAACAATAGAAGCAATTAAAGGATTATGTTAAGAAGACAGGAAGGATATGCTTTAAGAAAAATTAAAGAGAAGAATTATCTGATGCCTTATGGACAGATAATTGCAGATCAGAGAAAGGGGATGGTACTTAATGAGACCGGAAGCTTTCTCTGGGATTTTTTAGAGCAGCCAAAAAAAAGAGAAGAGATACTGGAAGCAGTGATACAGTATTATGAAATAAAAGAGAAGGAACGAGGCGAAATAGAAAAGCAGATTCGAGCATTTATCGATCAATTACTTACGCTTGGTGTGTTAAATGATGATCTAACCCCACTGCAAGAACCATTTTGGGGAGCTATGGAGATTGGAATGCTCAGGATGGGACTTTATGGAAGAGAAGAGTTCTTTTCAGAAAAATTCAAGCCTTTTTTGAAAAATAATAGATTTGAAAATATCGTGGGAGAATCAGCTTCCAATTATGAGCAGGAATCAGGGCAGAAGGTTGAAGTACTCTATGGAATACCACCGTTTTACTCCAATGGGAAATTACTTTTAAAGAATAAAGAACTGGAAGTCTTTGATCTGGCAGGGATATATGAACTTTATTTCCCTACAATGAAGAATATTCAAAAAGTTTATGTGACGAAAGATGCAGGATATGCGCGGGTTTATTGTAACTTAGAGGCAGAAAGGGCTGATGAGACAGAGAAAGAGATCTATCGTGAGAATCTCTTCCATGTGATCCGTCATATTTTTTTATTGTATGCCCAGAAAAATGGGTATTATGCGCTGCATTCTGCCTCCATATTATACCGGGGACAGGCATGGCTTTTTTCCGGGCATTCAGGAATGGGAAAATCTACACATACAGCGCTTTGGCATGAGTATGTGGATACCCCGTATCTGAATGGAGACTTGAATCTCATTGGAAAAAATGAAACAGGCGAAGGCTATTGTATCTATGGGATTCCGTGGTGTGGTACTTCAGGATTATGTACAACAGAGACAATAGAGCTCGGTGGAATTATTCTTCTTGGAAGAGACAAGGAGGATCATGTAGAAGAACTGTCTCCATTTGAACAGGTGCTACGTGTGACTCAAAGGATGATCTCACCGGCCTGGACAGAGCAGATGGCAACAGGAAATCTTGAATTCGTGGAGCAGATGGCAGAAAAAACCTGGATCACACAGCTTTTCTGTACAAAGGCTCCATCAGCCGTAGAAGTGATACGGAAGTGGATAGACGAGAAGAACGAGGAAATAGAAGCATGATGAAAGAATATATTCAAAAGATTCAGAAACATCTGAAAGAGGGTACGTTTCAGAAGATGTGGACACAGACTCTGTGGATCGGACAGTATGCAAAACGATACTGGAAAGCAATGCTTCTTTATACACTGCTTGGTGTTGCAGGAACCGGTGTATCCCTGGTATCCAGTTTGATCTCGAAAGATCTGGTTGATATCATCACCGGTCATCAGACAGGAAAGCTGTTGAGTACATTCGCAGCTATGATCGGGTTTTCGGTTGCGAATATTCTTGTCTCACAGGCGACAGGTTATGCATCCACCTTTGTGAATCTGAAGGTTGATACAGAGATAAAGAATGATATCTTTGCTAAGATGCTTGTGACAGACTGGGAGTCATTGACCGCTTATCATACAGGAGATCTGGTGACGAGGTGGAGTTCTGATGCGTCCAATATTTCTTCCGGTATTCTGAACTGGCTGCCGAATCTGATCATTTATACTGTGAAATTTTTCAGTGCACTTGCAGTGGTTCTTTACTATGATCCGACCTTCGCAATATTTGCTTTGATCGGAATCCCGTTCAGTGCGCTGATGTCAAGGCCGCTGCTTCGAAGGATGCGCAATAATAACCAGAGGAGTGCAGCAATGAATGCGAAGCTGTATGGATTTAATCAGGAATCTTTTTCCAATATACAGACGATCAAGGCATTTGATCTGATTCATTTTTACATTGACCGGCTGAAAAATCTGCAGCAGGAGTATATCGATATGCGTCTCGATTTTCAGAAAATGTCAATATTAACCTCCGTTCTGATGTCGTTGGTTGGATTTATTGTTTCCTACAGTTGTTATGGATGGGGAATTTACCGCGTGTGGAGCGGTGTGATCAGTTATGGAACGATGACGATGTTCCTGTCTTTATCAGGAACTTTGACAAGTTCTGTGAATTCCCTGACAAGTCTTGTGCCGTCAGCTATTTCTCTCACAATCTCAGCGGGTCGTCTGATGGATATCGTGGAGATGCCACAGGAAGATTACAGTCAGGATGAAGCTGTTCGAAAATTTGCAAAGGAATATCGTGGACAAGGCATCGGACTGACAATGAAAGATCTCAGCTATACTTATGAGTCCGGAACAGAAGTTTTTGCGCATGCAGATGTGGAAGCTTATCCTCATGAGATTGTAGCACTGGTAGGACCTTCCGGAGAGGGGAAGACGACAATGCTTCGTCTGATCTTATCACTTCTGCGAGCACAATCCGGAACAGCGGATGTCTGTGCAGGAGAAGACCATGAGAAAAAGCATCCAATGTCTCCGTCCACCAGAAAACTGTTCTCCTATGTTCCACAGGGAAATACAATGTTCTCTGGTACGATTGCAGAGAATCTGCGAAATGTAAAACCGGATGCGTCAGATGAGGAGGTCATAGAGGCGTTAAAGCTTGCAGATGCATGGGAATTTGTGGAAAGGCTTCCGGACGGAATCGAAAGTAAGATCAAAGAACGAGGAGGCGGATTCTCCGAAGGACAGGCACAGCGGTTGTCCATTGCAAGAGCACTGCTTCGAAAGTCCCCGATTCTTTTGCTTGATGAAGCCACCTCAGCACTGGATGTGGCGACAGAGAGAAAGGTATTGAAAAATATCATGGCAGATACTTATCCAAGAACCTGTATTGTGACAACACACCGGCCAACGGTGCTGAATATCTGTACCCGGGTTTATGCAATCAGGGAGAAAAAGTGTCAGGTGCTTGAGAAGAGCGAGATTGAGCGGATGATAAAGGATTTTTAGAATGAGAAGCAAGTCAATGAATATCATTATCTGCGAACTTAAAAATATGAAAGTCAGATAGAAAAAAATAAAGTGGCTGTCGGTTTTATCAAGTAAATGAACCGGCAGCCAATTTAAAAAAAGTGAAATTATAGAGTTAGCTTACAGAATAAGTGAATTCTGTCATCTTAAGATTATCAATAGATGTTCCGTGATTCAGATGGATTCCGATTGTCAATGGATTACTTGCTGTACTTGCAAATGTAAATGTTGCAGTTTTTCCTGAACAGGATGTCTGAACAGATGCATCATCGGTCTCTGCCTGATCTACTGTGTCATTAAAAGTGATGTTGAGTGTAATAGTTCCATCAATGCCTGACCAGTCAGCCTGAGCAAGACCTTTACCGCCGTTAGTACCCCAGCGATCCCAGACGCCAACATAAGTAACATTTAATGTTCCCTGAGCTGCACCGCTTGCAGCATATACTCCTTCAGCAAGGCCAGTATCAACGGAAACAACAGGTTTTTCATATGTTTTCATGATAAATTCCTCCAATGCTTTTGTGTATTACAAATTATCTAACCACATTATGCCAAAAAAACAGATAGAAATCAAGAGAAAATATTATAAAGTGAATGACAATTCATCCAAGCAGGGTGTAGAATAGTAAAATAATGGCTGTATAGTGATTGGAAAAGGAGAGAAGGCATGCTTCAGATACAACATATTTGCAAGGAATATCGAACAGGTAATCTGATACAGAAAGCATTGGATGATGTCAGTCTGAATCTCAGAGATAATGAATTTGTTGCTATTCTGGGACCGAGCGGTTCGGGAAAGACAACGCTTCTGAATATCATTGGTGGTTTGGACCGGTATGACAGCGGAGATCTGATCATCAATGGAATATCAACGAAGAAATATAAGGACAGAGACTGGGATTCTTATCGTAATCACACGATAGGATTTGTTTTTCAGAGTTATAATCTGATTCCGCATCAGACTGTTCTGGCAAATGTTGAACTGGCACTTACGATTTCGGGGATTGGCAAGTCCGAGAGAAGGAAACGTGCGACAGAAGCGCTTGAAAAGGTTGGTCTTGGTGCACAGATTCACAAGCGACCAAGTCAGATGTCCGGAGGACAGATGCAGCGTGTTGCGATTGCCCGGGCATTAGTGAACGATCCGGATATCCTGCTTGCAGATGAACCGACCGGTGCACTGGACAGTGATACAAGTGTGCAGGTCATGGATCTTCTTCAGGAAGTAGCGAAAGACCGCCTGGTTGTTATGGTTACACATAATCCAGAGCTTGCAGAGCAGTATGCGACAAGAATCGTTACATTAAAAGATGGTGTGATCCGTTCTGATACAGATCCGTTTGAAGTAGATGAAACGACGATGGGAGTGGCAGAACACAGGAATATGGGAAAATCCTCGATGTCATTTCTGACAGCATTAGCATTGAGCTTTAACAATCTGAAGACAAAGAAGGCACGAACGCTTCTGACTTCATTTGCAGGCTCGATTGGAATTATAGGAATTGCATTAATTCTGTCTCTATCTACAGGTGTGAATCAATATATTCAGAACGTAGAGGAAGAGACGCTTTCAGAATATCCGCTGCAGATACAAAGTACAGGCTTTGATCTGACATCCATGATGGTCGGGATGGACAGTGCTTCTGCAGATGATAAAAAAGCAGACAAAGAGAAGTCAGATACAGAGGAAAAGTCAAAGGATCAGGTTAAAGTAATTCAGATGGTGACGAATATGTTTTCCACAATGGATTCAAATGACCTTGGTGCTTTGAAGAAATATCTTGATACTGGCAAGAGTGGAGTGGAACAATATACGAATGCTGTAGAATATAAGTACAGCATTTCTCCGCAGATTTATAAAGAAAATAAAGACAGTATCCGGCAGGTGAATCCAGATCAATCCTTTTCATCTATGGGATTGGGTTCTTCTATAAGTACGAACAGTATGATGTCATCTATGATGAGTACAGATGTTTTTTATGAGATGCCGGAGAGCAGTAAACTTTATGAAAATCAGTATGAAGTAGAAAAGGGGCATTGGCCAGAGAAATATAATGAATGTGTTGTGGTTCTGACTTCGAATGGCGGAATGAGTGATTTTATGCTTTATACATTGGGGCTTCGTGATCCGTTGGAACTTGATGAGATGATCCAGTCCTTTATGAAAGAGGAAAATGTTAATACACCGGATGATCTGGGAACTTATTCTTATGATGATATTATCGGAACAAAGTTCAAGCTTGTGAACAGTTCTGATTATTATGAATATGACAGTCAGTATCAGGTCTGGAAAGATAAGACGGATAATGAAGATTATATGAAATCACTTGTAGCGAATGGGGAAGATCTTACCGTGGTTGGTATTGTGAAACCCGCTGAAGACGCGAAAGCCTCCTCTCTGAGTCCGGGAATTGCATATCCGACATCATTGACGAAACATGTGGCAGAACAGGCAGCAAAAAGTGAGATTGTGAAACAGCAGCTGGCAAATCCGGATGTTAATGTATTTACAAATAAAAAATTCGGAGAGAAAGACAGTGAAAATGGATTCTCCATGGATTCTTTATTTACGGTTGACGAAGCAGCACTGCAGAAAGCATTTGGATTTGACGCAAGTGCGATGAACAATTTGGGAAATTCTCTGGATTTCGGGAATTCGTTAAATCTCAGTGAGTCTATGGATTTGTCAAAAGCATTTCAGACAGGAAGTAATACACTGGATCTGTCGGGACTTGTAAATCCAGATTCTCTGAACTTAGATCTTTCCGGAATGCCGCAGATGAATCTGGGAGAGATTATTTCGAATCTTGATCTGAAAGTATCACCGGATGGTATGAAACAGATGGCTTGTGGACTGCTGACAGGATATCAGGAGTATGCAAAGACACATCCAGAAGCAGATTATTCAGGTCTTGGAGAGGATTTTACAGCATTTCTCAAGACGGATGAAGCGAAAAAGATTATTTCCGATAATATAAAAGATATCATTAAATCAAGTGGAACAGTGACGCTTACAACCGAGAAAATACAGGAATTGATCAAAAATATTATGGCCGGATACGAACAGTATATTACGGAAAAAGGATATACAGATCCGGATCAATTTGATGAATATTTGATGGAATATCTTCAGACGGATGAAGCGAAGAAAATAATTTCAGATTGGATGGCAGAAGTTATGCCGGAAGATCCGGAGATTGAGATAACACCGGAACAGCTTGAGAAACTATCAGATGATCTTGTGAAAGGTTATTTGGCATATGCTTCTGAGAATGGTCTTCCGGATCCGTCTAAGATGGGAGAACATTTCATGGCTTATCTGCAAACAGATGATGGAAAGAAGCAGTTTCAGGAAGGTCTGTCAGCAATGATCGATATGGATCAGCTGGAAAGCCAGGTGTCAAAAATCATCGGAAATTATATGAATCAGGCAATGGGGACTCTGGGAGACACCATTGGTCAGACACTTGAGACACAGGTGTCCTCTGCAATGACACAGATTGTCAGTCAGATGACAATAGAGCTTGAATCTGCAATGAAGCAGATGATGACCAACGTAGGAACGCAGCTTCAGAACACCCTTGGAAATGCAATGCAGATTGATCCGACAGCATTTGCAGACGCATTTCAGATGAATATGACGGAAGATGATCTGGCGGAGCTTATGATGTCAATGAGTGGGAAAGGCTTGGCTTCTTATGATAGTAATCTGCAGAAACTGGGATATGTAGATTTTGCAGTTCCGTCTGCTATTAACATTTATCCAAAGGATTTTGAAGGAAAGGAACAAGTAGTAAAGATTCTGGACGATTATAATAGCAGGATGGAGGCAGAAGGAAAAGACGAGCAGGTTATTACTTATACTGATGTGGTTGGAACTTTAATGTCCTCTGTTACAACAATCGTAGATACAATCAGTTATGTGTTGATTGCATTTGTAGCGATTTCTCTTGTGGTATCTTCCATTATGATCGGTGTTATTACCTACATCAGTGTGCTTGAGCGGAAGAAGGAAATTGGAATATTAAGAGCAATCGGTGCGTCAAAGCGAAATGTATCACAGGTGTTTAATGCAGAGACGTTTATTATCGGACTTTGTGCAGGAGTGATTGGAATCGGACTAACCTTGTTACTTCTGATTCCGGGAAATGCGATTATTCACAATGTGGCAGATAATGCGAAGGTAAATGCAGCTCTGCCGATTGTTCCGGCAATTATACTGATTTTATTAAGTGTTGTCCTTACATTACTTGGTGGACTGATCCCATCAAAGAAAGCAGCAAAGAGTGATCCTGTGACAGCGCTTCGTACAGAGTAGGGGACTGGTGAGAAGAATGGAAAATTTGGTTTTTAGTCTGAATGCAACCGTACCGATCTTTTTGATGATGGTACTGGGAATGCTGTTCAGAAAGCTTGGATGGATGGATGAAGAGTTTGCAGCAAAGATGAATAAATTTGTCTTTCTGATTCCATTGCCGGTATTGTTGTTTGGTGATTTGGCAAAAGTTGATTTTAAAGAAGTATGGAATATCAGGTTTGTAATTTTCTGCTTTGTAGTAACATTTATCTGTATTACAATTGCTGCACTGGTATCTTGCGTCTGGAAAGACCGTTCAATCCAGGGTGAATTTATTCAGGCTTCTTACCGGAGCAGCGCAGCACTTCTTGGAATTGCATTTATCCAGAACATTTATGGAAATGCAGGGATGGCACCACTGATGATCATTGGAAGCGTACCACTTTATAATGTAATGGCAGTTATCGTGTTGTCCTTTTTCCATCCGGAACGAAAGGCAATTGATAAAGCTGTGTGGATGAAAACGTTAAAGGGGATCGTAACTAATCCGATCATCATTGGAATTGTGGCTGGTCTGATCTGGTCAGCCTGCAAGATTCCGATGCCGGCAATTCTCAACAAAACGGTGACAAGTATCGGAGGGATGTCTACTCCGATGGGATTAATGGCAATGGGAGCTACCTTTGATTTTCAGAAAGCACTCGGAAAGATCAGGCCGGCTGTGGCAGCAACATTTATGAAGCTTTTTGTATTTGTAGCAATATTCCTTCCGGTTGCTGTAAAACTGGGATTCCGAAGAGAAGAACTGATCGCAATTCTTGTAATGCTCGGATCAGCAACAACGGTAAGCAGTTTTGTTATGTCGAAGAATATGGGACATGAAGGAACTTTATCATCAAGTGTGGTGATGCTGACAACATTGTTCAGTGCATTTACATTGACAGCGTGGCTGTATGTACTGAAAGCATTTCAACTGGTATAGAAATAGGAAATTCACATCATGTTGCGTAGGAGGATAAAAATGGCTGTTGGTCGCACATAGTACGAACAATAACAAAAAATGTTGAAAAATGTTGAGTAAATGTTGAAAAATGGGGATGTTGTGGGAAAAAGTTCTTGCAACGTCCCTTGTTTTATGCTATACTACGAACGTTGCTAAAAAACACGTATGTGGATTCCTTCCAAGGTGCCTAAGTCGAGACAGGAGTTTCGTCCGGTTGCGAAGGAGAGTAAAACATACGGAAGAAAAAAACCAAATGGAGGAGAATAACATGAGCGTTATTTCAATGAAGCAGTTATTGGAAGCAGGTGTTCATTTTGGACATCAGACAAGAAGATGGAACCCTAAGATGGCTCCATACATCTACACAGAGAGAAATG
>OLGZ01000847.1_pt1 | contig 21103 bp, 24 predicted proteins | sample 1605981 | NCBI WGS metagenome assembly OLGZ01 (sample SAMN03283291) | human gut metagenome | biome: human-associated habitat; material: feces | host: Homo sapiens | place: Peru | collected 2012 | reverse complement strand
TATGAAAATTGACAAAATTTATTGTTTGAACACCGGAAAGCATTTTTTGCGAATGGTAAATACGAACAATAAATCTGAAATGCTGAATTTTATATCCGAGCTAAATTCAATTTCAAGAATTTGAGCTCTTTTTAATTTAGGAGGATTATTATGGAAAAGAAAAAGTATTCAAACAATATAGTAACAAGAGATGTTAAAATCTGTCCCATGACAGGTGGTCGTAATATTGGTGCGATGATATCGCTTTCATTTAAGGATACAAAATATATCCGTGTTGAATTTTTAGAGGATAGAATTACTTTCATTCCTGCCTCAAAAATTGCAGATGACGGCTGTTTTTACACAAAGTATGTTAACAGCCAGGCTCGTATATTTTTGCCGCGCACGTTCTTGAATTATTATAGAACTGTTGACGGTTATGAGCTGATGGGTCGTACAGTTCCAAGGATTATTGTTGAAGGAGGCTATGGCATCAAGGTTAAAAGAATTAAAGATTTCACCCTTAATGATTTCGGCATCTCTTTTGCTAAGGAGGAAATGCCCAGCATTGAAGGTTTTTTTGAGAGAAGCGTTGCAAATTATTCAACAAGGAAGAGTGCGTTATCAAAGTTTGTTACAGACTTTAAATCAACGCCGTATTATATAGTTGATGTATTTTACGGAGAAAAAGCCGGAGTTATAATTACTCCATCGGAAAATCAGCCAAAAGGATTGCCGGCAAAAAACGAACTTAATGATTTGTTGGGTTCTCATTTGCAGCATTTCTGCGGAACACACATCAAATATTATACTTCAAATAAGATGGCGCTTGCTCCATCAAGTTGGTTTAAGACCTTCACTGACTACAAAAACAGAACTTTTTCAATAAGTGCAAACCCAAAATCTGAAAGATTTCTTGTGCAGATGAAGGATGAGTGCATTGTGGACGGAAAAGAAATCCACAGTGCAGAATTCAACAGCGGCGAGCGCTATATTTGTAGTGATTGTCAGAATGTTGCTAAGGAACAGGATGAAGAACTTCTCAATCTTGTTAAAGGTTTGATTGAAAGCTATGGCAAGATGAAAGCAATGTATGAGGCAGCATCAAAGGATGTGGCTTTGTACAAAGCTAAGGCGGAAATGCTCGACGAAGCAATGGACACTTCCGGAATGTCGTCTATTTCTATGAAATTACATAGAATGAGAATGGCGGAAAAGGAAGCAAAAATTGCCGAACTCGAAGCAAAGAATAAGGCACTTGAGCCTGAGGTTGAATTTATTGACCTTAACGACATCATCTAAACTATTAACATTTAAAGATAGCTCTCAGATTTTTTCTGAGGGCTTTTCTTTTTGAAACAATTTTTCAAAACTATTTTAAAATCAGAAACACTTGAAAATTCTGACATATTTATCTTGAAAAATAAATCAAAAAGTAAAGAAAACAAAAGCTGTCTAACATATTTACAATGAGAAGAAAAAACATCTTCTTAGTTTTAAATATGGAGGCACAAAAATGAGAGTAACAATACGTCTTTATAAAAGACATGACCTCGATTTGTTGGCTTTATACTTTGTTGAGGATTACAAATTTAAAGAAGAATTTAAAAAAGCTATTCGTGGATATATTCACGGAAAGCCCGTAAAAAATAGAATACCGCACATGGAAAATATGAAAAATGTTTATTCTATGCCATCAAAAGTCAGCTTTCACATTCAGCTTAAGGATGAAGATAAAGACATTTTAGATTTCATTAGAAGCATCACAAAAGGTCGAAGAAATAATATGCTTAAAAATATTTTTCGTAATTCTTTTCCCGTCATTGAAGCTCCCTACAATTGTGACTCCGAGCAAAATAATTGGAACCTTGGAGGGTAAATACTATGACATACGACAAAAGAAAAGAATTTGAAGAATATATCAAGCCGCATCTTACCGGATTAAAAAGACTTTGCCTCAAATACGACTTGCCGTTTTTCTTTACGACTTGCGTAGAAAACACAGATAAAGAGAGCGTCTATGAGAGCGAAATGTATTCCGGACTTGCGAAAGGGTTAGATTTAACGAATGACTATTTTCCAAATCTTGCTAAAGTAATGAAAGGCTTTGATACGAAGTTTCCGAAAGAAGTTCCGTCTTTTGAACCTGATGAGATGGATGTTGATTTTATCAGCGAACTGGAGTCTTTGAATTATGATGACTAAAGAACGAGAGAAAGCCATATTGGTGGCTTATCTTTCGGGTATGAAAACAACAGATATCGTTAATTCCTTTAAAGTCTCAACATCATCTATTTCTAAATTGCTTAAAAAATACGGGATTGAAAATAAGAACGCTCACCCGGAAAATCTTAATCGAACCATCTATAATGAATTTGTTTTAGTTGGCGTCTCTATGGAGATTATCGCAAAACGACACAAGCTATCTGAAAAAGAAGTTAAACGCAGGTATAAAGCAGAACGAGACAAAAGACTTATAGATGATTACCTGTCAGGATACAAGCTCGATGATATATGTGAAAAATACAACCTATCTAATATGGCTGTTTATAAAATACTTAACAAGAACAATATATCGCGCAGAGAGCCGCATAAGCGGTTACCTGAATCACATCAATATACAGAAGTTACCGAAGAATTAAAAAAACAGATTATAAATGATTATAACGGAGATGTTTACAAAGTAAAAGACTTGTTAGCTAAATACAATATTAGTAAGCATCAATTATATACAATTCTATATGAAGCAGGATGCAAGACAAGAGGTAAAACTCAACTGTCGGACAGCGAAAAAGATGTAATTAAGGAAAAATATAAAAACGGCATGACAATGACTGCATTAAGTCGAGAATATAAAGTTTCAAGAGCTTTGATTAGTTATGTTTTAGGAGGGTGATTATGTACGAGAACATTAACGCTGAAGAATTGGCGGAAATAATAAGTCAACAAAAGTGGATGATTATCATTCCGCTTATATTATCTATTGTCTTTGCAATATTTTTTATTCGAGCAATGAAGAAAAGGTCTGTTAAAAGCAGAGAGCGATTACATAGAGAAATAAATGATTATATGCAAATCGGTGTTCCTCAGACATATGTTTATGGCGGAGCAATCTCAGTTTCTTATGATACTGTTGCCTACACAAGAGGAAACCGCAAGGCATTTTTTGAAATACCTATTGATAAAGAAACAATTTTGGCTCCTTGTCTTGTTGATGTATGGTTTGAGAACCGTAACTACAACGGCAGGGAAGCAAATTTAATTCTTAGAGATATACAGCATTATCTTTTAGAAAATAAAATTTGCAAGAAAATAACTATTGTTACTGATGAAGAATATGAGGCATTGGCTAACGAACAAGAGATTGAAGAAGATTTTGAGTAATTAGTTAAGATTTGAGGATTTGATAATGGAAGTATTCGGAACATATAAAGAAACAATATTTCGCAATGAAGCAACCGGATTTACGATTTTTAAACTTGAGTTGTCTGATTTTATTCCGGAATTCGAGTCTCGCATAATAACCTGTAAGGGAGAACTTTCATTTTCTTTTTTATGCTTGCCGTTAAAAATAACCGGAACAAAGCAAATATCTTCTTACGGAGAAGAACTTGAGGTTGAAAGCGTTGAGCCTTGTGTAAAAGGCGAAAAAGAAGCAATAGACTTTCTTAGTTCTGAGTGTTGCAAAGGCATATCGGAAAAGTTAGCACAGAAAATTATTGACGCAATTGGTACAGATATTTTTTCTTTGCCTGATAACCCTGATGCTTATTCAATCCTTACAAAGGTAGATGGTATCGGGCCCGGCAAAGCCAAGGCAATTATCAATGTGCTTAATCAAGCCAAGCATCAAAAGGACTTACTTGAATATATAAAGAAGTTCGGAGGCAATTTTGTTACTACCGAAAAGATATTGATGAAATTTGGCATCAATGCTCTTAAAGAACTTGATAGGAATCCATACAATGTGGGATTAAACTGCGGTATGGATTTTTTGGCTTGCGATATGATGGCAAAAGACAAAGGGTTTACAGTTAACTCTATTGAGCGTGTCGAAGCCCTTGTTTTAAGCATTATAAATCGTGATTATCAAAGCGGAAATGCGTATATGACGCTTGATAGACTTATAAAAAACGCTGATTATATTTCAAGAAAGCGTTCTGCTTTTACAGGTTCTACTATTTCTACATATCAGATAGTATCTGCTTGCGATAATTTAAAAGATATAAGAGTGGATATTTCAAATGACGAAATTCGCTATTATCTTGAGAAATCATATGAGGACGAAATAAAAACAGCTAAAAATATAGAGCGTTTTCAAAAAAATAAAAAGAAAAACAATATTAATATTAATAGGATTATATGTATTTGTGAAAGAGAGCTGGGAATTAAATACAGTGACAAACAAAAAGAGTGTTTTAATTTCTTACGTTCAAACGGAATAAAAGTTATAACCGGAGGTCCGGGGACGGGAAAATCAACAGTTATTAACGGACTTACATATGCTTATCACAAACTGTATCCGGATAATAACATCGTTATGATGGCTCCAACCGGACGAGCAGCTCAACGCATCAATGAAATTACAGGTCATGAAGCAGGCACAATACATAGAATGCTTGGCATTTGTCCGTTTGGAAATGACGGAAGGATTCAAACTAATTATTACGCCGATTATCCGGCTGATATGATAGTCGTCGATGAGTCTTCTATGATTGATAATGAGCTTATGGGCGCCCTTACAGATAGTTTACAGAGTAATTGTTTGTTGATTATGGTTGGGGATATAGACCAGTTGCCTTCAATAGGCGCAGGGTCAGTTCTCAGAGATATGATTACAGCAAAAATTGAAACCGTTAAACTTGATGTTAATTACCGTCAAAAGGGCAAAGCAACCATTATTGATAATGCTACCACTATAAATAACGGTGCATCAAATTTAATTACAAACGATGAGTTTGTTATTCAACAGTTTTATTCGCCGGAATCTCTTGCGGATGCTGCAAAAAAAACGTTTATTTCATTATACGATAAGAAAAATCCATATAGTGTTCAGATACTTTGCCCTCAGAATAAAGGCAAGGCAGGAACCTATATGTTAAATAAAAACATTCAGTCTGAGTTGAACAAAAGAGGGGCGTTTATTGCTAATTCTTATGCTCACTTTAAGATTGGAGACAAAATAATGGCTACAAAAAACAATTATGAAGAAGACTACTTCAACGGGGATGTCGGACTTATTACTGATGCTACAGAGGTAACCTTTACGGTTAACTTTAATTCGAGAACTTTAATTATTCCTCGTGAAAACATTGAAGATTTCCAGTTGGCTTATGCTTGTACGATTCATAAATCGCAGGGCTCAGAGTATGACACAATAATTATTTGTTTACCCAAAGAAGCCGACGGAATGATTAAACGCAATCTTCTTTATACTGCTGTTACAAGAGCAAAAAAGAAAGTTTACATATTAACACAAAACGGCTGTATTCAATCGGCGGTTAAAAGAACGACTACGCAATCAAGAGCAAGCGGACTTGCGGATAGAATACTCAATTCAACGAAAAACAGGGAGTGATGTAATGACGCCGTTTATTACAATGGATGATTTTGAAAAAACCTCAGAAGAAGTAAAAGATATTAGATTAGACCCGGTATTTTATTCAATAGAAGACATTAAAGAATATATTGAACCGGATATTGAAAACTGTTTGGCCTTTGCAATTCGTTTATCTCAGCAAAAACCAACAACACCCTATGAGAAGAAAGCAAGGTCATATTTGCTTGATATTCTCAATCAAACAATAATCTTTGATGATTAAGGAGTTTCAAATGATTACAATTTTTGCAGAAAAACCAGACGTCGCACGAAAAATTGCAGCAGCGATTGGACCTATTGTGCTGTCGGACGGAAAAGTTGTTAAATATGATGATTTAGCAAGATATGATAAACGTTTAAAAGCTGAATTTATGAAACAGGGATATATTCCTATTAAGTGGGAAGGAAAAGAAACTGTCGTTACTTGGGGGTATGGACACTTATGCTCTTTATGCGATATTGTGGATTATGACCCTGAATTAAAGCATTGGAAAGATATTGCTTTACCGTTTATTCCGTCTCATTACTCAATAAAAGTGACCGGAGCTACATCTTCACAGTTTAATATAGTAAAAAAACTCTTCAATAAATCCGATTTAATCATTAATGCAACCGACTGGGACAGAGAAGGAGAATTGATTTTTGCTTATGTTTATGAGGCTGCAAAATGCAAGAAACCATATAAGAGAGTATATTATTCATCTCAGAACGAAAAAGCATTTAAAGATGCTTTTGCCAAGCTTGTTGAATCAAAGGATGTAAAAAATCTTGAAAACGCAGGAAGAAGCCGCAGTATTGCTGATTGGCTTGTCGGCGTAAATCTTACTGTTGCCGCATCATTATCAAGTGGTTCTTACAAAGGTGTTATTTCTATCGGACGTGTTCAGACTCCTACATTGGCTATGATTGTCGAAAGAGAACTTGCTATTAGGAACTTTGTTTCAAAAACATATTATGTGCCTAAAGCTAAATTTACAACAGATAAGGGCGAAACATATATCGGAGAGTACGCATCGAAAGATAGAGAAGAAGATAAATCTAAAATGGAAGCTCTGGTTAAGGGGCTTACCGGCAATGCCCAAGTTGTTTCAGTTGATAAAAAGACTGAGACAATCGGAACTCCCAATTTATATTCTCTCGGAACATTGCAGATGGACGCAAACTCGAAGTTTGGATTTTCTGCATCTAAGACACTTGAAATAGTTCAAAGCCTGTATGAAATGGGCGTTGTTACATATCCGAGAACAAATTCCGCCTTTCTTCCTGAAGATTACGGACCGCAAGCCAAAGCCGCATTGCAGAATCTTGGAGAACAAGATAAATACAAAAAGTATCTTGATGGTAAGCCGTTAAGATTTAATAAGAAATATTTTGATGATTCTAAGGTAGAAAGCCATTTTGCGATAGTTCCTACTCACGTAGCGCCTAAAAGCTTAAGTGATACTCAAGAAAAAATATATGACCTTATTGCTCGTTCGTTAATTATGGCTATTTATCCTTCTGCAAAGGTGGAAAAAACAAAAATCATAACCGAGGATAATGGGGTGAAATTTAATACAAACGGATTGACTATTATCGAAAAAGGTTGGATGGAAGTCGGGCCATCTTCAAAAGAGTCATTTATTCCCAAGCTTAAGAAGGATGATAAGGTCAAAGGCGAGTATGAACTCCTTGAGAAGAAAACAGAACCGCCTAAAAGATATACCGATAAGACGCTTATCGCTGCGATGATTTCGGCAGATAAAGATTCTGATGATAAAGATATTAAAAGTCTTTCTGAGTTAAATGTTAAAGGAATCGGCACTGAAGCCACCAGAGCAGCTATTATAGATAACCTTGTAAGTCGAGGATATATTGAAAGAACAAAGAAGTCTATTGCCGCAACGGATAAGGGAATTGATGTAATTCAATCATTGCCGATTGATACTCTTAAATCAGCTACTTTAACGGCTGTTTGGGAGACAAGACTTGCAGATATTGCAAACGGTAAAGACAATATGGATTCTTTTGTTGCTGATATTGAAAAAGCTACTAAGGAATGGTGTGACACAATAAAAAAAGATATGAAAATGTCTTCTGTTGGTACTGCATTTAAAAATACTACGGCGGTTAAGTGCCCTGTATGCGGAAAACCTATGGTCAAACATAGTTGGGGATATGGATGTTCCGGCTATAAAGAAGGATGTAAATTTTCTATTTCCGGAACAATCGCAGGAAAAAAACTGTCAGATAAGCAAATTGAGTCACTTATTGTTAAGGGAAGCACTGCAAAAATAAGCGGGTTTACTTCAAAAGCCGGTAAAAAATTCAGTGCAAAGCTTAAATTAAACGGAAATAAAGTGGAATTTTCGTTTGACTAACACTTTTTTTAGTTTTTTAAAATTCATCTGACATATTTATAGTGAGACTTAAGGAACGACTAAGAAAAATGTTTCAAAGTACAAACTTAAACGAAACAAAGAAAGAGTTTTCAAATCTCATCTAACATATTTATATTGAAAAGCAAAACAGAAAAGAATTTTATTATTTGAAAGAAGGTTTTATTTATGAAAGTTGTTAATGGCTTTTTTACTCTTTATCGTGGAATACTTTACACGGTAATTATGCTTTATGTTTTGGTAGCAATCGCTCCGATGATATTCGGAATACAACCTTTTATGGTTGTTTCAGGCTCAATGGAGCCAACGATACATACAGGAGCTTTAGCATACGTCAATAAGAAGGATGTTGATGTTGACACAGGCGACATCATAGCCTTCACCGAGGGGACAAGTGATAAAATAACGGTTATACACAGGGTTATCACAAACAACAATGACGGAACCTATACAACAAAAGGTGATGCCAATACAAATGAAGACTTTGCTCCTATTAACAAAGAGCAAATTACAGGAACTGTTGTGTTCAATATTCCAAAGTTGGGATATGTAACAAACTTCCTCCAGTCAACTAAAGGCATTATTGTTGCGGTGGTACTAATTGTTATAGCACTTGTTTCCTCATTTATAACAGATTCCAAAGACGATAACGTTGAGGAACAAAAAAATAATAGTCTTAAAGAAAAAGAAAGTAGGTCGATAACAAATGAAGAAGACTAACAAAAGAACTAAGAAGGGTGCAATTATTGCACTTTGCATGGCCGGCGCCATTGCTATTTCAGGTGCGTTTGCATTTCTGAGCGATTCGGATTCTGCAATCAACAGATTTAAGTTTACAGACGAAGACGGCGAGCAGACCGTTGACGTTGAAATCCAGGAGCCTCATTGGTCCGTTGATGACGGAGACAACGTTCTTCCGCTTGATACAGTTACCAAGGACCCGAAGGTTGTAAATCGCGGAGAGAATGACATATATTCTTATGTTACAGTTCTCGTTCCAACAGCAAAATCCATCAAGCTTAATGATGACAATGGTGGCGTATATACCGCTTCTAATGTTGAACTTTTCCGATATACAGTTAATTCAGACTGGAAGGAAATTGATTTAACAAATCATGTAAAAGATATTGATGAAACAGGCAAGCAGAGATTTGTATCCAAGGCATTAGACAAGAATGTTACAGATGCTGCAACTGGTGAAACAGAAAAAGTTGAAAGAACGCTTGTGTTTAATGATACCGGCGCTGTAACTAACAGAGATACCTCGGATTCCAATGTTTATTACACAGCACATACATATGCATATGCTCCTAATGGCGTACTTGCCAGAGTAACAGATGAGACATCGTCAGTATTTAATTCTGTAACAATGATTAATATTGCTGACGGCGCAAAAGTATCTGTTCTTGATGGTATGAGCGATGAGGAAATTGATGCTTATATGACAGCTCTTGTTGATAAGATTGAAACTACTGACGAAGTTGCTTATGATTCAACAAAGAAAGAAATTACTGTTACTAAGGGCGATGTTTCAGTAGTAGCATTCAAGGTTGTTGAGGAAGATGGCGTTAAGTATCTTCTCAATTCAAACAACGATAAGCAGACTAAGACAATGTCTCAGCTTCTTAAGGACGACAAGATTGATGTTATCATCACTACAAATGCTATTCAGGCAGACAACATTCCGACAACTGATATCAATGCCGGATGGACTCTTGTTGCAAATGTAGCTGCTGGCGTTGCTGAAGGCACAAACTATAATCCGCAGTCTTTCTACTTTGACAAGATTTGATTAAATACATATAAACAAGGTCCTGTGACTTGTCTGTATTCTTATATGACCCGCTCTCTTTAAGAGGGCGGGCCTTTTTGCGTCTTAAAACAGTTTAGCATCTCATCAAACATATTTAAAGTGAAACAATCAATTAAAGGAGTGGTTATATGTATTGCCCAAAATGCGGCGGAAAAATCATAAACGGTAAATGTAAAGATTGCAAAACGGAAGTATCTAAAGAATTGTTAGCTTTGAGTCCGACAGAAGAAACAAATGTTAAGGACCGGAACGCCTCGGTAGCTGCTTATATATTTTGGCCGCTGATTACATTTTTAAAATATGACGATAAAAAGCTTGTCGGATTCCATAAAAACCAAGGTTTCACTTTGTTTATCGTCGAGATTCTGACTGTTGCCTCTTTCTTTATTCCTACCATCGGCAAATTTGTCGGAGTAGCTTTAGCTATATTAGATTTATTCCTTATTTATAAAGGTATATCAAATGTATTAAGCGGGAACAAAAGCAAACTGCCTTTAGTAGGGGACTATACGTTTCTCAAAGATTAACGAAAAAGCTATCTGACATATTTAGTATGAAAATTATGACAATAGGAGTTGTAATTTCAGAATGGAAATTTTTATTTAAATGGAGGTATTTTTATGGCAAGTTTGTATTTTAAACCGTCAATGTTAAAGGAGTGCAGTGATGCAAATTTCCGCATTACTGAAATCATTATTGACGGGGACACAAGAAGAACGATAAACATTGGAAGGGCAATAAAATCTGCAAATTTTTATCATGTTCCCGGCAGAGAAGAAGCAATGGCAAAAACAAATCTGGCTATACATGTTTTTGCTGATTATCAGCAGGACAAATTGGTCATATTTTCAAACGAGGAAAGAACAAAAATTTATGCAGAAATCGACAAGAAATACTGCGTAAAATCTTATGACACTTTTGACGAAACCATTTATGCGGAAAAAGTCGGAGAAAAAGCTTGGATGATTTGTCTGTCACATGAAGCTCCTGATTATTTAGTCGGATATATTGTAGCTCTTGTAGCGGCGACAAATATGAATTTGCTGCAAGACACAGTCTCGGATTATGATGGAACAAAACGCCAGAATAATTACGAATTTTTCTGCGATGCCGTCTATAGCGGTTTTTGTGCGGGAAACGATATAGAAATGGTTGTGACAAATGCAGACGATGTTGCTGGTAAATTTGCTCTTGCAGATTTGTCTCCGATATTCAGCGCATACGAAACCGCTGAAGATGCGGAAATAGAATCTCCCATTGAAGATTATTTTACTTGGGAGTCTTGTCTTAAAGGAGAACATCGTCTTGATTATGAGTGGGCTCCGGAAGCAGTAGGCCATATTCCGCCACTGAGTACGCTTGACAAGTTTGTGCCGACAAAAGAATTTATTTCTATGTTGGCTCTCGTAGAACAGAGCCTTGGCAGAATAAGCAAAAGAATGGCAGATGGACTTACCGGAGAAGATGCTTTGGGAGATGATGTCGTCAATCTTAAGCTGTCAGGACCTCCGGGTTCAGGCAAATCGTTTGCTCTTAAGTGTTTGGCGGCCGTTCTGGGAATGCCGTTTTGGGTTACATCTTTTAATCCTAATTCGGACGAGTCATTCGCTGAAGGTAAAACCAGAATGGTGGGTTCAGAACCCAGACATACCGATGCACCTTTGACAATGTGTCAGATGTATGGTGGTATTTCCGCAGGTGAAGAGCCGAATACAGGAGACCCCGAAATGATATTCGGTGTTTATTCGCAGATTGTAGAGAGTCCTTATACACTCTACAGAAACGGATGCGAAGCTGTTATCAGACACCCGTTGTCGGTTTATGCAATTCTTTATAATAAGAATTGCGGCAGTGCAACAATGCACGCGGCTCTCCTTAACCGTTTTAATCAGCCGTTTAAGTTTATGCCGGCAGAAAAAGACGAGTTTATTGAGATGCTTCTCAAGAAAAGCGAATCAAAGAAGACCTCTTCTACGGAAGATATCGACAAATTCTATAATGAATTTGCGGTACGCCGCAAGTCTTTAAGGAAAACGCCGAGAACAATATGCGATTGGATTTACAAGGCATACAACGCGGTTATGAATGCCCTTGATTCATCAAGTGGCAGAGATGCCGCTGAAGCAATTTCTCTGCGTTCTTGCGCTGCATTACTGCAGGCTATTCAGAATGGAGAAGACCCAATGAGAGCTCTGAGATGTCTCACAGACAATGTTGGAGACTTTGATGAAGAGCTGGAATCCGCTACTATGAGAACGCTTCAAAGTTCGCTTCCAAGGCTGTAATTACAAATGGGCGTCGCTTTTGCGATGCCCTTTTAAGGAGGATTTATTATGATTTCAAGCAGAAAAAAATCTGCCTTAGCAAAGTTTTTGGTTTCTTTGTATAAAATGAAGATGCCTAAAGTCGGCGTTTCAATACGCTGGCTTCCTAAGGATTCAAATGAAATAGGTTACACTTACAGACGTAAGAACAGTGCTTGTATTTATCTTAATGCTAATCAGAAAGGGAAACTTTCATTCTTATTTGAAGGACTGGATGATAATCAAGCCATATTTTTTATTACAGGTGTTGCAGTCCATGAATTTATGCATCAAATTCTTACAAACTTTGTTTTGTTTGGAAAGATGCTTGATACTTATACTGACCCAAGAGCAAAAAATCTTTTTAAAACGGTCTTTAATATCTTTGAGGACAGTCGTATTGAAAGCTATGCTCCGTCATATTTTGCCGGAGAAACAATTTCTGCTCTTAATTTCACCATTAAGCGTGTATGGGAAACGTCGCCCAACAATAATCCTGAAGATAGTATAATTAGTCAGGTAATTGCTGCTATGGTACAATATGGAGATATTGGCGTTGTTAAACCAGAGCTATCAGAAGAAGCTAAAGAGCTTTTTAACAAAATATACCCGTTGTTTAACGAAGCTATTGACGCAAAGTCGTGTGCGATTTGTCTTAGCAAGGCAAAAGAGGCAACATCAATACTTTTGTCGTACATTGAAGATGTACCGGAAGAAGATTATTCGTCAACTGATTCATCTGATTGTGACTCAGAAGGTGAAGATGCCGAAGATAGCGACGCAAGCCGTAGCTCCAGAAGCAAAAAAATCGGCAAGAGTCCATTTGAAGATTTGATGTCGTCCGGTAAAACAGGAACAGAAAGCGACGACGCTTGTTTCACATCAGATTCAGCAGATTCAAAAGATGGAAAATCTAAGGGTTCCGAAGTTGGAGACGGAGATAGCACCGAAAAAAAGGCTTCTGCCTCCGGAAAAGGGGCTAAAGAAGAGTCGGACGATGATGATTCTGATGGTTCTGAGGGGGCGTCCGGAGACGAGTCCGAAGATAAATCAGATGAAAAAGGCTCCGGCGATACATCTGAAGAAGATGGCGATTCTGAAAAATCAGAAGAGGCTGACAGTAAAGAAAAGCCTGAAGAGAGTAGCGATGGTTCTGGTGAAGACTCCGGCGAAGAGAGCGATGACAAAAGTTCTGGAGAGTATGAAAAAGGCGAATCAGGAGAGGGAGATATAGCCCCCGAAAAAGGGGAAAGTCAATATCTTGATGGTTGCAGCTCAGCAGAATGTATGTCATTTGAGGATAACCCGGAAGAAGTCGAAAACGATTCTGAAGCATCTCCTGAGGACTTTGAAAAGGCTATAAAAGAGCTTGAAAAAACACTTGAGGCTCTTGAGAAATCTGAAGAAGAAGCTGAAAAAGGAGAAGAATCAGATTATGATTTTGGCTCCGCTGAATATCCCACAACGGATAAGTATGTGAAAGTTATAAGTCATCATAAGGCTACATCGAATCCGGAGGTCTACGAAGAATATCGAAAAATCGTAGAAAGTGACGCTCATGAACTTGCAAAACTTATCAAACGTCAGTTTAAAACAAAGCCCGGCAGGGTTAAAAGAGCTGACCACGGAGATTTAAACTTAATGCGTTATAAGGACCCGAATTTTAGGTCTCCTCTGATTTTTGATAAGAAAAAACCAAGAGAAAAGCACTGCGCTGCGGTAATGCTTTTGGTTGATGAATCCGGCTCTATGGGAGGACGTCGCATTACAAACGCTCGTCTTGCTGCAATTATGCTTGCTGAAGCAATGGCAGAAGTGGGTATTCCTTGTAGTGTAGTTGGACATTCTGGCGATGATAGGTATAGTTATTCTGTTGAGTTAGAGCATTATACTACTTTTAAGAATGCTTCAGCGGACAGAACATCATTAGCAATGATTGAAGCACGTTGCCAAAATCGAGACGGCCCGGCGATTCGATGGGCTTCTTCTATTTTGAAGAAACGTCCCGAAAGGAACAAGCTGATGATAGTCATTTCTGATGGACAGCCTGCTGCTGATAGATATTATGGTGAAGAAGCTATATTTGACACAAAAGCCGCTATCAGAGATGCTAAACGCTTACATAATATTGTAGGTGTAATTCTGGAAGCCGGTTCGTCAACAGATATTCTTAAAACAATGTACGGCAATGATTACATTGAATGTACATCATCAAAAAATCTGAAAGAGTCTATTGCCAAAATAATCACAAGCCAGTGCAAAAACTGGTGATTCCATTCTGAATCACTCCCGTTACTTACTTGTAGCGGGAGTTTTTTTGCATAAAAAAACACCCCGAATAATCGAGGTGTTTAAAATTAGAGTATTTCAAGAAGCTGTTCTTCCGTTTTAACTGTCAAATCACAGAATTGCTTATTGGTTACTTCTGTATCAATAGACATCAAACGCAGAACTTTTTCTTTTTCCGGCATTTCTTTTCTTAACAGATTTAGATAAAGAACTTCTTTAGGGGCACTTACATAAATAATTGCCACTCTGTCGGCGAAAATGTTTTTTAATGCCATAGCCCCGCAAATGTCTGTAGCGCAAATGAAATGTTCGTTAGACGAAGCCATAAAATTAACCGTATCTTGCGAAATGCCATATTTGTTACCACCGTAAACGGTTGTCTCAGCAAAGAATCCGCTATTTCTTTTTAAATTAAACTCATCTTCATCGAGGTGGTTGTATCCTTCTTTTTCAGCAGTTGTATATGTAAGAATCTTCTGATATTCAGTGTTTTTTACAACACTGTTTAAAAGGTTCGTCTTACCACACCCTGAAGGACCTACAAGACATATAATGCTATTCGGGTTAAATCCGGTAAACGGTATCTTATGTTCCATATAATCTAAGAAACAGATAAAATCATCATATTTTGATACCGACATAACGCCGGAAACATCATGATTCCAAGGTCTTCTGAATAATACAGGATGTTTAGCTATGCTTCTTTCAATATTATATGGAGAGTCATCAAGAAAATAATCTGCCGTAACGAGAGATTTGTCTTTAGCGATAATTATTTGACTTTGAGAAATATTAAAATCTCTCATCAGGGCTTCTGCTCGTGCTGACATACCTTCTGTCATAACAGCGGTGCAAAAATACAAATTGCATCGTTGCTGTAAAGCGGTTACAAATTCTTTTGCTCCGGGATAAAGCGGTTGATTAAGTACAAAGTCTTTGTCTTTGTAATAATCAAATTTCTTGTCCAGAATATGATTTCCGGTAAAACCATAAACTCCGATATCTTCTATCGTGTAATTTGTACCGTATTTTTTATTAAGGTCTTTTAAAATAGCCTCATCACATTGATAAACGATACCGTCACAATCGACTACAACTGTCGGTTTGTTGTTAATTATTTTTGCCATAATACAATCCTCCTTTTAAGGCTCAGCAATCTCTGAGCCTTGTTTTCATTTCTTTAATTGCTTCCTCTTTTGTTGGAAAAGCATCTCGCATATAAACACAATCATCAAAACAGTCTGTAATAACTATAAGGTCTTGTCCGTCTGTTGAAAATCTTGCTATTTTACGCTTTTTAATGTCTCCGTTAATTATGCAATATATCGGCATTCCGATTGTTGCTGTTCGTTCCATAGAAATATCTCCTTTCATTTTTAATTCTTTTTTACCTAATGGATTCAAGATAAATATGTCAGTTGAAAAAAATTTCAGTTTTTGTCCGTAAATGAGACTAAATGAGACTTTTTGAGACTTTTATCTAACATATTTATTTTGAAAAAAACGAAAAGGACGGTAATAACTATGACAGACCAAGATGTTTTCTACGAATACGAACGAGTTTTATTAGGCAAGAGAAAAAATTATGCCTCCGAAATCTTTTCAGGAAGTTCGGCGGCAGGTAAAGAAGAAATTGCTCTTCACTTTTTCAGATGTGTTATGGAGAAGTATTTCGGATGGACTCCGGAAGAAGCATATCACAGACTCAACAAAGAAATAATGGAAAAGATGAAGCTGATGCCATTGGTGCGCTTTATTAGATTCCCGCCTGAGTTTGACCCTATGAATGATTGCTTCTATATTGTTGCAAAGGCGTATCCTAATAAGTTTACTGTTGACGAAATTAAGCAGACAAGAATTGTTTATGACAGAATTCTCAACGGCAAGATATCAAGATTCCCTAAGGGATTTTTTGAGGGTAGAGGAGGATATATGAGAGCCTTATTCTGTTTGCAGTATGCAATTAAGGAATTCACGGCTTTTAAGACTCCTGAAGAAATGTATAAGTATTTTGCAATTCACGGTGTTGAGTTTCTCAGAACATATAAATTATGGGAAGCTTATAAAATGAATTTCGGAATGGATTATCCCGTAACATATCTCAATGAGTGTATGAATACATACAGCAAGTATGATTACAGTTTTTTGTATGCAAAGTATAGAGTTCTGGCCGCATATAACGAAATGTGCAAAAAGAAGTACCGTGAGATGAGAGCCGCCAAAGAGGCTGAAAAAGCAAGGCTCAAGGAAGAAGCAAAGCGTATGGAAGAACTGCGAAAAGCAGCAAAGAACGCTGAAAATGCAAACCAAGAGATAGAAACAAAGGAGACTGACGATGCGGCAGTTTAATAAGAGGGTATATTTAGCCGGTGCGATTTCTTGTTTTTACGAAGAAAGTCATCCGGAAAAGGCAAGCCTGTGGAGAGAAAAAGCTGAGAAATACTTGGCGGATAAGTTAGATATTAAGTGTTTCAATCCCTGTCTTGAAGGGGAGGACTGTTGGAAGTATCCGCAAGGCGGAGTAATTACACAAAACTATTTCTATCTTCAGAATTGCGATATAATTCTTGTAAACCTTGATAAGATTTCTGAAAGCATTGGAACCATTTGGGAGCTTTCTATGGCGTGGAGAGACCACAAGACTGTAATTGCATTTGGAGAGACTCCTTGGCTTGACAGAGCACATATGAGGAGTTTGATAAGTGTTAAACTTGATACGCTTGATGACGCTTTAAAATATATTGGCGATATGTATAATATTTAAAAATCGCCTCTGAAATAGTATTCAGAAGCGAAATCTCATCTAACATATTTATATTGTAAAGGAAAAGCAAGGGACATCAATTCTTTCTGTTATACAAAAAAAATAGGGTTTTAACAAATTATTTTTGCGGATAACGTTTGTTAATCCACGCAATTATAGCGGCTACTATTGATAATGTGAATATCAAAGCCGCTAAAAAAGCGATAACATTAATCATCGTTTACAGCCGATACGTCAAAAGAAAACTTCATGCGCATCTCTCCTTTCTGAAAATATTTCAGAAAGAATTCAACTCTGACATAAAGAATATTCCTCTGCTGCTGTTTGCGCAACAGTAAGTCCCTTGCCTTTCCTGATTATATTAACTCAAAATTAAGCAAACGTCAATATTTAATATCGTAAAGAACAGGCAAGAGATAATGATTCTTTCTGTGTGCTATATTAGTTTTAAAAATTACTGTTTAGGATAACGTTTGTTAATCCAAGCAAGTAATATAACGGTCACCGACAGTGTCACAGCTAAAGCTGCAAGAAAAGCAATAACGTTAATCATTACTCGTCTTTGATGCAAACAAAGTAAAAGAAACTCCATAAGCATCATCTCCTTTCTATCTTGATAAGACAGAAAGAATTAACCCTGACGTAAAAAATCCTCTTTGCTGCGTGGAACAGCAATGAATATCTCTTGCCTGCTTCTATATATTAACACAATAGCAAAATATATACAACAAAGCTTTATTTAAATTAGTTATATTAAAAAGAACAGGCAAGAGAACCTCGATTCCTTTAGAATTAACTTCAAGAATTTTTAGTTTTTCTGTTAATGAGATGCAACAAAATAGCCATTATTGATAGTGTTACAATTAAAGCTGCAACAAATGCAATAATATCAATCATGTGCAAATCGGATGCTAAAAGAAAAATCTTCATGAGCATCTCCTCCTTTCCGAAATAATAGTAATTCAGAAAGAAATCGACACCTTTCCATAAAGACTAATCCTTGTCGTTGCCGTACACAACGATAACTCTTGCCTGTTTCTATATATTAACACAGATGTACCTAAAATACAATATAGTAATCAAGGAGCATATCGTTATGTTATCCATTATAATTATTGTCATTTTTATGTTCTCGTCATTTATATTGCGATATTTTGACAGGGTAGGACATAAGGAAATATCTAATGATGAAATACAAATCAATGAGGTTAATATAGCTGTTTGGGATATCTTTGAAGAAATTAAACGAACGATAGAACAAACTAATAATCGTTTATGTTTATGAAAAGGATTTAGACATATAATGTTTTTTGCAATAATAATTATAGAAAAAGATTGACAATTGGTTAGAAACTTGATATAATATATAAGCGCAGCGACGTTCTGCTTTTTCATCGCTACGCTTATGGATGAACGAGCGAGCTAAGTCCGGTCATCCGATATGTTTGTGGAAACGGCTATGCTGGCTCAAAGCCCATCAGCCGTTTTTCCTTTGTGTATTGACTTTTACATCAATAGAGACAAAGATGACAAGTGCTATACTGTAAGATGGCAATATAGGGTGGATGGTGGTTAAAAGGTTGATAATGGCGGTCAACAGCTCAAGAAAAACTATAACGTCAAAATTCATACTGAAAGCCTCCTATATAATATATAAATAGGACGGCAAAAAGGAGAAACAAGCATGTCCTTAAATTGTTTGTTGGCCGGCATTGAGCTGCTCGTTCACAATATACAATATCACATAATCCTTACGAAGTCAATATCACATTTAGCCGAAAAATTTCTGGAAAGCTTGTGCAAAATTACAACTGATATTTCCTTTTAAAATAGAATAAGGATTGTCTTTTGTGCAAAATATTCAAATCTTCTCGCTTTTTTTATTGTAACACATCAATATAATTAAATTTAAGCAACATTTATATAAGAGGCTTGTCCGCTTCTATTTAAATTATATGCTTTAAGTTTTAAAAATAGTCATTTTTTAACAATTTTTTTTAAAAATTGTTTTAAAATGCGAAATGCTCTAAAAATCTGACATATTTATTATGAAAACAAAGAGAAAACAGCAATTCAAAAAGCGGTTTTCTGACATATTTGTTTTAGAGTTGAGTAAATAAGAGATATTTAAGTGTTATTTAAGCATTTCCTTATCTTTTATAGAAAAACTCTTGACAAAAACTACCAAAAAGTATTAAAATCAAACCATGGTACTTTTATTCACATTTTAAGTATCAAACTTGAGAAGGAGATGTTTTTTATGAAGAAATTTATGTCAGCCATCCTTGCTGTAATTATGATGTTCAGCATCGCTATACCCGTATTTGCAGCAGAAGAAACAACTAAGAATGTAGATAATACATTCGATAACTTTGAACCGGCTCCCGGAAAGAAAGCCCCGGATAACTGGTATGACCCGTATTGCTATGAGGCAGACGGTAGAATTAATAAATACTGTCTTAATCAGGGCGGAGATGAGTATACCACCAACGCAATGTATTGTCCGGAGGCAAAAAAAATATTTACCGTTCTTAATATGGGTAGAACAGTAATTAATGGTAAAATTAGAAAGTTTTGCCCGTATGATGTTTTTTGTTCAGATTGGATGATAATGAATTACTATGATAAGACCATTGAGGTTACCGATATAACACAGTGGTATTGCCCTTATTGTGGTAAATATGAAAGTGCAAGCTATACCAATGAAAAGGAATTTGCGGAGCACTCTGCAATTATGAATCATCGAAAAATCTCTCCTGTGGTTTATGGTTTCCATTGCGATAAGTGCAATACATTTGTAGGAGATTCCGGATTTGCTGAGAATCGTTTCGATACTCCGTTTAAGTTTATCACAGAATACAAAAATGCTTTCGGGCAGTGTAAAGATGTAACAGATATCAATACCGTTAAGCTTTATCGTTTCCTTACTGATGAGCAGAAAAATTCGGAATATTCGTTCATTTTTGCCGAAACAGAAAAAGATTTTGGCGATGGCAAGGATGGAAATGTAAGCGACCTTAAAACAGATAAAAATGGTTATTATAATGAATGGGATAGTCCCGATAATCCGTATCAGAAGCTTACATTTTGGCAGAAGATTGCGAAGTTCTTTGCTAAGATTGCACTTTGGTTCAAGAATCTATTTAAGTAATTAAGTAAATAACACAATAAAGAGCTACGATTTTGGTCGTGGCTCTTTTCTTTTTTTATCTAACATATTTATATTGAACGCTATTACAGGGGGTATTTTAAGATGACCTTTCTTCTTTCAATTAGGTCGTGGATGACCGAAAATGCTTTATGGGTAAATAATGGAACAAGAATTCTATTTATATTGTTTACTATATATTATTTGTTAAGAATGATATTGGAATATAGACATGACGATGGCTGGGATAATGTTATAATTTTCAGAAACAGAATCATGGCCTTAATTTCGCCTGTTATGGGAATAATAACTCTTTATACATCAGAAAAACAAAATGTGCAATTGGTGTTTTTGAACCTAATAATTAATAATTCAATTAAATTGTTTTTTTATGGTAAAGATTTTATTAATTTCTCAGGAAAGTCGAAAACTAAGATAAAACATAAGATTATCATAAATTCTTCCGCAACTCTTTTAATGAGCAGTATTTTTATCTTGTTTTTCTTTGTTAAATAATACTTGATTAAACATGAAAAATAGCAAAGGAGGTCACTGTACGCCCGCATCTTTATTTTTTAAAACAATTATTTTGGATAAAACAGCGTTGGAAAAATTTCAAATAGCTGTAAACAGCCAGGGAAAGGAGTATCCAAGGTAGCTTATAACAGATTAACAGAAGGTGAAAAAAATTAACATAGTTTTCGTTTCTCTCAAAGAAATAAAAAAAGATTTCGGTTAATTATGCAAAAAATACAATCGAGCATATTTTTTGTGGTCTGACATATTTATAATAGTATGTAAACTATCCACCACCTAAAAGGTAGGAGGCT
>OLGZ01000843.1_pt1 | contig 21184 bp, 20 predicted proteins | sample 1605981 | NCBI WGS metagenome assembly OLGZ01 (sample SAMN03283291) | human gut metagenome | biome: human-associated habitat; material: feces | host: Homo sapiens | place: Peru | collected 2012 | reverse complement strand
ATCAAGACAGCGCATTGTTCATTCCCGGCAGGGATTACAAGCTACGGCGAACACGAACCCTACACCCGCCAAGGACTCTTAGAGTTTGGCGGGTGCTTTTTTGTTTGTGGCTCCGGGCGGCAGCCTATCCAAAGGGATAAGACTGCAAACGACAACTACTATCTGCTGACGCTGGCAGCCATTGCAAAAGAAATCCGGCAGCGCGGCTTGCCGCCCGAATGTTCGGTGCGGATTGCGGCGGGTCTGCCGCTGACGAGTTTCGGACGCGACAAACCCAAGTTCAGAGATTATCTGCTGCGAAGCAACCAGCCTGTGAACTACAAGTTCGAGGGCGTGGAGTACAGCATCACCATCGAAGAAGTTGCTGTCTTCCCACAGGGCTACGCCGCCCTCATGACCGAAGTGGGGCTTTTGCAGGATGAACCCTCTATGCTCCTTATGGACCTCGGCGGCTGGACGGTGGACCTTATGCGCATCGATAACGCCATTCCGGTGGCCGACACCGCCCACAGCCTTGAACTCGGCATGATCCGCTGCGTAGATGACATTCGTGAACAGGTGCGCCGAGAAACCGGGCTGTCCCTCACGGATGCCCAAATCGAAAATATGCTGGCGGGTCAGCCCTGCACGGTCAGCGATACGGTGCGCGACATTGTGAACCGGCAGGGGCGCAAGTACACAGAGCATCTGCTTTCTGCCACGATGGAAGCCGGCTTCGACCTGCACGCCATCCCCGCCGTGCTATTGGGCGGCGGCGCATCGGTGGTGAGCCGCCACCTCAGCCCCAAAGACGCGCTTTGTAAGACGATTTTTCTCTTGGACGACAAGGTGAACGCAGTAGGGTTCGAACGCGCGTTGACCGCCGTGTCGCGCCGTAAAAGCGAGGCATGAAACGACCGCAGTATGTTTTCCGCCCGAACCTCAACGACCCGCAACACCGTCGCGCATGGGCGTTGCTGCAGCAGATGCCGTCAGCTCGCCGCAAGGAGTTTCTGGTACAAGCCATCCTTGCAACGGAGCAGGCGGATAGGCTGGAGAAAAGCATCCGCAAAGTGGTGCGGGAAGAGTTGCAGGCAGTCAACATAACCAACGCTGTTCCAAGCCCACCACCAGAGAATACTATACCAGACTTTGCGCTCGATTTCCTGAATTCACTATAGGGGGTGATTCCAATGTTTTAATAATAGGTAAAAAAGCAGAAGGCAAAAAGGAGGTTTATACATAGTGAACGGTAAAAAAATCTTGTTCGGTGCAGCCTGTGACGGGCTGCTTTTGTTTTTGATGAGGGGCGCCTATTAAGCACATTCGCAGATGCGGCAAACATCCCCATAGGGAGTTGTGCCCTTGATCAAGTTCGTGGATATGTTCTCCGGCATCGGCGGTTTTCGTGAGGGACTGACCCGTGCCGGGGGATTTGAATGTGTAGGGCACTGCGAAATCGACAAATACGCCAACCGCAGTTATAACGCCCTGTTTGACACGAAGGGAGAGTGGTTCATTGAAGATGCCCGAAAAGCCGACCCCAGCACTATGCCAGATTTTCAACTTATCTGCGGTGGTTTTCCGTGCCAAGCGTTCAGTATCGCGGGAGCACGCCGAGGATTCGGAGATCCGCGCGGCACTCTGTTCTTTGAGTTGGCCCGACTGGCTGAAGCCCGGAAGCCTCCGTATTTGCTTTTTGAAAACGTGGTCGGATTGCTGTCTCATGACGGAGGGCGGACATTTGCGACGATCCTTAACACGCTGGACCGACTGGGGTATGGCGTGGAATGGCAGTGTCTTAACAGCAAAGATTTCGGCGTTCCCCAGTCAAGAAACCGCGTGTACATTGTCGGATATCTTGATGTGCGATGTCGAGGAAAAGTATTTCCTTTCACCGAAACAACAGGAAGTTCTCTTATTCAAACCCACGGCGGGCACCAAGGAGAGCGCGTCTACTCCCCCGAAGGACTGAGTTGTACGCTAGCGTCCACTCCGGGTGGCTTCGGTGGCAAAACCGGGTTGTATGAGGTGGGCGTACCCATCAAATGTGCGACTAAGACCGGCTACCAGATGGCACAGGTCGGTGACAGCATCGACCTGAGCTACGCCACAGTCAACAGTCGGCGCGGGCGGGTGGGCAAGCAAATTGCCCACACCCTCACCACAGGCTGCCGACAGGGAACGCTGAATTTTATCGACCTGAACCCCGACCCTAAAGTCACAGAAGTGGCGCGGTGCGTAAACGCCAGAGTCGGCAACGGTATCCGAACGCATCGGGGGGAATCCTCCGGCATTCTATGCGAGGGGCGCATCCGCCGCCTGACACCGCGTGAATGTCTGCGCCTGCAGGGCTGGGCAGATGACCGCATCGACACGGTGCTTGCCATCCAGAGCGATAACCAAGCCTACAAGCAGGCAGGCAACGGCGTGACGGTCCATGTGGTGGAAGCCATCGGGCGGCGCATTGCCAAGATGGACGCGGAACTGCGGGGTGAGGCGCTTGCCCCTTGATTTCCGTGACCAGTATTTTGGCTGTGAAATTGAACTGACCGGGATAAACCGCGCCACGGCAGCCCAAACGCTGGCCGACTTATTTGGCACCCGCGCAGAGCATTCCGGTGGTGGCTACGATGCCTACAGGGTCAAAGATTTGGACGGCAAAGAGTGGAAAATCGTTCGGGACAGCAGTATCCATCCCGAATGCCGCAGGCGGTCTGTTCTTATTGGGGAGACCTACAAGGTCGAACTGAACTCCCCCAAACTTGAATACAGCGAGATGGAAAAGCTGCAGGAGGTTGTCCGCGCACTGCGCCGTGCAGGCGGCATCGTAAACGACAGCTGCGGAATGCACGTCCATGTGGATGCAAGCAAGCACACACCGCAAAGTTTGAAAAATGTGCTGTCCATCATGTATTCCAAAGAGGATATTTTGTTTGCAGCACTTAAAGTCAACCCTGCCCGCATCGACAGTTACTGTCAGGCGGTGGATGAGCCGATTCTGGAAGAAATCCGCAAGCTGCCCAGCGGTGCAAGTATGGATCAACTGAAGGACCGCTGGTATCGCGGGCGGGATGGCAGCGACTATCACTACCACCAGAGCCGGTATCATGCCTTAAATCTCCATTCCGTGTTCTACCACGGCACAGTCGAGTGGCGGCTGTTCAACTCCACGCTCCATGCGGGTGAAGCGAAAGCCAACATTATTTTGGCAATGGCAATCTCCGCGCAGGGCATCAACCAAAAGTACACGCAGTTCCGGAAAACGCCCATCGGGGATAATCCGGCGTTCACCTTCCGCACCTTTCTGCTGCGGCTGGGGCTGATTGGACCTGAGTACAAAAATGTGCGGATGCACCTGCTGAAGAACCTGCCCGGTGACAAGGCGTGGCGGCACGACAAGTCGCTATATCCCAGCAACCAAGCAAGGCCCCGCACTGACGAGGCCAGATAGGAGAAGAAATGTCCCGAAAAGAATATTTTGCCTATGGTTCCAATCTGAATTTTGAGCAGATGGCTTACCGCTGCCCCGAAGCGGCAGTGGTAGGCATTGCCAAGCTGGATGGCTATGAGCTGGCGTTCCGACGCGGTTATCTGACGATTTTGCCCAAAGAGGGCGCAAGCGTTGAAGGTCTGATCTGGTCGATCACCGACCATGATGAATCCCAACTTGACTGTTATGAAGGGTATCCAACTTTTTATGACAAGGAAACCATGACGGTCACGGATGTAGACGGCGCACCGCACGAAATCATGGTTTACACGATGAACGCGCCGTACCGCGACCAGTTGCTCCCGGTCAGCAGCCGCTACAATGCGGTTGTCATGCAGGGGTGTCTGGATGCGGGTATCTCTCCGCAGCAGTTCTATGATGCTGACGAAAAATACCGCAAAGCCTACAAGGCCAGAGCCGCGCCTGCCCCTAAGAAACACGCTCCCGAACGCTAACCCTGCCCGCTGCAACCCGCAGCGGGCTTTTTCTTTTGCAACAAAAGGAGAACCAGTATGAAAAACAAACACAGAATAAAGCAGGGATTGTCGCTGCTGCTGGCGGGCGCACTGACGTTTACCAATGTTGGCGCAGCGCTGCCCGCCTTTGCAGAGGATGCCCCTGCCACGCCGGAGACAGCTTCAGCGGCCACACCGGAAACCGCTGAAGCCAATGTCCCGACACCGAATCTTTCGCAGATCACTGAAAATCTGTACAACGATCTGCCGGACGCGCCTACCGGCAGTTACCTTGGCAGCATGGGTCTGCCCGTGGCAACCGGCGAAACAAAAATCGGTATCTCCGCGTGGGTTTCTGACCTGTATGACGGCGTAGATGCCCATATGGATGCCGATGCGCTGAACGCAGATGAGAACACGGTCACAATCGGCAAAACTCCCGGTACGGACTATGCCATTGTTCCACTGCTGGCGCAGGTCGAATACCCGGCAGACGGTGCGGTATCCGAAATCATACTGCCGGACGGTGTGGAGCTTTTAAGCTATCTCTCCACCGATTATGAGCCGATCCCGGCAGACGAGCAGGAGCAGGCTGAAATCCTGCACCAGACATACTCGGAGCAGTCGGCGGCAGCTACCGGCCTGTATGCAAAAGCCTCTGCCGATTTTACGGCGCAGCTGGTCTATACGGATTCGGACGGCAGTTCGCAGTCAAAAGCTATCCATGTACAGATTAGCGAGGATGCTACACCCACACAGATGTATGGCGACACCGGCGATGACGACATTGCCGCTTATGCTGCAGGACCGACCCCGCCGTATGCCACCGGAAAAATCACCAGTATCGCCAAAGAGGGCGGCACATGGCTGATTTGGTTCAACGGTCAGGAAGCCTACTGCTGCAGCCACGGCCTGAACGGCCAGCCCAAGGGCTGCCCCACCTACAGCTTCTCTCATGTGTCCCGTCTTGAACCCGGCCAGTATACGCCGGGCAACCACTATGCAAACCAGGTCAACATCTGGGGTGGTCTTGGCCAGCTGAGTCTGGATACGCTGGATGACCGTCCTGTTGTGGCAAGCCTTGAAGATGATCCTGAAGGCTGTGAAGAACAGCCGGACATCCTTGGCAGTCTTTACGATGAAACCCAGCAGTGGATCATGGAAAACTATCCTGACAGCTACGCAGCGCAGACCTATATTGCTGCTGCAGAAGAACTGGTAAACGGTACAGATGCGCAGTCCGGGGAAAACGGCTACTACACCTACATCTATAACCCGCCCGCAGGGTATGCGTGGCAGGTTGTGGCGCTGGTCGGTGAAGAAATTGCGGGCGGCACTGAGATCCCGGATGTGCCGAGTGTTCCGGAACCGAAGTATTATTCCGCTGCGTGGACAGCTCCTGCGCAAAGCGCCAGCGGAAGCTTTGATTTGACTTTTACCGTCAACACCGACAAGTACCAGCTGAACACGCTGGAAAAGGTGGACGGCGCGGTCATTACCGTTACGCCCAGCCAGACCGGCGGCAGCGTGGACGGCGGCAGCTGGCAGATGAGTCCTGCCGCAGCGCAGACCATTACCACGAGCGGTCACACGCAGGATGACAGTTTTCACCTCAACGGCGGCGATGGTTCTGCCACATGGACGGTTCACTACGAGGTGTCTAAAACCAGCACCAGTACGCTCAGCGGGCAGGAAGGACCGTTCGCCAGCCAAGCCGAAGCGGATGCCGCTGCCGAAGCCGCCAAGAATGCAGCCATCGGGCAGCTGCAGAACGAAGCGCAGGGCATGGTAGATGCCGCTATTGCCTCGGCGCGGGCGCAGCTTGCGAATATTACATTCAGCTATGACGAGGTAACCATCCCGCACGGCTTTGATTCAACGCCCGGTGCGCTGGGCAGCCACCAGACTATTACTGTTCCGGCTAATAGTTCCAATGACTATAAAATGCAGAACGATGAGTGGTCGGTAAAAGTCAGCATCGACAAAATCGACAGCGAAACCAAGCAGCGCATCAAGGGCGATGCCGAGTTTGAGGTTTTCGAGTGGGATACCGTCCTGCAGTGCTATATTCCGGCAGGTGGGTATAACCGGTACAAAGTCGAGCGCCAAGCAGATGGCACCTACAAGGTCATCAACCATAGCAATTATGCCAATGGTTCGGACAATATCTATTACACCCAGCGCAACGAGGGCAAGTTTGTCATCGTGGAGAGCCGTGCGCCCAGCGGATATTACGGCGATTGGACGGATGTGACCAAACCCGGCACGGCAGGCTCTGTGCTGGGTAAGCGGGCGTATGCATTTGAAATCACCAAAGCATTGGACGCCCAGACCATTTGGCTGGGGAACGCGGATTATAACGCCGACATTACCACGGCCAACAGCGGCGGCACCCTTATCGACACCGGTGAGGGCATCGTTACTATCACCTTTGGCAGCCGCAATGCAGATAAGACCTACGCCACAGACCCCACCGGCATTGCCAACAACGAAAATTCCTACACCATGCACGCCAATGCCGACAAGATGCAGAACGACCGTGTCCTCGGCAATATTCTGCTGACAAAAGAGGACCTGGACGCCGCGCGGTATCTGGCTGCGGGCATCAACGGTGACACTACGCTGGAAGGTGCTGTGTACGATCTGTACGCCGCTGAGAATATCACGCAGCCGGACGGCGTGACCGGCATTGTGGACTACAGCAAAATCACCGATGCCAACGGACAACCTATCTGGCACACCACTGTCCTCACCAACGGCGGCTGGGATACCGATTACCTGCCCATCTTGCAGAAAGACCGGCTGGTAGCCTCTGCCAAAATCACAGACGGAAAGCTGGCTTTTGCCAACCTGTACACGGGCCGCTACTATCTGATCGAGCGTACCACCGGGCTGGTACTGCCCATTGACGGAAACGGAAAGCTGTATGTTACCGGGAAGTATCCGTTTTTGAACAAAAAGCTCGAACGCACAGGCAAGTACAGCAGCCTTGCCACTAAGGGCGGCGAGTACACCGACTACATCTACAAAAACCAGTATTCCGCCGTAGCCGAGAGCCGCAAGCTGAACGGTAGCAAGGCGTGGGATGGCTATTATCTTTCCTACGCCAAGGGCTACCTCTGCGATGAGGTCAACCATTACAAAACCCTGACCTATGCAGATGAATCGACCTACCACATCCACGCCAAGCAGGAGAGCCAAGATGAAGTGCTGAAATCTGGTTTTAGTTTGCAGAAGTTGGTTTCGACCACCGGTCAGCCAAGCCCTGCACTGAAATTGGAAGGCGCGGGCTTTACGGTTTACCGCATTTCCAAGTTAAGCAAGGCGGCGCAGTTCAAGCAGAACCCGGATGGCAGCTACGATGCCGCCAGCATCCTATCTGCCTACCGCAAGGACAATTACGATAACGCCACACTAAAATACGATTTCACCGCCGAAGGACAAGCCATCGCCAATATGTACGAGAGCAGTACCGAAACAGTCAACGCCTATAACGCGACCTTGACCGCAGACGGCGACTACGCCAACGGCAAGGGTAACGGATGGATACCCACGGATCAGCCCGCCGAGTATAGGCTGGGAGAAATGTTCACGAACGATGAGGGCATTTTCCGCGTCGAAGGCTTGCCCTATGGGCAGTACCTTGTCGTGGAAACCACCATCCCCAAGGATGTGTTCCAGTGTGATCCGTTTATCGTGACGGTAGACGCCAACAGCCCGCAGAGCCGATTTACAGTTCCCGCGGGCAGCGTCACCACACCCAGCAACGATTATATGACTTTTAACGTGCTGGACGAGGAACTGGAAGGCTATTTGCAGCTCATCAAGACCGACACCGAAACCGGGAAAGCTGTAAAAATCGCAAATACGGCTTTTGCGCTGTATCGGCTGGACGAAAAAGACCGCAAGACCCGCATTTCCATGATCGACCCCGCCAGCGGCAGCGCCGCCAAAAAGACGGATGTGTTCTACACCGATGCAGACGGTCTTATGAAAACACCCGAAAAGCTGCCGCTGGGACGCTATCTCATTGAGGAACTGCAAGGTCCGGAAGGATACTATAACGATCCTGCCTACGCGGTGGAGTTTGAAATCAAATCCGACCGCGTTTGGCAGGTCGTGGGCAATGCCACCAACGACATGGACGAGTACATCGTCACGGAAAAATACTGCAATCATGAAACACTCGGTCAGCTTACCATCCGTAAGCTGGGCAATGTCTTGACCCATTACAAGGACGGTCAGTTCATCTACACGCAGGACAACCTTGCGGGCGCAGTGTACGAAATCCACGCTGCAGCCGACATTGCCACACCAGACCGCCAAGGCACCTACTGGTATAAGGACGGTGACCTCGTTGCCACCGTTACTACTGGCGCAGAGGGGCAGGTGGATGAAGTAAAATTCAGCCCCACCCGCACGCAGGCAACCTATGATTTCCTCACGGTCAGCCATGATGGCACCAAAGGTGAAGTGACAGTAACGCTCCCCTTGGGCAAGTACAGCATTACCGAGGTTCAAGCGCCGTATGGTTTTGTGCTGACCCAGCAGAGCTACACTGTGGAATTCAGCTGGGACAACCAGAAAAATGACATTGTACTGGCGAAAACTATTGTCAGCCACGAGCAGGACGGCGACAAGGAATGTTCGTACAGCATTGTGAATGTCAAGGACGCCTCGGATGCCCACAAGAATGGGCAGACACTTGTGTTTGAAAATGCACGCGTGCTGCCTGTTCCCGAAAAGCCCGGCGATAAAGTCAGCAAAATCGGTGTAGGCATTTACAAGCAAGATTGCGAGGCTCTGACTTATCTGCCCGGCGCGGTGTATGAACTCTACACCGTGGATGACATTTATTCCGCGGACGGTACAAAGCTGCTGGACGCCGGTGCAAAGCTGGCCACCGGCAGCGCCACCAATGCCAGCGGCTTTACTTGGTTTGATGTGGATGTGCCGATCCGCGGAGAATATTACATTGACCCTGCAGGCCCGCGAAGCACCAGCCGCGAGAACAGCGGCAGATACCGCATAGTGGAAATCACCGCCCCTGCGGGTTATCTGCTGGACAGCACCCCTATGGAAGTTTCCTTCACCTATGAAGGTCAGCAAATCGCGTGGCAGGTCGTGGACGCTACGAACACCAACCTGCGCACCAGTGTAGACATTTCCAAGCAGGACATCACTAACGGCAAGGAACTGCCCGGTGCAAAGTTGGAAATCCGTGCTGCAGACGGCAATCTGGTGGAGGGCTGGACTTCCACAAAAACGCCGCACACCGTGCGAGGTCTGGAGCTGGAAAAAGAATACACCCTGACCGAAACCCGCGCCCCGGATGGCTACGCCGAAGCCGAAAGCATCGTGTTCAAGCTGGTGCAGAACGGTACAGAGCAGGTCAATGAGGTGTATGTAAAAACGGACGATGACTGGTCGAAAATGAATGGCTCGACCATTGTCATGCAGGACGCGCCTGTACTTGACATAGACAAAACGGACATTGCGGGCAATCTGCTGCCGGGTGCTACGCTGACGATCCGCGATGCAGACAGCGAAGTTATTGACACTTGGGTGACAGATTACAAAACGCATCGTGTTCCCATCTTGGATGAATTTATCAAGCTGTCGGATGGCAACAAGGAGTACATCTACACCCTGACCGAAGATGCCGCCCCGGCCGGCTTTGAAATTGCCGAATCGGTGCAGTTCAAGGTACAGCAGGCAGACAAAAATGTTTGCCTGTTCGTCCGCGAAAATGCCGATGCCGAATGGATACGCGCTGACAAGCGCCTGATTCAGATGATAGACGAAGCCACGCCCCGCGAGGACACGCCCACACCGCAGCCGACGCCCGCTGTAACCCCGGCGCCTACACCTGCGCCCACGCCGGTTATTACGCCGCACAAGGTGCAGACCCTCCCGCAGACAGGAGATGGTTTCCCGCTGTTGGCTATTGTGGTCGTTTCCCTTGCGTCTGCGACAGGAATCGTGCTGCTGACCGTTAAGCAGAAAAAAGCGCTGAAAGAAACTTCTGATGAGGAGGATGCCGATGAAAGTTCTAATCGTTGAACCCGGAAAATACCCCCGCGAAGCCGACATTGAACACACCCTTGAAGCCGAGCAGGCAGTTGTCGGCGGCACCATCGAGGCAGTGTACCCTTGGCGGGATAGCGCCTGTATCGTCTGTAATGACAACGGCATTGCAGAAAACCTGCCGCTGAACCGTATGCTGGGCGACTATGACATCATCCATGGCACGTTTTTCGTCTGCGGGCTGACCAGCAACGATTTTACTGACCTTACCCCGCAGCAGATGAAGCGCTACGAGGAACTGTACCACGATCCGCAGCTGTTTTTCCTGCTGGGCAAGACCCTGCGCGTGGAACACACCACGCCGGAAGAATATACCCGCGTTATGGCTCCGCCGCCCAAAACAAAAGAATCCCCGGAGCGCTGATATGAATATTACCATCCTAGCCCGCAGCCCGCCTGCGGGCTTTTTTCTTTGTCCGAAATCATCCAACAAGCAAGGAGAAGAACTAATGAACGACATTTTTGAAAACACCGAAACCATGAAAGAAAACGAGCATCCCCGCTTTTACACCGCAGAATCCGTCATGCGCGGCCATCCCGACAAGCTGTGCGACCTCATTGCTGACAGCGTGCTGGACGCCTGTCTGCAGTATGATCCCGCCAGCCGCGTGGCCTGTGAGGTAATGGCAACCCACGGTCACATTGTTGTGGCGGGCGAAATCACGACCAGCGCTAAGCCGGATGTGTTCAACATCGTCCGCGACACCCTGCGGGATGTCGGCTATGACCCGAAGAATTACCAAATTGACTGCTACATCCACGACCAAAGCCCCGACATCGCGGGAGCTGTCGAGCCGGAATTGGCTGAGGGAGAGGACGAGGACACCCTCGGTGCGGGCAATCAGGGCGTTATGGTCGGCTACGCCTGCAACGAAACGCCCGAATATCTGCCCATGCCTGTGGTGGCGGCGCAGCGCCTTGTAACGCTGCTGGAAATCTCCCGCATGACCGGCGTTATCCCCGACATCGGTCCGGACGGCAAGGTGCAGGTCACGATGGAATACAACGGTGATACCCCTGTGCGCATCACTACGGTGGTCGTGTCGGTTCAGCACAAAGAGGATACCGATATTGACAAGCTGGCGGATTTGCTGGACGAATATGTGTTCCCGCTGGCCTTTGACGGTATGCCCGCCGATGACGCGGAAATCATCCTGAACCCCAGCGGTAAGTTTGTGCAGGGCGGCCCGGATGCCGATACCGGCTTGACCGGGCGCAAGCTCATGGTGGACAGCTACGGCACATTTGCGCCCCACGGCGGCGGTGCGTTCAGCGGCAAGGATGCCACCAAGGTGGACCGCAGCGGCGCGTACATGGCGCGTTTTATTGCCAAAAACATGGTCGCCGCCCATCTTGCAGACCGCTGTCAGGTCACGCTGGCGTATGCCATTGGGGAAAAAGACCCTGTCATGGTGGATGTGAATACCTTCGGCACCGGCATCTGCGAGGATGACTGTTTGGCTGCCGCGGTGCGCAAGGCGTATGACCTGACCCCTGCGGGCATCATCAAGCAGTTGAACCTGCTGAACCCCATTTACAGCCGCACGGCGGCGGGCGGTCACTTCGGGCGCGAGGATTTTCCGTGGGAAAATGTTGAACATATGAGTGACCTCGCCGCTTACATTGTGTAATTGCCGCGCGTCTGTAAAGAACAAATTGATGCCGCCAACCGGATGACGGCAATCGAGTTCCTGCGGCGGTATAGACCCGGTTCGCTGGTGAAAAGCAGCGCGCGGGGCGAGTACCAGCTTGCGGAGCATGACAGCTTCAAGATAAACGGCGAATCCAGTGTCTGGCACTGGAAAAGCCGCGACATTGGCGGCAAGTCGGCGCTGAAATATTTGATTTATGTGGAAGGTGTACCGTTCGTAGAGGCGGTGCAGCTGTTATGTGAGGAAAGCCCGGCGTACATCCCTGTGCAGCATGAAGCGGTGGAGCGCGAGCGTCCGCCGTTTCGTCTGCCGAACTACGCGCCGAATAATGACCGTGTAGCGCGGTATTTACTGGGACGCGGCATCTCACTGCCTACCATCCGGTACTGTATTGAGAGAAAAATTCTGTATGAAAGTGCAGAATACCACAACTGTGTTTTCTTGGGCAAAGACCCACAGGGCGTGCCGAAATATGCGGCTCTGCGCGGTATTTATGACTATGGGAAACCATTCAAGCGCGAGGCCCCCGGCAGTCAGAAACAGTACGGATTCTGCATCCCGCCGATGCAGCCCGGCACCACCGTGGCCGTGTTTGAAGCCGCCATAGATGCCATGGCAGAGATGACGCTCTGCGGGGATGCTGCAGACAAGTACCGTCTGTCGCTGGGCGGGGTCTCGTCCTCCGGCAAAGAGCCGCTGGCGTTACAGGAGTTCCTGCGCCAGCACCCGGAGATCACCACGATAGAACTGCGGCTGGACAACGACGCCAAAGGGCGCATGGCGAGTGTCGGCATTCAGAACCTTTACCGAGAAAAGTATCAAGTTTGCGACCTGCCGCCCAACATCGAGAATGGAGATTACGCTGATATGGCAAAAAACAACCTGATGGCAAGAACTGCCGCCCACCGCGCGGCGCCTTGCCGATAGAGAGAAATCAACATGAAAGTTAGAAATCGTTCGCCCACTTATAGGGCATAAACAGGAGGTAAATCGTTATGGCTGTGTTCCGTGTACAAAAAACGCAAAATTATACCATTATGTCCAACCATCATCTGCGCAACAAGGCTCTTTCGCTCAAGGCGAAGGGGCTTTTATCTTTAATGCTGTCCCTGCCTGAAGATTGGGATTATACCACGCGCGGGCTGGCGTCCATCTGCAAAGAGGGCGTGGACAGCGTGTGTGCCACCGTGCGCGAGTTAGAAGCAGCGGGTTATATTATCCGCCGCCGCATCCGCGACAAGAACGGCCAGATGCGGGGCATGGAATACACGGTTCTGGAACAGCCGCAGCCCCCGGAACAGGACGAGCCGAACTGTGCCCAACCAAAACAGGCAGAGCCTAAACGGGAAAAGCCTGCACAGGAAAATCCTGCACAATTAAATACTAAAGAAATAAATAAAGAAGAAACAAATAACGTATCGAATCCTATCCGCGCGGCGGGCCAGCGGACAGAGTACCGCGCCCTGCTGCTGAAAAATATCGAGTATCCAATCCTTGCGCAGAACAATCCGATGGATACGATGCGATTGGATGAACTGGTGGAGTTGATGCTGGATGTGGTTTGTTCCAAGCGGGCGGCTATCCGCATTTCGGGTGAGGAAATGCCTGCAGAAGTAGTAAAATCTCGATTCCTAAAATTGGGCGCAGAACACATCCAGTATGTTCTGGACTGTCTGAAAGACAACCCGCCCCGCATCCGAAACATCAAGCAATACTTACTGGCAGCGCTCTACAACGCGCCGCTGACGATAGAAAACTACTATGCCGCACAGATTGACTACGACCTGTGCGGCGGAAAGAGGTGACATGATTTGCAGATGAAATTTTATTCTCCCTTAACTGCGGACTTTTTCCCGAATGACACCGAGGATTTGGACGATGACTACAGCGAATACGAAGGGTGCCCGCTGGACGGTCATGACCTGCTGCAATATGCCGATGCTGTTGATGAGGCTGTGAAAAAGGACATTGCAGATTTCAACGGCGACCTGATGCAGTATTACCACGAGGACGATTTCGTCCGCCGTAAAGTGGTAAGTGCAGTGCCGTCTGTGGAAATTTGCGGCAACAAACTGTGCGGGTGCATGAACGTGGAATTGCGGGAACCCTTGAACGAGGGTGAGCAGGCGGCTCTCTGCGACTACATTTCCGGTCAGTACAGCGATGGCTGGGGCGAGGGCTTTGAGCAGCGGGAAATCGATGTTGGGGACGGCAAGCTGTATGTCCATTTCTGGCAGGATCACGATTTTGAACTGAAACGCGATGTGCCGGATATGACAGAGTTCAAAAAACTGCTGAACCGTCCCAAGAAGCCCAAGATGCAGCTGATTGGGCAGGACGGCAACATTTTCGCCATCATGGGTCGCGCATTCCGGCTGCTGAAAAGCAGCGGGCAAGGTGACAAAGCCAAAGAAATGCGTGACCGCGTTATGTCCTGCGACAGCTACCAGAAAGCACTCAGCATCGTTTCCGAGTATGTGGAAACTGAACTGTCGCCCAGCCCTACGCCCAAGCGTGACCGGGGTGATGCCAGATGAAGAAATACGAGATCACCGACATTGCCCATCCCGACAATCCCAACCTGCACCGCATCCGCGCGGTGACGGACTTAACCGAGAATGTCCTTGCCGGGATGCTCGGCGGCTATGTGGAAAGCCGCGATAACCTCGACCAAGCTGGTCGCGCGTGGATTTCAGCGGATGCCATCGCCTGTGAAAATGCAGTTGTCTGCGGCGATGCAGTCCTTACAGATCATGCCGTTGCAAAGGGCTGCGCCTATGTCGGCAAGAACGCCACCGTAATGGGGGATGCCACTGTGCAGGATGATGCCATCGTATGCGGCGGGGTCATTATGGGAAAAAGCTGTGTCTGCGGTTATGCCGTGATTCGGCAGGATGAGCAAACCTTGTGCGCACCGACTATTGACGGCAGCGCCCGTGTATATGGCGAAATCTCCGGCAATGTAGTCTGCCGCGGCAATGCCGTTGTTCTGCCCGGTACCAAGCTCGACAACAGGACGCAGGACTGCTTTGTACTCGAAGATGACCGTGTTTCTGTGCAGACGGCCAGCCGGACACCGCCCCCGAAAGAACCCCGTACCCATGATTTTGAACGATAAGAAAGAAGGATGCCTTTGACGAACACTCCCGAAACGCTCAACATTCTCAATCCTGACTTCCGGATGCCCGAGCACTGCGGCGGTGACCGCTGGTCGATTTTGCATGGGGATTCCCTGCAGATCATCCGCCAGTTTGAACCGAACAGCTTCGATGCCATCATCACCGACCCGCCTTATGCCAGCGGCGGCAGCAGCCAGACCACCAAAAACCGCAGCACCAGCGAAAAGTACAGCAGTATGAGCAAGGACAAAGCGCTGCCCGACTTCGACAGCGACCAGATGGATCAACTGAGTTGGATGTTCTGGACGGCGGCATGGCTGCAGGATGCCCGCCGTATTGCCAAGCCCGGTGCGCCCGTCTGCCTGTTCATCGATTGGCGGCAGCTGCCCGCCATGACGCTGGCTTTGCAGTGGGCGGGCTGGACCTGGCGCGGTGTGGCGGTGTGGGATAAAGTCGCCAGCCGCCCGCAGAAAGGACGCTTTCGTCAGCAGTCCGAGTACATTGTGTGGGGGTCGAACGGCAAAATGCCGCTTGAGAGAAATGTTGGGTGTCTGCCGGGCGTGTTCCGATACCCGAACCCGCAGAACCGCATCCATGTCACCGAAAAGCCCTTGCCGCTTATGCGGGATGTGGTGCAGATCTGCGAGCCGGGCGGGCGCATCCTTGACCCATTTGCCGGGGCAGGCACCACCGTGCTGGCCGCTGTGCAGGAAGGCTATGAGGCTGTCGGCATCGAAATGTCGGATGCCTACTTCCGCCGTAGCACCGAACGGCTGAAAACTGCCCTTGCAGCCGATGAAAATGCCGAGTGAATCAGTTCTGATTCACTTTTGACCGCCTACTTAAAAATAGTGAATCAAATCTGATTCACTCCCCAAATGAGAAAGGATTGAACCGATATGAAACGACCCTGGGCTTTTATCTGCGCCAGTGAGGGCGCAACCTCCAAACATCTCCGCAATTATTGCCGTGAAGTGTACCTGCTGGGCTACCTGCCGGTATGCCCTAAATTACAGGATAGTCAGTATTTGGTGCTGGAAGATGCCGTGGAACGCAGTGAATACACCGCCATTGTGCGGGATAAGCTGCTGCGTTGCCCGATGCTGGTGGTCTGCAGCCGCAATCAGGACGCTACCACCAACGCACAGATCGGTTTGGCGCAGAAATACAACCGTATTGTCACAACCTTGGACGGTTTGAAGAAAGCCGTTTCGGAGGGCGATGACCTTGTGTCATGAACCGTTTTGCGGGGTGCTGTGTTTGGCAAGCATAGCGTTTGGATATCCAAACGCACCTTTGGGGTAATCCCCAAACCCCCGCTATGCGCAGACGCGACCATGTGATTCCGTTGCGGCTGAACGAGCGCGAGTACCGCCATCTTTGTGAACAGGTCAAAACAAGTGGATTATCGCGCGAGGAATACCTGCGCTCCCTTATCTTGGACAAAGAAATCCATCCGCGCCCCTGCACACATCATGGGGAACTTGTGCGGAAAATTTCCGGTTTGTGCAACAACGCCAACCAGCTTGCGCACCGCGCCAACAGCACGGGCGTGGCGGGGCAGCAGAGCGTGGACGAGATGACGCGCATTGCCAAGGAAGTCTGGCGTCAGATAAAAGAGAACTACTAGGAGGCTCTATGAAATATGGCTTACACATCCGTGATCCCTGTCCGCCGTTTGGATCGGGCGGTGAAGTATGTGATGAACAAAGAAAAGACCACAGCGGTATCCTTGCAGGACGCATTGGACTATGCCACCAACCGCGACAAAACAGAGCAATCTTGCTTTGAAAGCTCGTATGCCTGCACGCTGGAAACCGCCTTTGCCGATATGCGCCAAACCAAGGAGCGCTGGCATAAGCTGGGCGGTGTGCAGGGATACCACCTTGTACAAAGTTTTGCTGCAGGCGAGGTCACACCGGAACTTGCGCACCGGATTGCAAAAGAACTTGCAGACCGTGTGCTGGGCGGGCGGTATGAATATGTCATCGGCACACATTTGAACACTGACCACATTCATTCGCATATTGTCTGGAACTCGGTCAGCTGTGTGGATGGCAAAAAGTATCGCAGCAACTATAAAAGCTATGTGACGGAAATCCGCGCGGTATCAGATGAACTTTGCCGAAAATATAAGCTGTCCGTCATCGACACCGAAAACTCTAATCATGTGGCAAAGCCCTACGCCGAATGGTTGGCGGAGAAAAACGGTCAGCCCACATGGCGCACCGCCATCCGACAGGATGTGGACGAAGCGATTCAACAAAGCCTTACATGGCGGCAGTTTCTTAACGCGCTGGAACGCAAAGGGTATGAAGTCCGCATGGGGCGCAAGTATCCCGTGTTGCGCCCACCCGGAAAGGAGCGCTTTGTTCGATTCAAAACGCTGGGCAAGAGGTATACCCCCGAAGCTATCCAGACGCGCATCCTGTATCCACGAACCTACCGCCCGTATGTAGAAAATACCCCTGCCGTTCAACATGGTCGCCTACGCAGCGGGGAGAAACCCCGCCGCAAGCTGACCGGGCTGCGGGCGCTGTATTATCGCTATCTATACGAATTGGGCGCACTCCCCCGCAAGCCGAGCCGCCCCAGCTATGCCGTGCGGCAGGATGCTTACAAGTTAGACCAGCGCATCCGGCAGATGGAGTTTTTATCTAAGAACAACATTGACACGCTGGCACAGCTGGAAACTCACCGAAAAGCCCTGCAAACAGAAATTGGGCAGTTGCAGACAAAGCGTAAGCAACTACCCAAAACCGATGATGTACAATTGCAATGTGAATCGGTCCACACCGCCCTAAAACAGCTTCGCCAAGAGGAACGGCTCTGCCGCAAAATCGCAGAACACTCCCTAGAAGTGCAGCAACACCTCACCGAGGCCCGCCGTGACCGCGCTGCGCAACAACAGCGCGAACAGGAACGTGCGCGTGACCTCCGCCCCGATATTACAACACGTTAATCTGTAAGACCCAGCAGCCAATCCCGTGCATTGATGCGGCGAATGCCGTCATACTGTTCCTCCGGGTCATCGTCCATCGTAAGAATATATTTGGGGTAGTGGTCGCGGATGGACAGCAAGGGTCGCAGCTCCCGCTGCAGGGTGTCCGCATCACGAACGGAAAGCGCCACTTGGTAATAGAAGGTATTGTTGCCGTTCATTGCCACAAAATCGACCTCGAAAGAATCGACCTTTCCGACATACACGTCATAACCGCGCCGCAGCAGTTCCAGATAAACAACATTTTCCAGAATGTGCCCGGCATCGGTATTGCGTTTGCCAAGCAGCATAAATCGCATACCGATATCTACGACATAGTATTTTCCCAAGGTTTTCAGATACTGCTTACCCTTGACATTATAACGCTGTGCGGGATAGATAATGTAGCTTTCGATCAGCGCATCAAGATAGCGTTCGACGGTCTTTACATCAACTTTTCGCCCTTCGGATGTCAGGGTGTCTGCGATTTTCTTGGAGGAAAGCGGACTGCCGATGTTGTCAAAAATATAGCGCAGCACACTTTTCAACATCAACGGATCGAGGATCTTTCTTCGTGTCAAAATATCTTTTACGACGATCGTGTTGAAAATGCCATCCAAGTAATCCCGAATCTCGTTCGGATGCCCCTTAAGTTCCAGCGCATAGGGAAAGGAACTGTTTTCCAGATATTCGGTATATTTTATTCCGCGATCTTCCATACTGCCGGTACTCTGCATATATTCCTTAAAAGAAAGCGGCAGCATTTCGATTTGCACATAGCGCCCGGAAATAAGGGTGGCTATTTCACTAGACAGCATATAGGCATTGGAACCTGTGACGTATATATCTACATTTTTCTTGATATACAAGCTGTCGATCACTTTAGGAAAATCCGTGACGTGCTGTATCTCATCCAGAAAGATGTAAGTCATCTTTTCTGGAACAAGACGGTCTTTCAGGTAAGCGTACAATTTTCTATAGTCGGTAAGTTCCTCAAAATCCATATCCTCAAAATTGATGGCAATAATTTGGTCTTGTTCGACGCCATTCTGCAGCAGCCAATCTTGGTACATTTCCATCAAAACAGACTTTCCGCAGCGGCGGATACCTGTTACGACTTTGATGAGTTGCTTGTCCTTAAACGCAATCAGTTTATTCAGGTATTCAGTTCTGGTAATTCGCATAATAAACCCTCCGCATCTTTTAATGATAGTATACGCCAAAAAGTGAAAAAAGTCACGAGCTTTTTGGAATCGAATCCAAATAATTCAAGAAAGAAGGATGTATATGAATTATTCAAACAAAGAATATGTTGAACACCTTCGCCGCAAGTACCCGCCCGGTACACGGCTGCAACTTGGCTGCATGGAAGATGAGTTTCCCGTGCCACCCGGTTCTATGGGCACGGTGGAATGTATCGACGATGCTGGGCAAATCCATGTAGATTGGGACTGCGGGCGCAGCCTTGCGCTTATTCCCGGCGTGGATTCGTTCAGCCGCTTGCCCTCACCCAAAGAAAAGGCCGGTGATGCCAGATGAATTACGGCTCCGAACCTGCGGATCAGGTCGTCCGCTACTCGCTGGAGGGTGCGGAGTTTGCCCTGCGCATCTCCGGCACCGCTGCGAAAAACTTCTTTATTTTTGCCCAAGCAGTGCTGCACGACAGCAAAAAGACCCACGGCAAAACGCACCTTATCCGTCTGCTGAAAGAACAGAAGCCCCTGAGATTTTTCACGGTGGACAAGTACGATATGCGCGCCTTTGCCCGTGCGGCAAAATCCCACGGCCTGCTGTTCTGCCCCATCCGTGACAAGATGGACCCCGACCACATTGAGATCGCTATTTTGCAGGACGATGCTTCCAAAGCGAATCGCATTATTGAAAAACTGCAGTTGGATGTTGTGGACACCGGGACGGCAGAACTGGTCGATGCTGTGCAGCAGAATTTGGAAAATGCAGCCCCCAACCACGAGGACACGCCCACCGTGGATTTTCCTCTGGGCTCGGAGAACGCCAGTCCGTCCGAGCCTTTCTCCGACAGCAGCAAATCTTTTGCAAACTCGCCGTCGCCGCGCGCCGATCAGCTTCGAGCCAAGGGTGAGCGCCCCAGCGTGCGCATGGAACTGCAGGATATTACCGCCTACCTGCGAAACCGAGCAGAGGCGCCCAAAGACCGTATGCCCAAGCTGCCGGTAAAAATCCGGCGCAAGGAAAAGGTGCTGTAAATGTTTTCTGTTTGTTTTCAAATGACGGATAGCTATTTGACCATGCTTATGGTATGTTGGCGATAGGAGGTGCAAAAGCAATGACAGAACGTAAAGTTAAACTTGACCGTGCCAACAAAAGCATCCTGCTCCGGGCGCTGGGTGATGTCTACTACGGACAGCGCGCCCACGGCGGCAGCACCGAAGTAACTGGGCGGCTGATCCTTCGAGTGAACGATCTGCCCGCAGGCGGCAAGCTGACGCTGTCAGCGGCAGAGTATTGGCTGGCAAAAGCCGCCCTCAACCAACTGCGCACCCAGCGCTTGGCAGAGGGCGGGTACACCGATGCCGTGGATGACGCGCTGATCCGACTGCTGCACGCCCACACGCCGCTGTTTATCTGGTGAATCCGGCTATGACATGGGAAAAATTCTGGTCGATCATTGACCGGGTCCGCGCCCAAGCGGATATGCAGGATGAAGCGTCCGTGAACCAGTTCCTTTGCACGGAACTCATCAACTTGCCGCAGGATGAACTGCTCGGCTTTGATTGCGCATGGCAAAGTTATCGCAATAAAGCCAACTTTCCCAAAATGGTCGCGGCGGCCTGCATCATCAATGACGGCAGTTCGGATGACAGATTTACCGATTTCCGTAACTGGCTGATTATGCAGGGGTACGATGCTTATCGGCAGGCGCTGATTGATCCCGATAACCTTGCGGCGCTCAACATTCCATTCCGAGATACTGAGTGGATGGGATGCGGCAATGTGGCGTTGTATGCTTATGCAGGGCAGAAGCTACACACCTATTTTGAGAAAGCGGGTATCACTGCTGAACTGCACCGAAAGTATCCAACCCTGCTGAAATCGTCTGCCGATTTACATCAGGCAATCATGCAGGAGCAGCTTGCGCCGTGTCGTGCGCCGGAAACCGAATGGGAACGACAAATGCTGCGAACGGAAGTCAAGCACTACATAGATACCAGTGGGCTGGCGTACAGCTACAACGAATTCTATACTCAAAATATGCCGGATAAGGTTGCATGGAAAACGCTGCAAAGCGATTTGTTTGCAAATCTGCCGCAAATCAAGGCGGAACGTATGCCGCAGGACTTTTCCGTAGTTTTGCCGAAGTTGTGGAGAAAACGTCAGGCATGGGATGCCGAGCGTACAAAACGCCCGCCCCATCGCGGCGAAGAAAGGTAGCCTACCAC
>OLGZ01000841.1_pt1 | contig 21241 bp, 19 predicted proteins | sample 1605981 | NCBI WGS metagenome assembly OLGZ01 (sample SAMN03283291) | human gut metagenome | biome: human-associated habitat; material: feces | host: Homo sapiens | place: Peru | collected 2012 | reverse complement strand
AGTATTGGGAAATTGAGTAGTGCTTTGCAAGAAAAATAATCATATGAATCTGCCTAACCAGCAATTCATAAACACCCTGAATTTTTAGGAAAGCGCACGCCCAAAAATCTGGATTACCTTGCCATAGACTGTCAATGGCAAAGGGCAATGGTTGACAGAAAACATAATATAAAAAGAAAGAAGGATAATCGTATGAAAAAATCTCGTATTGCTAGCTCCATGACAATAATGATCGTTCTTGTTGCGATTATCGCATCCCTGGCTGTTCCTGCTTATGCAGCAGATTTCGATTTCTCGTATATTGACTGGTCAAAATCCGAGAAAACCTTTACCGTCTATTCTGGCGCAAGCAATAAAAAGTCATATAACGGTCAAGAAGCAACGATTAAGGGAACTAGTGTAGAGTGCGATAGTGCCACCAACGGGTGGGGCTTCCGGGTGGTATATAAGGGAACTGGCAGCAACCCGGTTGACATTACACCGTCTGGATACAGGGATGTCACCCTGCGCACCTATTGGCTCAACGGAAATTACACCATCCATCCGCAATATAAGAGCAGATACGGTGGCAAAGGCACATACCATTACGTGGCAGCCCGTTTGGATGATGAGTCCGCCGACGGAGAGTACACATTCAGAGGAGCATTTAATTCCGACTATACGTAACGTTTTTTAACCGTACAGGGGCAGTATATAATGCTGCCCCTGTACTTCAAAGGGGTACAATATGCACAGAAAAGCGTTCCTTTTACTAGCAGGAATTCAGATTGTTGCTTGCCTGTCGGCCTGTGCGCTGCATAAACCGGCAGAAGAAACGGTGCCTTGGATATCTTCTGATACGACATTGGACTCCGGGCAAGACAAGGCAGATCTCACAGAAACGCAGATTGTTTCTGTGGTTAAAAATGAGAAAATAGGCGAGAGAAGCCTTCAGATAGATGCGGAAGTTGTGATTCCAGAGCTGCATACGATGAAAAATATCAAGTTAGGTGCGAATACGGAAAAACGGAATCTACTTGCTGAGGACTGGATTTTGTCGAAGGCACCTGGGACGAAATCGGTAAGCTCTGCGTTTCAAACTGTGTGGGAAGTGGAAGCGGAAGGCACTTTTCATGAAACACTCTGTATAGATACAGATAGCATAAGAGTCAACTATCTAAATGTGGCAAATGACATAAACAGTGATATTATGGAGGAAGAAGAAATGTCTTCATTTTTCCCCCATTACATCACCCAGGAGCACCCACCGCTACTGAACATTTCGGCGGAGGAGGCGGCAGAAGAAGCCTCCCAAATTTTAGCGCAGTATTCCTGCTTTACCTATTCGCCATGGAATATTGTCGCTTATAATGCAGAAAAAGAGGGGGGATCTGGCGCATATCGTATGAAACTTCAGCCACTGTACAATGGTGTTCCAGTATTTGACCAATATCGGCCAGACAGAGATGAGCATGTACAAAGTGCGAAAATTACAACTTGGATGTCTGCCGAGGGAATGTTCAGCTTTCAGGGAAACCTTCTTCTGAAAGAAATCGGAAAAACAGATATAGCGCAGGCACTTTCACTGGAATGCGCTGTTGAAAAGCTAATAGAGGATTTCTCGATTTATGCGATTGGAAAATCGGTATATGTTACAGGAATTTGCGCTGGCTTCTATTTGCAAGGGACTTCAGCGGATAATACATGTACACTGATTCCCGGATGGGCATTTGAATGTCGCGACTCCGCAGAAAAATCAAGCCATGAGCGGCAATATACCTGCTTTTATGATTTTGAAAGTGGAAAGTTACATTTGCTGGAATACTGAGGAGTTTGTATGTATAAATATCATCTTCTCCGCATTGACTTAAAGCGTGTTTTCACCAATCCCCGAATATATATTTCGATTTTTATTTCATCGGCAATCCTGTTGCGGCCACTGATAGGAACCATTTCTGGTGGCGGAGCCGGAACATTTTTGACACTTCAAACCCTGCCTTTTGGCCTAAGCGATTATTCACCGTTTGCGGCAATTTTCTGCGTACTTCCCTTTGCGGACAGCTTTTGTGAGGATTATAATTCTGGCATAGCTATGCCGATTGTTCAACGTATTGGAGTTAGGCGATACGCCCTTGGACGCTGCGCATCCGTTGCCCTATCCGGTGGAATCACAATGGGATTCATTGTGTTGATCACACTGAGCACATGCTTCGTCCTATCCAGTGAACCAGATACCTTTGAAAGTGTTCGCTTTTGGATTGAAGGGAATAGCCTTTGGTATCGTATGAATTTGCTTTTTCGGTTTCATGGCTTGGGTGTAATGGGATACCGAGTACTGTTTGGATTCTTGTTCGGGTGCGTATGGGCTATGGTTGGTCTGACAATATCGACTCTGGTGGTTAATCGGTATATTACATATGTCGCTCCGTTTGTAATCTATCAGGCGGGGTGGTTCTTGATAAAAGGAAACTTGAATCCGGTTAAGCTTCTGCGAGGAGATTATGCGCCATCCGTGTTCTACGTGGTTTCCATTCAGCTTGCCGTCATCGGAATTTGTTGTGTATTTTCATATTTACACATCAGGAAAAAGGTGATTGTATGAGATGGCTTAGTATGTCGCTTGCAAATAAATACCTGTCCTGGCTGAATAGTCTGCATGTACTCGCCGCATTTCTCGTGGAAATCACACTGGCCGTTTACTTTGAAGCGAGGCTACTTAATTATAGCAATGAGTTGCGGAATATGCTCCAGATCTGTGAACCCTATGTGTATATCACATCGGATCCAAAAATGTTTGGTGCGGTGATGTTAGGCGGTGTGTTGTTGCTATCTGATGCCCCGTTTCTTACCCCCTTAAGTCAGTATGAGATGCTACGGATTGGGAAAAAGAAATGGGTAGGCAGTCAAATTTGCTATATTTTTTTGACGAGTTTCCTATATTTCATCATACTGCTTTTTAGCACAGCGGTTGTTGGCAGTTTTGGGTGCGGTGTGTACTTTATTGGTGGCTGGAGCGATACTATGGAAATTCTGTCCTTCACAAACCCAAGTGCTGCGGCAACCAACTTTCAACTTGGATTTAATGCTCCGGAAATGCTCCAAGCCGTAAGCCCCGTTGCGGCAGCTTTGGAGGGAATCTTCTTCCAGAGCCTTTATCTGGGGATGATTGGCTTGTTAATCCTTTGCGTCAATATGAACACCAGCCAGAATTATGGCTGGATTGTCGGAAGCGTACTTCATTTTATGGGATATCTGATTTATGCCAACAGCGGATTTGGAATGCAATCGAAGTACTCCCTACTATGCTGCGTGATACCTAAGTTCCACTATATACCAAGTATGGGTATGCCGGGTATATATTGTTTCTTTCTTTTGTTTACCCTCATTTGGATTGTTGCGCAAGTCTGCATCCGAACCGCGCACCGAATAGAACCATTTCTTTGAAAACCCGCAATTTACCAGCAGGGTGAGAAGGATGTGATAAAATGCTCGGATATATCCTGTGTCTGCCAAAATGGCTATTGATCTGTTTGGTGCTTGCAATAGCATTTTCTTTTCCGTTGAGCCAGGAGGCTATTTTTGAGGGTATTCCCCTGGCTGAGCTGACGGGAGAAATAAATTTGACCCTAGTAGGCAAATGGACAGCATTGTGCGGTATTCCCTTATTGGCAAATGGCGTGATACTGGAAAGAAGCCGTCAGGTGGAGCTTTTCTCAAGAATGAGAGTAAAAAAATGTCGGTTGCAATTGAGAGTAGTTGTTGCGTGCGTGACCTGTGTTGTAGTCTGGGCAGTATGTGTATTCATCGCTACTGTTTGGCGACTGGGGAGCGGAAAAGGATTGCCATCCTTTCAATTGCTTCTCCCCAATTTACTGTTGTGGGATGCAATTGGGCTTGTCAGCTACGCATGGAACCAAAGAGCAACTTGGTCAGGCTGTGTTTCGATTGCGTTAATTAGCGGTAGTTGCTTGATTGGACTTCGCTTCCCCCAGTGGCTACCTTACCTCCCAAGTACCTGGGGTATGCTGTCATTGGCAATAGTCTGTGATGAATATGGTGGTTTGCCATTTATGTCTACGGCGAGCTTGATATTAGCTGCCGTGTGCTATTTTATCTACATAGTCTACGAGGAGAATCAGAATGGGAATGATTGAAATTAAAAATGCCGGAAAGTGCATTCACGGCGTATGGATTTTCCAGAACGTATCAGCTTCCTTTTATCCTGGGACGATTTACGGACTGATTGGCCACAACGGCTCAGGTAAGACTATGCTTTTGAAGAGCATTTGCGGTCTGTGTCGTTTGACGGAAGGAAACATTTCAATAGATGGGAAGCAAATTGGGAAAGAAATTGATATTCCGGATTCCCTTGGGGCAATTATTGAAGTTCCCGGTTTTTTACCGAATGTCAGTGGCTTTTCAAATCTTCAATATCTGGCAAGAATGAGAAATCAAATTGGCGATGATGAAATATGCCAGGCAATCCGAGCTGTCGGACTTGATCCCAGCAGCCGCAAACGTGTGGGAAAATATTCCCTTGGTATGCGGCAGCGTTTGGGGATTGCGCAGGCCATCATGGAGAATCCCGATATTTTACTGCTCGATGAGCCTATGAATGGTCTGGATATCCAAGGCGTAGATGATGTGAAAGCATTGCTTTGTAAATTGCGAGAAAGCGGAAAGACGATTGTTCTTGTAAGTCATCATCTGAACGATATCGACGAACTATGCAATGTTGTGTACAAAATGGAGGGAGGAAATTTGGTAAGGAGTCGCGGATAAGAGATTCACTCCACTGGTGCGATATAAGATTTTCTACTATTCGATGACCAGGAATACCTCGTTTTTGAGGCTAAGCAAATGGGAAACAAAGAGCTTGCTATGATAAATATACCCTACTTAGAATATACGACCCTAAATTCCTTGCAATTTTGCGCCAATAATCCGCACTTTTGATTGAGCTATTGAAAAGAAACCGAAGGCGTGTTATTTTTTCGACAAAAGGAGGTGAAACGCTATGAAAAGCAAAAAAGCCTGATTGCAGTCGTAGCTAAAAAAGGCTGCAAAAACCTATTCGTTATGGCGAAGAGTACAATACTGATGATGGCTGATTTGGATCAGCCGCTCTTTCGCACCCTTCCTATATATTTTGACCGAACCTTCTATCAGATCAATATCGTCCGCATGTAGGGAACACAACTCAGATATTTGTATGCCAGTCGCAAATAAAAGTTCAAGAATAGCAACGTCCCGTATAAGTACACGATGGGCATATGTTGACTTGTTGCGGCATGGTTGGAGGCTGTAAAGATACGTTAGAAGTTGATCGATGGTTGCGAGTGGGATAGTTCGAGGAAGAAGAGCTGGTTCCCGCAGTTTAATTCGCATATGAGAAAAGGGATTATCAGGCAGTGCTCCTTCAAATGAAAGATAGACGAAAAAAGCTTTCAGACTTGCAATTTTGCGCTTTACACTTCGTACCGCATAACCATCATGCAGCCAAGCAATGTAGCTCTGTATGTTTTCTTTAGAGAATGGGGCCGCCTGCATGGAGGAAAAGTATATAAACTGGCTAATATCCTTTTTATAGGCTTTGAGCGTATGCGCGTTGAGTGCTTTCTCATATTGACAGTGATCCAAGTAGGAGTCCAGCATGGCCTCCATTTTTTCTTTATCCATAAAAATGCGTCCTTTCCTTGTTCTTGAAGAAGTATTATAGCATACGGCAAGGAAATATGACGGAATAGAGAAAATAACAAAATTGTCGATAGAATAATGTTGCACTTTGGCTAAATATGATGTAAAATGTAGACATTAAATACAGGATAATTCCTTATTATCTATATCTTAGAAACTAACTTTAGGGGAGTGAAGACGGAATCAGCATCTAATTATGTTATTAAGCAACTTTAACGAGTTCTGTAGTACTATCCCATCATAAAGTGTAATGCACCATTTGATCATACTGTTTTTCGGAATTCTCTTCTTTCGAAATTTGAAAAGCAAATACCTTGATTATGACAGCATAATCCATGAGATTATGGACAGCTATACTCCAGCAGATATGCTTGCCGATGGATTAAATAATTTACGAGATAAGCTGCTGGAAGTACCTGATGCTAGAAAATTTGATAGACAGTTTACGCAGTTTCCATCCGCAATTATGGCTAGAATAAAAACGGAATATAGTGCTCATCAAGGTATTAAGCTTCAAATTACGGATGAAGTTGTTTTTCGATAAACATCGTGCTATGGCTTTGACAAGGATGACGATATGTATAAAGGGGAGAAGGTAGTTTATGCGCACGGATGGCTTTGGGGAATTTGGTAATCTAAATGACGATAACATTCCGGAATATGTAAAACATTTACTAGAGGAGGGACACTATACGGGTAAACAAAAAAAGTATATTTATCAGATACCTTGGAAAGAAACTACTTGTCCGGAAATTGAGATTGAGCAGGCGAGGGAAATCCTCGATTCCTCTCATTTTGGCATGTATGATGTCAAGCAGCAAATCTTAAGGTATCTTGCCTGCCAGAAACATTTAGGGACTGCTTATGGAGATGTATTGCTGCTTGTTGGGCCCCCAGGTGTTGGAAAGACATCTATTGTAAAAGCAATTGCTTCTTCTATGAATAGACCTTTTATCAAAATTCCACTGGCAGGAGTCAGTGATGCAGGTCCTCTGCGTGGTTATGACACGAACTATAAAGACCCAAAGCCTGGTCTTATTGTTGAAGGATTGATAAAATCCAAAACAATGTGTCCGCTAATACTACTCGATGAGATTGACAAATTAGGTGGGTCTGCATCAAATGGTTACCCAGAGCATGTACTGCTTCATATACTAGATGGTGACCGTACAGAGTTTACAGACGATATGATTGAGATACCTATAAATATCTCTAATATCGTTTTTGTGGCTACAGCCAATTCTACAAAAACCGTTTCTCCCATTCTTCTAAATCGCTTTGAGACGATCCGACTCAATGGATATACAAGAAGTGAAAAAATTAAAATCGCTACTGATTACATTATCCCAGAGCTAATTACTGAATACCGAGTTGAGGAATTCGGCTTGATTTTTACTACCAAACTAATCGAACACTTGGTTGACATTCACGCACATGATTCAGGTATTCGCTCACTGAAGCGTAGCCTAAAAATGTTGATCGAGGCAATCGTTATGATTCACTATACTGGTGGAGAACTTCCTACTAATATAACGATTGCGGAGTATCGACGAATTATGCAGGTTGGTGTACCAAAAGCTAAGCGTTCTGCCAAGAAAAATAAACAAATACCCAAAATTGATTATAACTATTAGGAGGTAAGTTATGCCCATTTCGTTTGATGCAGATTTTTGGCTTATTGCAACCCAAGCTCTAGGTGCAATTGGCACAATTGCATCGGTACTGTTTGCGATTTACTCGTATCGTAAAGCGCAAAACAATGTAGCTCTACTTGAGGTAAAGCGTTGTGTTTGGAAAATACCCATTATTTGCAACGACATTAACTTGTTGCTTTCGGAACCTTTCTTTGCAGCATTGGGAAATAGTATCGCTGATGAACTAAAGAAGCTCCTCGAAGAGGGACAATCACTTGAGGATTATTCCCAGTTTTTACTGAACGATGACAAGTCCCACAATTATAAGGCTCAAGCTATCTATTCTGGACTGAAACGTTGTGACGAAGTTGCTCAAATCAAAGACCTCATTAGGTCGGTACAAGATGCAGAAAGAACGGTTACTCTCCATTTCCCGAGTATTGGCACTGCCATCCGTAAACTCTTCTTTTATATTGATCGGGCAGCAAATAGAACAATTTCCTCCAGGGTTTTCAATAATAGCCTCGCTGCCGAACTAGAAGACAGTGTTGAGAACACGCCTTTTATTAATGCTGTATCTAGCGCAACAGCGACAGAATCCCCCGAACTGTACTTTAAGGAATTGGCTATATACATTACTAGCGTGGCGAAAACGTCTTTAAAGCAAAATGCACTAGGACAACGAACAATTGACCTATCTTTGAAAATGTTGTCTCTTTCGTGTAACACCTTTGGAGGACTTGAGCTTGGTCGGTTGAATCGCATTAGCCGTAAGGATGCTCGCCTAATCAAAAAGATTGAGGGGAACAGCGAAACTCACGCCGTTGAGGATGCTATGCTTATTTTCAAAGCCTACAAGAAGTTCTACCAAGAGGCCGACTGGGAAAAAATGATTGAGTGCAAAGGCCGAATAATCGAAAACATGGAAAGCGATGATTAACTTGCCTATTAACAGCATGCGCTAATTACTTTTCTCGCATATTGAAGTGTTGTTCCCGTCCCGGCTTAGACGGGAGGTTTACCTCTCGGAGAGCGCTTGAATGGTGTTCAAATGATCAGTGGTTCGATCTTGCTTATCTCTACCAGAGTGGCGCAAAGCCAATGGAGGAACGCTTTGCAAAATGCGCCTGTAAGAAAAACCGCATCGACCACTCCCAAAAAGGTTGGCTGATGTGGTTTTTGCATTAGAATTAAACTGTCATGAAAAACGCTTACGATGCGTGGTTCAAAAAAGCCTATGCATTCCCTTTTATCGTTCCCAATATATTCCTCAGCGATTCGTCAGAATCGCGTAGCCGCAGTTTGAAAAACTGTGTTCACCAGGGCTTGGGGCAGAGCCTCAACAAGCAGAAACCCATCCGTTCCGTGGAAAGCGGAACGGATGGGTTTTCGCATTTGTATATACAGATGCATTGCTTGCTATTATTAGTTTAGCCCCTTACAGCTCGGAAATGGGTCTGTAAAGAGGCTCTTACCTAAGCTACAATGAGAGTGTAATCGGTCTTTCGAGGCATTGCATGAGCTACTACGCTCGACTGGCAAACTGTCAACCGACCCCCTCATTGTAGCGTTCGATTTAAGCAGGTTGAAATAACGGGCATCTCCGTACATTCGTATAACTAAGCAAGCTGAATCGGTAATGAGCCAGGGCGGAAACCGATTAACAAAGATAGGAGGAATGCACGTGAATTACAGTCCCATTACAGCAGTCGGAGTTGACGTTTCCAAATCCAAGAGTACGGTAGCAATTCGCAGGCCCGGCGGAGAAGTTGTAAGACTCCCCTTTGATGTTCAGCACAACACGGAGGACATTCAGCAACTCATATCGATGCTCCACAAAGTTGACGGCGAGATTAAAATTGTCATGGAGCATACCGGAATGTATTGGCGGCCCCTTGCACTGACTTTGGTGAATGCTGGTTTCTTTGTCAGTGTTGTTAATGCAATGCTTATCCACGATTTTAGGGACAATTCCATTCGTAAAGTTAAGACGGACAAGGCTGACTCGATGGAAATTGCAAACTATGCGCTTACCTATTGGGCAGAACTGCGTCCTTACACATCGGAAGATGAGACCAGGAATATGCTCAAAATCCAAAGCCGTCATTACGAAAGAACCATGAATACGTCCATTGCTTTGAGAAATGGATTGATTGCGCTGCTTGACCAAAGCTTCCCCGGTGTGAATCATCTCTTTGGGTCTGAAATGAGAACCAGATCCGGTCATTTGAAATGGATCGATTTTTCACGCCGATTTTGGCACAAGGATTGCGTGGCAGCCGTGTCTCTGAATTCTTTTGCAGACTCCCTCCAAAAGTGGTGTAAAAGAACCGGATACCATTACAGCTATGCAGATGCCGAAAGAATTCACCGGATTGCCAAAAGCTCAATTGCCACATTTCCTAAAAATGATAGTACAAAACTGCTCATTACGCAAGCGGTAGATAGCTTAAATGCAGTTTATGACGCACTGAATATTCTCCGTTCGGAGTTAGTGCGACTGGCATCGTTGCTTCCGGAATATGATGTTGTCACAGCGATGCAGGGGGCAGGCCCCATCACTGGGCTGCAGCTTATGGCAGAGATTGGAGATGTTCGCAGATTTACTCACAAGGGTGCCTTGGTTGCGTTTGCTGGCATGGATGCCCCTCCGTTTCAATCCGGCACCTTCGATTCTAAAAGTCGGCAAATATCTAAGCGTGGCTCGCCACACTTGCGCAAAGTTCTGTTCACCATCTGTAGCATCATTTTGCAGCATTCCAATCCGGAGAACCCTGTATTTCAATTCATGGATAAGAAGCGTAGCGAAGGCAAGCATTTCTATGTTTACATGGTTGCCGGAGGTGCGAAGTTTCTTCGGATTTATTACGCCCGAGTCAAAGAAGTGCTGGACGCTCAAGATACGCTGAATGCCCAAATACAAAGCTGATGGCAGCATTCATGCCATGCTTGGCATGAATGGGTGACATCAGCTCTCGCAGCACCGCAGTGCTGCGCACCCCAAGTCTGCAAAATTATAAGTTTTTGCAGGCTTTGTTGTTATGCTCATTTTGGGTGGTAAAAAATGCGCCCCATTTTTTCCAAATTAGGGGTTGAAATTTATTAGCAGGTTTGCCAGTTTTGTGCTAAACGGGATTAATCAATGCGAACGCGAAAAAATTATGCGGTTCCGCCGCTTTGATTGCAATGTAGCATTGATTCTTATTCGGGGTTGACTTTGGGTCAATTGCGTGATATAGTGAATTCAGAACCAGTGGAGGTGAGCAAATTTGAAGGAATTAGGAAAACGCCTGCGGGCATTGCGGGAGAGCGTAGGGCTATCCCAAGCGAAGCTGGCACAGGAGATAGGCTCCAATCAGTCCAGCATCAATCGTTATGAAAATGGACAGGCGGCACCTACGGTGGAGCTTCTGCGCAAGTGTGCGGATTACTTCGATGTGTCGATGGACTATATCTTTGCCCGCTGCGATGACCCAAGAGGAAAACTTTATGAAAACAAAATCATGAAGCATCGTGATGCCCCAGAGCTACGGGATTTTATCGAAATGTGCTTTGAACCCGGCTCCCCCATGAACGAACGATTGAAGGAATCTCTGTTTCAGATGATGACGGAGGGCAAAAAATGACAGCTGTGATTTACGCTCGCTATTCCTCCGACAACCAGCGGGAAGAATCCATTGAGGGACAGATTCGGGAATGTACGGCCTTTGCTGAGAAAAATGGTATGACCGTTTTGCGGCATTATATTGACCGTGCCTTCTCAGCCAAGACGGATAATCGTCCGGAATTTCAAAGAATGATCAAGGACAGTAAGGAAAAGCTGTTTGATGTTGTGCTGGTCTGGAAGCTGGACCGATTTGCCAGAAATCGCTATGACAGCGCTCAATACAAAACCATTCTGAAGAAAAATGGCGTCCGCGTTGTATCCGCAAATGAGGCAATTTCCGAAACCGCCGAAGGTATCCTGATGGAATCCGTATTGGAGGGATATGCGGAATACTTTTCTGCCGACCTTGCGGAAAAGGTCAATCGGGGGATGACAGAGAATGCCTTGAAATGTAAGTTCAACGGCGGCAATCCTACCGTGGGTTACATCATTGACAGTGACCAATATTTTCAAATCGACCCAGTGAAAGCGCCTTTTGTGCTGGACGCGTTTAAGCTGTACGATGAAGGCTCCACCATGTCCCAGATTCGGGATTATCTGAATGAGCATAATGTGACCAACAATCGGGGCGGCAAGCATACCATCAACAGCATTGCTAAGATGCTCAGGAATCGTCGGTACATCGGTGAGTACAGTTTTCGGGATGTTATAATCCCCAATGGCATCCCTGCCATCGTTCCGGAGGAGTTGTTTGAGCGGGTGCAGGAGAAGATTGAGAAGAACAAGAAAGCCCCAGCCCGACACAAGGCTGAGGATGACTACCTGTTGACCACCAAGCTGTTCTGCGGACACTGTGGAGCCTACATGTGCGGCGAAAGCGGGAGAGGGAGAAACGGCACTGTTCACCGCTACTACAAATGTGTGTCCGTGAAAAAGAAACGGACGGATTGCAAAAAGAAACCGGTCAAAAAGGACTGGATTGAAAATCTGGTCATCGGCCAGACAATGAAGCTGGTGAATGACGAGAAAACCGTCAAGGCGATTACCGCCATGCTGCTGGATATGCAGGAGCGAGAGAATACCAATCTGCCGCTTTTGACAGAACAGCTCAAGGAAACTCAGAGGGGAATCGACAATCTTCTGAACGCCATCCAACAGGGAATTTTCACAAAGTCCACCAAAAGGCGGTTGGAAGAGTTGGAAGCGGCGAAGGAAGAACTGGAAATCAAAATCGCCAATGAGAAGATTGCAAAGCCAAAGTTGACAGAGGAACAAATCCTTTTCTATCTGCACAAATTCCGGGTATTGGATATGAGCAAGCAGTCCCACCGCCAGCGGCTGATCAATACTTTCATTAACCAGATTTATCTCTACGACGATAAGTTGATCATCACCTTCAACCACAAGGATGGTGCAGACACAATCACACTTAATGACATTGAAACCGCTTTGACTGAACAGGAAGATGGTTCGGATTTGGTTAGCTCCGCTGTACCAAAAACGGTGTATCCCTTTGGGGATACACCGTTTTTGTATTCCAAATAAAAGGGACTCGAAAATTCAAATGCAATAGTCCGGTGGACTGTTGCTTGCCGCCGGCTCGACGGCGGCAACACCTTAGTGTAACGAGTCCCTTCTGGCGTACTTTCTACTAAAATGCCCAAATGGGACTTGAAAGCCCGTGGGAGAGTCCTTTTCCATTTCAGACGCACCCCGTAGGGGTGTGGATGGAATGGAAACATCTTGTTTCTGGTGTATCCCATCCGGGATACACCGTTTTTGTATTCTCAATAAAAGGGACTCGAACAATAAAATGCAACAGTCCAGTGGACTGTTGCCATCCGGCGTTTCCGCCGGATGCTCCTTAGTGTAACGAGTCCCTTCTGGCGTACCGCCACTCCCAAAAGGAAAGGCGGGACTCGAGAGGGCGGCAGCAGCGTATGCTCCGGGCTGCGTCTATGGCAGCATGGTCAATGACGGTCTTGCAAAAAACATCATGTGTATGCCGGGTTGCTATTTGTTTCCTCACCATTCCTGTGTCTTGGCTTCCTTCCGGATTTTCATTATCTGTATTTGATATATACTGCCAGGAATTACAGAAACCAGCGCAAAAATACCAAAGATGATAGATTGCATTGTAGCTGCGAATAGTGCAAACAGGAGCAGTAGAGATAGCCACGGATTGCGTAAGTTGCGATAATATTTTTCTTTATCGTCATAAGAGGTATGGAGTTCAAAAGGCATTCCATCATTTGTTTTTTCTGCAATCAATATTTCTCGATTAAAAGTTGTTGTGTTTGTCGCAATACGACCGCCCCTTTCTGCCCATGGGCGCCAACGAACTTTTCCAACAGAATCGTTTAGATTGATATTTTTGAAAAACACCTTATATCCCATATCCTCCAAAAAATTAGCATAATCTATTGAACTCTCTTTTGATTTTTCTCCAATAAACTCTACACAATAGGTCACTTCATCTGGCTTGCATTTCTCAAATTCGTATAACAGTTTTCCAGTCCGAACAAGCCGATAGCCCTTTTCAGACATTTTGTTCAGCCATTTTTCCTGCGTATTTAGCAATCCGCCAAAAAATCGATAACATTTTTTACTCATACTGCACCTCCAATAATTTCACTTGCAACGCTTACAAGTTCATTTAGTCTTGCAAGCTCTTTTTCTGCAATTTCCTTTCCCTGTGCGGTAATGTGGTATTCTTTTTTTCTTCCCTCACTATCGCCATAAGGTTCAATCCACTTCTTGTCCTGCAAAGCGTTTAATGCTCCATATAAAGTGCCTGCTCCTAACGAAAGCCGCCCGCCCGTTTTTTCTTCAACAAACTGCATAACGGCGTATCCGTGTTTTGGTGTATAAAGAGAGAGTAAAATATAAAAGGTCACTTCTGTAAGTGCGCCACTTTTTGCATTGTCTCTCATAGTCCAGCCTCCCTATTACGGTTACTGTAATAAATGTATCACTAACCGTATTATAAGTCAAGCAGATTCAAGGAAATTATTTAAGGGGCACGAAAATGGAGCAGCAACGTTTTCGTGTTACTGCTCCACTTTCATGCAGAATATCATAATCGGTTCGGAAAGCCCAGGGTACCCCAAGAGGACGCCCTGGGCTCCTCCTTTGCCGGAATGCCCTTGCGTTTCCCGGCGAAATGGGAGATAATAAGAAAATAATCCCTATTTTTTCTTTTGGATGTGAGTTTTTCCCTTCGAAATCCGTCTATTAGGGTGAGGAACAAAAAACGAGTGAGGTGAACCCCTATGGAAGACATGCAAATCATTACGCTGTTCCTGGCCCGGAATGAGGATGCCATCCGTCACACCGACGACACCTACGGACGGCGGCTGTACCACCTGGCAGACGGCATTCTGCGCAGCGGTCAGGATGCGGAGGAAAGCGTCAGCGACACCTATCTGAAAGCCTGGAATACGATTCCTCCCCGCAGACCCCAGCATCTTTTCGCCTATCTTGCCAAAATCTGCCGGAATTTCTCCCTGGACAGGCTGGACTGGAAGAACGCTGCCAAGCGCAAGGCGGAGGTGGTCAGTCTGACCCAGGAAATGGAGCTGTGCATCCCGGATACCCAGCGGGAGCGGCAGCGGGACGGAAAGGAGCTGGGAATGCTCCTGGACGCCTTCCTGCGCACCCTGACCCCGGAAAACCGGGTGGTATTTCTGCGCCGGTACTGGTATGTGGACACCATCGCGGAAATTGCCGTCCGGTACGGACTCAGCGAAAGCGCCGTGCAGATGCGGCTGAGCCGCACCCGGGCGAAACTCTGCACTTATCTGGAAAAGGAGGGAATCTTCCTATGAACGGAAAGGACATTTTTCTGGGGCTTCAGTACATCGGCGACGACTTAATCCAGGAGGCCGAGGTCGCTGCCCTCTCCCCCACCGCCGCCAGGTCGGCTCCCAAGCGCAAAAAGACCCGATATCCTCTGCTCATCGCCGCACTGATTGCCCTGATGCTTCTGCTGGTGGGCTGCGCCATCGTGTATGCGCTGGGCATGTCCAGCGTGAAAATCAGCACCGGCAGCGAGACCCGGGACTATTCCGAGGTAGACGGGGTCTATGTGAAGGATCCCCACACCGTCAGCACCACCACCCTGTCCCTGGCCGGGCTGGAAGGCTCCAAGGCCTACCGGGCCTGTGCGGATTTCTACGCCTTTAAATCCGAGTATACCGCCCGGGGCGAGGAAATGAGCCAGACCGGTACCCTGCCCGAGGGCTACTGGGACAACTACCTGGATGTGATGGACGCCAAGGCGCAGGAGCTTGCGGAGCGGTACGGGCTGAAGCCTGAGGGCCAACTTCTGGATTTCCCCACCGTCCGGAAGCTGTGTAACGGTCTGGGAGTGGAGCGGTTCGTCCGGGACGTTCCGGGTGTCAGCGTAGATGTTACCGGCGGACACTGCTATGAAAACGGGAACTTTACCCTGAGCATGGACATCCGCTTCCCGACGGATCAGGGCTATGAAGTGACCTACACCCTGGGCCAGCTTTTCTGGAACCGGCAGGACAGCTTCAGCCGGGACTTCGTGACCCTGGTGGATGACGGAACCTGGACGGAGCGGAACTACACCACCGCCGCCGGAAGTCAGGTGCTGCTCCTTCGCTCCCCCAACCAGGAGCGGGGCTACATTCTCTGCAACCGCGGGGAAGCCCTGATGACCCTCCAGCTGGACGTGAATCCGGAATTTTACAGCGAAGACGGCGGGGTGGTCTCCGTGGAGCGAAAGCCCATGACCGACCGGCAGCTGGAACTGGCAGCCGATGCCATTGATTTTGCCATCCAGCCCAGAATCCCCACCCAGGCGGACGTGGAGGCTCAGGCAGCCATTTCCGCCGGTGTCACCCAGAACGGCTACACCCTGGCCGTGAAGTCCGTGGAGACCGACGGATATGTTGCCCGGATTCTGTTCAGCCTCACCGCCCCGGAGGACGTGGAGCTGGAAGGTCTGAACCTGGGCTTTGACCGGAATTCCTTTACCACTGCCGACCGGCAGTTCCTCAGCGGCGGCGGGATTTCCGGTGGTGTGGTTCCGGACGGCGACGGTCTCGCCAACACCGTGGACTGGCTGGAGGAATACTTTGTAACCTTCCGGGAGGGCCAGCGGCCCTACGAGCTGGGCTCCACCTGGGAGCTGAACGTTACCGATCTGTATGTGGATTGGCGGACGGAATCCGCCCGGATTCTGACCGAGGGGGACTGGCATTTTTCCATCACCTTCGACGAAACCAACACCGACTACCGGGAGCTGGAGCTGCTGACGGAGCCCACCACCCTGAAGGCCTCCACCGGCTGGCTGGCGGACGGAACGGACGTAATCGAGGAATTACCGGTTTCCTCCTTCCGGCTGCGAAAATTCAGCAGCCACGTCACCTGGGATTCCTCCTCCCAGACCGAGGCCGGTGACCGCCTGCCCTATGCGGACTTTTATGGGTGGCGCGATCACTTCGCCTACGCAGTCCTGAAGGACGGCTCCCAGATTCAGCTGCTGGAAGACAGGAACACGGAGCCAATTGACCTTGCTCAGGTAGACTATGTGCTTCTTCCGGAGGGCACCCGGCTTTCCGCCGGCAGCTAAAACGCCCCGAAAAGCCTGCCGTATGCGGCTTTCCGGCTGATTCCACGGCAGTTTTCCCGAATTTCCCCTTTCGCTCCCCGGAAAAATCATCGGTTCCCACAATTGACCTTTTCTCCGGGTTTCCGTATAATGAACAGGTAATTGAAAAGGATCCCGGGCTCTGGAAGGGAGTGAGACGCTCCGCGAGTCGGTCACTGTGATGCTGCCCAGACAGCTAAGTCAGATACATCCCGGAATCCGTGACACAGCTCTGCCGGAACCGGAGTGTACGAGATAACCTGAAATTCGTGCGCCCTTTTTTCGGAAAGGGCGCACATTTTGTTTGTAGAAAGGAACCAAACCCATGAAAAAAATCCTTTGCCTGACCCTGGCTCTGATTCTGGCTCTGTCCTGCCTGTCCGGCTGCAGCAGCACCCAGCCCCAGGCCACCACCGCTGCCGCCGAAACCACTGCCCCGGCTGCCGAAACCACCGCCGCCGCCGAAACCGCCGCCGAGGACTACGGCACCGTGGTCATCCAGAACGGCGACCGCACCGTCACCTTCACCGCCATGCCCACCGGCGTGCTGTGCGCCAACCTGTACTCCGCCGAGAACATGGTCATGCTGGGTCTGGGCGACTACATTGTGGGCAAGAATGTCCACACCAATCCTGCCGAGGTTCCTCTGGAGGAGCTGAGCGATGCCTTTGCGAACATTCCGGAAATTGAGCGTTCCAACGAGAATGCCGTTGCCAGCGGGGCAGACCTGCTGATCGGTCAGATCAGCGCCTTCAAGGACACCTCCTGGGGCACTTACGAGCAGCTGGAAAGCGAGGGCATCAACTGCCTGACCATCACCGGCACCATCGTCCCCGATGAGACCGTGGAGGACATCTACACCGATATCGAGAATCTGGGCAAGATCTTCAAGGTGGAGGACAAGGCCGCCGCTCTGATTGCGGACATGAAAGCCTCCATCGCCGACACCAACGGCAAGGTGGCGGGCGTTGCCGAGGCGGACAAGCCCAAGGTCTTCGTCTTCGACAGCAGCAAGGAGGATCAGATCTACACCACCTCCTCCGGCCTGGAAAGCAACCTGATCGAGCTGGCAGGCGGCATCAACACCACCCGGGGTCAGGCGGATTCCCGCTGGTTCAACACCTCCGTGGAGACTCTGGTGGCCGCCAATCCCGATATCATCATCATCAATGACTACGGCTCCCAGACCGTGGAGGAGAAGATTGCCTACATCACCGGCAACCCTGCCTGCTCCGAGATCCCCGCGGTGGTCAACAACAAATTCCTGGTGATTCCTCTGGTCTGCGTTATGCAGGACATCCGTGCGGCAAACGCCTGCCGGACCATGGCCGAGTATTTCTACCCGGAGCTGTTCGCCTGATATCCGCAAACGGGGATGACCGCGCCGGTCATCCCCGTTTCCTTCCTTAATACTATTTCTTAGAGCCTATCTGAAAACTCGTATAAGGAGTGTTTATGCGCAAGAAAGTCTGGATTGCCGCCCTCTTTCTGATTCTGGCCTTGGCAGTGGCTGTCTCCCTGCTCGTCACCGTCAGCTTCGGCTCCACGGAGCTGAGCCTTCAGGAGGTCTACGCCATTTTGTATGACCACCTGTTCGCCGATGACGCCCGGGTCAATGCCGGGGTTTTCCCCCTGACCCACCTGAAAATCGTCTGGCAGATTCGTCTGCCCCGAACCATCTTCGCCCTGCTGGTAGGGGCGGGACTGTCCGTCTGCGGCGGAGCCATGCAGTCGCTGGTGCTCAATCCCATCGCCGACCCCTATGTGCTGGGCATTTCCTCCGGAGCCTCTGCCGGAGCCGCTCTGGCTCTGCTGACCCCCATTTCCTTTCTGGCCGGGCAGCGGCAGACCACGGCCTTCGCCTTCCTGGGAGCGCTGCTTTCCGCCTTCACCGTTTACTATCTTGCCAAAAAGGCCGGCGGCGGGAAATTGCAGCCGGTGACATTGCTTCTGTCCGGCACGGCTGTAAACGCCGTTATGAGCGCCGTCACCAGCTACCTGATCTTCCGGGCGAAAAGTCCGGAGAGCATCGCCGCGGTGTACAGCTGGCAGATGGGTTCCATTTCCGCCGCCCAGTGGAAAACCCTGGCCACTCCGGCGATTTTCGTCGTCGGCGGCACAATTCTCTTCACCCTGATGGGCTCCCGGTTCAACATTATGATGATGGGCGATGAGGACGCGGCGGCCATGGGTCTGCGGGTAAAGCTGTTCCGGTCAACCATGTTCCTGCTGTGCTCTCTGGTGGTGGCCTCTCTCGTGTCCATCACCGGCATCATCGGCTTTGTGGGGCTGGTAGTACCCCATGTGACCCGGCTGATTTCCGGCACCAGCGACAACCGGATTATCATGCCCATGAGCGCTCTGCTGGGCGGGGTTTTTCTGCTCTGGGCGGATGCCTTCGCCCGGTGCGCCTTCGGCGCGGTGGAGCTGCCCATCGGCATCGTCACCGCCTTCATCGGCGCTCCCTTCTTCATGTTCCTGATGATCCGCAGCGGCTACGGAGGTGAAAAGGCATGATTCTTTCCTATGATTCCATTGCCGTCCGGCTGGGAAACAAGCAGATTCTGGAATCCGTCAGCCTGTCCTCCCGGCCTGGGCAGCTGGTGGGCATTGTGGGCGCCAATGGCTGCGGCAAGTCCACGCTCATCAAAACCACCTTCGGCACCGTCCGGCACCAGGCCGGCGCCATCACCCTGGACGACCAGCCTATTTCCCGGTTTTCTCCCCGGGAGCTGGCCTCCTGCCTGGGCTATGTAGGTCAGGATGTCAACTGCCCCTTCGATTTCAGCGTCCGGGATGTGGTATCCATGGGTCTTTACGCCCGGAAGGATCCGAAAAACGGCAAGCAGATCGTGGCCGATGCCATGGAGGAGCTGGGGGTATCCGCCCTGGCTGACCGGAATATCCAAAGCCTGTCCGGCGGCGAGCGAAAAATGGTCTTCATTGCCCGCGCCATCGCCCAGGGTGCCCGGATGCTGATTCTGGATGAGCCTACCAACCACCTGGACATCCGCCACCAGCTGTTCGTCATGGACTATCTGAAGCAGTCCCGGAAGGACACTCTGATGGTGATCCACGATCTCCGGCTGGCGGCGCACTACTGCGATTATCTGTACATGATCTGTGACGGTCGTGTCTATGCCCAGGGCACTCCGGAGCAGGTGCTCTGCCTGGAAAATGTCCGGCACGTTTTCGGCGTGGAGGGTCACGCGGGAGACACCCCCTCCGGCGCCGGGGATTTCATTCTCTTTCCCTGAACACGTAAAATTGCCCCCGGAACCCAGGTTCCGGGGGCAATTGCCACTGTCAAAAAACGAATATGGCACAATTTTCCGGTTCTTTTGAGAAATATCGACAAACGCACTGGTGCGGGAGCACCCCGGCTCCCTTGTGCAAAGGGAGCTGGCAAAAATCTTTGATTTTTGACTGAGGGATTGTCAAATTGCAGCAATCAATAAACATTTTTGAAGAACGTACAATCCCCCGTCACGGCAAAGCCGGGAAGTGTCCTGACACTTAGCGGGGATTCCCACACCACTTAACCACCGGTTCCCAATGGCAACGTGTTTTGCGGACTTTTTTGACACGCCGGACCGCTCCCCTTGCTTCCCAAGGGGAGCGGTTTTCATCCCTTTCCCAACTTTTTCTTCGTAATTTTTACCAAATATCTTGCAATCTATTTGTTGAAGTGCTATAATGCAAAATTGAAAGTTTGTGTCAAGTTACTTCAAAAAGGAGATATTTTATATGGTTTCTCAGGACAAAATCCGTAATATTGCCATCATTGCCCACGTTGACCACGGCAAAACCACCCTGGTAGACGAAATGCTCAAGCAGGGTGGCATCTATCGGGAGAATCAGGCCACCGTGGAGCGGGTCATGGACTCCGGCGACCTGGAGCGGGAGCGGGGCATTACCATTCTGGCCAAGAACACCTCCGTCCACTATAAGGACTACAAGATCAACATCGTGGACACTCCGGGTCACGCCGATTTCAGCGGCGAGGTAGAGCGGATCCTGAAGATGGTCAACGGCGTTATTCTGCTGGTGGATGCCGCCGAAGGCCCCATGCCCCAGACCCGGTTCGTCCTTCAGAAGGCTCTGGAGCTGGGTCACAAGGTCATTGTGGCCGTGAACAAGATCGATAAGCCCGATGCCCGTGTCCATGAGGTCATGGACGAGGTTCTGGAGCTGCTGCTGGAGCTGGACGCCACCGATGAGCAGTTCAATTCCCCCACGGTCTTCTGCTCCGGCCGTCAGGGCACCGCTTCCTACGGCCCCGATGAAGTGGGCACCGATCTGACCCCCCTGTTTGAAACCATCGTCAACTATATCCCCGCCCCCGGCGGCGACGATACCGCCCCCCTGCAGCTGCTGGTTTCCTCCATCGACTACAATGAATATGTAGGCCGGATCGCCGTGGGTCGTGTGGAGCGGGGTACCATTAAGGTCAACCAGGAAGTCACCATCTGCGACTACCACGATCCCGACGTGAAGCAGCGGGGCAAGGTGGTTGCCCTGTATGAGTTCGACGGCCTGGCCAAGAACCCCATTCCCGAAGCCCACGCCGGCGAAATCGTCGCCCTGTCCGGCATGGCGGACATCACCATCGGCCGTACCCTGTGCGCCCCGGACTGCGTGGAGCCTCTGCCCTTCGTGAAGATTTCCGACCCCACCATTGAAATGACCTTTGCCGTCAACGAC
>OLGZ01000834.1_pt1 | contig 21357 bp, 26 predicted proteins | sample 1605981 | NCBI WGS metagenome assembly OLGZ01 (sample SAMN03283291) | human gut metagenome | biome: human-associated habitat; material: feces | host: Homo sapiens | place: Peru | collected 2012 | reverse complement strand
TGCTCCAATCTCACCTCGCTCGACCTCACAAACTTCAAACATAATCTCACCTCGCATCTATTTAATAGTAACATAATCTATACCAGTAGTCAATTTTCGAAAAAGAAGAAAATCTAACTTTTACTTTCTTTGAATTAGCTCTTTGTCAAAAGAAAAAGAACCTTAGTTCTTCTCTAGAAATTTTTTATATTCTTGATAGCCCCCTATTATATTGATTGTATTGTATCCAAAACAATTTAATCTTTTTGATATTTCTCTACTTTGTTCTCCAGAATCACAGTATATATAATAAAGTGAGTATTTACTTAAATAGTGACTATAATTATTTAAGAGATTATAGTAAGGAATATTTATTGCCCCATCAATATGTCCATTACTATAATCATATGCACTACGAATGTCAATAACATTTGCTTGATTTAAATAATGTAGTTCTATTACACTGATTTCTGACAATATCACCACCTCTACTTTAATATATTATATTAAAGTTTTTTGGTAAGTGCAGAAATCTATAAATTTGTTTTTTGCATAATAAAACCCTTATCAAATAAGGGGTTATTTCATCATGGTGGCTCCAACGGGAATTGAACCAGTGACACGAGGATTTTCAGTCCTCTGCTCTACCAACTGAGCTATAGAGCCATAATGGCGGTTCGTACGGGATTTGAACCCGTGATCTTCTGCGTGACAGGCAGACGTCATAGGCCTCTAGACTAACGAACCATGGTTGCGGAGAATGGATTTGAACCAATGACCTCGAGGTTATGAGCCTCGCGAGCTACCGGGCTGCTCTACTCCGCGATATATAAAATTAAGAATGGCGGAGGAATAGGGATTCGAACCCTAGCGTCGCTTACACGACCTGCTGGTTTTCAAGACCAGTCCCTTCAACCGGACTTGGGTATTCCTCCATGTCATTTCTTCAACGACAAGTTGATTATAGCACACTAAAATTATTAAAGTCAATATTTTTTGCAAAAATATCTTGCAAAACTTAAAATTATGCGATATACTTAAGAAGTCTTGAGGAAAAAGACATGGTGTTTATGCCCAAGTGGCGGAATAGGTAGACGCACAGGACTTAAAATCCTGCGAGATTTAACCCTCGTGCCGGTTCAAGTCCGGCCTTGGGCACCATTATGAATTTTTAGTCCGTATATACGGGCTTTTTTCATGGCACAATGTTAGTTTAACAATACCATAAATATACGGCATATTCCATATCGAAAAAAGAATACAACCTACTTAAGATTATATTCTTTTATTTTTTCTTCAGTCCAAGTACTTAGATTTTCCTTTAAAGGATTAAAACCATTTTTAGATTCCACTATCCTTTTTATCCTACCCTTTTTCTTATAATCAATATTTTTAATAGATAAACTAATTTGACCATATTCATCATCAATATCCAAAATCTTGGCATAAATAACATCGCCAATTGCTACAAAATCATTAATATCTCTAACAAATCCTGAAGATATTTCTGAAATATGAATCAAACCATTATAGTAATGATTAATACTAACGAATATTCCATAAGATACAATTCCACTAACTTGACATCTAATTATTTGGCCGATTGTATACTTTTCCATAAAAATTCCTTTACCCACTCATTATACCACATTTTCTCTTTACTAAAAACCATATTTTAATATATAATGAAAAAGAGGCGATTTTATGGACAACCAAAAAAATGATATTGACAAAATAAAAGAAGTTATCGACATGCTTCGTCCTTACATCAATGGCGATGGTGGCGACCTAGAATTTGTCAAATACGAAGATAAATATGTTTATATTAAATTAAAAGGAGCTTGCTCTCACTGCGATTTTGCCGATGTAACCATTAAAGACGGCATCTTTGAATCAATAAAAAGTGAAGTTTCTGATTGTTTAGGAGTAATTAACTTAGAAATTTAATTACTCTTTTTTATTAACCAGTCAACACCCGGAATATTATATTTTTTTCTAATCTCATAATAAATATCTTTAAGCAGCATTTCATACTTATCCGATTTCGTTATAACATCCATAATTCTTTTTTCTAAAACATTATCCGTAATTGAACGTTCAAACAAATCAAAATAATACGTTGGATAAAGCATCCTTGAATAAAATAAAACCATATCATTATAATCATACCTATTATCAAAAATAAACTTACTAACGTCCTTCATATCTAACATATCATTAAAGAATGACACCTTAAAATACTCCGCATAATCTCTTACATCATAATCCGGAATTAACGAAATCGGATGATAATAATTAACCGGCAAAATGGGATTACTCATCCTGAAATGACACATTGATATATTCTTAGATACCGGCTTATTATAATTATAGTAGCTTATCGCATTTTCCCCTAACCCAATATAATAGCTAAAACTATGAATTAAAACTTCCTTCCCCACACCCAACTCTTTCATTTGCTCTTCCATATAATCAATTTTAGCTTGCCATATTTTAGGCCAGTCCACCATGGACTTATCCATTCTAATCTTATTACCATACAATAAATCATCAAACGTAACATAATCATTTAATAACGTATTTATCCTTACAAGTACATAATTACTATCTTCATAACTACTTAAAAACTTATAAAAACGATTTCTTATCATTAAATGATATTTAGGATTAACCTTAACTTTCTCATTTAACTCCTCCAACGCCTTCTTCTCATACTCCGTCTTACAAAAATAAAAAGTATCACTATCCGTCGTAAAATAATAATAACTATCTAACTTAACCACATTCTTAATACTCAAATTATAATAATATAGTATGTAATTTTCCATATTCATCCCATTATAAATATATGAAAAAAGACTTCTATCTAGAAATCTTAATTTTTACCTAATAAACTTAGTATTTCATCTAACTTTTTGTTCTTCTCCGCTAGTTCTTGTTCTAAACTAGCTATTTTTTCGTCTTTATTTTTAGTATCAACACTCTTTGGCATGCTAGCAATATATTCATTAACAGCGGCCATTATCTTATCAACTAAAATTTGTTTAGCATTATCATTACCTATATTATTAGCATTACTATCTACATTTACATTAGCACTTACTTCCGGTACTACTGGACTTGGTGCCACATCTACAGGAGGTTGAACCGCACTGGTATCTTCAAAAGTAGGAACGTCAAACGTAGTTGGTGCTGTATCATTAACAACTGGCTCTACATCATCAGCTAAATTATTAACAACATCTCCCGGTGTTGGAAAACTAAATGCTGGTTCATCTGTAATTTGTGGACTAACACTTTCTTCCACTGGCGCTGCTACATCTGATGTAGGAACTACCGGACTATCAACCGCAACAGGCTCACTTGTAACCTCATGTGCCACTGCAATATTTTCAGCTACACCCTGATTATCTATCGGAATATCATTAACCGAAGAAACGCTAGGGTTATCAATAGCAATACCCGGTACAACCTCAGAGCCAATCGTTACACTTGGATTATCCTTAGGATATATAGCAGGCGCTACTGACTCGTCTACTACAGGAGCCGCTGGAGCTACCTTCTCCTCCTCTACTGGTTTCTTCGCATTATAGTCATTAATAAGTTGCATCTTCGCTGAATCTTGTACCGCAATAACTCTCGCAAAATCAACAGTGGCATTAAAACTCTTCGCAATATTAACATAACTATACGAATCTGGACTACTAGATATTATCGAACGCATAACATTTTTAACATTCATCCATTCTTTATCATCAGTAATCTTAACTAATCTATCGCCAATAACTTCACTAGCTAAAATCTTCACTAAACCATTTTGGTCTAACTCATTCGCCGTCGTTAAGCAATATATCTTCCAACCATTATCGTTACTTATCTTAAACGCCGATATAATATCAACACTTAAAACCTCACCATTTTCTTTCGTTATTTCTAGCTTTTCTAGCATAAATAACCCCTACTTTCTTATTCTTTTATTCTTATCTTTAAATCTTTATTCTCTTCAATTATAGCAAACCCCTACTTACTTTTCAATCTCTTTTTTCAAACAAAACCACTTACACCCATAAGCACATTTAGTTTTCAAATAATTATCTAAAGTACTAATCTTATTATAACTTAAAGCCTTTGGATTACTATCTTCATAAAAACCTTTCAACCTTAACTTATTATAAGCCCAATCCCCAACAATATAATCAAAATCATTGTAATAATCAGTAATCTTACTACTTAATAACTCCTCGTCAATCGCGTCTTTATAATTATCAACAATACTATATTTAAAACCATTAAACTCCATTTACAGTCTCCCCATTATAATAACCCCTAAAACTATTCCTACAATAATAGTTGCACTAAAAATAACTAAAAATATCAAAATATTAGTTTTTCCACTTTGATTACTAAGCCTAAATTTTGGAGCCTTAAGTGCCTCTACTTCCTTAGCAAGTCTTGACTTTGCATTAAAAGAAATTGGATTAATATTAAAATATCCATAAATACTACGATTTATCTCGTCTAACGTCTCTTGATTAATCAATTCTAAATTATCTTTCGTAATTCCAAAAACATCATAAACATCATAACTTAGTAAATTATTCTTAATCTGTTTAAAACTAATCTCATGTTCTTTCTTATATAAACATTCCTTATAATAATTAATTACCGCCCAACTATCCACCGCCACATACTCATTTATCTTTCTTCGTATCTCATTAGTCGTATTTGGCGAAAATAATAAATTTTCAAACTCCTTATACTTCGCACAGTCTAAATTAGTACTCGAAGCTTTAGCTAAAAACATATCAATAATATCTTCTTGTAAATAACTAAAAAACTCATTCTTCATAAGACGATTAACCTTATTATAATGGTCCGTCTCATAATATCCTTCTAAATCATTCAAAAATTTATTTATCTTAGCGGGCTGTAACCCAAACTTACCTAAATTATTTCTAAACCCATCTTCGCCATTATTCTGTCTATTAATATAGGGATTTAAAATATCAGTTTCACTATAAATATAGATTAACATACAAATAACGTATACTAAAAAATCACTTGCTAAAGAAGCGTCTTTTTTATTTCTAAACAACAAATATTTTTTAATTGCGGCATCTAAACTAACTTTGATAAATATATCGTTATTCATGTTATCCCTTCTTATATTAATATAATATCACAAACTTTCTTACTTTTCAAAAACTTTAGTAGATATTTTTTACGAATTGTCTACTACGGGACTTTGATTTTCAATTGTACCATTTAAATAACTAGGGACATTGCCCACAATCAATTTAGCACTTATTAACACATTATAATTATCTTTAATTTCTTCACTTACTACCGGAGTAATAATCATACTTTTTATATCAACATTTAAGTATAACTCTACTAAAGCATTATTTATCCCATAATTACTAACCTTCGTACTAAAGCCAGTTAACAATGAACTATTTAAACTTATCTTAACTGGTACCTTATATCCTAAATTATTAAGAAAAATATTATCACTAGCAAGTCCTATAGGGTAAAAAAGAATAAACCCCGAAGGATCACTCTTACCTCTACCATGGTAATTAGCAAAATCATTGTAATTAATATCACTCATACCTGCCTTAACCTTATTTGATATCTCTTCCATAACTTGGTAACCCTTAGTCATTTTATAATCAACCGCAATAATCTCCCCCTTATCGTTCTTTACAATCTCAATTATATTATCAATAATATCCTTCTTCAAAGTCTCCGTATCAATATAATCCATAATCAGCTTATCATTATACATCTTAATATTATTTTTACTTATCAAGATTAACTTATTAGACATCTTAAGTCCTAATCGGTTCACCATAAAAATCGTCAACACCAAAATACCTATAACAATAATATAAAATTCTAACTTTAAATAACTTCTCTTACTTTTAAATCTTCTCATAATACATTATATTTAGAAAAAGAAAAAGTCATAACAATGTTACAACTTAGTTATTAGGTTTAAAAATTATTTTTATCGCATCATTATCCATACTTGTTAAACGTTCAAAAGCACTATTTGCAGCATCTATTGGAATTATATCATCAATATATTTAACAACATCTAACTTACGAAGTCTTAATAATTCAATAACATCATCAAACTCTTCTTCTTTATAACCAATAGCACCCTTCATACTAACCTCGCCCATTACTGGCATAATCATTGGTACACTAATAGGGGCCATAGAAACACCAACTAAGACAATCTTGCCACCATTTTTAACTAACATCATGGCTTCACTAACAGCGGCACTATTACCACAAGCTTCAATTACTACATCAAAACCATTAGTCATAGCGACTAAATTAGGAATGGTATCTTTATTTAACGCATTAAAGTACTCATCAACATAACCATAAGTTAAAGATTTTTTTCCACGATTACGATTAGCCTCTACCATACAAACATAAGATGCCCCATTCATTTTGGCAAACTCCGCTGCCATTAACCCGATAATTCCACCACCAATAACGCAAACTTTATCACCGACTTTGACATTAGCCAAATTAACCGCATGCAAAGACACCGCACTTGGCTCCACCATACAAGCTTCTTCATTGGAAATAATATCTGGTAATTTTCTTACCATATCTGGGTGACACGACGAAACCTCGGCATACCCTCCACTATAATCCAAAGATAACCCGACAGCATGACTCCAAGTTTCCTTACAATATTGAGGATTTCCATGTTTACAAGCATCGCACTTGCCACATGGTGATATAGGCAACCCCGTAATTCTATCTCCTACTTTTAGATCACTACGAGCCCCCGGATCAATTACCGTTCCACAAAACTCATGGCCCATAACTAAACCAACTGGTGCTCCCATATCCCAATAATGAATATCTGAGCCACATATTCCACAAGTATTGACTCTAAAAACAACACTGCCATCTTTACTTGTTGGGGCAACTCTCGACTTAACTTCTAACTTCTTTGGTCCTACTAGTTCAACACATTTCATACTAATCCCACTTTCTACTATCTATATAATATCATAAATTTAACGTTTAGAATACTAATTTTTTGTTCATAATAAATTTGAAAGGATTTGATATTATGATAATTGTTGTTGGTTCAAGAAGAGATGGTAACTCCCAAGAACTAGCCCACTTAGTTCAAGATATGTTAAATAAAGAAAGAATTTATTCTAAAATTATTGTACCTGGTAATCAAAAAATACACCTTTGTACCGGTTGTATGGATTGTGATAAAGACGGAGTTTGTGATTTTAAAGATGATATGGAACAAAATATTGAAGATATCAAAAATGACAATGTAATCATGTTCATTACTCCTACAAGGTGGAACCTTTTATCTGGTGATTTAAAAATATTTATGGATCGTCTAAACCCACTATATTCCAAAGGTCTCCTTCGTGGTAAAAAGCTAATTGCAGTATCTATTGGTTCCAAATCTCGTGATCTTTACAGTACCGAAGCTAGTCTTAGTGACTTAATCAGCTTTGCTGAAGCCGCCAAAATGGATGTTGTCCTAGATAAACAATTTTATGATTGCCTAGATTTTAAAGATATCTTAAAATACCAAGACGAAATTTCTAAATTTCTACTTGACGTCAAGCAAATTGTAAATTAAAAACATAGCACCCCACTATGTTTTATTTTTGAATATTTTTTATCGCATTTATAACCGCAAGCTTCCCATACTCATAAGTAATACCACCTTGTAAATAAGCAATATAAGGCTTTCTTATTGGGCCATCACAACTAATTTCAATCGAACTGCCTTGAGTAAACGACCCACTAGCCATAATTATCTCATCATCATACCCAGGTGTACTAACAGGTATTGGTAAAACATTACTATCCACCGCACTACAAAGCTGTATTCCTTGAATAAATTTAATTTGCTTTTCTTTATCATGAAATACCACTCTTGTTACAATATCACTTCTAGCCTCATTATACTTAGGATACACTTCTACTCCCATTTTTTCTAGTATATAGCTTGCTAAAATACCCGTTTTCACCGCTGCACATACAGCTTGTGGTGCCATGTAAAGTCCTTGTAAAAAGAAACGATTATTATTTAATGAAGGTCCAATTTCCTTACCTTCCCCCGGAGCCGTTAACCTTTCAGCACAAAGTTCCACTAAATCTTTTCTTCCAGCAATATAAGCTCCCGTACTAGCAATACCAGCCCCTAAATTTTTTATTAACGAACCAACTATAATATCCGCTCCACATTCCAAAGGCTCCTTCGTATTAACAAATTCACAATAACAATTATCTACCATAATAATAATATTTTTATCAATACTCTTAATTAACTTTGTAACTTTCTCTATTTTATCTAAACTAACAGTATCCCTATTGGCATACCCTACCGACCTTTGAATTTCAATTACTTTTACGGAATGTATCTTTAAATACTCAGCAATTTTATCATAATTAAAATCATTATCAACTAAATCAATCTGGTCATAATCTATCTTATAAGACTTTAAAGAACTAGCATTTTCTCTTATCCCAATAACTTCGTCTAATGTATCATATGGTTTACCATTTATTGATAACAACTTATCTCCCGGACGAAGTAGCGCAAATAAAGTAACTGTTAAAGCATGCGTTCCACTAATTAACTGTGTTCTAACTAAAGCATCTTCGGCCCCTAAAACACTAGCAAATATACGCTCTATCTTATCTCTTCCGGTATCATTATACCCATACCCATTAGTCGTATTAAAATCACTTTCACTTAAATTTTCTTTCTTAAAAGCATCCAATACCTTCTTACTATTAAATAAACAAATATCTTCTTGTTTACTATATAACTCTTTATTATTTAATTCACATTCTAAAACTAAATCTTCTATCATTACTTCAAACCTCCATCAACTCTTATTAACGTTTTATTTACATAACTAGCATTATCGCTACACAAAAATTCAATAACATTGGCAATTTCTTCTGGTTCCGCAAAACGTCCTAATAAAATTTTTTCTTCTTCAACTTTTTTAAATTCTTCACTCAAAGTTTCATTCATTTTTGTATTAACCCAACCCGGTGCCACCGCATTAACCCGTAAATTTGGAGCCAACATATTTGCCATATTCTGCATTAAAGATATAACTCCCGCCTTCGAAGCATCATAGTCAATACTTTCAATATAAGGTGTATCTACTCCATTCGTACTCGAAACAAAAATAATCTCGCCACCACTATTTATCTTCTTTACCAAAAGCTTTGTCAAATAATAAGTACCTGTCAAATTAGTGTTAACCACTTCACTAAATTCTTCATAAGTTTTTAAGTTAAAATCATTATCCAAAGCAATACCTGCATTATTAATTAAAATATCAATATTATCTAACTTCGATACTAACTCTTCAATAGAATTTTTATCATTCAAATCAAGTCTATATCCTTTAATATTATATTTTTCTTCTAACTTTAAAGCCTTAGTTTCATTACTACAATAAGTAAATATAACCTCATAATTTAAAACTAACTTAGATAAAGTTGCTAATCCAATACCCGAAGTTCCCCCTGTAATAAGCACTTTTTTCATATATATCAGTCCTTTTCACTTCGTATTATATCATAATTTAAAGATTTTACATTTAAAAATATAAATGCTATACTACTAGAATAAAGGAGTTTATTATCATGAAAAAAATATTAAAATTTATTAAAAAGAATTTTCTTTGGTTAATCGCTTTCGCTGGTCTAACCATATTTACATTTATTGTCAGAAGACTATTTACTAATAACATATCCCATATTGATTCATTCGTTTATGATCACATCAAATGGCTTATTTGTCCTCCCCTTACCCAAGTATTTAAAATAATAACTGAGTTTGGTAACTTTTATATCATGACCTTCATTTTAATCATTATTCTAATTACTGGTAAGGATAAAAGTTTTAAAAAGTATTTTACTATTAACTACGGCCTAGTCGCATTACTCAACGTTTTCTTAAAAAGTATTTTCGAAAGACAGCGTCCAGTTGACATTAACTTGATAGTTGAAAAAGGGTTCAGCTTTCCTTCTGGTCATTCCATGGTCAGCTTTGCCTTCTATGGTTTTCTAGCTTACTACATTTATCATAGTAACTTAAAGAAACCAACTAAGTACTTCTTAATCATCTTACAAGGTATCATTGTTTGTTTAATTGGTCTAAGTAGAATTTATCTTGGTGCCCATTACTTTACAGATGTTATTGGTGGTTTTAGTATAACTGCTGTCTACTTAGTTTTATACATTAAATTTGTTTATCAAAACCAATTAGCCAAAGAAAAAGAAGTTAAATAACTTCGTCTAAATTAGTATTTTCTTCCCTAAGGATATCGGCAAATTCGACCTTAAATCGAGCCATATCCTTTTTCTTTGAATCTTCATACACATTTTTACAATTAGCAATAGCTTGATATATATGACGCATTTTAACTTCTCTACTATTTTCAAATAAAGCATATGTAAAAGCATTTGATAAAATAGTTAAACAAATATCGGGATAACGCGACGCAATTTCATATACTCTTTTATACTCATCTGTCATATCTACAATAAACGCCATAATTTTTTCTTTAATAAAATCCGTATAATTAAGTTTTACCCCAATTTGTTTTTCTAACTTAGGATAAGTACCCATAAGAATTTTAATTGTTGTTTCTCTATCGGCTTCCACTACATCAACTTTTTGAAATCTTCTTAAAAACGCTCTATCTCTTAATATATATTGTTCATATTCTTCAGTTGTCGTAGCTCCTATCATTTTAATTTCACCACGGTCTAAACCCGCCTTAAACATGTTAGCAAAATCCATACCTGAAGCAGTACTTGAACCCTTTACTAAAAGGTGTGTTTCATCGATAAACACAATTGTCTTTTGGCGACTAGCTAGCTCTTTAACTAATAAATCCACACGTGATTCACTTTGACCGGCAACATTATAGTCCCCCATTAAAGAAGTTACATTAAGTTTATATAAATCATAGCCAAATAAAGCATTAGGAACCATATTATTTTTAATACGATAAGCAAGCCCTTCTACTATAGCGGTTTTACCTATACCTGGTTTACCAACTAAAAGTGCTGATTTTTCTGGCGTAAGCATGATTAAAATAACTTGTTTAATTTCTTCTTCTCTGCCAATTGCGGGGTCAGTTACATACTCTTTCTCAATTAAATTTTGTCCATATATATCTAAAATACTAACTTGATTATCCATGTTTTTCATCTCCTTTATCATTATATCGAAAAATAGCCAAAAAGAAAAGCAAATATAGTACAAGAAACGTTTATTCACTTTAGGAAAATAAATTGTTTACTACTTAGCTAATTAGTGTTAAAATTAAGATGAATTGGTTGCATTGTGAAGAGCTTTCGAGGAACATATCAGTCAACCATATAATTATTTTTTAATAGCATTGTGAAGAATATTCGAGGAACATATTAGTCTATTATAAGCAAAGAAACTTTCTAATTTAAGAAAGTTTCTTTCATTTTAAAAAGCATGTCGCAGTATTTTATTGAAAAAAGTCCGTAACCACGGACTTTAATTAACATAAATGGCGCCTGATGTAGGACTCGAACCTACGACCTAACGGTTAACAGCCGTGCGCTCTACCGACTGAGCTAATCAGGCAACTTACTCACTAATTATATAAAAACCCATTCGATTAGTCAATACAAAATTAGTGATTTTTTTAAAATTTTTGCTACTTTTTTAATTTTCGTTCCAATTTAATACCATATTTATCAGGATAACCATAATTATCTAACTCATTTATATCCTCTACTGAGTAACAAATTCTATTAACCTCCAAGTATTTCTTAAAGTTTTCATACGAACCGGATATAAACGCTTCATAAAAATAGCCAAAGAAAGGTATCTCTAATTTATCATTTATTATTCCCGTTCCCACTAAATAACTACGTACTAAAGCATTATCCTTAGTATTATATGTAACTAAATTAATTGGTGATATCAAAATCTTACCTAAACCAACTACTTGATTATCATTTTTCACACCTAATTCTATCAAATAATCATTATTTCTTAATCTCGTTATTTCTTCTACTATATCCTTGCTTTTCATAAAGTTAAAACTTCACCTCTTTGTACCCTAGGTAAAATGGTTTTGGTACCTTACAATTAAATTCCATTTTTATATTTTTAAAAGGATGCACTATTACTAAGTGATAATGATGTAATGCCAGCCTTCCAATTCCATTAGACTTTGCTTCATACTTCTTATCGCCAATAATTGGATGTCCTAAATAACTCATTGTTGCTCTAATTTGATTTTTTCTTCCTGTTTTTATATTAATCTTAAGCATTGAACTACTCTTATTAGTACTTATAACTTCATAAGATGTAATCGCTTTCTTACCTAAATTTTTATCTGGTGTTACAAAAACCTGCAAGCTCTTAGTCTCTCTAAGATAGCAAGTAATCGTGTCTTTTGGTTTATCCATATGTCCTTCAACTAACGCAATATACTCTCTAGTAAAACAATCCCAGTTCTTCTGTAACTCATTTTTCATACGTTCAGTCTTTGCAAACAATACAATACCCGAAGTATCTTTATCTAATCTATGAACAATAAAAACCTTTTGATTTTTCTTTCTAATATACTCTCTTACTTCATGATATAAAGTATATTCCTTATTCTTCTCTGTACCTACCGTTAATAACTTACTTGGTTTATTAACAACTAATAATTCTTTATCTTCATATATAATATCTAACTTTTTCATAAAACCTCATGCATAATTGTACCATAGAAATCAATTTAATGGTAAAATATTTAATACCAGGGGGGATATCATGAAACTAAATAGTATTACTCAAAAACAATTAATCGATATTAAAAACCAATTAAATAAGAAATACGATAAAATATCATTAAATAATAGGAAAGAATTAATTAATTGCTATAGTGATATTATTACAGTTGATAATATTTTAAATAGTTATTATATCCCACCTACTTTTAATGAAGAACTAACTTTCTTTGACTATATAATTACTTTAATCGATAAAATTACTGATGCAGAAGAAACTCTAAATAATTACAAAGACTATTTTAAAGTTTTAAATAACTATTACTTTAATCATGGTTTCTATGAATTATATTATAAATATCAAAATCAAAATTATTCTAATCAAGACTATATCGATATGGTTAAAGAGTTCTTTAAAGATAAAGAATATCTTAATATTAACTTAAAAACACTATTTAAAAGTAATCACTTTACTCTTAATTTTTTTAATGAAACTTATGATGATTCCTGTGGAGCCTTCTACTATTTAAGAAAATACAATAAATATATTGCCTTTATTCCTAATTATCAAAGTATTGAAAAAGGTATCATTATGGCTCATGAATTAACTCATGGTACATCTCTAGTAGAAAACAAAGACCACTTACTAAGTACATCAAAAACTGCTTTTAGAGAATTTGATAGTTTATTTATAGAACTTCTAGCCTGTGATTTCTTTAAGAATATTAACGAAAATGAAGCTTTAAACAGGAAAAGATTTTTACATGCTACTATTATCAACAGCATAAACACAGTCTATGAAAAGAAAAACATCATTGCCGAACTAAAAAAATTAAACTTACCTCTTTATATTGCGGTTCAAAACTTAAGTTCAATCAATCCTTTATATACAATTGACTACATAATTGACATATTTGAAACTTCTGTTCAAAACGATTTATATTATTCAATAAGTTATCTTTATGCCTTAAAACTATATTCAATCTATCAAGAAAACCCTAAAGAAGCTCTAAGTATCCTCAAAAATATCATTCACTTAAATAGTACTAAAGATTGTCTTGAGTACTTTCAACCTATTGAAAAAGATATTAACTTTGATTTACAAGCTTATAAAAAAAGCCTTAAACTGTAAGACTTTCTAAGTAATGTTCATACTCGTCCAAGATACTAAATATTTCTTGGGCGTTTTTACATTGACATATTTTATTCTTCATTTCTTTACTCTTAGGCATTCCTTTTAAATAATAAAGAACATGACTTCTAATTTCCAACGATGCACTAACTTCATTAGTATCTTCACATAATAATTTATAATGACGACGCATCATAGCAATCTTTTCTTTATAAGATACTTCTTTAGGTAAAGTCCCATCTCTTAAGTAATCAACGCATTCCCTAACTAACCAAGGATTTCCTAAAAGACCCCTACCTATCATTACTGCATCGCACCCAGTTTCGTCTAACATCTTTTTAGCTAGAAAACAACTAGTTACATCACCATTACCAATAACGGGAATACTGACACTTTCTTTAACTTGTTTTATTATGTTCCAATCAGCATGACCAGAATATCCCTGAGAACGAGTTCTTGCATGCACCGCAATCGCACTAGCTCCAGCACTTTCACATGCTTTCGCTACCTCTACAGCATTAATGTGTTCTTCATCCCAACCGGATCTTATTTTTACGGTTACCGGAATATCAACTGCGGCGACAACTCTACTTACGATTTCTTTTATTTTCTCGGGATTTTTTAAAAGAGCACTACCTGCTTGATTTTTAATAGCAACCTTTGGCACAGGGCATCCCATGTTAATATCCAGGATATCAGGCTTTTGTGTTTCAACAACTATTTTAGCGGCCTTAACAAAATCCTCAACATCACTGCCAAAAATTTGTTGAGCAATTGGTCTTTCACACTCATCCATTTTTAACAAATCAAAAGTCTTCTTACTTTGATAACATATTGCCTTATCACTAACCATCTCCGCATACATAAGACCAGCACCCATTTCTTTAATAATCTTACGAAACGAAGTATTAGAAATTCCGGCCATTGGCGCTAAAACAACTTGATTTTTTATTTCAACATTTTCTATTTTAAACATAGTTTACCCCCAAAACAAATCTTATTATACACCATGATTATAAGGATTTCACTATAATTTTTTTTCTAAATCAATTTCAACAAAATCATCTTGTTTTAATAGGAACCCATTCGCATCATCAGTATCTAATTGTAATTCAAAAAATCCATCTGGTGTTACTTTAAATTGGGCTTCAATTGTTCCAGGCTTTATTGTATTTATCTTAACAATAACCCTTTCATCATCAGCAACACCTAATTTTTTGGCATTTTCTGGTGAAATATGAATATGACGATTAGCAATTATTGCCGCAGGAACGCATACTTCTCCTAATGGCCCAACTAAAGTTATATCAGCAGCACCATCTAAATGGCCACTCTTTCTCATTGGTGCATCTATTCCTAATTTATAACAATCAGTCTTTGATACTTCAACCTGGTTATAATCTCTAAGTGATCCTAAAACTCTAACTCTATCTATTGACCCCTTTGGTCCTTTAATAGTTAACGTCTCCTCTGATGCATATTGACCACCTTGCTTTAATGGCCTTAAATATGTTAAATCTTCCTTACCAAATAATTTTTGATAAACCTCTTTAGTTAAATGACAATGTCTATTAGAAACACCTACTTGTACTTTCATATCAATCACTTTATCCTCTCTCTACTATTGTAGTATACCATACAATCCAATAAATAATTAATACTTAAATACCCATCTTAACATTAATTAACATAAAATTATTTTAATATTAACTTTTGAGTAACAAGAATATCTTCTATTTCTTCTAAAGATAAACCAAATATCATAGCTATTTTCTCATTAGATATATCATTATCTTTCATTGCCATAATAACTTTTCCTCGTTCTTGCATTCTGCCATCATTATATCCATGCAATTTTCCTTCATTAAATCCCAAGTTATATCCTAACTTTTTACCAACATACTCACCATTACAATATCCGGCTTGATATTCTTTTTCTAACGCTTCGTCTCCATGCTTTTTCTTTCTTAATCCTCCCATCAATTTCATTTATATCAACTCCTCATAAATCCTATAATTTTAATTCTTCAATATCATTCATCATAAATCTAATTTTATCTACTTGCTTATCCGTATGATAATGTCCACAATACCATTTTTGATACTGGGTATTATTTTCTATTTCATCCAAAAATTCTTCCGTACTTTTATCAACGTCTAACTGGTTTACATTTTCTAAAAACACTTCATAAGGCATGTACTTAAAAGGACATGTATGCGATAAAATCACATCTATTTTATTATTGTATTTCTTTAAAGTTTTTCTAACATCATTTTTAATTTTTTCATTTGGTTGTTCACTTTCATACCAGTTATATCCTAAAGCCAGCCTATAATACTTATCAACAGAATAAGCTCCGCCAATTACTAAAGTAGAGACCCCATTAAAGTCGTATACTTCACCATCTTTGGCAAATAATATATTAGGATAATTATCTTCATAATATACAATTCCATTATTAAATATTTTTGACTTATATCCAGCGATATTATAAGGACGTTCTTCATGATTGCCGTGAATACAAAATAAAGTTATTGGCAACTCTTTCAAGTGATTTTTCAAAGTATAATCTTTGCTATCTAAATAATAGTTAATTCCAGCATCACCTAAAACTATCATAATATCAGCTTTTGATGTATTATTTTTATAGCAAAATTCAAATACCTGATCATAATCTCCATGTTTATCTCCCGTAATATAAACCATATTTCCTCCTTAAATCTCTATTAATGTACTTTTCTATTAAGCTTAAGTTCTTTTTTGTTAAGTATTTTTTCAACATCTTCAAGGTTAATATTTAGGCCAGTTGCTATCTCATAATTAGTCATTCCATTTTTGGATAACGATTTAATTGCATTTTTTAGACATCGTTTTTCTCCAATAGAGATGCCTCGCTTTTTACCAATTGCAATACCTTGCTTTTTTCCAATTGCAATACCACACTTTTTACCACGTTCCTCTCCAACCTCTTCGCCATAGCCATAACCCTCATCAAATTCTTCTTCCAACATATATCTATTATAGGCTTCCCTATCCCAACTTCCATCAGCTTTATAAAACATAATCATAACTTGATATACCTCACATCTACTAATGTACCTTTCTATTAAGTTTAAGTTCTTTTTCATTAAGTATTTCTTCAACATCCTCAAGGTTAATATTCATAGTATCAGCAATTTCATTATTAGACATCCCCCGATTAAATAATCTTTTTATGATATTTCTTCTCTCTTCAACACGCCCACGTTCTTTTCCAATTGCAATACCACGCTTTTCACCACGCTCCTCGCCAACCTCTTCGCCATAGCCATAACCTTCCGCATATTCTTCTTCCAACATATGCCTATTATAGGCATCTCTATCCCAACTTCCATCAGCTTTATAAAACATTACCATACTTTGATACACTCCTCTCAATATTTTATCTTTTTGTACGATACCATTTGATTCTAATATACTCTCCATATCCTCTAAAGTTTTAGGTACTAAAGGATATAAATAATCATATATCTTTCGTTCACTTTCAGTATATCCATTAGTTTTTAATTTGTCAAGATATATATGATAAGTTTCAATAAATTGGTATTTATTGAAATCTGTACCATACGTCGTATCATGCTTTATCAAATCCAAATTACCTTTATTTGATTCTTTATAAATACTTATTGAATATATTTTTATATTCACATTGTATTTCTTCTTACCATTCTTATCAATTTTTATTCCATAAATTGAAGCCATTCTATTTGAATAGTCTAAAGACTTTAAATTGGTAATTTTACTAAACTTAGTATAAGCTTCAATATCTACATAAGTATCATCATTTATTTTATAAACTAAATCCCCAATTCTAGGGACTGTATCTTTTTTAGACCCTGGTAAATTGGGATCAATAAAATCACCTTTAACTACTACTTTATACTCTAAATTACAAATCAAAGAAATAAACATTGCTACATACTCTTTGTTATCTCTTAAAACTCTTTTAAAATCAAAGTCTTTCATGGGATTAATTTTTATTTCGTTTGTGTATAATTTCTTCATTTTTATCCTCCAAAATTTAGTTTAAGGAAAAGGTTAAATATTTCTCTCCCTCTACTACTCTTTATTACCGGAAAAGTGCTGATTTTCTTTTTTTTCTTTGCATTTTTTGCAAAGTTTTTAAAAAAAGTGCCAAATTTTACGCAAATTTGACACTTTTTCTCTCATAATTTTCTTTTTCTTAAACTAAATTTTTTTCCTAAATTAATCCCATTTTACTCATTAGCATAATTATCAAAATAACCTTGAATTAACACTACAGGAGTACCCTTATCACCCGACCCACTAGTTAAATCTGCTAAAGACCCAACTAAGTCCGTAATTCTTCTTGGTGTCGTACCTTGAGTAACCATTTTACCTACTAAGTTATTATCCTTACTCCTAATCTCCTTCTTCATAGCGGCAATCAAGTCTTCTCCTCTTAAATCAGCTAACTTATTATCACTAACATACTTTAACTTTATCTCATTAGGAGTACCTTCTAACCCACTCGTATAAAAAGGACTAACAACTGGGTCAGCAAGCTCCCAAATATGCCCAACAGGATCTTTAAAAGCTCCATCACCATACACCATAACTTCTAAATCTTTTCCTGTTAACTCTTTCATTTTCTTTTGAATATCTAAAATTAACTTTTCTCCATCCTTAGGAAATAACTTAAGTCTTTCTTCCGTAGACTTATTAGACCCTAATAAACCATACTTAGAATTATACCCACTACCATTATTACTCTTATTCATAATATCCGTTAGACTATAACATAAAGCTCCCGTCTTACTAAATAACTCTTTTGTATGTTCTCTTGTATGAATATCACAATTTAATACATAAGGTGTATATTTTAAGATATCTAAAGGGTTATTAGAAAACACAAACTCTATTTCACAATCTTCACTTTTAACTAAATCACGATAGAATGATACCATATTAATACCTGTAAAAGGATGGATAAAATCTCCAAAGTATTCATTATAATCATTCTCTGTAATAATACTACTTAAATTAAATGGTGAACTACTTAGTTTATTCTCATCTAATATACCATTACCTACCTCATCACTAGGAAAAGATAATAACATAACTATCTTTTTTGCACCTCTAGCAATACCTTTTAATATAAGAGAAAATCTATTACGACTAAGAATTGGATATACTACTCCGATCTCTCCATTTACATATTTATCTCTTATATCATTAGCTATATCATCAACTGTACAATAATTGCCTTCACTAATACCAACCACAGCTTCTGTTACACAAATTATATCTTTATCATGAATCTTAAATTCTTCATTCTTTGAAGCCTTAATAACACTATCTACTACAATATTAGCAAGATTATCTCCTTCTTTAATAATAGGTGTTCTAATACCTCTTGAAGTTGTACCAACCATTCTCATATTTATATCCTCTTTTCTATTTTACTTCTTTATCGTATCATAGTTTATGCTTAAACTCTAGGAAAAATACTTGTTGGTTGTAAAGTTCTTTCTTAGTTACTTCCTATGTATGTTATTTTAGCGTAACCATTGCCTTTTTTTGCACATTTCTCTGTTGGAACTTCTTCAGCACATGTTGTAGATATCGTTTTAGTATCTTCTTCATTACTTTCTTCGCAGTTGTAACAGTACATTGCTTTATTTGTTAGTAATGAGTTCCCTATGTATCCTGAACCTCCTGCCCCTGTTCCTCCATAAAAACCGCCGCCGCCACTTTGACGGGCTAAATCAGTAGGTTGTCCTCCTTTACCAAAGGCATAACCCGAAATCTGGGTACCAGCATAAAAATAATTGTTTCTAGCATTAACCCCTTTATGTCCGCCACCACTACCAGCATGATAATCATACTCCTCTATGGTATGTGAAAAACCACCGCCGCCGCCACCAGCAACCATTAATATATCATTAATATTATTTTCTAATGACGATAACAATCCAGACTGTAAAGCAACATGGCTAGCGCCACCACCGGCTGCAATCATATGACCACCACAACACTCTGCATAAGCGACAACATCACCACCGCCATTATAACCTCCAGGTAACAATTCTAAAACTGGTCCATAATTATCATTTGAAGTTCCTTGACCACCAACATTTATATAAATTTTATCATTTTCTTTTAACTCAACATTTCCAGAAGAATAACCTCCATATCCACCAACATCATATTTAGTATTTCCACCTTGAGATCCCCACGTTTCTAATTTATAAGTACCAGAAACTGGTGCTGTGAATACCTGCTCCGTTCCAGTGTAATCAAAATCAACTATCTTAGTAGGTGTTGCAACTACTACAACCTTAGATCTAAAAGACTTATTCATAGCCTCACTAGTTAATGGAGTATTTTCATCCATCCAAAGTCTTAATGAATAATCAACACTGGCCTTTGCTCCTAGACTTCCCGTAACCAGTACTCGAGCTTCCACCGAGCTATCATAATACTTATCCGTACTAGAAAGACTTGCCATATTAACATAACTTTTATCATTAACCATTGTCATAATATACTTAGAAGCTAGAGTGCTCCCTTCTAATTCTTCTAAATTAAGACTATAAGCCATCATAGAATTACAAGTATTATTAATAGTAAAAGTATAAGGAGTTAAATTCTTACCTTCTTCATTCATAATAGGTATTTGTTTTTCTAACCTTATTACATTCTCTTCATTAGTTATTTCTAAATTTAAACAAGAAGATTTAACAATATTCTTATTAGTCTGAGAAACACTTACCATATAATATGCATAACTAACTCCCACTAATAAAGAAACTCCAAGTAATCCCCCTAAAATACATAAAATAATAATATATTTTTTATTCATACCGCTAGCCTATCTTTCTAATGAGATTTTATCACATTTCTGTGCGTATTTAAAGAACTTTTCTTAATATCATCAAATTAAATGGGACAATAATTTTTAAGGTGATTATCATGCCAAAGAACAACTTATATAAAATAAGAGAAAGTAACGACTTAAAAGCCAAAGACATTGCAACCTATTTAAATGTTTCTCGTTCTAACTACAGCGAATGGGAAAATAATAAAACACCAATCCCTACCAAAAGAATAATTGAGTTAGCCGATTTCTATAAAATTAACATTGACTACTTACTAGACTTAAGTCCCTATAAAATAGAAATCAAAACTCCAACTAAAATAGATTTAATAAAAATAGGTAAAAGAATAAAAGAAGCCCGTAATGAACTCTACCTAACCCTAAGAGAAATAGGCAAAAAACTAAACTGTTCCTACTCTGCCTTTGCGGCTTACGAAAGAGGAGAAAACCTAATCAATAGTGAAACCCTCCTAAGCCTATGTACCCTAACAAACTACTCAATAGACTATATTCTAGGACGTACCAGTACTAAATATCTCAATAAATAATTATATTTTATCTTAATTT
>OLGZ01000833.1_pt1 | contig 21364 bp, 20 predicted proteins | sample 1605981 | NCBI WGS metagenome assembly OLGZ01 (sample SAMN03283291) | human gut metagenome | biome: human-associated habitat; material: feces | host: Homo sapiens | place: Peru | collected 2012 | reverse complement strand
AGCAGCCCTGCTTCCTCAAAGCCATCCGTAAGCCATTCCTGCTTCACGCTGTCATTAAAGTGGCCCACACGGCAGAAAAAGCCCTGAATACGACCATCTGACACGCCTGCATCGGAGAGCAGTTCCTGCAAAAGCTCCCTCGAAGCTCTGTCGTTCAAGTTCGTGTACTCTATCCTATCCAATGCCGGTCGCTGCTCGGCCACGCCGCAGCCCGCAAATATAGAAACGCCAAGAAGCGTGCATAACACAAGCGCCGTTATCTGCTGGTTCAATCTCATCTATTTTGATCTTCCTTTCTTCGTCTGCAAAACTCTTTATCCTGCTTAGAATACCTCTTAACGTATAATATCTTTGTTAAGAGAGCGCAGTTTGCGGAGATGCCTTCACCGGAATAGCAACTGGCATGCTGTTAGTTTCGTAATGACGAAGAAAAATATCTGCCCTCGGCCGTACTTGTCATCGCCCACATCGCAGAGGTCTTCTATCATTGCCACCGCATTGAAGGCATCGACATAGCGAAGGGATTCTTAACGCGTCCGCGCATTTGTTCTCATTGCTCTCCATCCATCAGTGCAGCGCGGTCGCTGTAACGGGCGCAGATGGCGCATTCGTGCAGACCTCCTTCGCCATGACTTTGACAGCGCGCTTTTCACGCAGGAGCATCTGCGTATAGTATCTCCCGACATTCGACCGTCCCATACCTTTGCCCGCCATAATAATTCACAAGAGCAGGCAGCATTTCCCCCATGATGACGCTTCGCTTTCAGCCTTACCCTGCGTTTTCTCAAAGTGTCGACATATTCCGAGAAGAATTTTCGGAGTATTTCTTTATGCGGAAGAAGCAGCTACAGTCTGTAGAGATTGACAGGACAGCGTCAGCTCGTACAATCTGATTTGATCATACCCACAGCCGCTTCGGCTGTGGGTATTTTCTGTTTGAACGCTAAAAGCTTTGCAGAACTCAAGGAATCTAATGCCAAATTCAGTATGTCACCAACTATGAGGAAAACATCTTTTAGAGAAAGATCAAAATTCAAATGGTTCGGCAGGGAAGATAAACGGTGTCCTTTTGCGATGCCGCTTCCGAAAGATTACAGTTTCGCCCCTCCTTAACGAAGACTTTAAGTTAAATCTGTTATACTGCAACAGTACCCTCAAAAATACAGACAGGAGAAAATTTGACCCTATGATGAAAAAAAAATATTTCGCTATTCCCATTCTTGCAATCGCACTGCACTTTTTGCTGTCCAATCTATTGTATTTCCTTGTGGAAAGACTCGTTTTGGATGTTTTTCATATCCCCCCGCAGCAATTTATGAAATACTCATATTGGGGCGAGATTTTGATCTACTCTGTTCTTATCCTCGTATTCTTCACGCTCTACAAGCTACTTTGGAAGAAAGAGGTAAGAGAGTCACGCACAATGACAAATTTTAAAGACGTGCTCGGCAGTCTGGTCGTGGGATTTGGCATTTGCGGGATCTCCGGCCTTTGGATCATGCTGGCAGAACAGCTTCCCTCGCTTCAAAAAAGCGTTGAGGCAATGAACGCCGGTGCGGAAAATATTGCCGGTGGAAATGCATTTGGAACATTTATGATTGCGGTGATTGCTGCACCTGTTGTAGAAGAGATTCTATTCCGCGGCATTGTGCTTCGCTCCATGCGGAAATTCACCCCCGCATGGGCCGCGATTTTAATATCATCTGTACTCTTCGGCGTTTATCACCTGAATATCGTGCAGGCTGCCTATGCCACCCTTATGGGCATTGCCGCAGGAATCCTTTACGAGAAGAAAAGGAACCTGCTGTTTCCCATCCTCGTGCATTTCGCAAACAACCTCATTACTATGCTGCAGGGCTTTGCGCCATCCGAAGTGAATGAACTGATCAACATTTTTATTCTGATCATGATCGCTCCTGCAGGGTATATCGTCTGCCGCTCACTCCGACAGGACAAAAGAGCAGATAGCATGTAAGTTTTTATGCAATGTATAAAGCATACAGCGGCACAGAGCAAACTCTCTGTGCCGTTGTTTTTTTATCTCCTTCGTAATAGAGCAGCATGGGAAAAGAAATCGAGGCACAGTAAGCAGCGCCAAAGTTGCGGCAGTCCTTCTTATCTGATCAGGTATTCCCGCAGGAATCTATTTCATGTCCAGGACGACTATCCATTATGACTGCAAAAAGCAGAAGCCACGTTGGCAGATCAAAACCACATCTTTGCAGATACTCGATCACGCGCCCCCTTGTCTGATGTTATGGCAGTCGCCTATGCTCTGTGCGGTCATAGTTCCAATCCCATGTGACGAATTGAACGCTGTATTTGCTTGGATTACCTGCCAGCACAGTGCCGCCAAAGTCAGCGAGGATGCGGTGGTCGCCATCCAGTCCGCTGGCTTTGAGCTGCGGAGCGGCTTCCATAGCGGTCAGTTGCTCCGAAACCTCCATAAAAATCTATGGTTCAAAAGAAGAAATCCGGGCTCAAAAAGCCCGGAAACGGTTGATGCGCCTGGCTTTGCGCCAGACGCATCTATACCAATAACTCTTTATGATGCAGAAAGAGGGACTTGAACCCTCATGGTATCACTACCACACGGACCTGAACCGTGCGCGTCTGCCAATTCCGCCATTTCTGCGAACAAGTGTATCTTACAACACTTGTCGGTAAATGTCAACACTATTTTTCAAATAATTTAAAAAATATATAAAATAGCGAATATATTACATATAAGAGCTGAACAGATTACCTGCATTATAGAGACCGGTGTATCCTGCAGTTCCTGTATACAGGCTTGTTCTGGTGGATGCATGATCTGCTGCAAAATTGATCATGGAGCTCTGTGCGGATACACGGTAGCCGTAGGAGCCATTTCCCTGGAACAAATTCTTTACAGCAGACATATCCGCTTTCATAAAAGCATCCTTGTCCAGTGATAAGGTGCCGTCATTTTTCATGGTGATACCAATCTTTGCCAGCTGTTTACTGTTGGCAATGGTAGTGTTCCCAAGAGATTCCGCGCGGTTATTTACTGTGGTGTCGTTCACATCATCCACAGCAGACATCACGCTATTGTAATTTGTCACAAAGCTGTTCACTGCACTGTAGATTGCGTCAGTGTCGTACCCCTTAGTGGTACTCTCCACACCATTCTCATCTTTGGTAGTGATATCCTTCTGGATGAACAGATCCTTTTTACCGGTCGCTAACAATGCATCTGCGGATTCCTTCAGAGCATCTGTCGTGGTCTCTACCTTCGCCAGCGCCTTCTTCGCAGTATCTGTCGCGGTATCTTTCTTCGTAATGGCAGAAGCTGCGGTCTTGCTATCGCCGCTGTCCTTGGCATAGTATGCCTTCATCAGCTTCCCGTAGCTGCCGTTCTTAATACTTGCATAATCTGCCAGCCAGTTGCCGCTTAGCGCATTGGATGCAGAGGAACTCAGTCCGGAAAACAGAAAAGAATAATTCGTTTTTGCCTGAATATTAATACTCATCACAGTCACCTCCGTGTTAACTGTTTTGAATCAGCCTTTTGGCCATAAGCTCTTTGCTACTAATTACAGTATACTACTTACTTCGGATGATTCCAAGATTTATTAACGCTTTTTTTGATCGGTTTTTGAAAAACATCCCATTAATCCAGTATTTTTCCCAGCATAGTCACCCGATTGAAGGGGAAAGAGAAATAATAGCCGTCTGCGAAGTCCTCCGTCATGGTGATCACTTCTTTTGCTAACTGTACGCCGGCCTGTTCTCCCTCTTCTCTGGTCATATCCGCACGATATCTCGCCAGCACTTCGTCCGTCACATCGATGCCCGCCATCTCATTTTTCATAAATGTGGCATTTTTAAGGCTCACAAACGGCATGATGCCACAGAGTATCCTGGCTCCGGTCTCCTCTTTGATCCGGCGCACTCTATCCGCGCTCTCCTTCGTGGATATAGGCTGCGTCAGGAAAAATGTGGCTCCTGCCGCCATTTTCTTCTTCACTCTGCCGATCTCCACTTCCAGATTCCGTCTGCCCTGATTGATGGCACCGCCGTAGCTTACCGGTGCCTGTGCAAATTGCTCTTCGTTCATATCCGCAAGGATCTGCATGAGACCTACGGAGTCAAAATTGAACACACTCTTTACCGTGGTACGCACCAGGGAGGGGATCGGATCGCCGGTGATCACAAGGAAATTGTGGATACTATTGATATAAGCTCCTAATAGCTGGGAGCGCATAGCGATAGCATTTTTATCACGACAACAGATATGAGGCATGACACACATACCGGTCTCCCGCGCTACCTTTTCCGCCATGAGAATAGAATCCGCCCTGGTACGTCCTGAGGGGGAATCCGGAAAAGTCAGTACATCCACACCGCTTCTCTGCAGCAGATGTGCGGCATCCATCAGCTTTTCATCGTCAATCCCCATAGGAGGTGCCAGTTCGACGGCGATCAGTTTCTTCCCGCCTTCCGCTTCCTTGTTATGGTAAAAAGAGTGATCCTCTGTGCCAGCCTGTTTTTTCTCCGGTTCTGCATTTGCTTTTGCCTGCGGATACTGGGTAAAGTCCAGCTTTCCCGCAAGATCTGAGATATATTCCGGTGTCGTACCGCAGCACCCGCCTGCCATATCCACACCAAGAGCTATCATCTGCTGCATTCTGTCTACAAAATATTCTCTGTTATCCCCGGTGAAGATCATGCGTCCGGTGACCATCTGCGGGTAACCGGCATTCGGAAGGGCTGTGAGGAATTTATCTGCGGGCTTATAAAGTGTCTGCAGGATCCGGTACATATGAGAAGGACCCACGCCGCAGTTAAAGCCCACGGCATCAATCTCTTTGATCGCTCCCGCTCTCTGCAACAGCTTTCTGGCACTTAAGCCTGCATTGCTGTAACCGAACTGGTTCACAGAGAATTGTACCGTAATAAATGCCTGTTCCCCGATCATTTTGATCGCAGGCAGGAGCTCTTCCATCTCGGAAAAAGTTTCAAAGACAAAAAAGTCCACGCCTTCTTCCAGAAAAATACGGCAGATCTCTTCGTATTCGCGGCATAAAGTATCCTTCTGTGCCAGCGCATCACAAGGGATCTGTCCGATATCTCCGGCGATATAGACTTCTTTTGTCTCACCGGTGCGTGCTCTCCACACAGCCACCGCCTCCCTCGCCAGGCGTACACCGCTTCGCAGAGTCTCCTCGATCTGTTCTTTGGACCTATCCATGCAGAAGCTGTTGGCTGCGAAGGTGTTGGTACGCAGAATCTGCGCTCCCGCTTCGAGGTACTCCGTATGAATCTCCTTCACCCGTTCCGGGGCTTCCAGATTCGCCAGCTCCGGCAGTTGTTTCGTGTCGTATTTTCCTCCATAATAGGTCCCGAAGGCTCCGTCAAAGAGAAGTTTTTTGCGTTGGATCCTTTCACGGATCTGCTCTTTGGTATGTGTTGTATTGCCCATTATTGTTTCCTTTGTCCTGTTGATTTCATCGCTATTCCTTTAAAAACGAGCAGGTCTGCTCTCGCAAGCCTGCTCGTTTCTTAGCATACCATATTATTTTCCGGAAAAACAGTAGCAAATTTAATGATTACATTAACTTGCGGAACAATGCGGTCAGATCCTCTACACTTGCATCCTTGGGGTTACCGGGTGCGCAGGCATCTGCATGTGCGGACTCTGCCAGGAAAGGAAGATCTTCTTCCTTCAGTGCTTCCAGCTTGGAAGGAATACCAACATCCTCAGACAGCTTACGGACAGCATCTACAGCAGCCTTACGGTAGGTAGCCTGATCCATCTGATCTACACCTTCCACACCCATAGCACGGGCGATCTCACGATACTTTTCACCGGTGCAGTCAGCATTATATTCCATAACGATAGGAAGCATCATTGCGCAGGCAACACCATGAGGGGTATCATAGACAGCACCCAGGGTATGTGCCATGGAATGAGCGATACCGAGTCCTACGTTGGAGAAGCCCATACCGGCAATGTACTGACCCAGAGCCATGCCTTCGCGGCCTTCCTTAGTATTAGCTACCGCGCCGCGCAGGGACTTGGAAATGATCTCGATGGCTTTCAGATGGAACATATCGGTCATCTCCCAGGCTGCCTTGGTGGTGTAACCTTCGATTGCATGGGTCAGTGCATCCATACCGGTAGAAGCGGTCAGACCCTTAGGCATAGAAGACATCATCTCGGGATCTACCACAGCAATGATAGGCATATCATGAGGGTCTACACATACGAACTTACGCTTGCGCTCTACATCGGTGATAACGTAGTTGATGGTAACCTCTGCTGCAGTACCTGCTGTGGTGGGCACTGCGATAATGGGAACGCAGGGCTTCTTGGTAGGTGCTACGCCCTCCAGGCTGCGTACATCTTCGAATTCAGGGTTGGCAATGATGATGCCGATGGCTTTGGAGGTATCCATGGAGGAGCCGCCGCCGATGGCGATGATATAGTCTGCGCCGGATGCCTTGAAAGCAGCCACACCGTTCTTCACATTGTCAATGGTGGGGTTCGCCTTAATATCGGAATAAATTTCATAAGCAAGACCTTCCTTGTCCAGCAGATCGGTTACCTTTCCGGTCACACCGAACTTGATCAGATCCGGATCGGAACATACGAATGCTTTCTGAAAAGCATGAGCCTTTGCTTCGGTTACGATTTCTGCGATTGCTCCTGCACCGTGATAAGATGTCTGGTTGAGCATAATTCTGTTTGCCATGATACATAATCTCCTTTCGACATAAAAACGATCTTATTGATAATTTTATTCTAACTGTAAACATCGCATAAAGAAAGTGACAGTTTTCCCCGACTGTCACTTTTTACAGAAATTTCATATTTCGTCCATTACTTTTGTTAATTTTTCACAAATATTTTTGGCTATTTTTACTCAACGTAATACGCCTAACTGCTGAAATAATTCTGTCACCGGTGCCGGAAATGCACTTACTAGCAGCGCCGCCATCTGCTCCGGGGTTTTCTCCTTCGGAGCGAAGATCCATTCCACGGTCATATCAATGGAACCTCTGCAATAGAGCCGCAAGGGGAATAAAATATTCTCTTCGGGCTGTCTGCCGGTCTTACGTCTGATCAGTTGTGTATAGAAATCCAGGATCAGTTCGTAGTCATGTTCCCTCAGGGAATTATGATCGTCCGAGCGAAATGCTCCCGCGAAAAAGACTCTCTCCTTCTGAATAAATTCAAACTTTCTGGTTAAACCTTCGTATACGGTAAGCCCATCCCCCATCTGTGCAAAAGATTCCAGTAAGAGCTTATCAAAATACCAGTTGATCAGGTCGTATTTGTCCTGGAAGTTCCGATAAAAAGTCTGTCTCGTCACACCGCAGGTCTGCACGATCTGTGTCACGGTCATGGCATCGGTGCCGGAAGCCGCCATACACTTTTTTGCTGCTTCCGCCAGGCGGTATTTTGTTTTATCCGCTGAAGTTTCTTTTGTATTCATTTCGTCTCTTATTCCTTTTGGGGCTTTCTGTAATTGAACTTATTATAGCACAAAAGCTCCCCTGAAAAAAGGGAGCTTTCACAAATCATTTTCACTTTAGAATCTCGTCCCAGTTCTGCACTTCGCACAACATAGGTGCTTCATAGTTTGCATGAAGTAACCGGTAAAAAGGTCCTACCCCCAGAGACTTCATGCCGCCGGCTGCAGCTGCCTCAATTCCCGCTGCTGAGTCTTCCACCACCAGGCATTGCCCGGGAGAAAGTTCCAGTTTACGTGCTGCGACAAGAAATACCTCCGGATCCGGCTTGGACTTTGTCGTATCCAGTCCGCAGCTGATCTTATCCAGATATGGCAGTAATCCGGTCTTCTCCAATATGACCGGTGCATTTTTGCTGGCAGAGCCCACTGCCAGCAGAAGCCCTCTTTCTTTTAATCCTGCCAGTACCTCTTTCACGTTCTTAAGTACCGCCGATTCATCCATATGCTCCAGCAGTTCCAGATAATAATTGTTCTTCCGCTCCGCCAGTTCTGCTTTTTCTTCCCCTGTATACACACGATCCGCTTTTTCCAACACGATCTCCAGCGATGCCATCCGGCTGACTCCCCTCTGTCTTCTATTGTCCTCTCTCGTAAATCCTGTGATCTGCAATTCGTCCGCCAGACGTTTCCATGCCAGATAGTGCATCTCATCGGTGGATACCAGCACACCATCCAGATCAAATATAATTCCTTTTATCATAGTTCGTGCCCCCGTTTCTTTTTTGTGTTACACTGAATTCAGTTAATGGTTTAAGGTTAAACCTACCGTGCAAAGGAGATATTATGGTTACTATTCGAGATATTGCACAAGCCACCGGTGTCAGTGCAACAACAGCATCTAATGTAATCCACGGCAGGAACAAACGTGTCTCTGTCGAAACGATTCAAAGCATCAACGATGCCATCAAAGAACTGGTTGCCTTTCTCCAGAACTGGAATATGAACGGTCTGTTCTTCACCGGAATTTTCAAAGATAAATTCTTCGATTCCGTTGCCGGATAGCCGCGATAGGGCTGATTACATATCCGTTAATTCCGCTTCCAGAAAAGCCGCAGCATCCCTGACGCAGTCCACGCATTCTCTCTTCACCACGCCGTCGGTAATGCCCTTTAATTCCTTACAGATCACTGTCCCATTCTGTTCCTTGAAGCGATTGATGATCTTCCGGGACCCCTGCATTGTCCGCTGGGGATTCTTGTTGATCAGTCCCAGAATATTGACCGCTCCGATGACGGCTCCACAGGTGGCTTCCATGCTGCCACCAACGCCTGCCGCGAAGCCCTGGGTAAGATTCCTCACTGTCTCCTCGTCAATTCCCGCCAGATCACAGTACGTACACGCCACTGCCTGTGCACAGTTGTAACCACACATTTTTCTCTCTGCTGCCTCTTCCACTCTTGATTCCATAATTGTTGTTCCTTTTCGTTTGTATTTTCCGATAGCCGTCTATGCCATATTTCTTATTAATTATTATAACAGAAACAAAAAATAGGTAAAAGGAAATAATGCTCATTATTCCAAACTGTTTTAAGTGTATAAAAAATTCCTACAAATTTTAAAATCATGTTGACATTACCGTGGGAAGATGTTATTATCATTCTTGCGTGATGCGAGATGATTATTATTTTGTATCGCTATGCGGAAGTGTCGGAATTGGCAGACGAGCAAGACTAAGGATCTTGTGGTAGCAATACCGTGTGGGTTCAAGTCCCATCTTCCGCATTCATTAATAAAGTGGGAAGCCTGATAATTCAAGGCTTCCTGTTTTTTTGTTTGTAGCCAGTTTTGGGTTACAACTTTTACTCTCTGAAACACCCACTAGGATGTGGGGGTCATTAGATATGGGAGCCTCCTCATTGAAAATCAAGCTCAATCTTCTGACCAATACTTCATTGGAATAGGTTCTATTACAACTGCAATTATATTATTATTTTGATCTACCCTAAATCTAAATGCATAAAAATACGTTTTTGTTGAATCGAGTTTTAAGAAGTAGCTGTATGCTCCGGAGTCCTTCAAGTCATCATGCGAAAATACATTTTTAATATCTGTAGAATGATATTCTGTATTTCCGTATAATTCAAATACTTTGTCTATGCTATCTCCAAGCTTAATACCTCTTACTGTACTTTCTATGACATTATCATGATCTGTAAACTCTCCTGATACGATCATGTTTGCATTGTCCGCAAGTATATATGCAACTCCGTCATTCCCTGCTTCTACATATTCATTGTAAGTATCATATCCGAGGAAACTAAATGCAAGATCCTGTTCTGAAAGCGGCTCTGCTTCTTCTATGTTGGTTACTTCTGTCTCTGTTGCTTCAGCTTCCGTCTCTATTTCACTTGTGTTATCCTCTACTACCTCAGTGCTTTCTATTGTCTCCGTGGTTGTTTCTGTTGTTTCGACTTGTGCAGATTCAACGGCATTGGGGATGGATTCTGTTGATATTGTCAATATTGGTTTACACTTTTTTCTCAAGGATGTTCGACCTATGCTGCCTCCTGTAATGAATCGTAGTATTGTTGACGCTTAATCATCGGAGGTAAGCCACCATTAGCAGAGCAGATTCTTCGGTTATTCCAATAGCTGATGAAATATCTCCAGATGAGTGTTTTTAACTGTTCTACTGTCATTGAAGTGGTATCATAACGTCCATAAAGTAATTCTTCTTTGAATCTTGCCCACATGCTTTCGCATCTGGCATTGTCGTGGCATCTGCCGCCAGCACTGTTCATGCTTTGGAGAATGCCATATTTGCTGATTGCTTTACGATATAACTCACTTGTGTACTGTGTTCCTCTGATACAGCATCAGGATATACTTCCAAAGTTGATGCTGTATCATAAAAGTAAGGGGCGGCAGCACTTTAGGCTGTCGCTCCTTGACTGCCTAACTGCAAAACCGGGCGGGGCTGTCAACGGCGGCTCTGCAAGAGCCGTTCATCTTGCCGTTGACTGGCTCGACTGGGTTTGCTATTCTTTAAGTGTTGTCTGTAAGTCGTTTGTAAAAATATCATCTCCGGCGCACAATCATTTTCTACCAAAGTAGCGGCATAAAAAATTTCATTGTCCTGCCTTTCAAAAATAAGAAGTTTCCATTTTTTTGACTGCAAATTCCGAGGCTGTCTCTTGTACAATTTCTAGTACATTGACATCTTCTGCTATATTTCCTTGACGGGGTTCCAGCTCATTGTTAGTTACCACTTCTGCCTTGCCAGCGTCCGATGCACCATAAGAGAAATTTACTATGGTAGCATTGCTGTATTTTTCAAAAGCTGCATAGTATTCTTCTTCTGTAATTACATCTGTTTCCTCTCCTTTTTTCATGGTATAAGCAGCATTTCCACTTTCGTCAAATTGCTCATAAATCCCCTCTGCCAGTCTGAGCGAACCGGATTTTTCAATTTCAAAACGCTGCATATCGTGACCGGAAGCAGCATAAATACCTGTTTCATCATAGGCGATAGGATATGCTGTTCCCATACTTTCTATTGTTCCTATGTTTTTAACTTCTTTATCTATCAAATAATATACATCACAATTAAGTGCTGCCTGATTTCCCAAACCGTCATTATATACTTGTGAGGTAACAAGTAAAACAGGTAAAGAAGCATTTGTATCAATAATTGCAAAAAGCTCATTATCTTCCAATCCTCCGACGGTTTCTCCATAAATAGCAGCGTTTTCACTACCTTTTTCTCCACATGCACATAAAGAAAAGATTAACACACATAAAGCCATATATGAAATAAACTTCTTTGCCTTATACATATTTTCAGTCTCCTTTTTTTCTTCTTTCAATGGTATAACTTATGAACAATATCACTCCGATTGCTGCCGCAATAATAGACGGTATCATTAACCGCATATAATCAATAGGGGCATTTTCGTATTGTCCTGTAACGATATATCGGTATAGCATATACTGGGTACTAAGTGTTGTGCTTTGTAGCGCAATTACATAGGCGAAATTTAATATGCTAACCATAATAAAAATCAGACCACTAATTAGCAACAGCGTCATTTTTCTGTTATGAAGATTTATTTTCATCAAATCTTCTAAAGTTATTTGCTCATCAGTTTTGTTTGCCACACCTGCTTCTCCTTCCTTTAGCAAATCATCTAATGACACATGAAAAATTCTGCTTATTTTAACGATACTTTCTAAATCAGGGGAAGTGCTATCTGACTCCCATTTGGAAATAGTCTGTCTGGATACGTTAAGTTTTTCTGCTAATTGTTCTTGTGTCATTCCCGAAAGTTTCCTTAATTGGTTGATTTTATTTCCAATTTCCATTTTGTGTCCTCCTTTAAGAGCAATTTTAAATAAAATAAACAATTTTTTCTATCAACATTGCTTTACATTTGCGCTCAAAATAATAACATTTATGAAATTGCTTGTTTTTCTGCACTTTAAGTGTTCATATAAAGGCATTTAAAATGTTGTCGCTGTAGCTTCCTGTTTTCCGCAGGAAACAAAAGATAAAGTACATATTGTCATCAGTGCTAAAATAATTTTTCTTTTCACAGTCTATTCCTCGCTTTGTTAAAATCAATTACACTTCTATACCACCGCACTATTCACTTCCTTCAAATGCATCAGACAATTTTTTCAGCCTTTTAAGCCATTTGATTATCGATCCGTTCTGAAGAAACCCTTCCAGTGCCCCACTGCAGAATCTTTCCGCCCTTACTGCCCCCATAATCAAAGCCAGTACAGCCTGTCCGTTCAATTCATCTATATTAACATTAGTCATTGCATTCTCATCCCTTTGTATACCATAGTACTGCAAGATAAATACATATCTGGATAACTGATACTCCGGGTGCCTTCTTTCAAAAGCATATACATCTTTAACAAAGTCTTCAATTTCTCTCGAATATGTTCTATACGGAAGCTGATACGGATGCTCCATTGTACCATCACCAATATTATTTTCCGGCATCACCTTACTCTGGGGAGGATTACTAAATTTAGATATGTACCTGGTCAGTGATGAATAAATTCCGTTTTCAACCTTGCTATCATCTATAAGTTCCATCTTTAGCAGTTCCCATTGATCCAAATAGCTATCTTCCAAATCATAGAATTCTCTTATATTTGTATTGTTATGTTTCTGTCCCTTCTTTCCGGGAGTATTAAGCCATTTCTCATGATTTTTACGAATCGTATCTGCAACAATTTTGCTCGGAACGATATGATATTCCGGTGCTTCTAATTCATTCAGAGATACAAATATATAGAATATATTATCTCCAAGTAATGTTTCATTTTTCTTTGATAATGTCCACTTTTTCTGCTTATATCCTGTGGTCTTTACCTGTATTGCAATCTGTCTATGTGTATCCCGTTCAATCGCCAGCAAATCAAAATCTTTCACATTCGACATTGGAACCGCAACAGTATATCCTCTTCTCTCTAATTCACCGGCAACAAAATATTCTCCGGAATTTCCAATATTAACATTTGTATCGTTTCCCATAGCAGATCTCCATTCGTAGCTATCTATTTGAAGCGAGGTCCCCTCAGTATTCCTTCGTAATCTCTCCCTCAATCCCATACATTATCTTAAATGTCTCAAGGTCTTCCGCCCGGCGGATCAGCATGACTTCTTCAAATTTTCCCGTGTGGATATCCTTGAATCCCGCCACCTGTTCACCGTTGCAGATGCTGGCTTTGATGACAGGTTTTTGATTGCTTCTGTCGTAAGTCTTCTTTTCGGTTCTCTTAGAAAATAATCCCATTACACGACCCTCTCTTATACTCCCTTGTCCGTCTCTTCAGATCCTTTATACTTATACAAACTGCTTTCCTATGGAATATAAGTCTTTACGGTTTCCTTCAGTGCCGCTTTTATCAGCTGCTCGAAGGACTGTGCAAATCTCTCGTCATCCTCTTCTGTCCGCTTCTTCGGACCTTTTAAATGATTTTTATGAGAAGCTCTTCTTGCCTTTTTATTCAGATGTCGTTCCATGAGCATCTGGTCGATGTTCTCATCCGTGTACCATTTACCGGACTGGTGGATGGCGTAGGCACTCTTGCCAAGCGCCATGGCTGCCACGCCATAGTCCTGAGTTACCACGATATCACCCCTGCGACAGAGACTGATCAGCTTATAATCCACTGCATCTGCCCCTGCTCCTACAACCACTACCTCGCTGTAACCGGAAGTCAGCACATGGTTGGTGTCACACAGAAGTGTCACCGGAATCTGATACTTCCGTGCTGTTTTTTCCACTATGTCCACCACCGGACAGGCATCTGCATCCACATAAATCTGCATAAGAAAATTCTCCACCGCCTTTCTTATACTTAAAATTATAGCGGCTTTATCCTATGTTTACAAGTTACTTTCCTGTGGGAATCGACTGTAGAACGTCAGTCACACGATATGCGAAATTATACGCAAAAAACTTCTATGCTTAGTATTCACTTTAGTATAGAAGTTCTTTGGCTGCAATAACTATATGCTTTAAATATTTGTTGCAATATATTCTTTTTGCATATATTATTTTATATATAATTATATATATCCTTTTTGCATATTCCTTATAGTTATATCTTTTTTCACCGCTTTCATTTATGATGAGCACAAAGGAGGTAATTCATATGTTTCATACTGCGACGAATGAAAAAATCGGCAACCATCTTGCTGATTTGATAAAACAAAGTAACTATAATAGTGACCGTCAATTCGGGATAGCTTACTTCAAACAACGCTATAATTTTGATCCCTCTCCTGAGGAAATTCAAAAAATCCAAAACCGTATCTGTCAGATCAAAAAAGGCAATAAGGGCATACAAATCGAAGATCTTCCTATTTTTTCGGAACTTCTTCAGGTATCTATTGAGGATATTCTAAGTGCCGGAGCTGTTCTGGCACCTATTTCCAACAGAACTACCAATTACTCCATTGCCTGTTCCAAGGATCCCTCTGAATGGAAAGCATACCTCCAACGAGAGGACAAACCCGTCTTAAATCCTGACGAATTCAATAAAACCATCATTGATTATGCCTTAGAGGTTGGTAATTATTCTTTTTTGAAATATCTCATGGATAGCCACTACATTTGGTTTGTTGGAAATGATCCGGGCGAATATTACATTGGTTTTGGTGCCGGAACCAGCATAGAAAGAAGGAAAATCGGATTTACTGATATTCTTGACAGTACATTAAAAGAATCTGACAATCTCCGTTTTAAAATGATTACTCTCGCTATAAAAAACAACGATTTTGATGTGCTGGATCAGTTGCATGCCAGAGAACTTCCGATGCTTTATACATTAGGTTGTATGTATGCTTTTCATCCGCGCAGCGATGAACTTCCAAGTTCTCAAAACATAGATAATATGATACAATGTATTGCTTCCAGTTCCAAAGGAACTCTTAATTACTTTTTTGAAAATTTTGAAATTACCCCTTCTCGTCCACGGCAAGAAAGTAGTTCCTTTATTTTTCCGTATTCAGGAGCTGTTCTTGATATCATGATTCGACAAAAAAACAGGAACGTTTCTTATATTTTGGAAAAAGTAATTACATACAATAAATCCATATTAAAAAAATTATTACAGTTAACGAATAACAGTACAAAAAGCCTCACGGCCTTTTACGAAAGTGCTAACGGTTCTTTCTATAGCAATTCCTATTATATACATGAGGCATGGAGAAATTATTATTTTTATCCTCAAACAGGGTTCGTGGCTTATACAACTCCTGTATATTTAAAACCATACCACGGATTCATCACCAATGTAGTTCATGTTACGACAAAATCATCCGATTCAGAAATACAATTTCTTATTGATGAATTGAATGAAACCTATGACACATTTAACCAATATTTTAATAAAAAGGAGAATCCACAAGATGCGTAACTCTATTTTTAATTATGACGACGGCAATTTTATCTATCCTACTTCCGACAACATGGGGGTTGATTCAGAGGGGAATCTTCATATGCGTATGGGTGACAATATGTCTATGAATCTGGAAACCGGTGAACTTCACATAACTTCCGGTTGGAATGACAATGCTGACGAGGATGATTTCTGATATATACTTTTTCCCTGGTCCTATTACCGCCTCAAAATCCAATGCAATAATTTCGGCGGTAATAATCTAGCAAATATAGAAAAATTGCAAGGAAAGTACCGCTTGCACAGACACTGTTGCCAGTCAGGCGGTATTATGCTGGAAAAGAGGTGTGCCGGTTAGGGCACATCTCTTTTTTAAGGGCGGAGCACTACTCCGCCAGATACATCTTCAGGCTTCCTTCCACAGCATCCATGGCTTCCTCCACACTCGCCTGTCCGTTCAGGTATGCCTGTAAACTCTCTGTCAGGGAGGTCTCGATCTGAGTGTCTTCCCTAAGGCACAGGGTTGCTGCCTTGCACAGCTCCATCAGATGGTTCGCGGTCTCCTCAGAGTAGGCTTTGATGGCGAATTCCACGCTGCTGCCGTCGATATCATAGGTGGTATAGGCTTCCGCCATGCTGCGGTCTGCTGCGGCCTGCGTCTCCAACGCTTTTGCATTGACAGGGAATCCCTCATAGGTATCCACGCTCTGTAATTCTTCGGACAGAGCAAAACGCAGGAAGTCTTTTGCAGTCTCCACATGCTCACTCCGACTGTTGATTCCAATGACCATCTTCGGATAAAATGCGTTTTCCACGGAGACCACATTGGCATTCAAAAGCTCCGCCACTGCATAAGGCATCATTGCCTCATTAAAGCCGTCAGTCTCCTGAAGTACCAGCTTCACATCAGATCCCAGATCCCAGATATTTGCTGCACGGCCTTCTTTTCTGGAAGGCAGGATACCGCAGTTATCCGCAATCTTCTTCAAATCTTCCAGCCAGGGACGTAAGATATCACGATTCACCTGACGGTTCTGTAAAATATCATCCACGATCAACGGATAGAACTCTTCCACCAGTTCGCCGCAGGTACGGTCTCCCATATAACTCTCCGTCTTTCCGGATACCGTCTTTGCAATAGCGTCCATGCTGCTCATTTCCTCCGGCTGCACATCCCTGCCGACAGCTAACAATAATCCGAATTGCAGCGGCACCGCATACCGGGTTCCATCCGCCTCTTCATAGGCTGTTGTAATGTTGGAAAGCAGGGTTCCGTCCTCTTCCATGGGCTGCAATATCTCCTGCAGATTAAACAGCAAGCCCTTAGAGGCATAAGTATCCAGTTTCAGATGATCCATCACCATGAGATCCGGTCCGTTGCCGGAGGTCAGGGAAGTGTTCAGATCCTGATAGATCTGCTGATAATCCGCATTTCCGCTGTATTTATCCGTCATGGAGATTGCCGCATCCACATGGATCAGTACCTCCGGATGCTGCTTATGATACTGCACCGCAGCCTGCTGTAAAAAGAAGCTCTCCTCCACGGTATACAGCGTCAGTTCTTCGGTCACCTCTATCACCGCATCGGGATCATATCGATAAATCATTATTTTATCCCCGCTCTCACTTCCAAACCACGCGTATACACTGCCATCCGACAGCGCCACAATATCCCTGCACCACTGATCCGACAGAGAAAAACCGGTATCGACTCCCTGAAGCAGCTTCTGCCAGTTGGTATCGCCCACGTCGCAGCGGAAGAATCCATCTGCATCCGCCGCATAGACTGTGCCGTCCTCCAGTACACTGAAATAAGCAGAGCTATAGCTGTCCTGGGAAAAGGGAATCTCTCCCTTAGATTTTGCCCCATTGCTTCCATCCAGCTGCATCTGTAACAATCCGTTCACAGAGCCCTGTTCATCTGCCTGTGCCAGATACAACGTGTCTCCCACAGCGCTGACCCACTTATTATCCGCCAGAGTTCCGCTATCGATCAGGCTGTCGCTCTCCTGGCTGCTCACCATGCTTCCGTCCTGTGCCAATACAACATCCAGGGAAAAATAAGACAGTCCCACTAACAATCCGTCCTCTGTCAGTGTCACATACTGCGGCGCATCATAGAACCGATAGCCATCCATATCGATAGGCTCCAGCCACTTCTGTGGTGTAATATCCAGCGCATTACCGTCCGCTTCCTTCCACAGATGTGCGGAAGAGCTCTCCTCATCCCGGTAACAGTTGCCGTACAGGTACTGATTCCCCTCCGCATCCTGCAACAGTGTAAAACTGTCACTGTTCTCCAGATCCTTTCCCTCGGGAAACGCCTTCAGCCAGTCCTTCGTCACTTCCGTCAGAGTATCTCCTTCTCCCAGCTTCCATTCCTCTAAAGAGACCTGACCTTCTGCTCCTCCTGCCACAAGAAAATGGAGTTCGTCATCCGAACGGAAAATCTGACTGATACTCTTGTCCTTCCATTCCTCCGGCAGCGAAAGTTCCGTCTCCACATAACATCCCTTCTGCGCTTCTTCCGAAGATGTTTGGATCTGCAGATCATTCTTGTTCCCGCAGCCGGTGAACAGTCCCATGACGATTGCCATACAGGTCGCCAGTGCGATTCCTTTTTGCATGTTATTGTTATTCAAATAGTTTCTGTTTTGCATCCTTCTCTCCCATTCTGCTGTGTCGTTTCACAACTTTTTCTTACAGGAAAAGTATAACGGTTTCTTTTTTAAGATAACAGCAGGCACGGTTTAAGATACCTTTACCTTTTGTTTAAGATTTCCTTAACGCAAAACGGAACCGGCATAATTGCCGATTCCGTCTTCTCCGGGAACCCTTTTAGGAATTCAATATCTTCATAAATTCTTCTCCGGTAATGGTCTCTTTTTCATATAAATACTGAGACAGTTCATCCAGTTTAGCACGATTTTCCATCAGGATCTGTCCTGCCTTCTCATGCTGGCGTTTTACCAGTTCCACCACTTCCTTATCAATAGAAGTCTGGGTCTCCATGGAACAGGTCAGGGAGGAATCTCCACCCAGATACTGGTTCGTCACGGTCTCCATGGCTACCATATCAAAATCTTTACTCATACCGTAGCGGGTGATCATACCTCTGGCCAGCTTCGTGGCCTGTTCGATATCGTTGGAAGCTCCGGTAGTCACAGATCCGAAGGCGATCTCTTCCGCTGCACGTCCACCGGTCAATGTAGCGATCTTGTTCTCCATCTCTTCCTTGGTCATGAGGTAATGATTGCCTTCCTCTTCCACCTGCATGGTATAACCCAGTGCTCCGGAAGTACGGGGTACAATGGTGATCTTCTGTACCGGTGCGGAATTGGTCTGCTTCGCTGCCACCAGTGCGTGTCCGATCTCATGGTATGCCACGATCCGCTTTTCCTTATCTGTAAGGATGGCATTCTTTTTCTGATAACCGGCAATGACTACTTCAATACTCTCTTCTAAGTCTGCCTGGGTTGCGAACTTACGTCCATCTCTGACTGCACGAAGAGCTGCCTCATTGACGATATTGGCAAGCTCCGCACCGGAAGCGCCGGATGCCATACGGGCGATTTTATTGAAGTCTACGTTATCTGCGACTTTGATCTTGCGGGCATGCACTTTCAGGATTTCTTCTCTTCCTTTCAGGTCGGGAAGCTCTACCGGCACCCGTCTGTCAAAACGTCCGGGACGTAACAGTGCGGGATCCAGACTCTCCGGACGGTTAGTGGCCGCCAGAATGATGACACCGTTGTTGCCTTCAAAGCCATCCATCTCCGTTAACAGCTGGTTCAGGGTCTGTTCTCTCTCATCGTTACCGCCCACCTGTCCGTCACGCTTTTTACCAATAGCATCGATCTCATCGATAAATACAATACAGGGAGCCTTTTCCTTCGCCTGCCTGAACAGGTCTCTGACCTTGGAGGCACCCATACCTACGAACATCTCCACGAATTCCGAACCTGACATAGAGAAAAAGGGAACATTGGCTTCTCCGGCTACTGCCTTGGCTAACATCGTCTTACCGGTTCCGGGAGGGCCTACTAAGAGGATGCCCTTCGGCATGGAAGCACCGATCTCTTTGTATTTGTCGGGGTCATGCAGGTATTCCACGATCTCTGTCAGATTTTCCTTCGCCTCGTCCTCACCTGCCACATCGGTGAACTTGATACCATTGGAAGACTTCACATAGACCTTCGCATTGCTCTTGCCCATGCCTCCCATGCCGAACATCATGGAGTCGCCGCCGGCCTTTTTCGCCATCTGACGGTACATCAATTGTCCGAAGCCAATAATGATGATCAAAGGCAGCAGCCAGCTGATCAGAAAGCTTAAGAGTGGTGAAGCTTCCTCCACGATCTCACTGGAGAATTTGGCACCACTGTCATACAGTCTCTGCGTTCTGTCCGGATCATCCATCAGACCGGTTTTGTAGATGGTCTTGTCATCTTTTGCGGTAAACACGATCTGATTATCCTGGACCTGTACCTCGTCGATCTGTTTATCATAAGTCATCTGCATAAAAGTGTTGTAATCCACTTCCTTCACTGCCCGCTGTACGATCTGCGGTACCAGAAGACTGTTGATCAGCATGATCGCCACCAACGCGATCAGATAGTAAAAGATAAACGGTTTTTTATTAGGTTGTTTTACTTCCTGCATATAGGATTCCTTCCTCATTCTTGTAAGATGGTCTAAAACTGTTGGAATAAATCAATCATAGCTATTTTGTGCCGGACAATCAATATTTAATCTGTTACCTTATTCTAAAAAAAGAATAAACTTCAGCGTGAAAAAGGCTACGTTTTCTCAGATTTGTTTCTTTTCCTTCTCCCTAAAAAGAGAGACAATGAGACTATGATAAAGGAGGGAGCGATGATGCGTCATGATTCGGGTAAAGTGTTGAGCCCTATATTGAAATATCTTTTGAAATTACTGTTTGTCTGCCTGTTGCTGGGCATTCTGTATTATAGCTTCAAGGATTCCATGGAAGATATGATCACAGAGCTTTCCAAAGTCTCCCCGCAGGTCATCCTGACCCTGTTCCTGACCGTGATCCTCTACCATATCTGTGAAGGGCACATCACCTGGCTGATCGTGCATAAGACACATCCGGAGTACACCCGCTTGCAGGGATTCTGTAATGCTTTCTACTGCTCTTTCTATAAGACAGCTACTCTGGGCAGTGGCTCCGGCATAGCCGGGATCTATTATCTGAATAAAGCCGGAATCCCGGTTCCTAATGCCACCGGCATGTACTTTTTCCAATATATCGCACACAAGGTTTCCATGGCAGTCTATAGTCTGTTATTGTTTTTGGTGACCTACAGATTTATTCGCACCTCGTTTGCATACTATCAGAGCTATATTCTGCTGGGATTTGCAGGTGTCTGTGTGATTGCAGGAGTTCTGTTAGCAGTGGCTACCGTTCCCTGGATGCAGACTGCCTGTAATCTGCTGGCCAACCACCTCCGTGCAAAGCATCCCTCCTGGGAGGAAAAACTCACCGGTGCCGGGCATAAGCTTGCTCAGCTACAGGCGGAAAGCCGGTCTCTGTTACGAGATCCATTACTGCTACTTCGATTGTTCCTGTGTAATGTATTAAAATTCACTACCTGGTATATCATTCCATGGATCGTGTTCTGCAATTCTCTTAGAGGAGAATCCGGCGATCTGCCCTTTTCTTTCCTGCAATGTTTTGCTCTGACCTCCCTCAGCCAGTCGCTTGCGGGGGTCATCCCCACTCCGGCGGGGATTGGATCCGTAGAAGCCGTCTTCACATTGCTGTTCCGGCGTCTCCTGCCGGAGGCCAAAGCCCTGTCTGCCGTGCTTCTCTACCGGTTCACCACCATGCTGTTACCTTGTGCGATCGGTGCGTTCTTCGTCATTGGAGAGAAAATTGTCTCCGCACATAACGCGCGGAACAAAAAGGAATAATTATTTATATAATCGAGTAGGAGGGAAATTTAACTAAATTTCCCGACCTCTCACACCACCGTGCG
>OLGZ01000831.1_pt1 | contig 21441 bp, 22 predicted proteins | sample 1605981 | NCBI WGS metagenome assembly OLGZ01 (sample SAMN03283291) | human gut metagenome | biome: human-associated habitat; material: feces | host: Homo sapiens | place: Peru | collected 2012 | reverse complement strand
GCGGAGTGATTGACACGGGAGTGAACAGTAACGAATATTTCACAAGATATCCCTCGTCACTTTGCACTTTCTGCTGTCCTTTCCAGTAAAAAAGACCAATAACAACTGCGCATAGTAAGAGGATTATTAAAGCAAACAATCTCTTTTTCGCTCTGTCTTTCATTTCATCAGACCTCCTGAAGTATTTTTCTTATTATTTGCAACTTCAACAAAAATATACTTTTCATTTTTCACTATCTTGACAATCATTAAATCCTGCACTAAAATGAATATATAAGCAAAACCGAAACGTTTCGGTTTTAAAATAAGGAGGACGAATACGATGCCATTAGTTACATCAGAAAAGATGCTTTTAGACGCAAAGAAGGGTGGATACGCTGTAGGCGCATTTAATGTAGAGAATATGGAGATGGTCAAAGCGGTTATCGCAGCAGCAGAGGAGCTGAATGCACCGGTTATGCTTCAGACAACACCTTCTACTGTGAAGTACGGAACATTGGAGACATTTGCAGGAATCGTGAAAGCAGAAGCTGCGAAAACAAAGATCCCGGTATGCCTGCATCTAGATCACGGCAACAGTTTTGAACTTGCAGTCCAGGCAATGAAAGCAGGTTACACATCTGTTATGATCGACGGTTCTCACGAAGATTTTGAGAATAATATCGCAGTGACGAAGAAGGTTGTAGATGTAGCGGATGCATTTGGCATTCCGGTAGAAGCTGAACTTGGTAAAGTTGGCGGAAAGGAAGACGACCTTGAGGCTGATGCTGATACGAACACAGACCCGCAGGAAGCGAAAGAATTCGTAGAGCGTACAGGAGTTTCCTCTCTTGCAGTAGCAATCGGAACAGCGCACGGCTTTTATGTAGGAACACCGGTTCTTGACAAGCCAAGAGTAAGCGCGATCAAAGAAGTTGTAGATGTGCCGCTCGTACTTCACGGAGCTTCTGGACTGAGTGAAGAAGATGTAAGAGAATGTGTAGAGCGTGGCATGTGCAAAGTCAATTTTGCAACTGAACTTCGTGTGGCATACACAGATGCTGTGAAGAAGCTGCTCGCAGAGAAACCGGAGACATTCGATCCGAAGAAACTCGGAGTTGTTGCAATGGAAGCTGTCAAAGAGCAGGTGATTGCACGTATGAAGATGTGCGGATGCGACGGAAAAGCAGAATAAAAGCAAGTAATAGCTTACAAGATACAGAATAAGGAAGTAAGTCTATGGGTGCGACGATGAAAGATATTGCCCGTGAGACAGGTCTGGGGCTTGCAACGATTTCTTCTTATTTGAATGGAGGAAATGTGCGTGAGAAGAACCGGGTCAAGATCGAAGAGGCAATTGAGAAACTTCATTTCGAGGTAAATGAAGTGGCAAGAGGATTGAAGACCAACCGGACGAAGACCATCGGGATCATCCTGCCGGAGCTGAACAACATTTTTTTCTCAGAAATCATTACCGCAGCGGAAGATCTGTTAAGAAGCCATGGGTATGCGACAATGATCTGTGACTGCAGATCAGATGTGAAGCGGGAAGAAGAGGCGGCAGAATTCCTTTTGCACAGAAGAGTGGATGGCCTGATCATGATGCCGACCGGAGCAGAGAAGAAAGTGCTTGATAAATTCAGAAAATCCAGAAGACCGGTTGTACTGATCGACCGAAGGATGGAGAACGGAGATTGCGACTGCGTCCTTGTAGATAATGAAGGAGCTGCGCAGAACGCAGTGAAGCGGCTGATGAAAAAAGGTCATAAGAAGATCGGTATGATCACAGGACCGGATAATGTATATACAGCCAGAGAACGTCAGCGCGGATATGAGCTTGCGATGCAGGAATCATCAAAAGCCCGAAAAGATACAAAACTTCTGGCAGATGGTAACTATACGATTGCCGGTGGAGCGAAAGCAATGCGCAAGCTTTACGAAGACAATCCGGATATGACAGCAGTCTTTATCTCGAATTACGAGATGACAGTCGGAGCAATGATGGAGATCAATGACCTTGGAATCAAAGTTCCGGAACAGTTGTCTGTGATAGGATTCGATAATGTGGATTTCGCAAGAGCTGTAGTCCCAAGATTGACAATCGTGACACAGCCAACGGAAGAGATCGGACAGGCGGCAGCGAATCTGTTATTGAGCCGTCTCGAAGATAAGGATGAAACATTAGATAAAACATCAGACAAAAAATCAGACAAAACTGAAACAACAGAGACGATCTGGCTGAAAACCGGATTCGTAGAAGGAAAATCAGTGGCGGACATTTCATAAAGAGGAGGAGACCATGGGAGAATATTTACTGGGAATAGATATCGGAACCAGTGCATGCAAGATTGCCGTCTTCGCAAAAGACGGAACAGTCAGGGCAACCGGAACCGGTGATTATCAGGTCTATTACCCACATCCGGGCTGGGCAGAACAGAATCCGGAAGAATGGTGGGAAGCAATCTGCGACGCAATCCCAAGAGTGCTCGCAAAGGGAAAGATTGCCCCGGAAGAGATCAAAGGAATCGGAATTGATGGACAGAGCTGGTCTGCGATCGCAGTAGACAAAGAAGGTAATGTACTTACGAATACCCCAATCTGGATGGACACGAGAGCCACAGATATCTGTGAAGAATTCAATGAAAAGATCGGGAAAGACAAGATTTTCGAGCTTTGCGGAAATTCTTTGCAGCCGTCTTATACAACAGCAAAGATTATCTGGTATCAGAGAAACCTTCCGGAAGTTTATGCAAAGACTTATAAGATCCTTCAGTCCAACAGTTACATAGCATATAAATTGACCGGCGTGATGACACAGGACCTCTCACAGGGATATGGTCTTCACTGCTTTGATATGAGAACGGGAACATGGAATGAAGAGATGTGTCAGGCATTCGGATTTTCTTCCGATTTATTGCCGGAGATCCATGCCTGTCATGAAGTGATCGGTGAGGTGAATGAAAAAGCTGCGAAAGAAAGCGGACTGGCGGAAGGAACACCGGTTGTTGCCGGAGGACTCGATGCAGCATGCGGAACTCTCGGCGCAGGTGTAATCCACAGCGGAGAGACACAGGAACAAGGCGGACAGGCAGGTGGAATGAGTATCTGTACCGACCAGTATCGTGCTGATGAGCGGTTGATCCTTGGGTTCCATGTCGTGCCGGATTGCTGGCTCTTACAAGGAGGAACAACCGGAGGCGGCGGAGTGATGCGCTGGCTGGAGCGGGAGTTCGGAGCTTACGAAAGAGAAGAAGGAAAACGTCAGGGAAAAAGCTCACTGGATTTGTTTAATGAAGAGGCAGCAGCAGTAAAACCTGGAAGTGACGGAGTGATTTTCCTTCCATACATGTCCGGCGAGAGAACCCCAATCTGGGATCCAAATGCAAAAGGTGTCTACTACGGATTAGATTTCAGTAAGACAAAAGGACATTTCATCCGTGCGGCAATGGAAGGAACAGCATATGCATTGAAGCATAACCTTGATGTTGCAGAAGAGGCCGGAGCGAAAGTAAAAGTTCTGCGTGCGATGGGCGGATCAGCCAATTCCTTATTGTGGACACAGATCAAGTCTGACATCACAGGAAAGCCGATCGTTGTTCCATCCTCTGACACAGCAACAACACTCGGTGCAGTGATCCTTGCCGGAGTCGGGATCGGAATGTACAAAGATTTTGATGAAGCCGTGCAGCTTACCGTAGAAGATAAGCGATCCCACGAACCGAATGATGAAAATAGAAAAGTTTACGATAGAAATTACGAAACATATATAGAGCTTTATAAACAATTAAAGGACATTATGGCGAAAAACCATGAGTGAGAAATAAAATAATTAACAAAAGATCATAAAAAGGAGGATCTTGAAAATGAAAGCAGCAGTTGTATGCGCCAACGAAGACGTACAGTATCTTGATTACGAAGAACCGACACCGGGACCGGGCGAAGTCAAAGTAAAAGTAAAATGCTCCGGTATCTGCGGATCTGATATTCCGCGAGTACTTCATAATGGAGTTCATTTCTACCCGATCGTACTAGGACATGAATTCTCAGGAGATGTTGTAGAAGTAGGTGAAGGTGTAACAAAGGTTAAGGTTGGAGACCATGTATCCGGCGCACCGCTGAAACCATGTATGAAATGTGATGACTGTCAGAACGGAAACTTCTCTCTGTGCAAACATTATAGCTTCATCGGTTCCAGAGAGCAGGGATCCAATGCAGATTATGTGGTGATCCCGGAGCAAAATGCAGTCGTATATGATCCAAGCATCCCATATGAGCAGGCAGCAATGTTCGAGCCTGCCACTGTAGCTATCCACGGTGTATACCAGAATGATTATCAGGGCGGACAGTATGTTGCAGTACTTGGTGGCGGAACGATTGGAATGTTCACAATGCAGTGGTGTAAGATTTTCGGATCAAAGAAAGTTGTAGTTTTCGATATCAGTGACGAAAGACTTGAACTTGCGAAACGTCTTGGAGCTGACGAAGTTGTCAACACAACAAAAGAGAATTTCATGGAAGAGGCAATGGCGATCACAGGCGGTAAAGGATACGGATTCGTATTCGAGACAGCCGGACAGGTTCCGACTATGCATATGGCCTTCGAACTTGCAGGAAATAAATCCCATGTATGCTTTATCGGAACACCACATGTGAACCTTGAGTTCACACCAGCAATGTGGGAGAACATGAATCGTAAAGAATTCAAACTGACAGGATCCTGGATGTCTTACAGCGCACCGTTCCCGGGCAAAGAATGGGATCTGACAGCACATTACTTTGCAACAGGACAGCTGAAATTCGACAAAGGATTTATTTATAAAATGGTTCCGATGAGTCAGGCACAGGAAGCATTCCAGATGTTTAAGACACCGGGACTTGTACAGGGAAAAGTAATGCTTGTAAACGAAGATTGATCAGAGAGGGGGACAGGAGCTTTGATGTGTCAAAGCTCTGTACCGAATATGATACTTACAGTAACATTAAATGCAGCAATCGATAAAAGATACGTTGTGGAAGGCTATCAGGTCGGCGAAGTCAACCGTGTGAAAGAATGTGCCTACACACCGGGCGGAAAAGGATTAAATGTATCCAAGCCGGCATCCATTGCAGGAGCAGAAGTAGTTGCGACAGGATTTGTTGGAGGACATGCAGGAAATTATATCGAAGATGCACTGAAGCCTTTTGGAATCAAGAGCGAATTCTATCATCTGGAAGCTGAGAGCAGATCCTGTATCAATATCTGGGATGAAGTCAATCATGTGCAGACAGAATTTCTTGAGCCGGGATTCACAGTATCTGAGGAAGAATTCAAAGGATTCGAAAAACATTTTACAGAGCTGGTGAAGAAAGCAGATGTTGTTGCTATGTCAGGAAGTGTTCCAAAAGGACTTGATGGAACAGCTTATCAGCGTCTTGTCAGAATCTGCAAAGAGGCAGGAAAGAAAGTCATCCTTGATACAAGCGGTAAACTGCTTGAGATGGGAATTGAGGCAAAGCCGACGATGATCAAGCCAAACATTGATGAGATCCGTATGCTGACAGGAAAAAACTGTGACAACTTCCAGGACATGGTAGACGCGGCAAAACAGATCCATGCAGATGGAGTCGGGATCGTGGCAGTGTCACTCGGTGGAGACGGTTCCTTTGTCGTATGTGACGACGGAATCTTCCGCGCACGCGTGCCGAAGATTGATGCGGTAAATACAGTAGGATGCGGAGATTCCATGATCGCCGGGTTCGCACTTGGACTTAGCGAGGGACTTTCTGTTGAAGAGACATTGAAGAAAGCAAGCGCAATCTCTGCGGCAGCAGCGCTCAGAGAAGAGACAGGCTTCTTCGTAAAAGAAGATATGGAAAAGATCTATCCACAGGTGGAGATTGAGAAGATCGGTTAGATTAGATAAAAGGAGAGTTATCATGGGTGAATTTATTAATCCGGCAGATGTGCCAAAAGTAAAATTTTACACAGGTGATGAAGCACCATGTATCGGAATGGGAACATTTGGTTCCGACAGATTTACAGCAGATCAGATTGCTGAAGCAGTAGACGGAGCAATCAAAAGCGGATATCGCATGTTCGATTGTGCCGCATGCTATGGAAATGAACCAGAGATTGGTAAAGTATTTAAAAATGCATTCGATGAGGGAATCGTAGAACGTAAAGATCTCTTCATCATGACAAAAGTATGGAATGATATGCATGAGCATGTCGAAGAAGCCTGCAAGAAGAGTATTGCAGATCTCCAGTGCGATTATGTGGATATGTATTACATTCACTGGCCATTCCCAAATTATCATGCACCAAAATGTGATGTAGAGTCAAGAAATCCGGATTCCAAGCCATTTAGTGTGGAAGAATTCATGAATACATACAGACAGTGTGAAAAACTCGTCGAAGACGGACTGACAAGATTCATCGGAATCTCTAATATGACAATTCCGAAACTCGAAGCAGTACTTCCGTTGATGAAGATCAAACCGGTTGCCTGCGAGCTTGAGATTCATCCTTGCTTCCAGCAGCAGGAACTTTACGACTACCTTGTAGCACACGATATCCAGCCGGTAGGTTACATGCCGATCGGTTCTCCGATGAGACCGGAGAGAGATATGTGTCCGGAAGATGTAGCAGATCTGCAGACTCCGGTTATGCAGGAAATCGCGAAGGCTCATAACTGCCATCCGGCAATCATTGCACTGAAATGGGCAAGACAGAGAGGCGAGATCGCAATCCCGTTCTCACTTCACAATTATGTAAGCAACTTAAAGGCAATGACAGAAGATCCGCTGACAGAGGAAGAGATGGCGAAGATTGCAACACTCGAAAAAGGAAACCGCCTTGTAAAAGGACAGGTGTTCTTGTGGCATGGAGCAAAAGACTGGCATGATCTCTGGGATGAAGACGGAGAAATCGTGACACTGTAAAAAATGAGATAGAATAATGTTGAGAGATACAGTTCTTGTAGGAAGCTGAGACTTTTTACAGGAGCTGTATTTTTTGTATATTAGAAAAAGATTGTAATATTTGAGCAGCATACACCTGAAACTTGAAGTTATACTCCTAAAGGAGTATAATAGAATAAGATAAGTTATTATAGTCAAATTATGTGCGATCAGAGACTTTAAAAAGAACAAACAATAGAAAGAAGGTGCTCATTTGGAGAGACAGACGAAAAGAAAAATCTATCATGGTTCATCACAAATCATAGAGAAACCAGAGTTTGGATATGGAAAACCATATAATGATTATGGACTTGGATTTTATTGTACAGAGCAGATTGATATGGCAAGAGAATGGGGCGTGTCCAAAGAGAAAGACGGGATTGCAAACTGCTATGAAATTGATTGCTCAGGATTGGAAATTCTGAATCTGAATGATGAAAAATACTGCATTTTGCACTGGCTGTCGATTCTGTTGGAGAATAGAGAATTCGAAGTGTCATTGGCTCTTGCAGCAGAGGCGAAACAATATATTCTCAAAAATTTTAAAATAGAGTATGAAGAGTATGATGCAATTGTCGGATACCGTGCGGATGACAGTTACTTTTCCTTTGCTCAGGATTTTATTAATGGGGCTATTTCCTATCGGCAGCTAAACCGGGCAATGTATCTTGGAAAATTGGGACAGCAGTTTGTACTGAAAAGCAAAAAGGCATTTCAGCAGATCAAATTTACAGGTTACGAATTAGCTGCAAGTAAAGAATGGTATAGGAAAAAGATGTTGAGAGATAGGACTGCCAGAAGAGAATATTTTGATGTGGAACGCAATAAGAGACAAAAAGGTGATTTATACATGATACAAATTATAGATGGGGAGATGAAATTGGATGATTTGCGCTTATGATAGAATTTATTTGGAGGCTGGAAGAAGAAATCTTGCGAGAATGTTGGATTTTGCAGTATATGATATGCACTATGAGTTGCAGCAGTTTTATAACTGTTTTCTGATATCGGGGATAGCAGAACAGTTTGGTGAAGGAGATTATAGATTCCTTGCGGGCATGTCAGGAGTAGAACTGACCTATGAAGTACTGGATGCATCACAGATCGCCTATGAACGCCGGAAACCATGCTATTCTGCAGACCGCAGTGAAGAATATTGGACAGGCTGGGCATTAGCTTATTATCAATGGGAGACATCCCTTACATTCAAGGAAATAGAAAAGTATATTCCAATTACAGAAGTCTGCAGTTTGTATTCACCGTACCATGAGATGGATATCCGTCAATTCTCTGATAAGATGAATGAATTATACAGGAAAGCAAAGAAGGGAACAAGTCTGAAAATATTACGGAAATATGCAGGAATGAGCCAAAGAGAACTGTCTGAATTATCCGGGGTTCCGTTAAGAACAATCCAACAATATGAGCAGCAACAAAAGAATATTAACAAAGCTCAGGTAGAATATTTAGTGAGATTATCACAGACATTATGCTGTGAAATCACAGACTTATTAGAAAAGACAAAATAGTAAAAACAGGGTAGAAAAAGGATTGGATTTCCTGCATGAAATAAAAAAGTTGACATGCACACATTTTTATGATATTATATCGCTCGTAACATTTTTGTAATAAATGTAATAAAAATGAAAATAATGCATAGTATTAATAAAGAATAGCAAATAAATAGTAAAAATTATGCAACAAAATTGTTAGGAGGGTATATGAAATTTAATAAAAATAAAAGGATTTTTCTGGCGATGTATACAGCAATGATGAGTACGGTCATGCTGACGGGATTTGCAAGTTCCACAGAAGCACAGGAGCAGAGCGCTGTAGAAGCAGAAGTGTCAACGGAGCCATCGGATCAGGAAGAAACTTTAGATGACACACAGTCTGCCGGGGGCACAGGTACAGACTGGGGTGTATCACAGGAAGTGATCAATGTACAGTCAGGGATGATAGAGAATGTGAAGATCGCGGCAGTTGAAGCGAAGATTGCTTATGAAGCAAAGCTGGAAGAAGAGAGACGTGCAGCGGAAGAAGCAGAGCGGATCGCCAGAGAGAAGGCGGAGGCAGAAGCGGCAGCAGCGGCACAGGCAGAAGCAGAGGCTGCACAGCAGGCAGAAAAAGAACTGCTGGCATCCCTGATCTTCTGTGAAGCGGGAAACCAGCCGTATGAAGGACAGGTTGCAGTTGGAGCGGTTGTGATGAACCGTATTAATAGCTCCTCTTATCCGGATACAATGGAAGAAGTAATCTACCAGTCCGGTCAGTTCTCACCGGCAATATCCGGATGGCTTGACCGCGTAAGAGCAAACCAGGGCTATACAGAAGCTGCGATGCAGGCAGCAGAAGATGCACTCGCAGGAAGCAATCCGATTGGAGATTGTCTGTATTTCAGCGTGGGCGGTTACGGAACACGGATCGGAGATCACTTATTTCATTAGAATGCTCCATTCACAACATCTGATCAAACAGAGTTGATCAGATGTTGTGGAATCCTTTTCCGATAATCTCACTTGTATTAGAGATCAGAATAAATGCCTTTGGATCAGTCATCTTGATAAAATTACGCAGGCGGACAGCCTGGGTACGGTTCAGTGCAGTCAGGACAATCGCTTTGTCCTGACCGGAATAAGCACCCGTTGCGTGAAAGACGCTGGCACTGCGGTTCAGCTCATGAACGATGAAATCACAGATCGGTTCCGGGTCGTCACATACAACATTAAAATATTTGGACAGATTAAAGTTCTCGATAAAGGTGTCTACCATGAAAGAACGAATCGTAAGTCCGAGCAAAGAATATAATCCAGTTTTGATATCGAAGATAAAGAATCCGGCAATCGTGATCAACAGATCAGAAAGCATAAGAGCCGGTCCGATATTGAAGCTGGAATATTTTTTTAAAATCATAGCAATAATATCTGTACCGCCACTGGAACTGCCGATGTTGAACAAAATAGCAGAGCCAAGAGCCGGAAGTGCGATCGCAAAACAAAGCTCCAGCATCGGCTGGTCTGTCAAAGGAGCTTTCATCGGACAGACACGCTCCAGAAAAGAAAGCGTTACCGAGAGCAGAATACTGCAATAAGCTGTCTTAGCTGCGAATTTCTTACCAAGAACAATCATTCCGATCACCAGAAGCGTCATACTGGCAACAAAGTTGAAATCACTGGCTGTCATAAGTCCTGTCTTTGCAATAAGAACAGCAAGACCGGTGATACCGCCAAAGGTAAAGTTATTTGTGAACTTGAAAAAATAGGTACCGATCGCCATGATCAGTGTACTGACTGTCAGTAAAAGAAAATGCTTTCCCTTGTCTAACATAAATAAATTCCTCCCCAAAAGAAATATGATAGCTTTTGTGTGCAACATCCAATCTAAAAAGCTGTCACAAATGTTTGCATATATGATTGTAAGCGTTGAAAAGTGAAAAGTCAACGCATGAAGTTATTCCAAAAAGGAAATACTGAAATTAAGCAAAGTACGAAAAACAGCATACAAAAATAGAAAGAAAAGCAACGAAAAGGAGGTTTTGGAGTGTGGAACCAGAAGTTAGAAATAAGCTGGATCTTGCAATAGAAATCCGTGACGTTTATGCAAGGGAGATCCTTGATTTCGCCGGGAATCCGGCCATTGAAGTGGAAGTGCTGGCAGGAGGAGAAATCATAGGAAAAGCGTCTGTGGCAGGGGAAAATTATAGTAAAAAAGAACAGATAGAAAAACAGACAGAAAAACAGCAGGTGCATATCGAAGAAAAAATCGAACTGCTTAACAGTCAGATTGCACCGGAAATAATTGGTGAAAATGTATTTGAACAAAGAAAGATTGATACAATTCTGAAAGAAAACGGAAATGAACAGACATCCTTTGCAATATCACTTGCAGTGGCGCGGGCAGCAGCGGCAGCAGAAAAGATTCCGCTTTACAGGTATCTTGGAGGCGTACGTGCGGTACATCCAAGTATGCCGCAGCTGATCAGAAAAGAAGAAATTGAGATAGAAAAGATAAAAGAAATTAAGGTAGAAGAGAGTACGGTTCTCACGAAACTGTTCGAAAGAATACTGGAAGAACAGAATGAAGGGAAGAAAATGATTCTCAGTCAGGAAACAGCCGGGACAGAAGACAGCTTTCTGGTAGATCTTGCTGTTGCGGCGAATATTACGATGATTTTGGTTGAAAACAGAGAAAGTGCTTATTATACAGTACTGAACAATCGATTGTTACAACTGGAAGAGAAGATTGGTGGATGAGGAGAAAATAAGCAACAGATTCAGATGCCGGATAACTACAGCGTTATCCGGCACTTTTCACATCAACGTCCATACCCAATATACAACTCCAAGCGCCCAGCTTGTCACAATTCCATACAGGATCACCGGCCCGGCAATCGTGAAGATCTTACAACCAATACCAAAAACCTGCCCTTCCTTCTTATATTCAATTGCAGGTGCAGCAACAGAGTTGGCAAAGCCGGTAATCGGAACAAGCGCGCCGGCGCCGCCCCATTTAGCAAGCAGTGGATAGATTCCGGTACCTGTGAGAAGGATGCTCAGGAGAATGAGCAGAATAGAAGTCCAGCTGCTGCAGTCATTCTGGGAAAGCTTTTTCAGTTCACAGAAATGATAAATACATTGTCCGATCAGACAGATCGTTCCACCAAGGAAGAATGCCTTTACCATGTTGAACCACACATTGTGCTGTGGCGTTTTCTTCTTGACATAGGCTTCATATTGTTTCTGTTGTTTTAATTGTTCTATTTTGTCCATAAATAAAACTCCTTCTTTTTTGTCTTTAAATTCTACACATAGTTTTTCACAAAAATGAAAATAATATCCTTAGAAATAAATAATGAAACATCAGAAATGAGGAAAAAATATGAATGATACGGGAAACAAGAACCGGTCAGTTGAAGCAGAGTGTGGTCCTTTTCATCTGTCCCAGCTTCGTGGAGCACAGAGCATTGTATTTACAAAAGCACCTTATCTTCTAAGCGCAGCATCTGTGGCAGGAAGCAAAGAAGCACAGGGACCGCTTGGAAAATGCTTCGATCTGACAAATGAGGATGATCTGTTTGGGGCAGAAACCTGGGAGGAAGCCGAAAGCAACATGCAGAAAGAAGCCTGTGTACTGGCACTTGGAAAGTCGCATGTGGATCCAAAGTCTGTGCGTTATCTCTTTGGAGGAGATCTTCTCAGACAAGGGATCGCAACTTCTATGGGAGTGGAAGATCTGCAGATTCCCATATTCGGCCTGTATGGTGCATGTTCCACATCAGGAGAAGCACTGGCATTAGCAGCGATGAGTGTGGCAGCAGGATACGGAGATTATATGCTGGCAGTAACTTCAAGCCATTTCGGAAGTGCAGAGAAAGAATTTCGATTTCCGTTAGGATATGCGAACCAGAGACCACTTTCCGCACACTGGACCGTGACAGCCAGCGGGGCATTCCTCGTAGGAAGTCATCTGAATAAAATACATTCCGATAAGCAACGTCAAAGAAAATCCCAGTTCCGGCATATTCGGATCACAGGCGTCACGATAGGGAAGATTGTTGACTTTGGCTTGAAAGATTCGCAGAATATGGGGGCATGTATGGCACCGGCTGCAACCGATACCATCTACCGCAATTTCCAGGATCTTGGACGAACCCAGGAGGATTATGATCAGATCATAACAGGTGATCTTGGATACATTGGTCAGTCCATACTTTTTGACCTGATGAAAAGCAGAGGATATGACATCAGAAAAAAGCATATGGATTGTGGAATGACCATTTTTGACCAGGAGACACAGGATACACATGCCGGAGGAAGTGGCTGTGGATGTGCGGCGTCAACACTGGCTTCTTATATTTTGCCAAAGCTTGAGAACGGAGAATGGAGAAAGATACTCTTCGTGCCGACCGGTGCATTGATGTCAACGGTCAGCTTCAATGAAGGAGCAAGTGTGCCGGGAATTGCGCATGCGATTATGATCGAACACTGTTGAAAAAATCATATTATAATAGGAAGAAGTAAAAAACGCTAAGTATGTGTTAAAAACAGAAAAGGAATAGAAAAATGGATTATATAAAAGCATTTTTAATCGGAGGTCTCATCTGCGCTGCAGTGCAGATTCTTTTGGACAGAACGAAGCTGATGCCGGGACGGGTTATGGTATTACTCGTCTGTACAGGCGCAGTGCTTGGATTTATTGGAGCATACGAACCATTTGTAAAATTCGCAGGAGCAGGTGCAAGCGTTCCACTTCTTGGATTCGGAAATGTCCTGTGGAAAGGTGTGAAGGAAGCTGTTGATAAAAATGGATTCCTAGGAATCTTCCTGGGAGGATTCAAGGCAAGTGCCGCCGGAATCAGCGCAGCACTTATCTTTGGATATTTAGCCTCATTGATTTTTGAACCCAAAATGAAGAAATAAACAAGAAATCACAACAATGTTACAAAGTTTGACAAAATGTACATGAAAAGGACTTGACAGTAAGAGAAAAATGAAATATCCTTACTATGTATGAGAGGCAAAGAAGAGACGACGTAAAGGGGCACAATAGAGTTCATTCAGAGTGCCTCTTTTAGTTTGTAAAGGATAGACTAAAGATGATTGATATACATAGCCATATCTTGCCGGGAGTTGATGATGGGTCAGCTTCTATGAAGGAAAGTCTTCAGATGCTTTCCGCAGCAAGGAGACAAGGGATTACAGATGTATTTGCTACTTCACATTATTCCAAGGCATTTCCGAACAGAAATCCGGAGAAGCTGAGACAACTCAGGGATGAACTGATGCGCAGGGCTAACCGCCCGGTGAAAGGTCCGGATGGAAAGGTGAAGCATAGACAACCAATTCAGATTTGGACAGGACAGGAGATTTTCTATTCGAATAGTGTGATCCGTCTGCTTGAAGAAGACAAACTGCTTACACTGGCGGACAGCAGTTATGTGCTGATTGAGTTTATGCCATCGGTACCTTATTCCGAGATCTGTACCGCGGTACGGAATTTGTCAAGGACCGGATATATTCCTGTGATTGCACATGCAGAAAGGTATCGCTGTCTTAGAAAAGGGAAACGATTAGAAGAACTGATTGGGTTAGACGCATTGATTCAGATGAACTACAAATCTGTCGGCGGCAGCTGGCATGATGTAACAGCACACTGGTGCAGAGAAAATCTGAAGAAAGGCAATGTCCATCTGATGGGAACAGATATGCACAACACCGGGAACCGGATGCCAGATACAAAAGAGGCGATGAGCTGGATGCGGACACATTTGGACAGAAAATATCTTAAAAAGATAACAAAAGATAATGCGCTTCGCATTACAGAAAATAAAATTATAAGATAAAGGGGAGTAATGATGGGAAAAACACATGATGATGATGAGGTTGAGATTGACCTCAGAGAACTATTCTATGCATTGAAGAAGCACATTCTGATCATTCTTGCAGCATTATTGGCCGGAGCAGTGATTGCCGGTGCGGCTACAAAGATTTTTATAACACCAGTTTACAGTGCAACTTCTACAATGCTGGTTCTGACAAAGGAAACAACACTTTCCTCACTGGCAGATCTGCAGATTGGCAGCCAGTTAACGAAAGACTACAATATCCTGATTACAAGCCGTACGGTATTGCAGGACGTTGTAGACAAACTGAATCTTGATATGAGTTACAAAGAGTTGAAAGGATGTATTACAGTAGATAATCCGACAGATACACGAATTCTTTCAATCACAGCAACAAATACAGATCCAGAGATGGCGAAGAAGATTGCTGATACACTGGCGGAGACATCGGCTGACTTTATCGGAGATAAGATGGAAGTGACACCACCGAAGATTATTGAAGAAGGTGAAGTCCCGATTGTCCAGACAAGCCCGAATACAAAGAAGAATGTGATGGTCGGAGCATTAGCCGGATTAGTGCTTTCAGCAGGCATTATCATTCTGCTTACACTGATGGATGATACGATTAAGTCAGAAGATGATATTGAGAAATACCTTGGCATGACAACTCTGGCAAGTATTCCTGACAGAAAAGACTTTATCACAGGAAAAGGACCACGCAATTCAGGGAAAACAAAAAAGAAAAAGAAAAGCAAAAGGAGGAAAAAATAAATGGCAATTCAGAGAGTTCTGATGACAGATTCAAGAAAAGAAGATGTCTTCTATGAAGAGGCTATTAAAACCCTCCGTACGAATATGCAGTTTAGCGGTGTGGAGACGAAGAGCATAGTTATCACAAGCTGTTATCCGAATGAAGGGAAAAGTGATGTGGCTTTCCAGCTTGCAGTGGAAATCGGTAAGATGGGAAAGAGAGTTCTGATTCTTGATGCGGATATCCGTAAGTCAAGTTATATCAAGCGTTTCCAGATCAAACAGAAAACAGAAGGGCTTTCACAGTATTTAAGCGGACAGGTGAGTAAAGAACAGATTATATATTCTACAAACTACCGTAACGTAGATATTATTTTTTCCGGTCCATATGCACCGAACCCGTCCGAACTTCTGGAGCAGGGGCTTTTTAGTAAGCTGATTGGAGAAGCGAGAAATACATATGATTATGTTTTGATCGATACCCCTCCGATGATCAGTATGAGTGATGCATCCATTGTTGCAAAACAGTGTGATGGTGCAATCCTCGTCATTGAAAGTGAGGCTGTAAGCAGAAAAGATGCATTGAAAGCAAAAGATCAGCTGGAAAAGAGCGGATGCAAGCTGCTTGGTGCTGTATTGAACAAAGTAGATATGAAGAAAGAAAAGTATTATAATAAGTATAATTCTTATTATTACTATGGAAGTAAAGAATAGGAATCGATAGACAATGTCTGGAAAGAAAAGTAAGAATCAGAAGAAGCAATGGATCATAGGATTCTGCGTATTGCTGATTATCGCAGCAGCAGGAGGAATTCTAGCTGCGAAGATGACAGCGACGCCTTCGGATACTGAGAAGACTGCTAAAGATACGGCAGGGCAGGACTCCGAAGAAGATGATTCACTTACAGATACGATTACCTGGAAAGGCGAGAAGTATAAGTATAATGACCATCTGAGTAATTTCCTTTTTCTCGGAATTGACGAGAGAGAGAAAGTAGAGACTAATGTAGGCCATGCAAATGCAGGTCAGTCGGATGCATTGTATCTTCTGTCCTGGGACAGAAAAGAGAATACAACCACTACAATCTCAATTCCCAGAGATACGATCACTGAAGTTGAGACATATGGGCCAGGAGGAGAGAGTCTGGGGACGAGCCAGGATCATATCAGTCTGGCTTATGCATATGGAGATGGAAGTTATAAAAGTGGAGAACTGTCAAAGGAAGCAGTTTCAAAGCTTTTTTATGGAGTGGATATCCAGGGATATTGTGCTATCAACCTCGATGCGCTGCCAGTTTTAAGTGACAGTGTTGGTGGTGTTAAGGTGACAGTTCCAAATGACAGTCTGGAAGAAAAGTATCCAGAGTTTAAGAATGGCAGTCAGGTAACACTTGATGGAACGAATACAGAAGCGTTCGTCCGTTACAGAGATATCAATGTTCATCAGAGTGCCATCACAAGAATGGAACGCCAGCAGGTATTTATCAAAGCATTTGAAGAAGCAGCGAAGAAAAAAAGCGCAGAAGATTCTACTTATGCAGTAAAGCTATATACGGATCTTGAACCATATATGGTGACGAATATCAGTAAAGATCAGCTCCTGAAAATTACCAAAAGCATGACGGATGGGACAGCGGATGAAAGCTGGACAGTACCTGGAGATGCTGTAGAAGGTAATGATGGGCATGATGAATATCATGTTGATGATAATGCACTGTATGAGAAGATAATTGAGACATTTTATAAGAAAGTTTCTGATTCGAATTAGCTTGTGCAGGATATAGCCAAATAGAAGGAAACAGCAATAAAAAAAAGCTGTAATAAAAAGGAGCAGTACTTGTGAAGAAACATATTTACAAGATCATCGCAGTCGTGGCAGGTGTTGCCGCAGTTGCATGTGCGGCTGTTGGTGGATACAAGTATTATCAGGAGAAACATGCCGGCGACGATTACGAGGAAGTGCGGGAAACGGTGAAGAAAGAAGTTGAACCCGTAGCGGAAGAAAAAGCACCGGTCGAGATTCCAATTGATTTTGCGGCATTGCAGGAACAGAATCCAGAAGTATATGCTTGGATCCAGATCCAGGATACAAACATTGATTATCCAATCCTTCAGAGAGAAGGAGATAACGGATATTACCTGAACCATACGATTGACGGAGAACAGAAGACTGAAGGTTCTATATTTACAGAAGATTATAACAGTAAAGATTTTGAAGATCCGAATACCGTGATTTATGGTCATGATATGAAAAATGGCTCTATGTTCCAGAATCTTTTGAATTATCAGGATAAAGACTTTTTTGATAAGCATAAAGATGTTATAATATACACACCGGATGCAATCCGGCATTATCAAGTATTTGCAGCATATCTGTATGATGACAGGCATCTCATGCAGAGTTTTGATTTTAATATAAAGTCTGTTTATCAGGCTTATCTCGACAGCATCTTTGCTATCCGGGATATGAGTGCCCAAATCGACACTACACAGCAGGTGTCAGCTGATGACAAGATCATCACATTATCAACATGCTATGGCAGCCAGTCAGACAAGCGGTTTCTCGTGCAGGCTGTACTGGTTTCTATAGAAAAATAATTTTAAGAAAGGAAGAGTGGGAAACATGAAGAAAAGAATTTTTGGAACTGTCCTTGCAGCAGCTCTGATCGTAACTCAGGCAGTTGCCGCATTTGCAGCACCAAGTAAGACAACAACACCAAGTGCAACTGGTTATGTTGTAACAGCTGCATCTGCAGAGGCTTTTGCTGATGTTAAGAACGATGAGATCGTTAATGATCTTCTTGCAGCAAACAACGGAACAAAGACTTTGGCAGAGGTTGTTGAGAAAACTAATCCGGAACTGAAGGATCAGTTAACTGGTAAAGAAATGGTTACTTCATTCTTTGATCTGAAACCAGAAGATGGTACAGTTAAAAATGAGGCGGGAAAGTATGTTGTTACACTTTCCGTACCATCACTTACAAAAGCAATGACAGATGTTCAGATTCTTCATTACAGCACAGTAAGAAATCTGTTTGAATTAATCACACCTACAAATGTTGATTACGATAACAAGACTATTACAGCTGAATTTGAAGATCTTTCACCTGTAGCAGTTATTGCTAAAGTTGATTCTTCTAAAGCTGCTGCTTCTACAGTAGGAACATCACCGAAGACAGGCGTACCGTCTACATGGATGGTATTCTTCGGAGCAGCTGTAGTACTTGCAGGAGTTTCTGCAGTAGCTTACAGAAAAGAGAGATAATTTAAAATTGTTTCTGATTTTTTGGACATATGTGGTGAAAGTAATTTCACTCATATGTTCAAAAATTTGTTAAAATGTAGCATTTGATGGTCGGTAAAACAGTTTACCAAAAGTTTAGTGAAAAAGGATGTACGTGAATGTACAGAAAAAAAAGTGACAGCTGGCTGAAACATTGGGATTTTATTGTTTTGGATCTTGTAGCGTTACAGTTAGCTTATATAAGTAGTTATGTCCTCCGTATGGGGACAAGAGATCTGTATCATAACGGATTTTATCTGAATATTGGAATTATTATTGCATTAATAGACATTTGTACCGCCTTCTTTACAGAGCCTTACCGTGGTATCATGAGAAGAGGATATTTCGTAGAATTTAAGAATGTGTTAAAGCATGTATTTATTGTGAGTGCCCTTGTGATTGTGTATTTGTTCATGAGCAAACAGGGCGATAAGGCATCACGTCTTATGATCACTTCGTTTATTCCAATATCAGTTGTATTTGTTTATGCAGTACGAATTGTATGGAAGCGATATTTATTGAAACATGGTCGTCTGCTTTATGAAAAAATGAATATGTTGCTTGTTACAACAAGTGGTGAGATTGACTACATGTTGAAACGCGTGGAACAGAACGTGTTTAATGAATTTGAAATTGTCGGTATTGTATTTGCAGATCGCGAACCGGAAGAGAATGAATCTATTTCAGGAATTCCGGTCATAGGTAAGATTGATACATTGACCGATTACATACAGACAAGATGGATAGATTCCATTCTTGTTGGAATTAAGAAGAAAACATTGATACCAGAAGACTTGATTGAGACCTGTTCTAATATGGGAGTAACTATCCACGAATGTCTGGATCTTAGAAGTGGATGGACAGAAAATCAGTTTATTAACCGTATGGGTGGATATACAGTTCTTACTTCAAGTGTCAGAATAATTTCCTCACGACAGGCCATGATGAAGAGAATGATGGACATTTGTGGTGGAATCGTTGGAATGATCCTGACAGGTATCATTACAATATTCCTTGCTCCGGCAATCTATATTGCCTCACCGGGGCCAATCTTCTTTTCTCAGATGAGAGTAGGAAAAAACGGTAAATTATTTAAGATTTATAAATTCCGAAGCATGTATATGGATGCAGAGGAACGCAAGAAAGAACTGATGAAACAGAACGAGATGAAGGGGCTTATGTTCAAGATGGAGAATGACCCAAGAATCATCGGAAGCGGAGCGGATGGAAGCAAGCATGGACTTGGCTGGTTTATCCGTAAGACATCTCTGGATGAATTCCCGCAGTTCTGGAATGTACTCAAAGGAGATATGAGTCTCGTAGGAACCCGTCCACCAACAGTAGATGAGTGGAAACAGTATGAGCCATATCACCGCGGAAGACTTGCCGTGAAACCGGGACTGACCGGAATGTGGCAGGTAAGCGGAAGAAGCGATATCACTGACTTTGAGGAAGTTGTGAAGCTTGATATGGAATATGTCAAGAACTGGAATATCGGAATGGATATTAAGATTCTGTTCAAGACCGTCGGAGTCGTGCTTAAGGGCAGCGGATCCAAGTGATGGATTGGATGGAAGAGATGAAGTAGAAAGAATGATGATCTGCAGTGGAACCGGGAGGGGAAGCTGCAGGTGTTATTGGTATTGAACGTATGGCTATAGGGAGAAATAAATGAAGAGAGAAGACTGGAATTGGAATAGAGATTGTTGAGATGGTTTTCTTTTTTGGATAGTTGAACGTATAGCTATATGTAGAAAATATCAATAAATTGAAATAAAGTTTAGGAGGATATTAGGACATGAAAAAGGAGTATAGAATTGCAGTTGCTGGTACTGGCTATGTTGGTTTGTCGATTGCCACATTGCTTTCACAGTACCATCAAGTGACAGCTGTAGATATCATTCCGGAGAAGGTGGACATGATTAACAACCGTAAGTCCCCGATTCAGGATGACTATATCGAGAAGTATCTCGCAGAAAAGGAACTGAACCTGACCGCAACTCTGGATGCAAAGGCTGCATACTCTGATGCGGACTTTGTTGTTATAGCGGCTCCTACAAACTACGACAGCCACACGCAGCACTTCGACACGAGCGCAGTCGAGGCTGTGATCAAGCTGGTCATGGAGTACAACCCGGATGCCATCATGGTCATCAAGTCCACCATTCCTGTGGGCTACACAGCATCTGTTCGTGAGAAGTTCAACAGCAAGAATATCATCTTCAGCCCGGAGTTCCTGCGTGAGTCTAAGGCTTTGTATGACAACCTGTATCCTTCTCGTATTATCGTTGGCACTGATCTGAACGATGAGCGTCTGGTTGAGGCAGCACACGAGTTCGCTGGTCTGCTGCAGGAAGGTGCTATCAAGGAGAACATCGACACTCTATTCATGGGCTTCACTGAGGCCGAGGCTGTTAAGCTGTTCGCCAACACTTATCTGGCTCTTCGTGTTGCTTACTTTAACGAACTGGACACCTATGCAGAAAGCAAGGGCTTGAACACCCAGCAGATCATCGATGGTGTTTGCCTTGATCCTCGTATTGGTATCCACTACAACAATCCGTCCTTCGGTTACGGCGGTTACTGCCTGCCGAAAGACACCAAGCAGTTGTTAGCAAACTACGCTGATGTGCCGGAGAACCTGATCGAGGCTATTGTTGAGAGCAATAGAACCCGCAAAGACTTCATCGCCGACCGTGTCCTGAAACTGGCTGGTTATTACGGCTATGACGAGGACAACGAATATGATAAGACACAGGAAAAATCTGTGATTATTGGTGTATACCGCCTGACCATGAAGAGTAACAGCGATAACTTCCGCCAGAGTTCTATTCAGGGCGTTATGAAGCGCATTAAGGCGAAGGGCGCAACCGTTATCATCTACGAGCCGACTCTGAAGGATGGTGAGACCTTCTTTGGCTCAGTAGTGGTCAATGATTTAGCTAAGTTCAAGGGAATGAGCAATGCAATTATCGCAAACCGTTATGACAAGTGCCTGGATGATGTGAAGGATAAGGTTTATACACGCGATATTTTCCAGCGTGACTAACAATACGAGGAGGAAAAGTAGAAATGAATTACATTATTTTTGGCGGTTCAGGATTTATAGGAACTCATTTGATTCATTTATTAAAAGATGAATGTTTAA